>Ga0265316_10000393_pt1 | contig 49924 bp, 44 predicted proteins | sample 4522metaG_FD_202092 | JGI IMG/M metagenome (GOLD analysis project Ga0265316, IMG submission 202092) | Rhizosphere microbial communities from Carex aquatilis grown in University of Washington, Seatle, WA, United States - 4-5-22 metaG | ecosystem: Host-associated > Plants > Roots > Rhizosphere >... | reverse complement strand
CCAAGTGTCGGCCGAAGTGCTGCGCAAGATGAAGAAGACCGCCGAAGACTACCTGGGTGAAGAAGTCACCGAGGCCGTCATCACCGTGCCCGCCTACTTCAACGACGCTCAGCGCCAAGCCACCAAGGACGCCGGCCGCATCGCCGGTCTGGACGTCAAGCGCATCATCAACGAGCCCACCGCTGCGGCCCTGGCCTTCGGCCTGGACAAGCACGGCGCCGGTGACCGCAAGATCGCCGTCTATGACCTGGGCGGCGGCACCTTCGACGTCTCCATCATCGAGATCGCCGACGTCGATGGCGAAAAGCAGTTCGAAGTGCTGTCCACCAACGGTGACACCTTCCTGGGCGGCGAAGACTTCGACCAGCGCATCATCGACTTCATCATCGCCGAGTTCAAGAAGGAACAAGGCGTGGACCTGAGCAAGGACGTGCTCGCCCTGCAGCGTCTGAAGGAAGCCGCTGAAAAGGCCAAGATCGAGCTGTCCAGCAACTCGCAAACCGACGTCAACCTGCCCTACATCACGGCAGACGCCACAGGCCCGAAGCACCTGAACGTCAAGCTGACCCGCGCCAAGCTGGAAAGCCTGGTCGAGGAGCTGATCGAACGCACCATCGCGCCCTGCCGCATGGCCATCAAGGATGCCGGCGTGGCCGTGGGTGACATCCAGGACGTGATCCTGGTCGGCGGCATGACCCGCATGCCCAAGGTGCAGGAGAAGGTCAAGGAATTCTTCGGCAAAGAACCCCGCAAGGACGTGAACCCTGATGAAGCCGTGGCCGTGGGCGCTGCCGTGCAAGGCCAGGTCCTGGCCGGCGACCGCACCGACGTGTTGCTGCTGGACGTGACGCCGCTGTCCCTGGGCATCGAAACCCTGGGTGGCGTCATGACCAAGATGATCGGCAAGAACACGACCATCCCGACCAAGTTCGCACAGACCTTCTCCACCGCCGACGACAGCCAACCGGCCGTGACCATCAAGGTGTTCCAGGGCGAGCGCGAGATGGCTTCGGGCAACAAGATGCTGGGCGAGTTCAACCTCGAAGGCATCCCGCCCGCACCGCGTGGCACGCCGCAGATCGAGGTGTCCTTCGACATCGACGCCAACGGCATCCTGCACGTGGGCGCCAAGGACAAGGCCACCGGCAAGGAAAACAAGATCACCATCAAGGCGAACTCCGGCCTCACCGAGGACGAGATCCAGAACATGGTGAAGGACGCTGAGCTCAACGCCGCCGAAGACAAGAAGAAGCTGGAACTGGTGCAAGCCAAGAATCAGGGCGACGGCCTGGTGCACAGCGTGCGCAAGTCCCTGACCGAGTACGGCGACAAGCTGGACGCCGGTGAGAAGGAGAAGATCGAAGCCGCGATCAAGGACGTCGAAGAGTCGCTCAAGGGCGAGGACAAGGACGACATCGAGGCCAAGACCAACGCACTGATGACCGCCAGCCAGAAGCTGGGCGAGAAGATGTACGCCGACATGCAGGCTGCCCAAGGTGCTGCCGGTGCGGAAGGCGCTGCAGCTGGCGCCCCAGGCGCCGAACAGGCCAAGCCCGCCGACGACAACGTCGTGGACGCCGAGTTCAAGGAAGTCAAGAAAGACTGACCACCGGGGCTTGCCCCCACTCTGACAGGGCACAGGCCGTGTGAGCACCTCGCTCACGCCCTGTGCCTTTGTCGGGTCTGGACACCAATACCATGGCAAAACGCGATTTTTACGAAGTCCTCGGTGTCGCCAAGAGCGCGTCCGACGACGAGATCAAAAAGGCCTACCGCAAGCTGGCCATGAAGCACCACCCTGACCGCAACCAGGGTGAGAAGGCCAAGGAGGCCGAAGAGCAGTTCAAGGAGGTCAAAGAGGCCTACGAGATGCTCTCCGACCCCAAGAAGAAGGCCGCCTACGACCAGTACGGTCACGCTGGCGTCGATCCCAACATGGGTGGCGGACGCGGCGGCGCCGAGGGCTTCGGTGGCTTCGCCGATGCCTTTGGCGACATCTTCGGCGACATCTTCGGCCAGCAAGGCGGCGGTGGGCGCCGTGGCGGTGGTCCGCAGGTGTACCGTGGCAGCGACTTGTCGTACGCCATGGAAATCAGCCTGGAAGAGGCCGCGGCAGGCAAGGACACGCAAATCCGCATCCCCGCCTGGGACGAATGCGGCGTCTGCCATGGCTCCGGCGCCAAGCCCGGCACCAGCGCCAAGACCTGCCCGACCTGCAACGGCTCGGGCACGGTGCACATGCGCCAAGGCTTCTTCAGCGTGCAGCAGTCCTGTCCGCATTGCCAGGGCACCGGCAAGGTCATCCCCGAGCCTTGCACCGCTTGCCACGGCCAGGGCAAGGTCAAGAAGACCAAGACGCTGGAAGTCAAAATCCCGGCCGGCATCAACGAAGGCATGCGCATCCGCTCGGCCGGCAACGGCGAGCCCGGCACCAATGGCGGCCCGGCGGGCGACCTCTACATCGAGATCCGCATCAAGCAGCACGACATCTTCGAGCGCGACAGCGACGACCTGCACTGCAATGTGCCGGTGCCGCTGACCACGGCCGCCCTGGGCGGCAGCATCGAGGTGCCGACGCTGGGTGGCAAGGCGGAAATCGACATCCCCGAAGGCACCCAGCACGGCAAGACCTTCCGCCTGCGCGGCAAGGGCATCAAGGGCATCCGCTCCAGCTACCCCGGCGACCTCTACTGCCACATCGTGGTCGAGACGCCGGTCAAGCTCACCGAGCACCAGCGCAAGCTGCTCAAGGAACTGGACGAGTCCTTCAAGAAAGGTGGGGAGAAGCACTCGCCCAACTCCAAAAGTTGGACGGACCGGGTGAAGAACATCTTCAAGTGAGCCACGCCGCGGCCTGGGCCGCACCCCCGTGAAACGAACGACGGCGCCCCAGTGGCGCCGTTGTCACGTCTGTGGAGTCCACCTCGCAAGGCGTGATGCCTGTCACACGATGAGCAGCTCACTCAAGTTCGTGCTCCACATGCCGAAAAACCCAACGAGGTCACATCCGCCTGAGAGGTGATCCGCCCAAGGAAGACTCACCAGCTATGCATCCCAAGGGTGTCACTTCATGGCCTATCAAGGTTCGCTGTCCCACATACAAGCATTGATCATCGAAGACATGGCCGTGCAGCAAACGACGCTGCGGGGCCAGCTTGCGCTGCTCGGCATCACCCGTGTGGACGTGGCCTCGAACGCGAACGATGCCTACCGCCTGATCCGCGCCAACAAGTACGGCCTGATCATGTGCGACTTCAACCTGAACCACCGCACCGACGGCCAGCAACTGTTCGAGCACGTGCGCGAGCAAGGCCTGCTGCCGGCCGACTGCCTGTTCTTCATGATCACGGCCGAGAGCAGCTACGCCTCGGTGGCCGCCACCACCGAACACCACCCCGACGCCTACCTGCTCAAGCCTGTCACGGCCAGCGACATCGAAGACCGCCTCAAGGCCATGCTGGAAAAGCGCCAGGCCTTGCTGCCAGTGAGCTCGCGCCTGGCCAAGAGCGACCTGAATGGCGCGCTGCAGGCCAGTGACGAACTGATCGCCCAACGCAACCGCTGGTTCATGTCTGCCCTGCAGCTCAAAGGGCAGACGCTGCTCAAGCTGGGCCGCCATGAAGATGCCAAGGCCGTGTACGAGCAGGCCCTGGAGGTGCGCCCCGACCTGCTGTGGGCTCGCCTTGGCGTGGCCCGCGCACAAAAGGCCGCTGGCCGTTTCAACGAAGCGCACAGGCTGGCACAAGACATCATCGACTCGCCCGAGGGCGAGAAGATGGTCGCGGCCTACGACGTCATCGCCGAATCACAGGAGGCCAGCGGCGACCCGCTGGGCGCTTTGTGGACGCTGCGCGATGCGTCCCTGGTCGTGCCCTCCACGCGCCGCCACCGCATGGTCGGCGAGTCGGCCTACCGCAATGGCGACCTCGACATGGCCAAACAGGCCCTGGGCAAAGCCGCCAAAGCCAGCCGCGGCTCCATCGTCGCTCAGGCCCAGGACGACCTGTTGCTGGCCCAGACCCTCGTGGACATCGGCGAACCCAGCGAGGCCCTGCGCGTGCTGCAGGATGCGAAGAACCACTACAAAGACCACCCTGGCTTCGGCGCCACGTCCCTGTCGCTGCAGGCCCAGGTCGAGATGGCCACCGGCCAGCCCGAGCAGGCCGAAGCCACCCTGGAAAAAGCCCGCGCCAGCCTGGGCAAAGGCAAGGCCGATTTCGCCACCGTGGCCCTGGCCAAGGCCGAACTGATGGCTGGCCACGAAGAGGCCGGGCTGGCCTTGCTGGGCAACGCCATCAGCGCCGACCATGAAAACCTGCGCGTCAAGCAGATGATCACCAAGGCCTTGCAGGACACGGGGCACGAAGACAAGGTCGCGTCCGTCATCGAGTCGGCCACCGCCAGCATGCAGAACATGGTCACCGACGCCCGCAAGCTGCTGCGCGACAGCCGCATCGACGACGCTGTCGGCATCATCGAGAACGCCGCGCACGAGTACCCCGAAAACACCGGCGTGCTGCTGCAGGCCGCGCAGATCCAGTGCATGGCCTTGCGCCTGAAGAAAACGCTCGACGAGCCGCGCATCGGGACCATCCGCGACTACCTAGACCGCCTCGACAAGCTGCTGCCCGGCCACGACCGCGTCACCATGATGCGCCGCTACTTCCGCGAAACGCTGGGCACGCTGGACGCGTCCGGTCAGTCAAGCTGAACGCCATGAGCGACGCCCTCGCGCTCATCGCGCACGACCTCAAGAACGCCCTGGGCGGCCTTGAAGGCGAACTCGCCGAACTGATCGACCACCCCACCCCGGTGATGGCGCAACGCGCCCACCTGCACTGCGCCGAACTGCGCCGACAGTTCATCCAGTTCCTGACGCTGTACGGCGCGCGCACCGACGGCCTGTGCGCCTTGTGCGAAGACGAGTCACCGCTGGACCTGCTGCAGGCCTTGCAACGGGTCTGGTCGGTCAAGCTGCAAATGGAAGGCAGCGCCATCCAGGTCGCCACCCAGCCCAGCTGCGTGGACACGGCCCCCGCCTTCTGGTACTTTGATCACCGTTTGGTGCAATTGGCGCTGGACGCCGCCATCCACAACGCCGTGCGCTTTGCCCGCACCCGGGTGGAGATCGGCGTGACGCAGGCCGACGGCTGGCTGGTGTGGACCGTGCACGACGATGGCCCTGGCCTCGATGCCGACGACCCCGGCCAGGCCAACGCCACGGGCCTGGGCACGGCCCTGGCAGAAGCCGTGGCAGCCGCGCACGCCCACAGCGGTCGCCATGGGTGCATCCAGTTGGGCAGCAGCCCGGGGCTGGGCACCACCTTCACCATGGCATTGCCCTGACATTGCCATGACCGCACCTGCAGTACCCAGAGGAGCGCCCATGCATGAGGTCTTCTCGTCCAGCAGCACAGCCAGACCCGGGCTGGGCGATGCCATGCACGACATGCGCAGCGCCCGCGCGCTCGTCATCGACAGCAACCTCACCTCGCGCAGCATCTTGCGCACGATGATGGCGGACCTCGGCGTGCCCGGCGACCGCATCAAGCAAGTGGGCCGCTACAACGACGCCCGCGCCGAGCTGGAGCGCACCCGCTACGACATCGTCCTGTGCGACTACCACTTCGGCGACAGCCGCCAGACCGGCACTGACCTGCTCGACGAACTCCGCGCCGGCAACCACCTGCCCTTCTCCACGATCTTCGTCATGGTGACCTCAGAAGCCACCTACGCGAAGGTGGCCGAAGCCGCCGAAGCCGCGCTCGATTGCTACCTGCTCAAGCCGCACACCCACAACGAGCTGGCCGGCCGGATCCAGGTGGCCCGGCAACGCAAACAGGCCATGGCCGACATCTTCAAGGCGCTGGAAACCGAGCAATACGAAGAAGCCACCAAGCTCTGCCTGGCACGCGTCGAGGCCAAATCCCCGTATTGGATCTACGCCGCCCGCATCGGCTGCGAGTTGCTCCTGCGCCTGGGCCGTCACGACGAAGCACGTGCCTTGTTCGAGGTCATCGACGCCACCAAGGCCATGCCATGGACACGCCTGGGCATCGCTCGGGCCCACGTGGAGGCAGGCCAGATCCCACCGGCGATGCGCGTGCTCGACGCCCTCATCCTTGACAACCCCGGCTACGCCGATGCTTACGACGTGATGGGGCGGGCTCACCTGCAAGTGGGCGACTTCGAACGCGCCTACCAAACCTACCAGAAGGCCGTCAGCCTCACGCCCAACGCGGTAGGCCGACTGCAGAAGATGGGGCTGCTGGCCTTCCACCTGGGCCACACCGACGAGGCCGCCGACGTGCTGGCACGCGCCATCGAGCTCGGCCTGGGTTCACGCTCTTTCGACTACCAAAGCGTGGTCATGTTGGCCCTGACCCACTTCGCCAAAGACGACGGCGCCGCGCTGCAAAAGTGCGTCAGCCAGCTGCTGCGCGCCCACGAGCGCAAGGCCCGCAGCGCACGACTGCGCCGGATGTACGAACTGGTGCAGGTGCTCGCGCTGGTTCAACAGAACCAGGGCACCGAAGCCTCTCGGCGGTTGAAAACCATGGCCCGCGAATTCGGGCAGCCGGACTACGACTACGAGACCGCCGGCAACATGATGACCGTGCTCACGCGCCTGCGCGAGCGCAGCCTCGACCTGCCCGACGCCGACGCCTGGATGCAGCGCCTGGCCAGCCGCTTCTGCACCAACAAGCCGCTCACCGGCATGCTGTGCATGATGGTGACCAGCCACGAGCCCTATGGCGACATGCTACGAGAAAGCTACCGCCAGCTCAGCGCCTTGGCCGAGAGTTGCCTGGCCCAGGCCAAGAACGGCGCACCGGCCAAGGCCGTCGAAACGCTGCTGCAACGCGGCGCCGACACCGGCAACGCCCGCACGGTGGAGTTGGCCGACATGATCTGGCAGCGCTACCTGACGCAGCTGGAGTCACACACCGAGATGGCCGCGCGCCTGCAGGACCTGCTGACGCGCTACGGCCGCCGCCCCGCGAGCGAAACCGACGGCTGAACCGACGACGGCTGACCTCGGATCAGAGAACGGCGTCCGCCTTGACGCAATCCACGTAGTAACGCTTGCCACCGCCTGGCAGGTCTTCGGCCACCAGGCCATGCACGTCCGTGGCGAAGCCCGGGAAGGCCGTGCTGAAGGTCTGCGTGAACTTCAGGAAGTCACAGATCTTCTTGTTGAAGCGCTCGCCCGGGATCAGCAGCGGGATGCCCGGCGGGTACGGCGTCAGCAAGGCCGTGGTGATGCGACCTTCGAGCTGGTCGATGTCCACGCGCTCGGTCTGCTTGCGCGCGATGCAGGCATAGGCGTCCGACGGCTTCATCGCCGGCTCCAGACCCGAGAGGTACACCTCGGTGGTCAGGCGGGCGATGTCGCCCTTGGCATAGGCCTCGTGCACGCTTTGGCACAGGTCGCGCAGGCCCATGCGCTCGTACATCGGGTGCTTCTGGCAGAACTCCGGCAGCACGCGCCACATCGGCTGGTTCTTGTCGTAGTCGTCCTTGAACTGCTGCAGCGCCGTCAGCATCGTGTTCCAGCGGCCCTTGGTGATGCCGATGGTGAACATGATGAAGAACGAATACAGGCCGGTCTTCTCGACCACCACGCCGTGCTCGGCCAGGTATTTGGTGACGATGGACGCCGGGATGCCCGAGGTCGCGAACTTGCCCGACACGTCCAGGCCCGGCGTGATGATGGTGGACTTGATCGGGTCCAGCATGTTGAAGCCATCGGCCAGGTTGCCAAAGCCGTGCCACTCTTCGTTGGCCTGCAGCACCCAGTCTTCCGGCTGACCAACGGCATGGTCAATCCCATTGTCAAGGCGCGCATCAGGGCCCCAGACCTTGAACCACCAGTCCTCGCCGTACTCCTTGTCCACCTTGCGCATGGCACGGCGGAAGTCCAGCGCTTCCTTGATGCTCTCTTCCACCAGGGCCGTGCCACCGGGGGGCTCCATCATGGCCGCGGCCACGTCGCACGACGCGATGATCGCGTACTGCGGCGAGGTCGAGGTGTGCATCAGGTAGGCCTCGTTGAAGAGGTTGCGGTCCAGCGGCACGGTCTGCGAGTCCTGCACCAGCACGTGCGAGGCCTGCGAGATGCCGGCCAGCAGCTTGTGCGTGGACTGCGTGGCGTAGACCACGGCCTCCTTGGGGCGCGCACGGCCCTTGCCCATGGCGTGGTACATGCCGTAGAACTTGTGGAAGGCGGCGTGCGGCAACCAGGCTTCGTCGAAGTGCAGGTTGTCGATCCAGCCGTCGAGCATGCCCTTGATGGTCTCGGTGTTGTAGAGCACGCCGTCGTAGGTGCTCTGCGTGATCGTCAGGATGCGCGGCTTGACCGTGGCGGGGTCCACGCCCTTGAGCAGCGGGTTCGCTGCGACCTTGGCACGGATGGTGTCCGGCTCGAACTCGCTCTTGGGGATCGGGCCGATGATGCCGTAGTGGTTGCGCGTGGGCGTCAGGAAGACCGGCACCGCGCCCGTCATGATGATGCTGTGCAGGATGGACTTGTGGCAGTTGCGGTCCACCACGACGATGTCGTCCGGGGCCACGGTGTGGTGCCACACCATCTTGTTGGAGGTGGACGTGCCGTTCGTGACGAAGAAGCAGTGGTCGGCGTTGAAGATGCGCGCGGCGTTCTTCTCGGACTCGTAGATCGGGCCGGTGTGGTCCAGCAGCTGGCCGAGTTCTTCCACGGCATTGCACACGTCGGCGCGCAGCATGTTCTCGCCAAAGAATTGGTGGAACATCTGGCCGACCGGGCTCTTCAGGAAGGCCACGCCACCGGAGTGACCGGGGCAGTGCCAGGAGTACGAACCGTCCTGGGCGTAGTCCATCAGCGCCTTGAAAAACGGCGGGGCCAGGCCATCGAGGTAGCTGCGCGCTTCGCGGATGATGTGACGCGCCACGAACTCCGGCGTGTCCTCGAACATGTGGATGAAGCCGTGCAGTTCGCGCAGGATGTCGTTGGGGATGTGCTCCGAGGTGCGCGTTTCACCGTAGAGGTAAATGGGAATCTCGGCGTTCTTGAAACGGATTTCGCTGACGAAATTGCGCAGGGCCTTCAGGGCCACATCGACCTCGTCCTTGGAGCCGGCGCCAAATTCCTCGTCGTCGATGGACAGGATGAAGGCGCTGGCCCGGCTTTGCTGCTGCGCAAACTGCGACAAATCGCCATAACTGGTCACGCCCAGCACCTCGCAACCTTCCTTCTGGATGGCGTCGGCCAGGGCGCGGATACCGAGGCCGGAGGTGTTTTCGGAGCGGAAGTCTTCGTCGATGATGACGATGGGGAAATGAAAGCGCAGCATGACCTGTTCCTGTGCACAAAAACGGAGCAATGGCGAAAGCCAGAACGGAGAAATCCCGAAGACGGCGAAGTGTAGGGGGCAAGCCCGCGGATTTGTTTGACACCCCGCCGTTTTTGCAGTCCGGATCAGAAAAATGTCCCCACTGTGCCGGCAGTGGAATTCCCGCCTAAACTTGCGCTTGACAACGGTGCGGCACCACATCAAAGGTGACGCGCCGCACATCCAACGGACAGTGCAGCAAGGAGTTGCGGCGGATGAGCGAATCGACGCTGTGGTGGATCGTGGCCGGCTTCTTCGTGAGCCTGGAGCTGCTGACGGGCTCGTTTTATCTGTTGATGCTGGCGCTGGGTGCGGCCATGGCAGCCGTGATCGCGACCCTGGGAGGCGACCAGGCCACGCAAATGGTGGCAGCAGCCCTGGTGGGCGGTGGTGCCGTCTACCTGTGGCACCGCAAATTGCTGCGGCGCGGCATGCTGCCTGTGGACGACTACACTTCCACCGGACTGGGCAGCCTGGACGTGGGCGAACACGTCACCGTGTCAAACTGGCACCCCGATGGCACGGCCCGGGTGCATTACCGCGGCAGCGACTGGATGGCCCGTTACCACGGCGCCCATGTGCCAGCCTCGGGTCCCCACCGCATCCGTGCCATCGAAAGCAACTACCTGGTGCTGGAGCGCCTCTGAGCCATGGAAGTCGCACTGGTTTTGCTCATCATCGCGGCGATCTTCGTCGTCCGTGCCATCAAGGTCGTGCCCCAGCAAAGCGCTTGGGTGGTTGAGCGTCTGGGCAAGTACAGCGCCACCCTCAAGCCCGGTCTGAACGTGCTGGTGCCCTTCGTGGACAAGGTGGCCTACGAGCACTCGCTCAAGGAGATCCCGCTGGACGTGCCCAGCCAGGTCTGCATCACCAAGGACAACACCCAGCTCCACGTGGACGGCATCCTGTACTTCCAGGTGACCGACCCGATGCGCGCCAGCTACGGCGCGTCGAACTACATCGTCGCCATCACCCAACTGGCGCAGACCACGCTGCGCTCCATCGTGGGCCGCATGGAGCTCGACAAGACCTTCGAAGAACGCGACGCCATCAACACCTCGGTCGTGGCCGCCCTGGACGAGGCCGCGCTGAATTGGGGCGTGAAGGTCTTGCGCTACGAGATCAAGGACCTGACGCCGCCGGCCGAGATCCTGCGCTCGATGCAGCAGCAGATCACCGCCGAACGCGACAAGCGCGCCCGCATCGCCGAATCCGAAGGCCGCAAGCTGGAGCAGATCAACCTGGCCACGGGCGAGCGCGAATCCTTCATCGCGCGCTCAGAGGGCGAGAAGCAGGCCGAGATCAACCGGGCCCAGGGCCAGGCGGCGGCCATCACGGCCGTGGCCGATGCCACCGCTGCGGCCATCGCCAAGATCGCAGCGGCCATCCAGCAGCCCGGCGGCCAGGATGCCGTGAACCTGAAGGTGGCCGAAAAGGCCGTCGAGGCCTATGCGCAGCTCGCGCAGAAGAACAACACCATGATCGTGCCCGGCAACATGAGCGAGGTCTCCGCCCTGATCGGCACGGCCATGACGTTGCTGCGTCAGTCGCCCGGCAAGTCCACAGGCAGCGGCCCATGAGCGTGCACCTCGTGCCCGGACGCAATGTGCTGGGGGGCGCCCTGCGCGCCTGCTCCTACGACCCGGTGACGGGCTATTTCCGCGATGGCTGCTGCCGCACCCGCGAAGACGACTCCGGCCTGCACGTGGTGTGCGCGCGCGTGACGGCGGATTTCCTGGCGTTCTCGATGCACCAGGGCAACGACCTCTCGACGCCGCGGCCCGAATGGCGCTTTCCCGGCCTGCAGCCGGGTGACCGTTGGTGTCTGTGCGCCGAGCGCTGGCTGGAGGCCTGGCGTGCGGGCGTGGCGCCACCGGTGGCGCTGGACGCGACGCACGAGGCGGCGCTGCAAGTCATCCCGCTGGAGGTGCTGCAGGCCCATGCCTTGCAGCCCGTGCGGCCTGATCCGGCCTGAGGGCGTCAGGCCAACTCGGGGAACAACACCGAGGTGTAGCCGAAGCGGCTGAAATCACGCACCCGCATGGGGTATAGCTGGCCGATGAGGTGGTCGCACTCGTGCTGCACCACGCGCGCATGGAAGCCCTCGGCCTCGCGCTCGATGGGCTGGCCCTGCACGTCGAAGCCCGTGTAGCGGATGCGCGCCCAGCGGGGCACCACGCCGCGCAGGCCGGGCACCGAGAGGCAACCTTCCCAGCCCTCTTCTTCCACGCCCGACAGCGGCGTGATCAGCGGATTGATGAGCACCGTCTCGGGCACGGGCGGGGCGTCCGGGTAGCGTTGGCTGCGCCCGAAGCCGAAGATGACGACGGCCAGGTCCACGCCGATTTGTGGGGCCGCCAGGCCCGCCCCTTGCGCGGCGGCCATGGTGTCTTTCAGGTCATCGATGAGTGCCAGCAGCTCGGGCGAGCCGAAGGCCTCGGGCTCGACCTGCTCGGCGGGCTTGAGCAGGCGCGGGTCGCCCATCTTCAGGATCTCGCGCACAGCCATCAGGGGGCTCCAGTCTCGTTGAGCGGGGGGGTCGCGGTGTCGTCGTCGGGGCCGGATGCCAGCAAGGCCTGCAACCCGGCTTCGTCCAGCACGGTCAGGCCCAGCTCGCGGGCTTTGTCGAGCTTGCTGCCGGCTTCTTCACCGGCCACCACATAGCTGGTCTTCTTCGACACCGAGCCTGCCACCTTGCCCCCCGCGGCCTCGATCAAGGCCTTGGCCTCGTCGCGGCTCAGGGTGGGCAGCGTACCGGTCAGCACCAGCGTCTTGCCATTCAAGGGCAGCGTGGCAGGGTCGATGCTGGACGCACCGTCGTGCTCGGGCCAGCTCAGGCCGCAGGCGCGCAGTTGCTCGACCACCTCGCGGTTGTGCGGCTGGTCGAAGAAGGTGCGGATGCTGTGCGCCACCACGGGGCCGACGTCGCGCACCGTCAGCAGGTGCTCCTCGGAGGCGTCCATGATGCGGTCGAGCTGACCGAAGTGCTTGGCCAAGTCCTTGGCCGTGGCCTCGCCCACGTGGCGGATGCCCAGGCCAAACAGGAAGCGCGGCAAGGTCGTCTGCTTGCTTTTCTCCAGCGCGGTGACGATGTTCTGTGCGCTCTTGTCGGCCATGCGGTCAAGCGCGGCCAGCTTGGCCAGGCCCAGCTTGTAGAGCTCGGGCAGGGTGCGCACCAGGCCTGCATCGACGAGTTGGTCGACCAGCTTGTCGCCCAGGCCTTCGATGTCCATGGCGCGGCGCTGGGCGAAGTGCAACAGCGCCTGCTTGCGCTGGGCCGCGCAAAACAGGCCGCCCGTGCAGCGGTGGTTGACCTCGCCGGGCTCGCGCAACACGGTGCTGTCGCAGACCGGACAGCTGCGCGGCATGCGGAAGTTGGGCACATAGGTGGCGCGTGGCGGCGGCAGGCCGTCGGCGCCGGCCGCGCCATCGACCGCGGGAGGCACCACGCCGACCACCTCGGGGATGACATCGCCCGCACGGCGCACGATGACGGTGTCGCCCACGCGCACGCGCTTGCGGCGCAGCTCGAAGAGGTTGTGCAAGGTCGCGTTGGTGACGGTGACGCCGCCCACGAACACCGGCTTGAGGCGGGCCACGGGCGTGAGCTTGCCGGTGCGGCCGACCTGGATGTCGATGCCCTCGACCACGGTCATCTGCTCTTGCGCGGGGTATTTGTGGGCCACGGCCCAACGCGGTTCGCGGGTGACGAAGCCCAGGCGCTCTTGCAGGTCGCGGCGGTTGACCTTGTAGACCACGCCGTCGATGTCGAAGGGCAGCTGGTCGCGCCGGGCACCGATGGCCTGGTGGAAGGCGACCAGGCCTTGCGGTCCCGACGCGCCTTCGGCCACGGTGCGTTCGGCGCACACGGGCAGACCCATCGCGGCCAGGGCATCGAGCAAGGCGCTGTGGGTGTCGGGCACGGCCCAGCCTTGCACCTCGCCCAGGCCGTAGGCGAAGAAGCTCAAGGGGCGTTGCTTGGCGATGGCCGGGTCGAGCTGGCGCACAGCACCGGCGGCGGCGTTGCGCGGGTTGACGAAGGTCTTGCCGCCCTGCTCGCGCTGGCGCTCGTTGAGCGCCTCGAAGTCGTCGCGGCGCATGTAGACCTCGCCGCGCACTTCCAGCACCGGCGGGGCCTCGCCCTGCAGGCGCAGCGGGATCTGGCCAACCGTGCGGATGTTCTGGGTGACGTCTTCGCCGCTTTCGCCATCGCCGCGGGTGGCGGCACACACCAGCACGCCGTCTTCGTAGCGCAGGTTGATGGCCAGGCCGTCGAACTTCAGCTCGGCGGCGTATTGCACGGGCGGGGCGTCCTCGGGCAGTTCCAGCTCGCGGCGCACACGGGCGTCGAAGGCTTCCGCGCCGCTGGCCTCGGTGTCCGTCTCGGTGCGGATGGACAGCATGGGCACCGCGTGGCGCACAGGCTGGAAGCCATCGAGCACCTGGCCCAGCACGCGCTGCGTGGGCGAGTCGGCCGTGCGCAGCTCGGGGTGCTCGACTTCCAGGGCTTGCAGGGACTGGAAGAGGCGGTCGTACTCGGCGTCGGGGATGCTGGGCGCGTCCAGCACGTAGTAGCGGTGCGCATGCACGTTCAGCTGCTCGCGCAGGGCCGCGGCCCTCTGCGCCGGGGTGTGCGCCGAGGTCTGCGCCGGGGTGGGGGTCACTGCATCACCGGCCTCAGCCGGTGCGCCAAACAGGTCCGACTGCGACATCGTGTGGCTCCGCTCCGGTCAGCTGAACAAACGCCGCGTGGACGGCGCGCCTGCGGCCAGGTCACGCGCAGCCAAGGCCTCGTAGAGCTTGGCCAGCTCACCGGCGATGGACTCGAACGCCGCGGGCAAGAAAGGCCGGCCAGAGTCGTCCAGCATGACACCGTCCATGGCCATGGCCAGCGCCTCGCCAGCCGCGCACCAGGCCTTGAACGGTGTCTGCTCGGCAGCGGTCTGCGGCACGTCGAAGCACAGCAGCAACTCGCGCAAGGTGGCCTGGTCTTCGTCTTCGGCGAAGGCGGCCTGGGCGTCGAACTGCAACGTCAGCACGGGCGGCGCGCCCTCGTCCGGCGAGGGCAGCACGAAGCGGCCGGGCAAGGCACCGGGCACGAAGCCGTGGCGCTGGGCCTGCTGCTGCACATAGCCCAGCGACCAGGCACTGCCCTTCGCCGCCAGGCGCATGGCCAGCTGGGCATCGTGGGCGCCGGCGAAGGCGTCGAGCTCGCGGGCACGCGCAACGATGTCGAGCATGTCGGGGAACTCGGGCGAAGCCGGCAAGGCGTCGGCCATGGCCTGCACCTTCTGCACGAACTCGGAGTACTCGATCTCGTTGAGGCCACCCGTGCGGTTGGCCATCAGCACGCCGGCTTGCAGCTCGGTGTAGAGCACGCCAGCCTGCGGCATTTCCCACTCACCGCAGTCGCTGCGCAGGCCTTCGACCAGCACCGGCTTGCTGCCGGCACGGCGCGAGGGCGGCAGGTGCATGAGGATGTGGTCGCCGCTCATGGGCGCGTCGAGTGTCAGGGTGGCGATGGCGTCCACCAGGGCGTCCAGGCGCGGGCCGGTGCGGCGCAGCGGTGGCAGGCTGGCAGCGGGCGATGCGGCCACGCCACCTTCCCCGTCGTCCATCGGGATGGTGGGGATGTCGTCCAGCGACATGCCCCCCGGGGTCGCGGCGCCATCGACAGGCTCGACCGAGGCACGGCGTGGTTGCCGGGCTGCGGCACGGCGGGCCGTCCAGGCGCCATGGGCAACGACCACGGCAAGCACAACGCCGCCCAGGATGGCCAGGTACAGGGTCAGGGAATGGTTCATTGGGGAAGTTCTTTCTCAAGCGGCGTGGGCCATGCCCAGCGCGGCTTCCATGTCCACCGCCACGATGCGGGACACGCCTTGTTCTTGCATGGTCACGCCCACCAGCTGCTCGGCCATCTCCATCGCGATCTTGTTGTGCGAGATGAAGAGGAACTGCGTGCCGGCAGACATGGTTTTCACCAGGCGCGCATAGCGCTCGGTGTTGGCGTCGTCCAGCGGGGCATCGACCTCGTCGAGCAGGCAGAACGGCGCGGGGTTGAGCTGGAAGATGGCGAACACCAGCGCGATGGCGGTGAGCGCTTTCTCGCCACCCGAGAGCAGGTGAATGGTGCTGTTTTTCTTGCCCGGCGGGTGGGCCATGACCTGCACGCCGGCGTCGAGGATTTCATCGCCCGTCATCACCAGCTTGGCGCTGCCGCCGCCGAACAGGCTCGGGAACATGCGCCCGAAGTGCTCGTTGACGGTGTTGAAGGTGGCGCCCAGCAGGTCGCGGGTTTCCAGGTCAATCTTGTGGATGGCGTCTTCCAGGGTGCCGATGGCGTCGAGCAGGTCGGCCATCTGAGCATCGAGGAAGCCTTTGCGTTCGCGGGCGGCGGTCAGCTCGTCGAGCGCGGCCAGGTTGACGGCGCCCAGCGCGTTGATCTCGCGCTGGATGCGGTCGATCTCGGCCTGCAAGCCGAAAAGCTTGATGCCATCGCGTTCGATGGTTTCGGCCAATGCGGCCAAGTCCACCTCGGCGGCGGTGAGCTGCTCCATGAACTGCGCGCCACCCAGCGAGGCGGCCTGCTGTTCGAGTTGCAGCTTGGTGATCTGGTCGCGCAGGGGCTGCACGCTGTGCTCGAAGCCCATGCGCTGCTCATCGAAGCGGCGCAGCTGGGCGGAGAGGTCGTCGTAGCGCTGGCGGGCCTGGGCCAGCAAGCCTTCGCGCTGCACGCGCAAAGCCAGGGCTTCGTCCAGGCCGGTGTGGGCCGTGGCCTCGCTCAGGCGGGCTTGTTCTTCGTGCAACTGCGCCACGGTGGCCTCGTTGGCCTGCACCTGCTGCGAGGCGGTTTCGATGCTGCGCTGCAGCTCGCCGCGGCGTGCCGCCATGCTGCGCACGCTGAAGGTGGCCTCCTGGGCCTGGCGCTCCAGCGCGCGGCTTTGCTCGCGGGCCTGGTTGAGCTTGCGCTCGGCCTCGATGACACTCTCTTCCAGCGTGGCGTGCTTTTCCTGGGCCTCGCCCAATGAGATGTCCAGCTCCTCGAAGCGGGCCTCGCCCATGGCGCGGCGCTCCTGCAGGCCTTCGAGCTGCGCGTCGATTTCGGCCAGCTCCTCGCTGATCTGGCTGCGGCGGCTGTGGGCCTGCTCGGCCTGCTGGCTCAGGCGCAGCACCTCGACCTGTTGCTGGTGCAGGCGCTGCTGGGCCTCGGTGGCGTCGCGGCGGGCCGTGGCCAGGCGCTGTGAGCCATCGGTGTAGGCAGCTTCTGCACGGATCAGGGCGGCGCGGGCCTCGTCGGCGATCAGGCTCTGCGCCCTCACCTCCTTGTCCAGACCCTCGATTTCCTGGGCGCGGGCCAGCATGCCGGCCTGCTCGGAATCCGGCGCGTAGAAGCTGACGGCGAACTGGCTGACCGTGTGCCCAGCCGGGGTCATGATGACCTCGCCATGCGTGAGCTTGCCGCGCTGGGCCAGGGCCTCTTCCAGGTGGGCCGCGGTGTAGACGCCTTCCAGCCAGTCGTTCATCAGGGCCTGCAGGCCGGCGTCGTTCAGGCGCAGCAGGTCAGAGAGGCGCGGCAGCGTGGCGTGGGTGTTCTGGATGCCCGAGGCCGGCGGGCTGTAGAAGGCCAGCTTGGCCGGCGGGGCGTCCTGCTCGAAGGCGCGCACGGTGTCCACGCGACCCACTTCCAGGGCCGAGAGGCGCTCGCGCAGGGCAGATTCGAGCGCGTTTTCCCAACCCGCTTCGATGTGCACCCGCGTCCACAGGCCTTGCAGGCTGTCGAGGCCGTGCTTGGCCAGCCAGGGCTTGAGCTTGCCTTCGGTCTGCACCTTGTCTTGCAGGGCGCGCAGGGCGTCCAGGCGGGCACTGCGCTCGGCCAGGCGGGCGGCCTGCTGCTGGCTGTCGGCCTGGGCGGCCTTGCGGGCCTCGTCCAGGGCGGGCACGGTTTCGGACAGCTCGCCCAGGCGCGCTTCCAGCACGGCCTGGTCTTCCTCGTGGGCTTCGAGCTGGGCTTTCAGCTCGGCCAGGCGGGCCTCGTCGGGCGCGGCCAGGGCCTGCACCTCGGTGCGCAGGCGCTCTCGGCGCTGCTGGACCTGGCGGGCCTGGTCGTCGATGTTGCGCGATTCGGCGGCCAGCAGCTGGATCTGCTGCTGCACCTGGCCCGCCACGCCGCGTTGCTCGTTGGCCTTTTGCGTGGCGGCGCGCACGGCGTCTTCCAGCGTGGGCACGTTCATGGCCAGCTCTTCGGCCTGGGCGGCCAGGATCTCGGCCTGCTCCTCGCCCATCGCCATCTTCTCGGCCAGCTCTTCCAGCTCGGCCTGGGCCTCGTCGCTGCGGACACGCCACTGGCCGTTCTGGGCCTGGATGTCGGCCAGGCGCTGCTCGACCTTCTGGCGGCCTTCCACCACGTAGCGGATGCGCTCTTCCAGGCGGCTCACCTCCAGGTTGGCCTCGGCCAGCGAGCCCTGGGCCTCGTGCAGGGCGTCGCTGGCGGCGTAGTGGTCCTGGCGCACGTGCTCCAGCTCGGCCTCCACGCTGCGCAGCTCGGCCATGCGGGCCTCCAGCGCGTTGGTCGCCTCGTTCACGGCGGCGTGGATGCGGGTTTCTTCAGACGAAGCGTCGCGGTGCTTCAAGAACCACAGCTGGTGCAGCTTGGCCGTGCCCTGCTCCTGCAGCGCGTGGTATTTGCTGGCAACCTCGGCCTGCTTTTCCAGCTTGTCGAGGTTGCTGTTGAGCTCGCGCAGGATGTCGTCCACGCGGGTCAGGTTCTCGCGGGTGTCCTTCAGGCGGTTCTCGGTCTCGCGGCGGCGCTCCTTGTATTTGGAGACGCCCGCGGCCTCTTCCAGGAACAGGCGCAGCTCTTCGGGCTTGGACTCGATGATGCGGCTGATGGTGCCCTGGCCGATGATGGCGTAGGCGCGCGGCCCCAGGCCCGTGCCCAGGAAAACGTCCTGGACGTCGCGGCGGCGCACCGGCTGGTTGTTGATGAAGTAGCTGGAGGTGCCATCGCGCGTGAGCACGCGCTTGACCGCGATCTCGGCGAACTGGTTCCACTGGCCGCCGGCACGGGCGTCTTCGTTGCTGAAGACGAGTTCCACGCTGGCGCGGCTGGCCGGCTTGCGGTTGCCCGAGCCGTTGAAGATGACGTCCTGCATGGACTCGCCGCGCAGCTCGGAGGCCTTGGACTCGCCCAGCACCCAGCGCACCGCGTCCATGATGTTGGACTTGCCGCAGCCGTTCGGGCCCACCACGCCGACGAGCTGCCCGGGCAGCTGGAAGTGGGTGGGTTCGGCGAAGGACTTGAAGCCCGACAGCTTGATCGAATTCAGACGCATCTAAGTCGTTGATTTGCCTGATGAATCTCAGAAAAATCCAGGCCTTTGAGAAGCGGCGATGATACCATCCGGGGTTTTCGAATTCCCCCCACGTTCGACACCATGGCCAAGCCTATTTCTGTCAGCACCCGCGCCAAGCCCGCCACGCCACCGTCGGCGCCCTCGCGCCACCTCGACGTCTTCCCCAACCCGGCACCCGAGCGTGACTACGTCATCCAGTTCCAGGTGCCCGAGTTCACCTGCTTCTGCCCGCTGACCGGCCAGCCCGACTTCGCGCACTTCACCATCGACTGCATCGCCGACAAGCTCTGCATCGAGCTCAAGAGCCTGAAGATGTACATGTGGAGCTACCGCAATGACGGCGCCTTCCACGAGAAGGTCACCAACGACATCCTCACGGACATGGTCAAGGCCATCAACCCGCGCTACATCCGCATCACGGCCAAGTGGTACGTGCGCGGCGGCATCTACACCAATGTGGTGGTCGATCACCGCAAGAAGGGCTGGAAGCCCGCGCCCAAGGTGGACCTGCCGCAACTGGGCCGTGAAACCGGCATGCTGGGCTGATCGGGCCTCGCCTTGAACTGGCCTGAGCTCGGTCACGCCCCCTGGGTGGACTGGGCCATCCTCGGCGGGGTGCTGCTGGGCGCCCTGCCCTTCAAACCCTGGTTGCCGCTGCGCCACGGGCCCCTGCAAAGCCCCTGGCTGGGCGCGCTGGTGCTGCTGCCCTTCCTCTGGAGCGCCGAGCGCCTGCTGCCCTCCGGCCTGGCGCTGCATGTGTCCTGCGCCTGCCTGCTGGCGCTGATGTTCGGCTGGCCCCTGGCCATGTGGACGCTGCTGCCCGTGGTCGCGCTGGCCAGCCTGGTCGGCCGCCAGCACCTGCCCGACGTGGGCAGCATGGTCTCCCACCTGGTGTGGCTCGGGCTGGTGCCCGGCACCTTGTCGCTGGTCTTTGGCCTGGCCATCCGGCGCTGGCTGCCCCACCACCTGTTCGTCTTCATCCTGGGGCGCTCCTTCATCGCCACGGCGCTGGCCGTCAGCCTGACGGGCTACCTCGCCTACCTGGCCGGTCGCAAGCCCGACACCCTCGGCCTGGAGGAATGGCTGCTGGCCTACTGGCTCATGGGCTGGGGCGAGGCCTTCAGCACCGGCATGCTGGTGGCCATCTTCGTGGCCTTCAAGCCGGAATGGCTGCTGACCTACTCCGACGCACGCTACCTCCCGGGCAAGCCACCGTCCACACCCCAGGGTTGACCCGGGGGCTGCCCAGGCTTTGTCGCACAAGCGCCCGCGGAAAGCCACCTAATCGCCATCGAACGGGTGACGCACACCGTGTGCCATGTCAAGCCCTGGCCGATTCCGGCCGATATGGGGTGACACACACGCCATCCGACGATGAACCTCCCCCCCTGGCTCCAAACCCCCGCCCGATGGCTGCTGGGGACGCACGCGCCCATGCGAAGGCACATCGTCTTCCTGCTCGCCTCGTCGCAGCTCTACATCGTCAACCTGGGCATCTTCTGGCACTCGGTGCACCTGGGGCTGATGCACCCACCCTTTGCCGCCGCCCTGACCTGGGCCAGCGTGGTGACCTACCTGGGCGTGTTCGCGCTGGTGCGCAGCGGCTGGACGCAACGCCTGCCCGACCCGGTGCTCACCATGCCGCACGCGCTGGTCTCCATCGGGCTGTGCATCCTGGCCTACACGCAGCTGGGCGAACACCGCGCCAGCGTGCTCATCCTGGTGGCCGAAGCCCTGGTGATGTGCATGTTCCGCCTGCGCCCCACGCAGATGCTCAGCCTGGGCCTGGCCTCGGTGGCGATGCTGCTGTGCGCGGTGGTCTGGCTGAGCTGGCATGACCCGGTCAGCTACCCGGCCTCGACCGGGCTGATGCACTTCGTGATCGGGGGCTCGACGCTGCTGATCCTGTCGCTGGTGGCCAAGTGGGTGACCGACATCCGCATGCGCATTGGCAGCCAGGCGCGCGAGCTGTCGCGGGCGCTCGACACCCTGCAGCACATGGCCACGCAAGACTCCCTGACCGGCCTGCTCAACCGCCGCACCATGACCGACTTGGCCGAGGCCGAGCTCAAGCTGATGGACCGCAACGGCAGCGCCATGAGCGTGGCCCTGATCGACCTCGACCACTTCAAGCACATCAACGACCACGCAGGTCACGCCGCGGGCGACGCCGTGCTCTGCGGCTTCGCGGCCCACGCCCAAGGCGTGCTGCGCCAGGTGGACAAGGTGGCCCGCTGGGGCGGCGAAGAGTTCCTGGTGCTGCTGCCCCAGGTGTCGCAACACGATGCGAAATCGGCCATTGAGCGCCTGCGCATCGGCACCGAGCGCCTGGCTTACGCCGGCCACCCGGGCCTGCGCGCCACCTTCTCGGCGGGCATTGCCCAGGCCCGTCCGGGCGACACCCTGGAACAGCTGGTGGACCGCGCCGACCGCGCCCTCTACGAGGCCAAGCGCCAGGGCCGCAACCGCAGCGAATGCGCCGACCCCGAAGAAGTGTCGCCAGCCCTGCCAGACCTGGCCCCCATGCTGGCCCCGCCGCACACCTTGGAGCGCAGCACGCCATGAACGCATCCGTGGACACCCTGCCCGACGCCCCCGGACAGAGCAACGCCCCCGACCCCATCATCGACGCCATGGGGCGCCTGGTGAAGTTCGTCTTCGGGCCCGACCGCGCCACCCGCGCACGCACCGGCGTCATCCTGCTGTGCGCCATCATGTACGCCATCTGCTGCAGCGCGGCCTTCTACGCCGCCGAGATGGGCCTGATGCGCAGCTTCGCGCCGCGCCTGCTGCTGGCCACCGCCCTGCCCACCTACGCGCTGTTCTATGTGCTAGTGCGCTTTGGCAAGACGCGCCGCTTGCGCGACCCCAACCTGATGATCCCGCAGCAGAGCTTCTCGCTGCTGGCCATCGCCTTCGCGTACACGGCCATCGGCCCGCACGACCGCGGCCTGGTGCTTGTGCTCATCGCGCTGGTGATGGTGTTCGGCATGTACACCCACCAGCCGCGCCAGTCGGTGTTCACTGGGGTGCTGGCCATGGCGATGCTGGGCGTGTGCATGGGCGTGCTGTCGCACATGGACCCCGAGTTCTACCCGCCCACGCTGGAGCTGCTGCGCTTCGAGCTGCTGCTGGGCACCCTGCCCCCGCTGATCCTGGCGGCCTACCAGATCTCGGCCTGGCGCAACCGCCTCTCGCAGCAACGCCGCGAGCTGCGCACCACGCTGGAGAAAGTGCAGGCCCTGGCCAGCCGCGACGCGCTGACCGGCCTCTACAACCGCCGCCACATGCAGGACAAGCTGCAGGACTGCGTGCGCCGCTTCGAACGCTATGGCGAACGCTTCACCGTGGTGCTGGTGGACCTGGACCACTTCAAGCGCATCAACGACCAGCACGGCCACCGCGTGGGCGACGAGGCCCTGGTGGCCTTCTCGGCCGGCGCCACCATGGTGCTGCGCGAGTCCGACACCGTGGGCCGCTGGGGCGGCGAAGAATTCCTCTTCGTGCTGCCCAACACCAGCCCGCGCAAGGCCGACATCGCCCTGCAGCGCCTGCGCGAGGCCCTGGCGCGCTCGCAGATCAGCACCACCGCGCCGACACTGCGCCTGGCGTTCTCGGCCGGCGTGGCCCATCACGAGCCCGGCGCGCCCCTGCTCCGCACCCTGGAACGCGCCGACCGCGCGCTCTACCAAGCCAAGAATGACGGGCGTGGCCGCAACGTGATGGCGCCGCCCAGCCCGGTGACGGACTTGGGATAGACGGGGCTCGGGGGGCTCGATAAGGTGGCCGGTCCAACAACCCCACCTCAGAGAGCCCCATGAAGCCCCTCCGCACCGCCCTGCCAGCTGCGCTGCTGGCCATCGCCTCGCACACCGCCTTCGCGCTGGACTGCCCCGCCGGCAGCCAGCCCTATGCCGAGCGCTGCGTGACGCAGAAGATGGCCGACTACATCTCCTGCGTCGAAGCCAGCGGCGGCAACAAGGACAGCATCGTCGACGAGATGTCGCAGGTCGATGGCAAGAAGAGCGGCACCGCCGTCAAGGCCAGCGGCAGCACCCTGGCCGGCAAAGCCAGCGGCGCCGTGGTGCTGGACCGCAACTCCGAAAGCGCACTGGTCAAGCGCCTGGAAAAGCGCTGGTTCAGCGGCAGCATGAGCGAGTGCGCCAAGGCCATGTCGGTCAAGACCACCTCCGAGGTGAACCAGCACACCGACCGCACCGTCAAGACCGCCATGACCAAGGCCGTGACCACGCTCAAGGCGTCCGACCTGCTGGTGGAATTCTCGGTGGCCAAGTACACCGGCGCCAGCGTGATGATCGGCAACCAGGGCCAGGGCATCGTCCTCGTGTCTGACATCACCCTGAACTGGGATTACCAGCCCTGCCCACAGCTCACCCCGCCGCTCTCGGGCGCGCCCCTGGTGACCTACAAGTACGAGGTCGACCTGACCCAGGCCAAGGGCAGCCAGCTGCTCGACACCCAGGACTTCAAATACGGCCCCGGCGACATCGACCGCTTCCTGGTGAAGCTGCGGTACCCCGGCCACGGCATTTACAGCGTGTGGTTCAGCTTCAAGCACAAGGCCCCGGGCGAGGCGGACTTCAAGACCTACACCACCGCCAAGGCGGAACGTTCGGTGTGTGAAGGCTGAAGGCCCCCAGGGAACGCACATGCCTGACACCCCCCACACCACCAGCTGGTGGCAAACACTGCCCGGCGTGCTCACCGCACTGGCCGGCTTCGTCACCGCCGTGAGCGGCCTGATCGCCCTGCTGTACCAAAACGGCGTGCTGGGCCACAAAGGCGATGCCGCCGCGGCAACGCAGGCGTCGGCGAGCGCTTCGGTCGGCGTCTCGGTCGGCGCCTCGGCCAGCGTCCCACCCGCCCCAACCCCACCGCAGGCACAGAAGCCCTGGTCGGAGGCCACGGCCGTGGTGGTGGGGCGCGATGGCAGCCAGACGCGGCTGCGCGCCGAGTCCTTCAGCAACTGCATCTCGGTCGGGCATGACCTGACGCTGACGTCTGGCCAGACGGTGCTGTTCGAGCGCATGGCCCGCTTCGAGGTGCAGCGCGCCGACGACCACACCTCACCCAGCCCCAAGGCCCGCTTGCAAATCACCCTGCTGGATGGCACCACGGTGCTGGGCACGGTCGAGGCCAACTGCGACCTGTTTGGCTACAACGACCTGGGCCGATTCACCACCTACTTCGACCAGGTCCGGCTGGTGCGGTTTGAGCGGTGAAGCTTGACCGTTGCACTGCCGCACAAACTGAAAAGCACCCAACATGACGAACAAAACAAACCAACGCGGCAATGCCGTGCTTGTCGCACTGATCGGGCTCATTGGGCTCGTGTTGTCAGCCCTGATCAGCCGGGGCTACTTCGACAGCAAAGAGGAAACACAGGCGGCGGCGCCTGAAGCCACGACGGCACCAGAACCGACGTGGCCTCCTGGGGAAGAAGCCCCCCCAGAACCCGCCCCTGCCGCATCTGAAGCGTCGGCATCTGAACCGGATGAGGGAACCCCGTCAACCAGCGACAAGGTTGTCTTCGACGGCAAGTTTTGATGCAGCACTCGCAGCGCTGAGGCCAAGCACGCTGCCCCGGCGGCCAGCCGCAAGCCAGCATGGCCTGTGCGCCGCGCATCCCGGGCCGCGCGCCGCCCTGTTCGGGTAGCTTGCCGCCTTGTTTGAGCGGGCCGCCGCACCTTGCGAGCGGCACGCCGCAAGTTCAGAGCGACGCGCCGAGTTCCAAAGCCTCGCGCGCCACTCAGTTGGAGCGGGCCATGCGCCGAAGTACTCGGCGTGCCGCCCTCAACGCCCCACTCACCTCAGCTTGCGACTGGAACGACCCAGCCTTTGAACTCGGCGCGCGACTCACAAGGGCTGACGCGCGACTGGCCGCGGGCGACACACCGGGCATGCTCGGCGGCAGCCCGCTCCAACTGAGCGGCGCATGGATGCCACCGAGCGGTGCGCGACCCGGTTTGGCTTGCGCGCGAGGCTCTGAGACGCTGCACCCGAGGGTCGCTTGCGACGCACGAAGCAAACGGGTCGGCCCGCGAAGCGTTTGGCTTGGCCCGCAGAGCTTTTTGCTCGGCACGCCGAGTTCAGCAACCTCGCGCGCAAAGCCCATGGGCTTGCGCGCCGCAAGGTGAGCCCCGTGCGCAAGCCTTGGAACCTTGCATGTCGAGCTGGAAGCTTCGCGCGCCGAGTTGCTGCACTTCACGCGCCAAGCCAAAAGCCTTGCGCCCCGAGCTGCAGGGCTTTGCACGCCAGGCTTTTGGGCTTGCGCGCGAGGTTCTAAGGCTTGCGCACGGCGCTTTCAAGCTTGCGCGCCGGGCGAACTGGCTGACGCGAGAGCGCCCGTGCGCGACTTGGAAGTGTCAACGGCACTCGTTATAGTGCGGACGATACAAATACAAACACTTGGGGGCGGGGCATGGGAGCGTGTGCTTGGGTGCTGCAGCAGAGCGGGCGGCTGCTGGGGCGGGATGCATGGGCGGCGGCGGGCGTTGAGATGCCGGTGGGCCGGGGGGCTGGCGTTGCTGCTGGTTTTAGGGCGGGACAAAACTGTTGCGGCTGTCAGGCGCGCGCAGGAAAGACATTGCAAATCAATTACTTGTGTCCACCGGCACCTGCTTGTGCAGGTGGATTAGACCAACATGTGGCGATTTGACTGGTTGGTCTAATTGCCAGTTAGGCTTCTCACAAACACGAGCCATTGCCATGCGTCAGTCAATTTATAAGGAGCCCAAATGAAGCGAGAAGAACGTGCGGTACAGCTATGGAGCGTGTTGGCTCTCGCTGCATCAAATCGGCAAATTCTTACCTATGACCTAGTGGCTCGAATAACAGGACTTGTGAGGCCAAGCATCGGCGACTTTTTGAGGCCTATTCAGCAGTTCTGCACCGAGTCCGGACTTCCACCATTAACAGCCATCGTCGTCAGTGAGCAAACAGGGCTACCTGGCGATGGCTTCATCGGGGCAGCCGATGTGCCTGCAGCTCAAATTCGCGTCTTCCAACACAAGTGGCTCGATGTAGTCGCCCCAAATGCTGATCAACTCGCCAAAGCATACGAGCGCGCCCTGACAAGCGATAAGCGAAGCTCAACGTGTTAAGTGGCAAGAGCATCTCAATGGGCAGGTCAACCGCTTCAGCATCTGTCACCAGCCTAACTGTAGGTTCAACGCGGACAAAAATGCTTCGCATTTTTGCCGGTTAACCTGGGCGTTAGACCTTTAAAAATGAGCTACACCGCAGTTCAAGTCGCACACATCGAAGAAGAGTACGACATGTGCTTGCGGAAGCTTGCCGACATACAAATACTTCTTCTACGTGAAGCAGAGTGCATAGCAGATGAGCCCGCCAAAGAGCACCTAAAGTTTGGAGCGGCGCGCCGAATTGGTGTAATGCGTCGCTCAATAGAGAATATATTCAGCCTTTTCCCGGTAGACGCGAAGAAGCCGATCGGCCTAGATGCAGTTGCTGACACCCAAATAAACTTACACGCCTTTGTTATCAACTTGTATGGCATATTCGACAATCTTGCGTGGGCACTTGTTCACTTGCACGGGTTACTGCCAAAAATACAAGACCCGCGACGCGTTGGAATATTCGTAAAACACATGAAGGACTTCCTTCCGGCCCGAATTCTGAATTTCATTCAAGAAGAAACAATGCAGAAGTGGCGCAATGACTATCTAGTCAATTATCGCGACGCATTGGCACACCGAATTCCGCTCTACATACCACCAGCCACCTTCACCGATGAAGAGGCTTTGCAATATCAATCCCTTGAGAGCCAAAAATCCAAAGCATGGAAGTCAATGAATGCTCATGAAGCAACACTGATCCATAATCAACAATTGGAAATGGGAGGCCCAAGTTTTGTGTTTCTCCACAGATTTTCAGGCGAAGCCAAAGACAGGCCCGTTTACATTCACGCTCAGGTACTTTGCGATGCAAAAACGGTTATCTCATTTGTTGAGGAATACTTGCAGTGCTGGAAAGAACCTGCGCAATTCACCAAGGTCTAACTGTCGGTTCAACGCGGACGCCAACACTGGCCATGCCTGCGGCATTTTCATGGCCAGTGTTGGTGCCCTCCAGCCTTCGGCTTCCGGCGCCTGTTAACCTTGGCGTTAGGCGCACACATCAGGGACGGCCAAACAATGCTTAAGGCAATCGTTCGCTACCTGCTGGCACTCACGCTCGGGGTAGTCATCGGCTTCATTGGCTTCGCAGTTGCCGCAATGGCCCTGCGTCCGCTCGGCCCGATGAAAGCAGTATTCAACATCACCGAACCTGAGTTCCTACTTGCCGCTGTCGTTGGCGTTGGGTTTGCCGTCGCCGCTGCATGGCGCCTTACCAAGCCAGGTGCATTAGAGCGAGAGCTTCCATTCCTTGGCAAAGCGCTTACCGATGGATCCGAGCATGGCTAGGCTTCATTGCACCACCGCTGCGCCTAACTGGTCGGTCAAGCGGACGCCAACAAGGCCCATGGCTTCGCCATTTTCATGGGCCTTGTTGGTGCCCTCCAGTCGCTGCGCTCCTTACGGCGCCGCTTACCTTGTTCGTTAGGCCGCACCTACAACCTCTTAGTGACTCGTCAGCAAATGCAAGTCCACTCCCGCTCACGAGCGTTGCTTGTTTCAGCAATGCTTTGCTTCCCCTTGGTGGCTACGTCACAAGTAAACACTTGCCTAAGTGGATTTGATGCTACCGAAAAAGGACGGAATGAAGAGGCCATCCGTTTACTTTCCTCGTGCCTCACTTTGCAATTACCGGCCCGAAGTAGGTCTGCCGCCTTACAAGCTAGAGCCGTATCGCTCCTAGAAGTTAAGCGGCCAGAAGAAGCTCTGCGTGATCAGTTGGAGGCGTTCGCACTTGTCCCGCCAACAAAGTCCGAGGCATTTGCCAATCTGGCAGCTATCCAAAGAGCAGTAGGACAGTTTGAAGGAGCGCTTGCAACACTAAAGCAGGCCGAAGCCATTGACGATGACGGGCCAGGTAGTGGCCCGGGAATGGCTATCTGGTACCACAAAGGCCTTACGTATATGGCAATGAAGCGCTACATGGATGCAGTGACCGCATTCACAAAGGGCATTCCAAAACAGCCAGATTACGCTCCTGTCTATTATCAAAGAGGGTTGGCATATGAAATGCTGGGCGCCAAAGAAAACGCAAAACATGATTTCCTGCAAGCGGCCCAACTTTCCTCGCCCGAGAATGAATTTTCACCTGAGTTCTTCGAAAAACTGAAGGCCTACGGCATCAACACATCGAGCCCCAAAAAGTAGGCGTGCTCGAAAATGCCATCAAAGCTCTCTCCTACTCAGCCCCGCCTAACTGGTCGGTCAAGCGGACGCCAACACTGGCCATGGCTTCGCCATTTTCATGGCCAGTGTTGGCGCCCTACGCACCTTCGGTGCTCCGGCGCCGCTTACCTTGGGCGTTAACTTCCCACCTGCCCCATGCTCCCCACCCTGCTCATCACCGCGCTCGCACTCGCACTCCTGGGGTGGGGTACCTGGCTGCGCCACAAAGCCATATCTGCCGCCGCAGCCGAGGTCGGCAAAGGCCACACCACGTACATGAAACATGTGCACGCCACACCGCACCTCAACAAAACGTACCAAACAGGTTTGGCGCTGCATTTCTTGGCCGTGCTGATCGTTGTCATGTGGGTTCTCCTGCACAAATGACGGCTGCGACTTGAAAACCAACGAGAAATCGCCCTCCCCACACGAATCACCCATGACCTCCCACCTCCTCCGCACCATCGCCCTCACCTGCACCCTGGCCATGGCCGGTTGTGCCGCCACCGTCACCCGCAGCGGCCCGGCGCCCGCGCCCTTGTCGGTCAGCCCTGCCGCCACGCGCGCCGTGTTCGTGCGGGTGGAAGCCGCGCCTGGCATGCCGCCCGGGGGCAACTGGGAGACCTTCAAAACCGACTGGCGCGACGGCATGGCCATCGCGGCCGGTCGCTCGGGCATGCAGGTGACGTGGTCTGACACCGAGGAAGCGCGCAGCGCCGACCCGGCCGTGCTTGTCGTCGTGAAGGTGCGCAACTACCAGTACATGACGCCTGAGGCGCGCATCGGCCTGGGCATCCTGGCCGGCAACGCCTACGTGAACACCGAGGTCGAGTTCTACGAGCTGCCCTCCCGGAAGCTGCTGGGCAGCCGGCTGTACGGCACCACCACCAGCCCGGCCGAGGGCATCCTCTCGGCCACCACGCGCAAGCAGGTGCTGGCCATCAGCGACGAAGTCATCGCCGACATCCGCCGTTGAGGCGCGCACGCCAGTTCCGCACCATGAGCGCCCACTCGTCCGCCTTCGCCATCGCCTTCACCGCCGTGCTCGGTGCGCCGGTGGTCGCCCCGCTTTTGGCACGGCTCGCCAAGCGGCTACCGACGCCGCTGCAAACGCGCGCTTACCTGGCGCTGGCCGGCGTGCCCCTTGCCGTGGCGGCCATGTCGCACAGCGGGTTGACGAGCTCGTCTTACCAAGTCAATGCGGTGGCGGTGTTGGTCGCGTTCTGGGCCTTTCTGACCCTGGCGGTGTCGACTTTCCGCTTCGAGTCGCGCTGTTTGCGCTACACCTTGGGGCCGCTGTCCATCTTGCTGCTGGCCTTGAGCCTGTTCGCCGGCACCGTGGGTGGCTTGGGCCTGGTCTTCATCGTCGGTGACACGGTGCCGGTCTTCACGGCCACGCAAGCCCACGGCCGGCACTGCGAGGTCACGTCCTACGGCAACGCCACCACCGACTTCGGCGGTCACCGCGTCGTGATCACCGCGCCCGTGCCGCTGCTGCCCTTCCTGGAGCGCAAGGTCATCGACCAGACCTTCGAAAAACCCCGACAGACGCCAGCCCAGTTGTGCCAAGGCTTGGCCGCATCCCCCTCCCCAGGCAAGGCCCCCACATGAGCCCCACCCTTCGCACACACATCGGCTGGGTCAGTCTGAGCCTGGCCCTGGCCACGCAAGCACCAGCCCACGCCGCGCCCGCCGACACACCTGCAGCCGGACTCACCGCAGCCCAGGTGCAAACCTACCGCGAAGGCCCCGGGCGCCAGCGCTGGATCGATGCCACCCGGCAGATGGCGCAGTTGCGCCAGTCACCGCCCAGCACGGCCCTGGCCGACCTGTGGCGGGCGTTGGACGCCGGCGTGAACCGCCCTGCAGGCACCAACCCGCTGGCATGGGCCACCACCGCCCAATCCGTGCCCGAGCTGGAGGGCAAAACCGCCTGGCTGCGCGGCCAGGTGCTGGGCGGCCAGGCCGACGGGCGCTACAGCTACGCCTACGCCTTCAACCTGGCCCGCTTGGGCCGCTTCGGCGACCACCTGATGGAAGCCGCCATCTTCCTGGCGCATGGGCGTTTGGCGATGCAGATCGACACCGACCGCTGCGCCGACCCGAGCGTGGCCCTGGACACCACCACGGCCTATGAAACACAGGCCCTGATGCGTGGCATGGACAGCGCCATCCAGACGCTCACGCCGCGCCAGCAGGCCACCGCCTTGCTGGAAGCCGTGGTGCTGGAGGACACCCTGGGCGAGCGCCCACCCCAGTCTTGGCTGTGCGCCGTGCGCATGAACCCCTCGCACCTCACCGAGGTGCAGACGCCCAAGGGCGATGTGGGCCGCACCTTCGTCCTGAACCCGCCCCAGGCCAGCACGCTGTTCGTGGACGAGGCCACGTGGCGTGCCACGCGGCGCCAACGGCTCGACAAGATGGCGCAAAGCCTGCTGCCCACACTGTGAACAACCCAGCCCCAACACCAGCCACCATGACACACAACCGCCACCGCACCGCCCTGGCCCTCCCCCTGAGCCTCACCCTCAGCCTGTGGGGCTTTGCCGCCCACGCTGGCCCGGCCATCGACCAGTTCAAGCAAGACATCGCGGCTTTCACGGCGGCCCAGGCCGCCAACCCCGACAAAACCATCCAGTACACCGACCCGCAAGGCGCGCTGGCCCGCGCGGTGCTGAACCCCGTGCGCATTCCCAGCGTGGTGGACGAAGCCCTGGCGGAGCCCAACGGCGCCGACCAGATCAAAGCCGCGCTGGAGGCCTACAAGCCCATCTCCAACAGGTACGCCGGGGCGTTCGAGCGCTTGCCCGGCAAATACGACGCGGAATACCTGGATTCTTTCGAAGCCATGTACCAAGTCACCCTGGCCGGGCTGAAGCCGCTCAAGGACGTCAAGCCGCAAGACATCCCGGACGAGACCCTGCGGCCCATGCTGGAAGCCGCCGTGAAAATGGCCGCAGCGATGCCCGCCATCTTGGTGAAGGTGCTGGAAAAGCAGGTGGACGCGGGCAAGTTCTCGGCGGATTTCACGCCGGTGGCGCGGGCGCGCATCGAAGCGCTGCGGGCAGCTCTGCCCAAGCCATGACAAAGTGATCTCCCCACGGCAGGGGGCTCCCCTTCGCTGGGATAATGCGGCCCCATGAACCCTCTGCTGCAGCGACTCCAGCCCTACCCCTTCGAACGCCTGCGCGGCCTGACCGCCGGCATCACGCCGAATGCGGCCCACCGGGCCATCAGCCTGGGCATTGGCGAGCCCAAGCACCCCACGCCGGCTTTCATCAAGCAAGCCCTGACCGACGCCCTCGACGGCCTGGCCGCCTACCCGGCCACCGCCGGTGAGCCTGCCCTGCGCGAGGCCTGCGCCGCCTGGGTGAAGCGCCGCTACGGCCTGACGCTGGACGCCGCCACGCAGATCCTGCCCGTGAATGGCTCGCGCGAGGGCCTGTTCGCCCTGGCGCAATCCGTCATCGACCCGAACCAGCACCGCGACGCGGGCGGCCCCGCCGTGGTCTGCCCCAACCCCTTCTACCAAATCTACGAAGGCGCGGCCCTGCTGGCCGGGGCCCGCGTGGTGTTCGCCAATTCCGACCCGGCGCGCAATTTCGCGGCCGACTGGGGCAGCATCCCAGAGGCGGTCTGGGCCACCACGCAGCTGCTGTACGTGTGCTCGCCGGGCAACCCCACCGGCGCCGTGATGCCGCTGAGCGAGTGGGAGCGCCTGTTCGCCCTGTCCGACCAGCACGGCTTCGTGATCGCTTCGGACGAGTGCTACTCAGAAATCTATTTCCGCGAAGGTGATGGCGCTGCACCGCTCGGTGGCCTGGAAGCCGCTGCCAAACTGGGCCGCACCGATTTCAAGAACCTCATCGCGCTGACCAGCCTGTCCAAGCGCTCCAACGTGCCGGGCCTGCGCTCGGGCTTCGTGATGGGCGACGCCACCCTGATGAAGGCCTTCCTGCTCTACCGCACCTACCACGGCAGCGCCATGAGCCCGGCCGTGCAGCGCGCCAGCGCCGCCGCCTGGAATGACGAGGCCCACGTGGTGGAAAACCGCGCCCTGTACCGCCAGAAGTTCGAGCGCGTCACGCCGAAGCTGGCCGAGGTCATGGACGTGGCCCTGCCCGACGCCGGGTTCTACCTGTGGGCCGAGGTGCCGGCGCACTTGCCCGTGACGGGCGGGTTCTCGCCCGACGAATGGTTCACCCGCGAGCTGCTGGCTCAATACAATGTCGCGGTGCTGCCCGGCAGCTACCTGGCCCGCGAGGCGCAAGGCGTCAACCCGGGCCGCGGCCGCATCCGCATGGCCCTGGTCGCCGGGGTGGACGAGTGCGTGGAGGCCGCCGAACGCATCCGCGCCTTTGTCCAGTCCTTCCCGCGCTGACCGTCCTTGCCAACACCGCCTTTGCCAACACCGCGCTGAAGCCCTGCGCCTCAGCCCCTCTTTTTTGCCCCGAAGAACACACCATGAGCAACGCACTGCAAACCACCATCGACCAAGCCTGGGAACAACGCGCCGAGCTGTCTGCTGCCAGCGCGCCCGCCGAAGTCCGTGACGCCGTCAACCACATCATCGACCAGCTCGATACCGGCAAGATCCGCGTGGCCGAGAAGATCAATGGCGCCTGGGAAGTGCACCAGTGGGTCAAGAAGGCCGTGCTGCTGAGCTTCCGCCTGAACGACAACGTGCTCATGGGCGACGGCGCCCTGCAGTTCTACGACAAGGTGCCCACCAAGTACGCCGGCATGACCGCTGAGCAGCTCAAGGCCACCGGCGTGCGCGTGGTGCCCCCGGCCGTCGCCCGCCGCGGCTCCTTCCAGGCCAAGAACGTGATCCTGATGCCGTCCTACGTGAACATCGGCGCCTACGTCGATGAAGGCACCATGGTCGACACCTGGGCCACCGTCGGCTCCTGCGCTCAGATCGGCAAGAACGTCCACCTGTCGGGTGGCGTGGGCATCGGCGGCGTGCTGGAGCCCTTGCAGGCCAACCCCACCATCATCGAAGACAACTGCTTCATCGGCGCCCGCTCGGAAGTGGTCGAAGGCGTGATCGTCGAAGAGAACTCGGTGATCTCGATGGGCGTGTACATCGGCCAGTCCACCAAGATCTACGACCGCGCCACCGGCGAAGTCAGCTACGGCCGCATCCCCGCCGGTTCGGTCGTGGTGTCTGGCAACCTGCCCTCGGCCGATGGCAAGTACTCGCTGTACTGCGCCGTGATCGTCAAGCGCGTGGACGCGCAAACGCGCTCCAAGACCAGCATCAACGACCTGCTGCGCGGCGCCTGATCGGCCCTTGCAGGCGATCTGCCCGTCTGAACCACATCCCAGGAGACCTCGATGAGCGGTGGCAACCTCGAACGCGTGCTGCGCCTGATGGCCGAAAAGAAGGCCTCGGACGTCTTCCTCTCGGCACGCACGCCCATCCTCATCAAGATCAACGGGCAGATCATGCAGCTCACCGACCAGGTGCTGACGCCGTCTCAGCCCCGGCAGCTGCTGGCCGAGATGGTTTCGCCCAGCCAGATGGAAGAGCTGGACGAAACCGGTGAGCTCAACCTCGGCCTGACCATCCCGGGCGTGGCCATCTTCCGCCTGAGCGCGTTCAAGCAGCGCGGCTCGGTGGCGGCGGTGTTCCGCCACATCCCCTCGGACATCCCGGCACTCGACACGCTCAACGTGCCGCCGGTGCTCAAGGAGCTCATCCTGCAAAAGCGCGGGCTGATCTTGCTGGCCGGCGCCACCGGCACGGGCAAGAGCACCACGCTGGCGTCGATGCTGGAGTACCGCAACCAGCACATGACGGGGCACATCCTCACCATCGAGGACCCGCTGGAGTTCCTGTTCGTCAACAAGAAGTCCATCGTCAACCAGCGCGAAGTGGGCCGCGACACGCAGTCGCTTCAGGTCGGCCTGAAGAACGCGCTGCGCCAGGCACCGGACTGCATCCTGATCGGTGAAATCCGCGACCGCGAAACCATGACGGCGGCGCTGTCGTATGCGCTCTCGGGCCACCTGGTGCTGTCCACCCTGCACGCCAACAACAGCTACCACGCGCTGGGCCGCATCCTGTCCTTCTACACGCCGGAAGCCCGCCCCGCCCTGCTCAATGACCTGGCCTCGGGCCTCAAGGCCATCGTCTCGCAGCGCCTGCTCAAGGCCCAGGCCGGCCCGAACGCCGGCGGCCGCATCCCTGCCGTGGAGGTGCTGCTGAACACGCAACTGGTGTCGGAGATGATCGAGCGCGGTGACATCACGGGCGTCAAGGAAGCGCTGGAGAAGTCCATGGCCGAAGGCTCGCAGAGCTACGAACAGGACATCGCCCGCCTCATCAACGAAGGCATCGTCAGCCGTGACGAAGGCCTGGCCCAGGCCGACTCGCCCACCAACCTGATGTGGCGCCTGCAGAACGACAACAGCCAGCAGACGAAGCTGGTCCAGAAGCCCGAAGAGCAGGACCATGGCCCGTCGTTCACCGAGATCACGCTGGACGTGACCCCGGACGAGCCCGGCACGGGCTTCGGCGCCGCAGGCTTCGGCGCGACGCGCTTCTGACCCCTGCTCCTTCCCGCTTTTTTCGGAACCGCCATGACCGCCACCCTGCGCCTCACCGAGGCGCTGATCGCTCGCCCCTCCGTCACGCCCGAAGACCAGGGCTGCCAGGCCCTCATGACCGAGCGCCTGAATGCCCTGGGGTTTGAGTGCCACGCGCTGAGCTTCGGCCCGGCCGACGCCCCCGTGACCAACCTGTGGGCCATCAAGCGCGGCAGCGATGACGCCGCCCCCGTGCTGGCCTTCGCCGGCCACACCGACGTGGTGCCCACCGGCCCGCTCGACCAGTGGACCACCCCGCCCTTCGTGCCCAGCCACCGCGACGGCCTGCTCTACGGCCGCGGTGCCGCCGACATGAAGACCTCGCTGGCCGCCATGGTCGTGGCCTCGGAAGAATTCATCGCCGCCCACCCGCAGCACAAGGGCCACATCGCCTTCCTCATCACCAGCGACGAAGAAGGCCCCTCGGTCGATGGCACCGTGAAGGTCTGCGAATGGCTGCAGCAGCAAGGCCAGCGCCTGGACGCCTGCATCGTTGGTGAGCCGACCTCCGTGCAGCAGGTCGGCGACATGATCAAGAACGGCCGCCGCGGTTCGCTGTCGGGCAAATTGCGCGTCAAGGGCGTGCAGGGCCACATCGCCTACCCGCACTTGGCGAAGAACCCCATCCACCTGGTGGCGCCAGCCCTGGCCGAGTTGGTCGGCATCGTCTGGGACCAGGGCAATGAGCACTTCCCGCCCACCAGCTGGCAGATGTCGAACATCCATGCGGGCACCGGCGCCAACAACGTCATCCCCGGCGACATCGTCATCGACTTCAACTTCCGCTTCTCGACCGAGTCCACGCCCGAGTCGCTGCAGCAGCGCCTCGAAGACGTGCTGCGCCAGCATGGCCTGGACTGCCACATCGACTGGACCTTGGGCGGCCGCCCCTTCCTGACCCGCAAAGGCCCGCTGGTGGACGCCATGGCCGCGGCCATCCAGCAGGTCACCGGCGTCACCACCGAGCTGTCCACCACGGGCGGCACCTCGGACGGCCGCTTCATCGCGCAGATCTGTCCGCAGGTCGTGGAGTTCGGCCCCGTGAACGCCAGCATCCACAAGATCGACGAGCACGTGCGCGTCGCCGACATCGAACCGCTGAAAGACATCTACCGCGGCACCCTGGAAAGGCTGCTGGCATGAACGTCATCGCACTGATCGAAGCCAGCGCCAAGCGCCTGAGCGAGGCCGGCGTGGCCTTTGGGCACGGCACCACCAACGCCTTCGACGAAGCCGCCTGGCTGGTGCTGTGGCGGCTGAACCTGCCCATCGACGACCTGGACGCCGCCGCCGACCTGCCCGTGGGCACCGACCAGACCGATGCGGTCCATGAGCTCATCAACGAGCGCATCGCCACGCGCAAGCCCGCCGCCTACCTGACGAAGCAAGCCTGGCTGCAGGGTGTGCCCTTCTATGTGGATGAGCGCGCCATCGTGCCGCGCTCCTTCATCGCCGAGGTGCTGGCCGATGGCAGCATCGACGCCTGGCTGGGCGAGCACACCCGCCGCGTGCTGGACCTGTGCACCGGCAACGGCAGCCTGGCCGTGCTGGCCGCCATGGCCTTCCCGGAGGTCACGGTCGATGCCGCCGACATCAGCGACGACGCCCTGGCCGTGGCCCGCATCAATGTCGATGCGCACGGGCTGCAAGACCGCATCACCTTGCTGAAAAGCGATGGCCTGTCTGGCGTGCGCGGGCCATATGACTTGGTCCTGTGCAACCCACCCTACGTCAACGCGGCGTCCATGCAAGCCCTGCCCGCCGAGTACCGCGCCGAGCCCGAACTCGCGCTGGCCTCGGGCGAAGACGGCATGGACTTCACCCGCGCCCTGTTCGCTGCCCTGCGCGCTGAGCCCGACCGCTTCCTGAGCGAAGACGCCGTGCTCGTGCTGGAGATCGGCAACGAGCGCCCGAACTTCGAACGCGCCTTCCCCGAACTGGCGCCAGCCGTCACCTGGCTGCCCACGACGTCCGGCGACGACCAGCTCCTGCTCGTCACCCGCGACGCCCTGATCCTTCCCCATTGAGTCCTTCATGATCGTTCTGAAAAACGTCTCCCTGCTGCGAGGCGTGAAACCCGTCCTGGACCAGGCCAGCGCCACCCTCCACCCCGGCGAGAAGGTCGGCCTGATCGGGCGCAACGGCGCGGGCAAGTCCTCGCTGTTCTCGCTGCTGGCTGGACGGCTGCACCCTGACGCCGGTGACGTCGAGATCCCGCCCGCGTGGCTGCAACCGGGCGGCATGGCCGAGGTCGCGCAAAACATGCCCGAGACCGACGAGCCCGCCACCGACTTCGTGCTGCAAGGCGACGCCCGCCTGATGAAGGCCAAGGCCGACCTGGCCGCCGCCGAAGAAGCCGACGACGGCAACGCCATCGGCGAGGCCCATGCCAACCTGGCCGAAGCCGGTGTGTTCGATGCGCCAGCGCGCGCGCAAGCCCTGCTGCTGGGCCTGGGCTTCACGCTGGAGCAGGCCATGGCGCCCGTCAACAGTTTCTCCGGTGGCTGGCGGATGCGCCTGCAACTGGCACGCGCACTGATGTGCCCGGCCAAGCTGCTGCTGCTCGACGAACCCACCAACCACTTGGACCTCGACGCCCTGGTCTGGCTGGAAGCCTGGCTGCAGCGCTACGACGGCACCCTGCTCATCATCAGCCACGACCGCGAGTTCCTCGACGCCATCACCAAGGTCACCCTGCACCTCGACGACGGCAAGCTGACCCGCTACACCGGCGGCTACACGGCCTTCGAGTCGATGCGCGCCGAGCGCATGAGCCAGCAGCAAGCCGCTTTCAGCAAGCAGCAAGACAAGATCGCCCACCTGAGCAAGTTCATCGCGCGCTTCAAGGCCCAGGCCAGCAAGGCCCGCCAGGCGCAAAGCCGCGTCAAGGCGCTGGAGCGCATGGAAAAGCTCGCGCCCGTGCTCACCGCCAGCGACTTCCAATTCAACTTCCCCGAGCCCCTCAGCCTGCCCAACCCCATGCTCTCGCTGAAAGAGCTGGCCTGCGGCTACCACCGTGACGGCGCCGAGCCGCTCACCATCGTCTCGGGCATCAACCGCTCGGTGCTGCCGGGCCAGCGCATCGGCATCCTGGGTGCCAACGGCCAGGGCAAATCGACGGTGGTGAAGACGCTGTCGCGCATGAACAAGCTGGTCAGCGGCGAGATCACCGAAGGCAAGGGCCTGAGCATCGGCTACTTCGCCCAGCAAGAGCTCGACGTGCTGCGCATGGACGAGGGCCCGATGCAGCACATGCTGCGCCTGGCCCGCGAGGTCGGCCCCAATGCCCGCGAACAGGAGCTGCGCGACTTCCTCGGCCGCTTCCAGTTCACCGGCGACATGGTCAACCAGCCCGTGCACCAGTTCAGCGGTGGCGAAAAAGCTCGCCTCGTGCTGGCGCTGGTGGTCTGGCAACGCCCCAACCTGCTGCTGCTCGACGAACCCACCAACCACCTGGACCTCACCACCCGCGAGGCGCTGAGCATGGCGCTCAACGAGTTCGAAGGCACCGTGATGCTGGTCAGCCACGACCGCGCCCTGCTGCGCGAGGTCTGCGACGAGTTCTGGCTGGTGGCCAAGGGCGAGGTCAGCACCTTCGACGGCGACCTCGACGACTACCAGAAGTACCTGGCCGACGTGGCCCGCGAAACGGCCCTGGCCGCGCGGGCTGCGCGCGATGGCTCCAAGGCCCTGGCGGCCCAAGCTGCACAGGCCACAGACCAGGCCGCCGCCGGCCACGCCGAGCCTGCCGCCAGCGCCGAGCCCACCGTGTTCAACACCAAGGGCAAGGAAGACCGCAAGGCGCAGGCCCAGGCGCGTGCCCGCCTGAACGACCAGTTGCGCCCGCTGAAGGCCGAGCTGAAAAAGGTGGATGAACGCATGGCCAAGGCCGGCGAAGAGCGCGACAAGCTCATGCAGGCCCTGGGCTCCATCAGCATCGGCCCCTCCGAGCGCGCCGACGGCGGCAAACGCCTCAAGGCGCTGGAAGAAGAGATCGCGCAGCTCGAAGCGCGCTGGCTCGAACTGGGCGAGGTCATCGAGCAGATCGGCAACTGAGCGTTCGACACGGAGACCTGCCACTGCGCCCTGCCACTCGGCGCTACCATGCCGCATGCCACGCCCCACGCGCCCCGCCCTGACCAGCCAACCCAGCAGCCCTGTCAGCCCCCCAGCCGTCACCCAGGCTGACAAGCTGCGGCTGGACACCCAGTTGTGCTTTGCGCTCTACGCCACCTCGTTGGCCATGACCAAGCTCTACAAGCCGCTGCTGGCGCCCCTGGGCCTGACCTACCCCCAGTACCTCGTGATGCTGGTGCTCTGGGAGCACGACGACCGCACGGTGCAGGAACTGGGCGACCTGCTCCAACTGGACTCCGGCACCCTCACGCCGCTGCTCAAGCGCATGGAAACGGCCGGTCTGGTGTCCCGCCAGCGGGATACCGCCGATGAACGCCGCGTGCGCATCCTCCTGACGCCCGAAGGTGCCGCACTGCGCCAACGCGCCGAGGGTGTGCCCGATGCCATCTTTTGCCAGGCCGGCATGGCCGTGAACGAGATGTCGGCCCTGCGTGCGCAGTTGCACGCGCTGCGTGAGCAACTCCAGGCCTGAGCCTCAGCCCCACACCCTGTGAGGGATTGGCGCGCGCGCGGCGGGCAGCGTCACATCATCTGACCTAAACTGGCGCACATTCAATTGCACACAATTGAATTTCCAGGATTCCACCCACCGAAAGGACACACCATGGCCTCCCCGACCCAGATCGTTTACACCGCCCACGCCACCGCCACCGGCGGCCGCGACGGCCGCGCCACCAGCTCCGACAACCACCTCGACGTGGCTCTGGCCCGTCCCGTCGAAATGGGCGGCAAGGGCAACGGCACCAACCCCGAGCAGCTGTTCGCTGCCGGCTACAGCGCCTGCTTCCTGGGCGCCATGGGCTTCGTCGCCGGCCAGAGCAAGAAACTGCTGCCCAGCGGCACGCAGATCGCCGGCGCCGTCGGCATCGGCCCCATCCCGGCCGGTTTCGGCATCACCGTCAAGCTGAGCATCACCCTGCCCGGCATGGACCGCACCGAGGCGCAAGCCCTGATCGACGCCGCCCACCAGGTCTGCCCCTACTCCAACGCCACCCGCGGCAACATCGACGTCGTGCTCGAACTGGCCTGATGCCAGCGCGCCCCAACGGCAGCAAATGCACGGAATGCTTGCCACAAACACATCCTGTTGCACCTGCTGCCGGTGGGCGGAATGCCCGAAAAAGGGTGTTAATCTCACGTTATCCCTGAGCATCCGAGATTGACGGGCGGCATCCCACCGCCTAACCTTGCGACCCATGCCTTTCACGACCCGACACTCCGGCCAGGCGGCGATTGCCCCCGGTCACACTGCCGGGCCTGGATCGCAGCGCATCGCTTCTCTGGCTACCCTGCTTTTTTGTGTCGCGCTGATTTCCGGCCTCCCCGTCCAGCCTGTCCACGCACAGTCCGTGGGCCAGCCTGTGACCGCGTCCGGCACCACCTCGCCGAGCAGCACCACCGAATCCGAAGACCCCGTTGCGCGCTTCCTCGCCGACAAGGGCTTGATGCCTTCCAAGCGCCCTGTGGCCGAGCTGGCCCAGCAAATGCGCGACACAGCGTCCGACATCGCGTCCGAACTCGTGCTGTCGGCCATGAACTTCCTGGGCGTGCCCTACCGCCGCGGCGGCAGTTCGAGCGAAACCGGCTTCGACTGCAGCGGCTTCACACGCCACGTGTTCGAGAACAGCATCGGCCTGATCTTGCCGCGCCGTGCCATCGAGCAGGCCAACTCACCCGCGCTGTTGCCGGTCCAGCAGGCCGAGCTCAAGCCGGGTGACCTGGTGTTCTTCAACACCCTGCGCCACACCTTCTCGCACGTTGGCATCTACATCGGCGACAACAAGTTCATCCACTCGCCCCGTGCCGGTGGCCAAGTGCGGGTCGAAGACATGCGTCAGGCCTACTGGCAGCAGCGCTTCGATGGCGCACGGCGCGCACCGGCCGTGTCGGCGCAGAACGCACCGACCTCGCGGAACAACTGAGTTGCGACCAGGCCCATGGCTTGAGCGGCACAATCAGCGTCCATGAGCCTGCCAGCAGTACCGCGCCCTCAAGGGGTCATCCCCATCCAGCCAGATGCCAGCCTGAAGCCTGAGGCGCCTGTTCGCGTGGCTGGCGGCAAGGCTTTGCCCATGCCCGCAGCGCAGACACCCCACGATCTGCCAGCGACATCGCCACGGGACCAACGTGGCCGCGCTCTGCGCGACCTGCGCATTTCCGTGACCGACCGCTGCAACTTCCGCTGCGGCTACTGCATGCCGCGTGCAGCCTTTGGTCGCGATCACGTCTTCCTGCCCCACGACGCCCTGTTGAGCTTCGAGGAAATCACACGCGCTGCCGCTGCGGCCTTGCGACTGGGCGTGCGCAAGCTGCGCCTGACGGGCGGCGAACCCCTGATGCGGCGCGACCTGGAGCGGCTGGTCGGCCAGCTGGCGGCCCTGCGCACGCTGGACGGCACCCCACCCGAGCTCACCCTGACCACCAACGGCGTGCTGCTGACCCGCAAGGCCCAAGCCTTGAAAGACGCTGGCCTGAAACGCCTGACCGTGAGCCTGGACGCCCTCTCCCCCGACATGTTCCAACGCATGAGTGACAGCCAGAGCGAAGTCGGCGAGGTGCTCGCCGGCATCGAAGCCGCCCAGCGCGTGGGCCTGGCGCCGCTGAAGGTCAACATGGTGGTGCAAAAGGGCGTGAACGATGGCGAGATCCTGCCCATGGCGCGCCACTTCCGCGGCACGGGCATCGAGCTGCGCTTCATCGAGTTCATGGACGTCGGCCAGACCAACCGCTGGGACATGGCCCACATGCTGCCTTCCAGCGACGTCCGTGCCCTCATCCACGCACAGCACCCCCTGCAAGCCGTCGGGGTCCCTCGCCACAGCGACACCGCCGAACGCTGGGCCTATGCCGACGGCGCCGGGCACGTCGGTTTCATCTCCAGCGTGACCCAGGCCTTCTGCGGCGATTGCACGCGCCTGCGCCTGTCCACCGACGGGCGGCTCTACACCTGCCTGTTTGCCACGCAAGGCCATGACCTGCGCAGCCTGCTGCGCGACGGCCACACCGACGACGCCACGCTCACTGGCCGCATCGCCGCGCTCTGGCAGGGGCGCACCGACCGCTACTCCGAGCTGCGGGGCCTTGGCCAAGGCAGCGAGTTGCCCGACGCACCGCGCGTCGAGATGAGCTACATCGGCGGCTGAGCACATGGCCGCCTTCGGCACCGCCGATGTGCCACTCACCCACACCCCGCCACCCCACACCGTCAGCGCCTGGCTGCTGGCCGGCGGCGAAGGCCGGCGCATGCAAGGCCAGGACAAGGGCTTGGTGAGCTGGCAGGGTCGCCCGCTGGCCTCGTGTGTGCTGGACAGCCTCCCCACCTCTGCCGAGCCAGTGGCCCACACATCGGACGAGGCCCAGAGCCACGTGTCAGCCAAACTGAGTGCCATCGGCATCACCGCCAACCGCCACCCTGAGCGCTACCGCGAGCTGCTGGCCCAATGCGACCCAGTGCGTCGGCAAGGCGTGCCCCTGGCGGTGCCCGGTGGCGTGCTGCCCGACGATGCGGATCTGCCCGAGCGCAGCGGCCCGATGGCCGGCATCCTCACCGCACTGCGCCACAGCCAAACGGAATGGGTGCTGGTGCTGCCGTGTGACACACCCCGCATGCCACGCGACCTGTGGCCCAGGCTGCTGGCAGCAGCCCTCCAGCACAACGCCGACATCGCTGTGCCCGTCACGCAAGACACCGCTCCGCCTGCAGCCGACAGAGACAGCACGCGGCACCACTGGGTCTGCGCCCTGATGCGACGGCGGGTGTGCGAGGACATGCTGCACGCATTCGTGAACGGTGAACGCAAAATAGGTCGCTGGACACAAGCCCAGCCATGGGTCGGCGTATGCTTCGCCCCGGAGACCGATTTTCAAAACATGAACACCCTGGAGACACTGCATGGCAGGGACTGAGCCCACCGGGCGAGCAGCCGCCGTGCGCATTTCGCGCGTGGCGCCGGCCCAGCTGAGCGCCTACAAGAGCCTGCGCGACGAGGCCCTGCGCCTGCACCCGGACGCCTTCGATGCCGACATCGAGAGCGAACAAGCGCGTCCACCCGAAAGCTACCTGGGCCGGCTCGGCTTGGGCGAAACGCGTGGTGGCTCCTTCCTGCTGGGCGCCTGGTCGGGCCAGGACCTCATCGGCATGATCGGCCTGGAGCGACAGACCCAGGCCAAGCTGCGCCACAGCGCCGAGCTCAACAGCATGATGGTCCACCCCGACCACACCGGCGGTGGCGTGGGCCTGATGCTGATCGAGGCCGCCATCGCCGAAGCACGCCAGGCCCTGGGCCTGGAGCAAATCGTGCTGCGCGTGAGCACCTCCAGTCAGTCGGCCATCCGCCTCTACGAGCGCGCAGGCTTCCAAGGCTGCGGTGTGTTGCCGCACGCACTCAAGCTGGTCGACAAAACCGGCCAGGTGCGCTACTTCGACAAGCTCACCATGGTGCTCATCCTCTGAACGCCCGCTGAAGCCGGTTCAGCGCGCTTCGGCCGCACCCCGGTTGGCCAGCCCGTCGGCACGCTCGTTGCCCGGGTCGCCTGCGTGGCCCTTCACCCAGTGCCAGTCCACCTTGTGCTGCAGGGCCAACTCTTCCAAGCGCATCCAGAGCTCGACGTTCTTGACAGGCTTGCCGTCGGCCGTCTTCCAGCCACGGCGCTTCCAGCCCGTGATCCACTCCGTGATGCCCTTGCGCACGTACTCGCTGTCCGTGTAGACCGCCACGTGGCAATGCCGCTTGAGCACCTGCAACGCCTCGATGACGGCGGTGAGCTCCATCCGGTTGTTGGTGGTCAGCATCTCGCCGCCCCACATCTCTTTTTCGTGGGGCCCGCTGACCATCCACACCCCCCAGCCGCCACGGCCCGGGTTGCCCTTGCAGGCGCCATCGGTGTAGACGACCACCGAGGGCTTGCTTGCCTCACTCATGCTTGCTCACGTTCCTTGTTGTGCCGCGCTGCGCGACCACGGCGGGTGCCGCGGCCGCATGCATGCGGGCTTTCTTGACCTTGCCCACCAGGTGCATGCCACGCACCCGTTTGACGGCCACCACGAAATACACCGCGCCGAGCACGGGCCACCAGCGGTCACCCGCGTGCTCCATCCAGCGCAGCCGATCCCAGGATGATGCCTGACGCACCATGGGACGGTAGCAACCGAAGCACCCGCCCTCCACCTCCAGGTCGAGCAAGCGCAACCAGTCGCGCAGGCGCCAATAGGCGATGAACTCCCCCTGCGGCAAGACCAGGGCTGGCTTGACGCCCCAACGCCCCATGCGCTGCCACAGGCCCCACAGGCTGGCCGGGTTGAAGCCGGCAATCACCACGCGCCCCTCGGGCACCAGCACCCGCTCGACCTCGCGCAGCGTGTGGTGCGGGTCACGCGCCAGCTCCAATGCGTGCGGCAAGACGACCAGGTCCAGGCTGTTCGATGGGAAGGGCAGCGACTCGAAGTCACAGCGCAGGCTGAACGGCGCCCCGCACATCAGGCTGCTGTCGATCTCCACCGGCCCATGCACCAGGGGCGCCAGCTCGGCCGGCGGGCTCCAATGCTGGTAGGCTGTGTCCAGCGCCAGCCAGCGGTGCTGCATGCGGTTGGCCCGCAAGGCGTCCAGCTCGGGCAGGCCCAGTTGCAGCGCATGGAAGCCAAAGATGTCGGCCACCAGCCTGTCCATCTGCTGCTGCTCCCACTCCAGCAAGGCCTGACCCGGCGTCAAGGCCAGCCAGGGGTGCAATTCAACGATGGGATCGACTTTGCTCATGGATCTGTTTGCCCTGCCCGCCTTCACCGACAACTACATCTGGATGCTTCACAACGGCCGCGAGGCACTGGTGGTCGACCCCGGCGATGCTGCCCCCGTGCAGCAGGCACTCAGCGATGCCGGACTGACCTTGACCGCCATTCTAGTGACCCATCATCACATGGACCATGTGGGTGGACTGGCCGCACTGCAGCGCGAAGGCCTGCCAGTGTACGGACCCCGCCATGAAGACATCGTCGGGATCACCCACCCCCTGGGCGAGGGTGACACGCTGCACTGGTGCGGCCTCACCCTGCAGGTGCTGGACGTGCCTGGCCACACGCGCGGCCACATTGCCTACTTCCTGCCCTCGGGCCTGAGTGCTCTTGATTCAGACCCACTGCTCTTTGCAGGAGACACACTTTTTTCAGCTGGATGCGGTCGCGTCTTCGATGGCACCACCGAACAGCTGTACGATAGCTTGTTGAAGTTATCGCGCCTGCCGGATGCCACCCGCATTTGCTGCACGCACGAATACACGCTCGGCAACCTGCGGTTTGCGCAGGTGGTCGAACCCCACAACCCAGCGTTGGTCAGCCACACGGCCCACTGTGAAGCCTTGCGCGCGCAGCTGTTGCCGACACTGCCCAGCACCTTGCGCGTCGAAAAGGGCATCAACCCGTTTCTTCGCTGCACCCAATCCGACGTGGTGGCCAGTGCCCTGGAGCACGGCGCCGAGGATGCCCGTCCACAGGCCATCTTTGCCGCATTGCGTCAATGGAAAAACCGTTTTTGACGATGAACGCCTCTCGCCTGATTCACCCGATTCAACGTGCCCTGCTGCTGAGCCTGACCACCGTTTCTGCCTTCGCGCTGTCCGCCTGCGGCAGCATGATGGAGAACCGCGCCGCCGATGCGGGAAGCTCGTCCCGTGACATCCGAGAAGGTCGTGAAGTTCGTGAGGCGCGGCTCACCCGCACTTTCGATCCCGACGCCCTGATCCGCCAATCGCCCACGGCAGCCCGGGGCCCGGACCGCAACCTGACCCGCCAGGACCCCGCCTCCGGCCTGCGTGTGGACATCAACACACCGATGGCCGCGGCAATCCGCCAGGACAGCACCACCTCCGCGGAAGCCCTGGACGCCATCGGCGCCCCGACGGACCCGCTGCGCCCCGACGCCACGCTGAACCTGTCGGACGCCAACGCCACACAAGACCTCTGGGGCCGCATCCGCAAGGGCTATGCCTTGCCCGAGTTGCAGTCCGACCTGGTCGCCGAGCACGAGCGCTGGTACGCCAGCCGCCCCGACTATGTGCAGCGCATGACCGACCGCGGCAGCCGCTACCTCTTCCATGTGGTCGAAGAAATCAACCGCCGCAACATGCCGACCGAGTTGGCCCTGCTGCCCTTCATCGAAAGCGCGTTCAACCCGCAGGCCATGTCCTCGGCGCGCGCTTCGGGCATGTGGCAGTTCATGCCCGCCACCGGCAAGGACTTTGAGCTCAAGCAGAACCTCTTCCGCGACGACCGCCGCGACGTGCTGGCCTCTACCCGGGCCGCGCTCGACTACCTGCAACGCCTCAACCGCATGTTCGGCGACTGGCACCTCGCCCTGGCCGCCTACAACTGGGGTGAAGGCAATGTGCAGAAAGCCATCGCGCGCAACCAGCGCCAGGGCCTGCCCACCGACTACCTCAGCCTCAACATGCCGCCCGAGACGCGCAACTACGTGCCCAAGCTGCACGCCGTGCGCAACATCGTGATGCAGCCCGAACGTTTCGGCCTGAGCCTGCCACCGGTGGAGAACCACCCCTACTTCGTGAGCGTGCCCATCCAGCGCGACATGGACCTGGCCCTGGCCGCCCGCTTGGCCGGCCTGCCACAAGACGAGTTCAAGGCGCTGAACCCCTCGCAGAACAAGCCCGTCATCCTGGCCGCAGGCACGCCGCAGGTGCTGCTGCCCTACGACAACGCCAACCTCTTCGTGCAGAACCTGGGCAAGCACAAAGGCCCGCTGGCCTCCTGGACAGCCTGGCAGGTGCCCAGCACCATGCGCCCGGGCGACGCTGCCAAGCGGGTCGGCATGAGCGAGACTGGCCTGCGCGAGCTCAACCACATCCCGCCCAAGATGCTGGTCAAGGCCGGCTCGACGCTGCTGGTGCCTCGCCCGGAGCACCGCGAGCAGGACGTCTCCGAGGCGCTGGCCGACAACGCCGTGATGGCCCTGGCCCCCGACCTGCCGCCCCTGCGCCGCGTGAGCTTCAAGGCCGGCAAGCGCGACTCCGTGGCCAGCGTGGCCAAGCGATACCGCGTCTCGGCCCAGCAGGTGGCGCAGTGGAACCGCACGTCTGCATCGGCCAGCTTTGGCAAGGGCCAGAGCATCGTGGTGTTCGTGCCCGCGGGCAATGCCGTGGCGGCCAAAGCTGCGCCGCAGACTGGCAACCAGGGCAGCCTGGCTCGTCGCGCAGAGCCCGCAAGCCGCAACAAGACGGCGTCTGCCGCTGCACCACGCCGCGCTGCAGTCCGTGTGGCCAGTGCCGCACCGGCAGCACGCTCGGCATCCGTGGCCCGCAGCAGTAGCAGCGCCAAACTGCGCACTGCGCCTGCGCGCAACACGCGCATCCGCGTGGCCAGCGCGCGCTGAGCACTGCTGAACCGCTGGCGCTGCTCAGCTCAGGGCCGAGGCCGAACGGCTGCGAACAGCCTCAACGGCGGTCCATGAACGCATGGGCGATGGTGCCCAGGTCCACGTATTCCAGTTCACTGCCCACTGGCACACCGCGTGCCAGGCGCGTGACCTTCAGCCCTCGGGCACGGAGCTGCTCGCTCAGCACATGGGCCGTGGCCTCGCCTTCGGCATGGAAACTCGTGGCCAGGATGACCTCCTGCACCACGCCATCGCTGGCGCGCTCCAGCAGGGCCGACATGCCAATGTCGCGCGGACCGATGCCGTCCAGCGGGCTGATGCGCCCCATCAGGACGAAATACAAGCCGCGATAACTGCCCGTGCGCTCCAGCGCTGCCTGGTCGGCCGGGCTTTCGACCACGCACAGCAACTGCCGCTCGCGCGTTTCATCCAGGCACACCTCGCAAATCGGCTCGTGGCTGAAGGTGTAGCAACGCGCGCAGTGCTTCACCTCCGACACCGCCGTCTCCAGAGCCTGCGCCAGGCGCAGAGCCGCTGGCCGATCGTGCTGGAGCAGGTGGTAAGCCATGCGCTGCGCTGACTTCTGCCCCACGCCAGGCAGGCAGCGCAGGCTGTCTATGAGGGCGTCCAGTGCGGCGTCGGCCATGGTCGTCGGTGCGGTTGAGTGACTCAGTCGTTCAAGACGGGATCAGAACGGCAGCTTCATGCCCGGGGGCATGGGCATGCCGGCGGTCAAGCGACCCAGCTTTTCCTGGCTGGTGGTTTCGGCGCGGCGAGCGGCGTCGTTGAAGGCCGCGGCCACCAGATCCTCCAGCATGTCCTTGTCATCGGCCAGCAGGCTGGGGTCGATGGTCACGCGGCGCACCTCGTGCTTGCAGGTCATCAGGACCTTGACCAGGCCCGAGCCCGATTGACCCTCGACCTCGATGTGGGCCAGTTCGTCCTGGGCCTTCTTGAGGTTGTCCTGCATCTGCTGGGCCTGTTTCATCAGGCCGGCGAGTTGTCCTTTGAGCATGGCTCGTCCTTTCTTGTCTGAATGGGGAAACTGGGCGTGCACTCAGGCGCGCCCCTGGGTTGATTGTCGCCGGGAACGCATCGCCAGATGCGGCACGCCCGGTGCTGCAAGCAAGGGTCAGATCGGCGTCACCGAGCCTGGCACGATCCGCGCGCCAGGGTACTGGGCCAGCAGACCGCGCACCAAGGCATCGCCCTCGATCAGGGCCTCGGCCGCGTGCTGCCGGGCCTCCCGCGCGGCCAAGTCCCGCTGCGCGGGCGTGTTGACCGCAGCGCCCTGCGCCACATGGAGCTGCACGTCGCAGCCCAGCACCTGGGCGAGGGCCTGGGTCAGGCGGTCCTTGTGCATGTCACCGCACAAGCTGGCGCGCGGCACCTGCAAGTGCCAGACGCTCAAGGCACCGTCTTGCTGCTGCGCCACGCACTGCGACTGCACGGCCAACTCACGCACCAGGGCCGTGATCAAACCCTGGGCTTGCATCTGCGCCACGAGTTCGGCCCAGCGATTGGACAGCGGATCAGGCGGCAACTCGGCCAGCTGTCGAGACAGCGACATGGCTGGCGCACCGGCAGAAGCAGGCCCGGGCGCCGGAGCAAAGGAAGGTGGCGCCGAGCCCGAGGGCGCGCATGCCGCGGGCGCCGCTGTCGCGGCACCATCGCCCCAACCATCGTCAAAGCCAGGCGGCGGCCCGCCTTCCCAAGCCTCGGCATGCGATGCGCCGGAAGACATCGACGCCTCGTCGTCCATGTCGGGCGGAGGCACGTCCAAGTGTTCGGGGGGCGCATCGTCCCATGGCGCCGATGCCGCGCGCACGGCACGCGCCGCGGCCGGTGCAGCATCAGGCGCAACAGGCGGCGCCACATGCCGCGCGACTGGTGACACCACTGGCGGTGCAACGGATGGCACGGCAACGGTTGTTGCAGCCGATGACGCCGCAACGGCCGCAACAGGCGCGCTCGGTGCACTCGATGCGACCTGGGGGCCGGCTGGTCGCGACGGCGGGGCCGCGATCCTGCCCGGCCGTCCTGCGTGAGAAGCCCCCGTCACCACACTGCGAGGCTCGGCGGCGGTGGGGCGTGCCGCCGAGCCCTCAGATTTTGGGCTGGCGCCTGCGCCCCCTCCTGGCTTGAAGGCCAGCAATCGCAGCAGCAGCATGAGCAGGCCGCTGTATTCATCGGGTGCCAGCGCCAACTCCGCCCGGCCTTGCAGGCACAGGCTGTAGAACAGCTGGGTCTCGTCCTGGGCCAGCAGCGGTGCCAGCTGCGTCCAGGTCTGCGCGTCCGGGTCTGTCTCGTCGACCGCCTGCGCCATGGCGGGCACGGCCTGCACCACGGCCATGCGTTGCAGGCCTGCGGCCATGTCTTCCAACGTGCCGGAAGCTGAGAGACCCAACTCGCGCAGGGCATCCACTGCCGCGACCAAGCCTGCGCCATCACCTGCTGCCACAGCCTCGATGATGCGCTGCACGTGCTGGCGGTCCACCGAGCCGAGCATGTGCCGCACGGCATCTTCCTGCAAGGCACCGTTGCCAAAGGCGATGGCCTGGTCGGCCAGGGACATGGCATCGCGCATGGACCCACGCGCCGCACGGGCCAGCAGGCGCAAGGCGCCCGGATCGTGGGCGATGCCCTCGTGGTCCAGCACCTGGGCCAGGTGCTGCTGAACGGTCTGTGCCGCCATCGGCCGCAGGTTGAACTGCAAGCAGCGCGACAACACCGTCACGGGCACCTTCTGCGGGTCGGTCGTG
>Ga0265316_10000391_pt1 | contig 50025 bp, 42 predicted proteins | sample 4522metaG_FD_202092 | JGI IMG/M metagenome (GOLD analysis project Ga0265316, IMG submission 202092) | Rhizosphere microbial communities from Carex aquatilis grown in University of Washington, Seatle, WA, United States - 4-5-22 metaG | ecosystem: Host-associated > Plants > Roots > Rhizosphere >... | reverse complement strand
GGTCCGCTGGAGGGGGCCAGAAACTGCCAGGACGCTGACCAGATCGGGTCGAGGCGCAGCGCGCGGCTGCGGACCCTCTCTGGCATGCGCTCAGCTTAGGCCGCTTGCGTGTCACCGTGGCGGTGACGGGGGGCGTGGACCGTGAGGCGTTCGGTCCATGTTGTGCGATCAGAAGCGTGGCAGCGTGGCCAGTGCTTCGCGCAACGCCGGTGTCTGGCCCATCGACTGGGCCGGGGGCGTGCGCAACTCGCCGCAGCGCGCCAGCATGGGGATGGCCTTGCCCGGGTTGAGGCGGCCTTCGGGGTCGAACGCGGCTTTGAAGGCCAGCATCTGGGCGCGCTCGGTGTCGGTGAACTGCACGCACATCGCGTCGAGCTTTTCCACGCCCACGCCGTGCTCGCCCGTGATGCTGCCACCCAGGCCCACGGCCGCCGTCAGGATGGCATTACCGAAGGCTTCGGCGCGGTGCAGCTCGTCAGGGTCGTTGGCATCGAAGAGGATGAGCGGGTGCATGTTGCCGTCGCCCGCGTGGAAGACGTTGCAGCAGCGCAGGCCGAATTCGACCTCCATACCGGCGATGGCGGCGAGCATCGTGGCCAGGGCCTTGCGCGGGATGGACGCGTCCATGCAGAGGTAATCCGGGCTGATGCGACCGGTGGCGGGGAAGGCGTTCTTGCGGCCACTCCAGAAACGCAGGCGCTGTGCCTCGTCCTGGCTGAGATCGATGCGCGTGGCCCCGGCGGTTTGCAACACGGCCGTCAGGCGTTCGATTTCCTCTGCCACCTCTTCGGGTGTGCCGTCACTCTCGACCAGCAGGATGGCCGCGGCGCTCAGGTCGTAGCCGGCGTGCACGAAGTCCTCGACGGCGCGGGTCATGGGCTGGTCCATCATCTCCAGCCCTGCAGGGATCAGGCCTGCAGCGATGATGGCCGCGACGGCATCGCCGGCCAGGCCGACGTCGTCGAAGCTCGCCAGCAGGCAGCGTGCCACCTGGGGCTTGGGCAGCAGGCGCACCGTGACTTCGGTGACCACGCCCAGCAGGCCTTCGCTGCCGATGAAGGCGGACAGCAGGTCCAGGCCTGCGGCGTCCAGGGCCTCGCTGCCCAGCGCGAAGGCTTCGCCCTCCACGGTGAAGCCGCGCACGCGCAACACGTTGTGCACCGTCAGGCCGTACTTCAGGCAGTGCACGCCGCCAGCGTTCTCGGCGACGTTGCCGCCGATGGTGCAGGCGATCTGGCTGCTCGGGTCAGGCGCGTAGTACAGGCCATGGGCCGCAGCGGCTTCGCTGATGGCGAGGTTGCGCACACCGCAATCGACCACGGCCGTGCGCGCCAGCGGGTCGATGTGCTGGATGCGGTTGAGGCGTGCCAGCGACAGCGTCACGCCCGCGGCATCGGGCAGGGCGCCGCCGGAGAGGCCCGTGCCACCGCCGCGCGCCACCACGGGCACGCCGAGCGCGTGGCAGGCCGCAAGCACCTGGCCGACCTGGGCATGGGTTTCGGGCAGCGCCACGGCCAACGGGCGTTGGCGGTAGGCGCTGAGACCGTCGCATTCGAAGGGCGTGACCGCCTCGGTGTGCCACAGCACCGCCTGGGCGGGCAGCACGCGCAGCAGCGCCGCGACCACGGCCTGCTGACGCTCGGCCAGGGCCGCGGGCGTCAGGGGCTCAGGCCCTGTGGCTGCGGTGGTGAGTGTCGGCGCTGTGTCGGCACCGCTCATGTGGGCGGAAGGCGGCAGGGTGGGGGCAGTCGCTGCGTGCATGGCACGACTGTAGCGTCTTCAGCCCACGAGCACGTCGGAAAGTCGGCCCAGCAGCAGGGCGTCGCGCGGGTTGATGGCGAGGCGGGCGCCGTGCCCCTCGAAGCGGTAGAGCGCGCCCGTGGCCGAGGAGCGCACACTCAGCACGCCGTGCCCGTGGAAGGTGGCGTGCATGTCGCGACCCCGGTGGGGCTGAGCGCCGTTCTGCCGGGGTGTGTGGGCCGCCTGGCCCTTGCCTGTGCAGTGGCCGCCACCGTTGCTTCCGTTGTTGCCTTGGCCTCGGCCTTGGGATGCCATCCATACCTGGGCCAGCGAGGACGCGGGCATCAACGCCTGCAGGGCGGCATCGGCGAACGGGATGGGGCCTGGGCGGGGGAGGGGGCGGGCGATCATGGCGGACTCCTGCAAAGAACAGCGATCAAGGGCGATCGGGTGCCTGGCAGTGTGAAGCGGTGTCCGCGGTGTGGAAATCCCCCCCGGTGGGGCCCCCTTCAGAGGGTGTCAGAGGGCTTGCAGTTTGTGTTGGACGTGTGCTTGGCTTCAGGCCCCGAACACGGTCAGCACGCCGGTGTAGCCGTAGAGGTGGTGGCGCGCGATCTCGCCACCCGCGAAGAAACCGACGACGGGGATGTCGCCCAGGGCGTGGGCCAGGATCTCCATCTCGGCGTTGGGTGCGCCGAAGTGCTCGCCGCCGCGTCCGGCGCAGCTGATGTAGACGGCACCTGCGGCCTGGGTGCCGGGGTGCTCTTGCGGGTCGAACTCTTCGCGGATTTCGGCGCAGATGCGCACGAGGTCCTGGCGTGCGGCCTGGGCGTTGCGCTGGCAGAACGCCATCTGCATGCCGACCTCCACCTCTTCGGCCAAGGCCACGCCCTGGCGGCCGGGGTCCAGCCCGATGATGTGGCGCACGCGGGTGTCGGCGCCGAAGTGGCGGCCGTGGCTGAGCAGGTCGCTGGCGGCGTCGGTCAGGCCGGCCAGGGTGGCGCGCACCTTGGGCAGCGCTTCGCGTTGCCAGCCCGAGCCGCTGACGGTGGCGGTCACGCCGAGGTCGCGCAGCAGGCAGGCGAGGGCGGGTTCGCCGTCCAGTTCGTAGATGACGTTGCGTTCGGCCGAGGTGATTTCTCGGCGAGGGCCCACGGGCGAGCAGCCCTGGCTGACGCGGGAGACCAGCCGCACGCGCTCGCCAAAAGCCACGCCCGACAGGCCGCCATGCCAGACGCCCGCGGGCTGCGGCTCCGCGGATGGGGGCGCGCCCAGGGCGGGGTTGGCGTCTTGCGGCGCCAGCGCCAGGTGCAGCGGGTGGTGTTGGCTGGCGCTCAGGCCGCCGAAGAGGTAGCCGGTGTCGGTGCGCGTGGCCAGTTCGGCGATCAGCTCAGGCAGGTCGGGGGTGCGGGCATCGGCGTGCACCAGCGCGGTGTGGGCGCGCCAGCCGGACTCACTGGGCAGGCTGGCATCTGGCCAACGGCGACCACGTGGCAGTGCGTGCAAAGGCTGGCGGCCGTGGAAGATGCGGAAGTCTTCGCGCGGCAGGTTGCACAGCATCACGGCCAGGGCGGGCTCGTCCATGTACTCGACGTGGGTGGCCAGCACGCCTGCGCCCACCGCGCCGACCCAGGCCACCTGCGGCATGCGCTGACGCAGCCCGTCCAGGATGGCTTGTGCGCCATGGGCCAGGCCCTCGCTGAGGTAGCACCAGCCCAGCGTGGGGGCGCCCTGGCCGGGTTCGCCGCCGGGCAGCCAGGGGCTCGCCGTGCCGCTGGGCGCCGCCATCTGGGAGGCCAGTTGCGCCCAGACCAGCTCCAGCGCCAGCTCGGGCACGGGGTGGGTGGCGTGGGCCTGGAGGAAGCGCAGCATCGCGGGGGCCGCCTTCAACGCTTGGCGGCCGGTTTGGCTGGGGCCTTGGGGGTGGCCCGCGATGTGGCTTGGGCGGTGGCGTGGGGTGTTGCTTTGCGCGCGGGTGACTTGCCCGCGGCGGTTTGGCGCGCCGATGCCTTGGGGGCGGCAGCGTCGGCGGTGGGGGTTGCAGGGGCGTTGGCAGCCTGGTGTGTTTGAGCGGTCTGGGCGGCCTGGGCTGTCTGGGCGAGCAGGTCGCTCATCGAGGTGCCGACCGTCTGGGCCGTTTGCGAGGCCTGGGACGCCAGGTGGGTGAACTGCTCGGTCAGGGTGTCCCACCAGCGCATCGGGTTGATGAGCTCGGCACCCGCCGCCGTTCCCGCGTTGGCGTCGCCGCCTGAGGCTGCCGCGGCGGTGTCTGCGGGTGGGTCATCGCTGCCCGAGGCTTCGGGTTCTGCGGTTGGCGCGGGAGCCGGTCGGGTGGCAAAGGGCGATGCCGCCGCTGCGGGTGATGCCGTGGGCGGTGTGGCGGGCGGGGCCGGCGGCGCAGATGTTGCCGCGAACGCCGCGGCCATGTCGGACGCCACGTTGCGGGCTTTCAGCGCGTCGCGCAGGCTGTCCATGGAGACGTTCATGCCCTTGAGCGTGCTCAGCGTCATCTTCTGGACTTCCAGTCCCTGGATGGTCATGGCGACCATGCGGGAGTTTTGCTCCAGCCAGAACTGCACGGTTTTGAGGTCTTGGATGCGCTTGTCGAGCTCTTCCGGGTCCAGCGTGGGCATGGCCCAGCTGCTCAGGCCAGGGTTCGCAGTGTGGCCGGGCATGTTGGGCAGGGCGCTGCCGGCGGCTTTCAGCCAGTCCTGGAAAAAATCCAGGCCAGCTCCCAGGCCGCCGAAGGCGCTGGCGCGGGGGGTGTCACCGCTGGGGTCGGGGCTGGTGGGGCGTGTCGGCATGGCCATCTCCTGCAAGGCGTGCGGCCCATTGTGCCCCGTGCCGGCCTGGCTGCGAAGGCTTGTGCGGTGGTGTGTGGCTGGGCCGCGCATGGGACGGCACCACGGCACCGCATAATCGGCGCCTTCATGCAACGCCGCGACCTTTTCCGACAACTCAGCCGTGCCGCGGCCGCCCTGGCCTGGCAGCAGGTTTTCGCCTCGACAGGCCGTGCGCAGCCTGACGATGCTGGCGGCTGGAGCGAGTCTGCCGAGGTGTTCACGCTGGGCGTGGCCAGCGGCGAGCCGCAGCCCGATTCGGTGGTGCTGTGGACGCGCCTGGCGCCTCGCCCGCTGCAGCCCGATGGCGGGATGCCGGCGCGCGCCTTGCCCGTGCCCTGGGAGGTCGCGCTGGACGCGCGCTTCGCGCAGGTGGTGCGCCAGGGCGTGGCCGTGGCCGACCCGGCCGTGGCGCACAGCGTGCACGTGGTGGCCAATGGCTTGCAGCCCGGGCGCGAGTATTTCTACCGCTTCAGCGCCGGCGGGCAGCACAGCCCGGTGGGGCGCACCCGCACGGCACCTGCGCCGGACGCCAAGGTGCGCAACCTGCGCATGGCCCTGGCCTCCTGCCAGCACTACGAGCACGGCTTCTTCACGGCGCACCGCGAGATCTCCGACGCCGATGTTGACCTCGTCGTGTTCGTGGGCGACTACATCTACACGACCGAAGCGCCGCGCCACGCCCGCTTGCGCTCGCACCCGCACGCCTTCGCCAAGGACCTGGCCGCGCGCACCCTGGCCGACTACCGCGTCCACCACGCCAGCTACAAGCTCGATGCCGATTTGCGTGCGGCCCACGCGGCGCACCCCTGGCTGATGGTCTGGGACGACCACGAGGTCATGCCCGACTACGCCGGCGACCACGACCCCTACCTCGACGACGCCCACGCCTTCATGGCCGTGCGCGCCGCCGCCTACAAGGCCTATTTCGAGCACATGCCCGTGTCGCCGCACCGCGTGCCGGCCGATGCCAGCATGCCCATGCAAGGGCGTTTCCAGTGGGGGCAGTTGGCCGACCTGTGGCTGCTCGACACCCGCCAGTACCGCGACGCCAGCGTCTGCCAAGGCTCTGCCGTGCATGCGCCCATGGACGGCAAGGTGCTGTGGCGTTGCCCGGCCGCCGAGTCGGGCAGCCGCACCCTGCTGGGCCAGGGCCAGGAAGACTGGTTGGCCGAGGGCCTGGCGGGCAGCATGGCCAGCTGGAAGTTCATCGTGCAGACCACGCAGATGTCGCCTGGCTTGCTGCACCTGCCGGTGGCCGGCGACCTGGTCTACGCCGAGGGCTGGGACGCCTTCCCTGCGGCACGCGCGCGCTTGATGGAAGCCATCGCCCAGCCGCGTGTGCAGGACGTGGTCGTGCTGGGCGGGGACGTGCACCGCCACGTGGCCGCCAACCTGCGCCTGGACCCGCGCGACCGCAACTCGCCCATCGTGGCCAGTGAAATCGTCGCCAGCTCCATCACCAGCAAGGGCCTGAGCGAGCTGGCCAACGCCTGGATCAAGTCGAGCAACCCCGACATCGTCCACATGCGCAGCGACGAACGCGGCTACGTGCTCATCGACGTGTCGCCGCAGCAGGTCCAGTGCGAGTTCCGCGGCACCTTGCACCCGGTGCGGGCGCAGGCGAAGTTCCGCACCCAGGCGCGCTGCCGCATCGAGCGTGGCGTGCCGGGCGTGCGCAAGCTTTGACCGGGACGGCCTGGCGCATCAAGCGCAGGCCAGGTCCAGCTCCTGGCGCAGCCGGCTGTGGGCGGGCACGCTGGCCAGCAGGAACTCCATCTGGTCGGCCACGATGCGCCGCCCGCGCAGGATCATGTCCTCGTGCAGGCTGGGCACGTAGGGCAGGTAATAGAGAGACCAGCCCAGCTCGTTGAGCGTGCGGTTGCCCTTGCGCCCGTTGCAGTTGCGGCAGGCCGTGATGCAGTTCATCCAGGTGTCGTGGCCGCCGCGCGAGGTCGGCACGATGTGCTCGCGCGTGAGCGCATCGGCGTGGAAGCGGTGGCCGCAGTAGGCACAGACCTGGCGGTCGCGCGCAAACAGCTTGTGGTTGGAGATGGCCGGCGCCTGGCGCCAGGCGCGGCTGGGCATGGCCCCGTGCACCGCGATGATGGGGTGCAGCTCCAGGCGGGACTGCAGCCCCGTCTTGCGCTGGATGCCGCCGCGCAGCACCAAAAAGGGGTCCCCCAGCGTCCAGGCGACGCCGTCGTTGGCGTAGAGCCCCGCTGCTTCCTTGGCCGACAACCAAGCTTGCGGGCGCCCCGACACGTCGAGTTGCAGCACGTCCATCCGACCTCCATGAGGGCAATGACCGTTCAAGGATAGTGCAGCTTGTGTGACTTTCTCAACCATTTGCGGTGCAATGCACGCGAGATCTGCATTTCTTTCTGCGAACGTGGCACCTGGTCCGGCCCACCCCCAGGGCCTGACGCAGCCGCCGCGGGCGTGAAACACCTGACGAAACGGCTTTGACGCGTCTGGATGACGCCGTCACGACAGGAAAGCGCAAAAAAATTACGCAGACCCTCTACACAAACGCCTGGATTTCTGCAAAATAGCACGACCGTTCGTTTTATTCCGAGGTGTCCCCGTGTCCCATGCGCTGCCCCAAGAAGCCAAGCCCGCCGCCGATGTGGCGCGTGAGCGTGGCCGTGGCGCACACAAAGGGCAGCAGACGCGCGCCGCCATCCTCGACGCCGCCCTGAGCCTGGCCTCGCAGATGGGCATCGAAGGCCTGTCGATCGGCGCGCTGGCCGAGGTCACCGGCATGAGCAAGTCGGGCGTGTTCGCCCACTTCGGCTCGCGCGAGGAGTTGCAGATCTCCGTGATCCGCGAATACCACGAGCGCTTCGAAGAAGAGGTGTTCCTCCCTGCCATCCGCCAGCCCCGCGGCCTGCCGCGCCTGCGCGCCCTGTTCGAGAACTGGGTCGCCAAGGTCGCCACGGAAATCGATTCCGGTTGCATCTACATCAGCGGTGCGGTGGAATTCGACGACCGCCCGGGGCCCGTGCGCGACGCCCTGGCCGGCATGGTCGTGACCTGGCACGGCTCGCTGGTGCGCGCCATCCGCATGGCCATGGCGATGGGGCATCTGCGTCCCGACACCGACCCGATGCAGATGCAGTTTGAAATCCACGGCCTGATCCTGGCCCTCCACCACGACGCGCGATTCCTGCGTTCCGTGGGGGCGGTGGATCGGGCCCGCACGGCCTTCGAGCGCCTGATCCAGCACTACACGCTGGGCACGGCCGTGGCGCCGTCTGGACAAGCCGGGCCTTCGGGCGCGGCTGCCGCCGGGGGAGCGCAAGCCCCCCTGGCACCTGTTTGATCCCTTCCCCCTTGTTTCTTCACAAGCCTTTTTGACCGAGGAGCTTCACGATGCCTTCCTATACCCCCCCGCTGCGCGACATGCAATTCGTGATCCACGAGCTGCTCGGCGCTGTCGATGAGTTCAAGCAGATCCCCGCGTACGCGGACGTGGACGCCGACACCGTCAATGCCGTGCTGGAAGAGGGTGGCAAGTTCGCCTCTGAAGTGCTGGCCCCGCTGAACCTGGTGGGCGACACCCAGGGCTGCGTGCTGGACAAGGCCACGCACGAAGTCAAGACCCCGGACGGCTTCAAGGCCGCCTACAAGCAGTACACCGAAAACGGCTGGTCCGCCCTGTCGGCCGACCCCGAGTGGGGTGGTCAGGGCCTGCCCCTGCTGGTCAACCAGGCCATCTATGAAATGCTGAACTCGGCCAACCAGGCCTGGACGATGTACCCCGGCCTGAGCCACGGTGCCCACGCCTGCCTGGAAGCCCACGGTTCCGACGAGCAGAAGAAGCTGTACCTGCCCAAGCTGACCTCCGGTGAGTGGACCGGCACCATGTGCCTGACCGAACCGCATTGCGGCACCGACCTGGGCCTGCTGCGCACCAAGGCCGAGCCCGTGGGCGATGGCACCTACAAGCTGACCGGCGCCAAGATCTTCATCTCGGCCGGTGAGCACGACATGGCCGACAACATCGTCCACCTGGTGCTGGCCCGCCTGCCGGACGCGCCCGCTGGCTCGAAGGGCATTTCGCTGTTCGTGGTGCCCAAGTTCAACGTGAACGCCGATGGCTCCATCGGCTCGCGCAACGGCATCTACTGCGGCGGCCTGGAGCACAAGATGGGCATCCACGGCAACGCCACCGCACAAATGGTGCTGGACGGCGCTGTCGGCACCCTGGTGGGCCAGCCCCACCGCGGCCTCCCCGCCATGTTCGTGATGATGAACGGCGCCCGCCTGGGCGTGGGCAACCAGTCCCTGGGCCTGACGCAAGTCGCCTACGAGAACGCCGTCAACTACGCCAAGGACCGCGTGCAGATGCGCGCCCTGTCGGGCCCGAAGCGCCCTGAGTTGGCCGCCGACCCCATCATCGTGCACCCCGATGTGCGCAAGATGCTGCTGACCGCCCGTGCCTATGCCGAAGGCGCACGTGCCCTGGTGTACTTCACCGCCATCGAACTGGACAAGTCGCACAACCACCCGGACGAAGCCGTCCGCAAGGAATCCGACGACATCGTTGCCCTGCTGACCCCGATCGTCAAGGCCTTCATCACCGACAACGCCTGGGCTGCCACCGTGCATTGCCAGCAGGTCTACGGCGGCCACGGCTTCATCCACGAGTGGGGCATGGAGCAGTTCGTGCGCGACGCCCGCATCAACATGATCTATGAAGGCACCAACACGATCCAGTCGCTGGACCTGCTGGGCCGCAAGGTGCTGGGCGATGGCGGCGCCAAGCTGACCAAGTTCGGCAAGCTGGTGTCGACCTTCGTGAAGGAAAATGCCGACAACGCCGCCTTGCAAGAGTTCACCGTGCCCCTGGGCGACCTGGGCAAGAAGGTGCAAGCCTTCACCATGGAAATCGGCATGAAGGGCATGCAGAACCCCGACGAAGTGGGCGCCGCTGCCGTCGACTACCTGCGCGTGGTCGGCCACATGGTCTACGCTTATTTCTTTGCCCGCATGGCCAAGATCGCCCTGGAAAAGCAAGGCTCTGGCGACAAGTTCTACACCGCCAAGCTGGCCACCGCCCGCTTCTACTTCGCCAAGCTGGTGCCTGAAGTCGAAACCGCGATGATCACGGCCAAGGCCGGTCTGAAGCCCCTGATGGAAATGGACGAAGCCCTGTTCTGATCGACAGGCTGTTCAAGGGAGGTGCGCCATGAGGGCCGCCTCCCTGTTTCCATTGCCCCATTTCCACGAGTTCCTCAAGGAGAGAACATGAGTCGATTCAATGTCCGCAAGGTCGCCGTCCTCGGCGCCGGCGTGATGGGTGCGCAGATCGCCGCCCACCTGGTCAACTGCAAGGTGCCGGTCGTGCTGTTCGACCTGCCGGCCAAGGAAGGCCCGAAGAACGGCATCGTCACCCGCGCTGTCGAGAACCTCAAGAAGCTCAAGCCGGCGCCCCTGGGCATCGTCGAAGATGCGGCCCTGATCCAGCAAGCCAACTACGAGGAACACCTCGAAGAGCTGCGCGGCTGCGACCTGATCATCGAAGCCATCGCCGAGCGCCTGGACTGGAAGGAAGACCTTTACAAGAAGATCGCTCCCTTCGTGAACGACCGTGCCATCCTGGCCACGAACACGTCCGGCCTGTCCATCACGGCCATGGCCAATGTGCTGCCCGAGCAACTGCGCTCGCGCTTCCTGGGCATCCACTTCTTCAACCCGCCGCGCTACATGGCGCTGCTGGAGCTGATCCCCACCGAGTACACCCTGCCGGAAGTCGTGGACCAGCTGGAAGCCTTCTCGACGACCGCCGTCGGCAAGAGCGTCATCCGCGCCTACGACACCCCGAACTTCATCGCCAACCGCGTGGGCGTGGCCGGCATGATGCTGACCTTCCGCGAAGTCGAGCGTTCGGGCCTGGGCTATGACATCGTCGACGACCTGACCGGCAAGAAGATGGGCCGCGCTTCGTCGGCCACCTTCCGCACCGCCGACGTGGTGGGTCTGGACACGATGGCCCACGTCATCAAGACCCTGCAAAACGGCGCCAAGGACGACCCCTTCAACGCCGCCTTCGCCAACCCCGCTGCGCTGGACAAGCTGCTGGCGCTGGGCAACTTCGGCCAGAAGACCAAGGCGGGCTTCTTCAAGAAGGACGGCAAGGCCATCCTGCAGTTCAACGCCGAGACCGGCGAGTACGTGGCTGCTGGTGGCAAGGCCGACAAGGAAGTCACCGACATCCTGCGCAAGCCCGCTGCCGAGCGCCTGAAGGCCCTGCGTGAGTCCGCTCACCCGCAAGCCCAGTTCGTGTGGTCCATCCTGCGCAACGCTTTCCACTACTCTGCCGTGACGCTGGAGTCGATTGCCGAGTCCGCGCGCGACATCGACTTCGCCATGCGCTGGGGCTTCGGCGCCAAGCAAGGCCCCTTCGAGATCTGGCAGGAAGCCGGCTGGAAGCAAGTGGCTGAGTGGGTGAAGGCTGACATCGACGCCGGCAAGGCGCTGTCCACCGCCCCTCTGCCCGCCTGGGTGTTCGAAGGCCCGGTCGCCCAAAACGCGGGCGTGCACACGGCCGAAGGTTCCTGGTCGCCCAAGACCGGCAAGTTCGTGCCCCTGCGCAACCTGCCCGTCTACCAGCGCCAGTATTTCCGCGAAGACGTGCTCGGCTCGAACGCCCCGAACGCTGCCACCGCTGGCAAGACCCTGTTCGAAGACGCCGCCGTGCGCCTGTGGACCCTGGACGACGAGGTGGTCATCGCTTCGATCAAGTCCAAGATGCACACCATCAGCGGTGAGGTCACGGCCGGTCTGGCCAAGGGCCTGGAAATTGCCGAAGCTGGCTACCAGGGCCTGGTGATCTGGTCGCAAGACGGCCCGTTCTCCGCCGGTGCCGACCTGCAGTCCATGATGCCCGCCTTCATGAGCGGTGGTGGCAAGGCCATCGCCCCGTTCGAGAAGCAGCTGCAGGACTTCATGCTGTCGCTGCGCTACGCCAATGTGCCGACCGTCGCTGCCATGCACGGCCTGGCCCTGGGCGGTGGTTGTGAGCTGGCTGTGCACGCCGCCAAGCGCGTGGCCGCCATCGAGACCTACGTCGGTCTGGTCGAAGTCGGCGTGGGCCTGATCCCCGGCGGCGGTGGCCTGGCTTACCTGGCTCGCCGTGCTGCCGAGCAAGTCGAAGCGTCCAAGGGCGTCTCCGGCATGGTTGGCGCCGAGCTGATGGGCTTCGTCAAGGAAGGCTTCCAGGCCGCGGCCATGGCCAAGGTCGGCACCTCTGCCATCGAAACGCGCAAGTTCGGCTACCTGCTGGACAGCGACATCATCGTGCCGCACAAGGACGAGGTCCTGCACGTGGCCATCGCACAGGCCAAGGCCATGTACGAATCGGGCTACCGCGCCCCGGCCAAGAAGCTGTTCGCCGTCGCCGGCCGCAACGTCAAGGCCACGCTGCAGTCCTCGCTGATCAACATGCGTGACGGTGGCTTCATCTCCGCCCACGACTACCACATCAGCTCGTGCATCGCCGACGTGCTGACCGGCGGTGACGTCGATGCCGGCACCCTGGTGAGCGAGGAATACCTGCACGCTCTGGAGCGCAAGCACTTCTGCGCGCTGCTGGACAACCCCAAGACGCAAGAGCGCATCATGGGCATGCTGTCCACCGGCAAGCCCGTCCGCAACTGATCGATCGGAGACACACACATGTCCAAGCAACTCCGCGACGTTTACGTCGTCGCTGCCACCCGCACCCCGATCGGCAAATCGGGTCGTGGCGTGTTCAAGAACACCCGTCCTGACGACCTGCTGGTTGCCACCATCCAGAACGCCCTCAAGCAGGTGCCCACGCTGGACCCGGCCGCCATCGAAGACGCCATCGTCGGCTGCGCGATGCCCGAAGGCGAACAAGGCATGAACGTGGCCAAGATCGCTGCGCTGCTGTCGGGCCTGCCCAAGACCGTGGCCGGCGCCACCGTCAACCGCTTCTGCGCGGCTGGCATCACCGCCGTGTCCATGGCCGCCGACCGCATCCGCGTCGGTGAAGCCGAGGTCATGATCGCCGGTGGCGTCGAGTCGATGTCCATGGTGCCCATGGGCGGCTCCAAGCCTTCGTTCAACCCCAAGGTCGTGGACCTGGACGAGAACGTCGGCATCGCCTACGGCATGGGCATGACCGCCGAGAAGGTGGCAGCACAGTGGCAGGTGACCCGCGAAGAGCAGGACGCCTTCGCCACCGAATCGCACCGCCGCGCCATCGCCGCCCAGCAGGCCGGCTGGTTCGACGCCGAGACCACCCCGGTGGAAATCGAAGTGCGCACGCCCAACCTCGAAACCGGCGAAGTGACCATCTCCAAGAAGGTCATCAGCCGCGATGAAGGCGCCCGTCCTGACACCTCGGTGGAAGGCCTGGCCAAGCTGCGTCCGGTGTTCGCTGCCAAGGGTTCGGTCACCGCCGGCAACTCGTCGCAGACGTCCGACGGCGCTGGCTGCCTGATCCTGGCTTCCAAGGAAGCCTGCGAGAAGTACGGCCTGAAGCCGCTGGCCAAGTTCGTGGCTTTCGCCGTGAAGGGCGTGCCGCCCGAGATCATGGGCATCGGCCCGATCGAAGCCATCCCCAAGGCCCTGGAATACGCTGGCCTGAAGGCCTCGGACATGGACTGGGTCGAGCTGAACGAAGCCTTCGCTGCGCAGTCCCTGGCTGTGCTGAAGGACCTCGACAGCAAGGGCCACGTGCTGGACCGCGCCAAGGTCAACCCGATGGGCGGCGCCATCGCCCTGGGTCACCCCCTGGGCGCCACCGGTGCCATCCGCGCTGCGACCGTGGTGCACGGCCTGCGCCGCACCGGCGGCAAGTACGGCATGGTGACGATGTGCATCGGCACGGGCCAAGGCGCTGCTGGCATCTTCGAGCGCGTCGACAGCCTGTGATCCTGGCCTGATTCCAAGCCACCCCGAAGCCCGCATCGAGTGCCGCTCGACGCGGGCTTTTTCATGCCCCGATTTGCTTTCATCCCGCATGGACACCCTGACCCTGCACACCGCCGATGGCCAGAAGCTGGCCGCCCGTTGCTTCACGCCGCCGTCTGGCGAGGTGCGCCGGGTGGTGGTGATCGCGACCGCGCTGGGCGTGCCGCAAATGTTCTACTGGGACCACGCCCGCTGGTTGGCCAGGCAAGGCTGCGCCGTCATCACCTTCGATTGGCGCGGCATGGGCCTGTCGGCGCCCAAGGTGCTGCGCGGCTACCAGGCCGACCTGCTGGACTGGGCCGAGCGCGATGCCCCGGCCGCGGTCGATGAGGCCGTGCGCCGTTTCCCGGGTGTGCCCGTCAGCTGGTTTGGCCACAGCATGGGCGGCATCTTGTTCGGTGCGATCCCGCCGCACCCGGCCATCGACCGTGCCGTGACCATCGCCGCAGGCCATGGCCACCGCGACTGGCTGGCGCGGCCGCTGCGCTACTACGTCGGCCTGTTGTGGCACGTGGCCATGCCCTGGAGCATCCGCCGCCACGGCTATTTCGCGGGCCGCCGCCTGGGCGCGGTGGGCGACATGCCGGCCGGTGTGGCCCTGCAGTGGCGCCGCTGGGCCCTGCACCCGGATTTCGTCGTCAGCCACAGCCAGGCCGTGCGCCAGGCCTATGCCCAGGTGCGCACGCCGATGACGGTGGTGATGCTCACCGACGACACGCTGGCCACCAACGACGGCGTGCGCCGCCACCACGCGCATTACGCCCAGGCACCGCAGACGCACGTGAGGTTGCGCCCCCGTGACCACGGCGTGCGGCGTGTGGGGCATTTCGACTTCTTCCGCGCTTCCTGCGGCAAGCCGTTGTGGCCCCAGGCCCTGACTTGGTTGACCGGAAAGGCAACCTGAACGGGGGGGGTCAGGCCCGATTCAGAGGGTTTTCTCGCAAGATGGGCGCACGCGATTCCTTCATCCTTCGCCAATGGCATAACCCATTGGTTGTATTTGGATGGAGTGTTTCATGGCCCAACCCCGCAGCTCCCGCAGCACACATTCAGCCCTCCGGGCTCCTCAGGCGCTGAGCGCCACCCAGGTTCGGCGACCTGCCCTGGCGATGGCGGCATTCACCCTGCTGGTCGGTGCCGCTTTCGCGGTGATGCCGCGCGCGCAGGCCGCGACCCTGCAGGCGGCGGTCACCGTGTCGGTGTCGGCTTCGCTGGACCTGCCTGCGCTGCCGGTGGGGGCTGGTGGCACGGGTTCGCCCAGCGACAGCCGCGCGGGCCGCGCCATCGACGTCAAGATCAAGGTCGCGGCCACGGGTGACACCGCGGCCTTCACCATCTTCGAGCCGACCGTGTTCACACCGGGCCAGACCTACCCGCTGGTGCTGCACGGCCACGGCTATGGCGGTTCGCGCGCCACAGCGAGCGGCTCGCCCGTGCCGGTGCCCACGCCCGCGGGTGCGCCCGACCTCACGGGCGATGCCGCCATCGCCGACCTGCGCGCCAACGGCTATGGCGTGGTCAGCATCGACCAGCGCGGCCATGGCGACAGCAGCGGCAGTGTGCGCGTCATGGACCCGGACTTCGAAGGCAAGGACCTGTTGGCCATCCTCGACTGGCTGGAGGCCAACCTGGGCTGGCTGCGCTACGGCCCCAGCAACGACGGCCGCGACCCGCACAACCTGGTGCTGGGCGCGATGGGCGGCTCCTACGGTGGCATGTACCAGCTGCTGCTGACCCACATCGACCCCAAGCGTCGCCTGGACGCCATCGTGCCCGAGATCGCGCCGCACGACCTGCCCTACAGCCTCGCGCCTGGCTCGGTGCCCAAGGCCTTGTGGGACCCGGCCTTGCTGCTGCTGGGCAGCCGCGCGGGCGTCAAGACGGGCTCGACCTCCGACCCCTTCCTGGTGCAGCAGTTCGCGATCTCGTTCGCGCAAAACCAGCTCACGCCCGGCCTGCGCGACTTCTTCGCCTACCACAGCACCAGCTACTGGTGCAGCGGCAAGCCGGTGCTGACGAACGGTGGCCCCGGCACCCGTCCCGAGCTGATGCCGCTCCAGGCACCGCGCACGCACGCGCTGTTCATCCAGGGCATGCGCGACACCCTGTTCAATTTCAACGCGGGCCTGGCCAACCAGCAGTGCCTGGCGCGTTCGGGCGGCGACGTGCGCCTGATGACCACGCAAACCGGCCACAACACCCTGCAGGTGGTGCCCGACCCCGGCGCCTACCTGTTCCAGAACCCGCAAGACCAGCTCAAGGACCAGTGCGGCCGCGTGCAGACCATGGTGGCGCGCCGCGCCTTCTTCGACCAGCACCTCAAGGGCATCGCCGGTGCGGCCGACATCGTTCCTCGGCAGACTTGCCTGTCGCTGTCGGGCGATGACGCCGTGCTGGTGGACCAGGTCACGACCGGGCGCTCGGGCACGGCCTACAACGTGCCCGCCTCGAAAGTGGTGGCGGGGGTGCAGGCGGTGCCCACCATCGTCAAGCTGGGCGAGCGCACGGGCGGCCGGGGCGATGTGGTGGCGGGTGTGCCGCACGTGGCACTGACGGTGTCTGCCAACCCGCTGAGTGCCCTGGTGGGTGGCGACCCCATCGTCTTCGTGGGCACGGGCGTGGTCCACACCAGCGGTTTGATCGAACTGGTGGACAACCAGCTGCAGCCCCTGCGCGGTTTGGGCTCGCACGACGTGGCCTTGCCCGGCGTGGGCAAGCGTTTGCCGGCGGGCTCGCAGCTCGTGCTGCTGGTCTATGGCGCGCACGAGCAGTACGCCATCACAGGCTCGCTGAGCCTGAATGTGCGCCAGGCCACCGTCATGCCCGTGACGGTCAGCGGCACGGCCTGGATGCCGCGCCTGGGCATCGATTTGCGTGCGCCCTGAACAACTCGGCCGCCGAGCCAGGGGATCCCGCGCCCAGCGCGGGATTTTTGTTTTCTAATGCGGGTTCACCGACACGGAGACATCCCATGAGCGAGATCCTGCAGCACCGCGAAGACGGCATCCTGACCCTGACCTTCAACCGTCTGGACAAGAAGAACGCCATCACCACGGCCATGTACAACGCCCTGGCCGATGCCATGTTCGCGGCCGCCGAAGACGCCGCCGTGCGTGTGGTCGTGCTGCAAGGCCACGAGCAGGTCTTCACCGCCGGCAACGACCTCGCCGATTTCCTGAAGAACCCGCCCGACATGTCCAAGCCGGACGCCGAACCCGCGCCGGTCGTGCGCTTCCTCGAAGCTCTGCGCACCTTCCCCAAGCCGCTGCTGGCGTCGGTCGCCGGTCCGGCCGTGGGCATCGGCACAACCTTGCTGCTGCACTGTGACCTGGTTTACGCCGCCGACAACGCCGCGTTCAGCCTGCCCTTCGTGAACCTGGGCCTGTGCCCCGAGGCCGGCGCCAGCCTGCTGCTGCCCGCCCTGGTGGGCTACCCGCGCGCCGCTGAGAAGCTGATGCTGGGCGAGCCCTTCTATGCCGAAGAGGCCGTGGAGATGGGCCTGGTCAACCGCCTGCTGCCCCCGGGCGAAGTCAACGCCTACGCCCAGGCCCAAGCCGCCAAGCTGGCCGCCAAGCCGATGGCGTCGCTGACGGCCACCAAGGCCTTGATGAAAAAGGGCCAGGTCGGCCTGCAGCAGATCATGGGCGACGAGCTCAAGCTCTTCGGTGCCTTGCTGCGCGGCCCGGCCGCCAAGGAAGCCATCAGCGCCGTGATGGAAAAGCGCAAGCCAGACTTCTCGCAGTGCTGATCGGGTGGCCCGTGCCCTGTGTTTGAACAGGCATTCGGCCGTGGGGGCCTCGCTTCCCGGTTAAAATGGGCGCACTGCCCATTTTGACGCGCGGTCGCGCCCATGCCATCCTCCGACATCCCCCAGCCGCCCACCGACCACGAGGTCCTGATCGACGCCCTGCGCTCGGTCATGGCGCCTCTGGCGCGCCTGGCGGTGGCGCGCGGCCTGACCTACGCCAGCGCCGAGGAGACGCTCAAGCAATCCTTCGTGCACGCCGCACGCGATGAACAGATCGCGCTGGGGCAGGCACCGAACCGCCTGGTCAGCCGCATCAGCACGGTCACGGGCATCAATCGCCGCGAAGTCACGCGCCTGGTGGAGGCCGTCGATGCCGGCCCGCCCGTGCCCGAGGCTTCGCTGGCCTCCCAGGTGTTCACGCGCTGGCTGTCGGACCGCAGCCTGCGCGTGCGCGGCAAGCCGCGGCCCTTGCCTCGCCATGGCGATGCGCCCAGCTTCGAGGCGCTGGCCCGCTCGGTCACCCAGGACGTGCACCCCCGCAGCCTGCTCGACGAACTTTGCCGCTTGCAACTGGCGCGCTGGGACGTCGAAACCGACACGGTCGCCCTCATCCAGGACGGCTTCACACCGCGCGGCGACTGGCAGCGCATGCTGGGCTTCCTGGGCACCAACGTGGGCGACCACATGCAGGCCGCCGTGCAGAACGTGCTGGCCGAAGAGTCCACCCATTTCGAGCAGGCCGTGTTCGCCGATGGCCTGTCGCCCGACTCGGTGGAAATGCTGCGCGCCCTGGCCCGCCGCCACTGGAAGACCTTGCTGAGCGAGGCGGTGCCCTTGCTCGAAAACCGCATCGAGGAAGACGCGCTGGCCGGCAACCCGGATCGCCGCCGCGTCAGGCTCGGGCTGTTCACCTACCACGAGGACACCGCGGCTCAAGAGGCCGCGGGCGCCGATGGAGCGGTCAAGGCCGCCTCCAAGCCGAAGGAAACGTGATGTTGCGACACCTCAAACTGGCGTGGGCCGCACCGCTGCTGGGCATCGCCCTGGCGGGTGTGCTGCACGGCTGCGGCGGTGGCGGCCAGACCGCCTCGAACAACACGGGCGGTGTCGGCAGCGGCGGCACGGGCTCGTACACCAACGGGCCCATCTCGGGCCTGGGCTCCATCATCGTCAATGGCGTGCGGTATGACGTGGACAGCGCCACCGCTTTGCTCAGCGAGGACAAAGCCTCGCCCCTGGCCGACGACCTGCAAATCGGCATGGTGGTGGAGGTCGATGGCGGTGCGGTCACCCGTGGCACGGGCGGTGCCACCGATGCCGCGCGGGCCGTGCGGGTGCGGTACGCCAGCGAATTGATCGGTGAGATCACGGTCCTCACGCCGGGCAGCGGTCGGCCAACGGCCATCACCGTCATGGGGCAGCCTGTGACCATCAACGCGCAGACCGTGCTGCCAGCGGCCGGTCTGGCGCTGACGGACAAGGTGGTGGTGCATGGCTTGCCCAATGTGTCGGGCTTCACGGCAACACGGGTGGATGTGCCGACGGTGGCGCCGACGGTTTATAAGATCTCCGGCGTGGTGAGCGCGGTGGGCGTCAACACGATCACCCTGGGCCAGTCGCCGCAGGTGATCCGATTCAGCGGGCCTTTGCCCGCAGGCGTTGTCGTTGGCAAGTATGTGCGGGTGCGTGTGTCGTCTGTGCCGCTGTCGGCCAACAACTGGACGGCGGTGACGGACGGCATCGTGGCACGTGCCCAGCTGGTGAGCGACCAGCGCGAGGGCCGCCTGGAAGGTGTGATTTCGAACTACCTGCGACAGGGCACAACGGCCACTGGTGTGGTCAATGGCACGTCGGTGGATTTCAGTGCCGTGCTGGGTCAGCTCGTGCTGGCCAACGGCTTGCGGGTCGAGATCGAGGGGCAGTACAGCAATGCCACCTTGGTGGCAGCCTCGGTGGAGTTGGACGACGACAGCCAACCCAGGCTGGGGGAGACCGAACTGCACGGGTTGATTTCCACCCTCGCCACGGGCCCCAAGACCTTCTCGCTGCGCAGCATCACCGTGGATTACAGCAGCGTGCCGACTTCGGACATCGAGCCCGGCTTGCTGGTCAATGGCGCTTGCGTCGAGGTCAAGGGCACCCAGGTCGATGCCACCCACCTGATGGCCACCGAGGTCAAGCGCGACGACGGTTGCCGCTGAACCACTGGCGATCAGTCAGCAACGCAGCTGCAGTGTCCATCACGCGGCGCGGCATCGCGGCCGCCCGCGCACCGCATTCACCGCGTCAGTTCACCCTGTCACTTGACGGCGTCGCGCACCTCGATGCGCAAGTCGCGGCTGCCCAGCTTGACGGGCTGGCTCTGGCCTTGCCAGTCGCCCGGCTGTGGCGTGGCCTGGCCCGACAGCGACACCCGCGCCCCCACCACCACCTCCGCGAAACCCGAAAGTTTCATCTGGGGCGACATGGCCAGCGTGTCGTTGAGCGTGAAGCTCAGTGGCAAGTCCTTGACCTGTTTGCGCAGGATGGCCAAGGGCATCTTGGGGCCCTGAGCGGCTTTGGCGAAGACGAAGACGGTGGCGTCCGGCGGCAACTTGCCCACCAGCGCGGGGGCCAGCGTGACGCGGCCCGCCACTTCGGCCGTCCCATTGCCTGCCGCCGCGTCAGCGCCTGAGCCCTGGCGCTGGGTGTCTGGTGTGAGCGCCAACGGGACCTCCGCGTCCGACAAAGGCGCCATGCCGGCGCGTTGCCGGGCATCGTCGAGGTCGGCACGGATCTGCTGCACCAGGCCCGGGTTGTCGGCCGGCGCCGAGGCCAGGGCGCGTTGCCAGAGGTCGGCCGCGCGCTTGAAATCTGGCTGGTTGAAGGCGACGGTGCCGGCCAGCGACAGCGCCTTGAAATTGCGCGGGTCCAGCGACAGCGCTTTCTCGATGAGCTTGGCGGGCTCGCCTTCCAGCTTGCGCCCCCGCGTCACGGCGAGGGCATCCGCGTAGTCGGCGTACACCTGGGCATCGTCCTGACGCAGCGTGAGCACGCGCTGGTAGGCCGTGACGGCATCGTCGAAGCGACCGAGCACGGCGTAGGAGCGCGCCAGCATGGCCCAGCCCTCGGCGTTGTTCGGATCGGTCTTGAGCTTGGCGGCCAGGGATTCGGTCATGGCCGCGATCTGGTCGTTGCCCATGGCGTGAGGGGCCTGGCGACCGGATGGGGCGGTGGCACCGGGAAGGGTGCCCGCGCTGTTGGCGCCCAAGCCGTTGGCGCGACCCTCGCCACCCGCGCCGCTCACGGCTGGCGACACCGACCACGCGCCCGGGTTGCCCACCAGCGCGTAGCCGCCGGCGCCAGCCGCAGCCACAAAGGCGACCATGCCCCAGACCAGCCGGGCAGGCGGGCGGGCGGTGGTGTGGCGAGGGGCTGGGGCAGTGGTCGTGGTCGTGGTGGGGGGCGCTGCCGTGGTCGCCATGGCCTCTGCGCCTGCGGGCAGTGCCATCACGGCTTCCACCAATTGGCGCTCCAGCTTGGCCTTGGCCTCGCTGCCTTGCTCGGCCGAGAGGGCGCCGGTCTGCACCAGCTCGTCGAGTTGGCGCAGCTGGGTGCGCAGGGTGTCGATGCGGGAGGTGGGGGTCATGTCAGGCACGCGGGGGAGTGGGTGCAGCGGCGTCGGCCGCATCCACGGGGTCGGGGGTGTCGGGCTCGAAGGCGTCGTCGCCGAGGCGGGCGCGGTGGCGCAGCACGCCCACCAGCACGGCCATGCCGAGCACGCCCAGCACGGCGGGGCCGAACCACAGCAGCGCGGTGCTGGTGTTCATGGGCGGCCGGTAAAGCACGAAGTCGCCATAGCGCTGCGTCATGTGGTCGCGGATCTGCTGGTCGCTTTGGCCCTTGGCCAGCAGCTCGCGGATCTCGCGGCGCAGGTCTTCGGCCAGGCCGGAGTGGGAATCAGCCACCGTCTGGTTCTGGCAAACCAGGCAGCGCAGTTCCGCGGCGATGGCCATCATGCGGGCCTCTTGTTCGGGGTTGGCCGCCAGGGGCTGGGCTTCGCCAGCCACCGCATGGCCGGTGCCCAAGACCAGGCAACAAGCCAGGCCCAGGGCCAGCCATCCGATGGCCCGCAGGCCGGACATCGCTTCAAGGACGCGCAGGTGCAGCCGCATGGAGTTGCCTCAACAGGGGTTCGATCTTGGTGGCCAGCGCCTCGGGCGTGATCGGGCCGATGTGCTTGTAGCGGATGGTGCCGGTGTGGTCGATGACGAAGGTCTCGGGCACGCCATAGACGCCGAAATCGATGCCGGTGCGGCCCTCTTCGTCGAACAGCGAGGCCACATACGGGTTGCCGCCTTCCTGCAGCCAGGCCAGGCCTTGCGCGCGGCCGTCTTTGTAGTCGAGGCCATAGATGGGCACGACCTTGCGGCGCGCGAACTCCATCAGCACAGGGTGTTCCTGGCGGCAGGCACTGCACCACGAGGCCCACACATTGAGCATCCAGACCTGGCCGAGCAGGTCGGCGCGTCGGATCGTCTGACCAGGCTCTGCCAGGGTGGGCAGGGCGAACTCGGGCGCGGGCTTGCCGATCAGGGGTGAGGGCACTTCGCGCGGGTCCAGCCGCAGGCCGATGCCCAGGAAGGCGGCCAGCACCAGGAAGAGCCCCAGGGGGATCAGGAAGCGCTTCATGCGGCCGCCCCTGCCGCATCGGTGGCCCGCGACTGGGCCTGATCACGTGTCTGACGGACGCGGTAACGGCGGTCGCTGATGGCCAGCATGCCGCCCAGCGCCATCACCAGGCAGCCCCCCCAGATCCAGTTGACGAAAGGCTTGTGGTACACGCGGATCACCCAGGCGCCATCGTCGAGCTGCTCGCCCATCGAGACGTAGAGGTCGCGCGTCAGGCCGGCGTCGATGGCGGCCTCGGTCATGGGGTTGTTCTGCACACGGTACACGCGCTTCTCGGGCGTCAGCGTGGTCACGGGCTGGCCATCACGGGTGACGACCATCTCGCCACGCGCGGCCACGTAGTTCGGGCCCTGCACCTCACGGGCGCCCTGGAACTGGAAGGTGTAGCCACCCACCTGCACGGTGTCGCCGGTGGCCATCTTCACGTCCTTCTCGGTTTCGTAGCTGCGCACCATGCTCACGCCGAAGGCAAACACGGCCACGCCCAAGTGGGCCAGCACCATGCCCTGCATGCTGCGCGGCAGGCGCGCGATGGCGGGCCACAGGCGCAGCGGGTGGCGACCCTGCGGCCCGACCTTGTCCCAGACATCGAGCGCTATGCTGGCGGTGATCCAGAACGCCATCCACAGGCCGACCGAGGTGCCCAGGGCGATGCGCCCGGCCAGCCAGCCCGTCAGCAGCGTCGCCACCACCGAGGCGGCCACGGCCCATTTCAGACGCTGCGCCAGGTCAGGCAGTTCGGCCTGCTTCCAGCGGGCGATGGGGCCCACGCCCATGAAGAAGACCAGCGGCACCATCAGCGGCACGAAGATGGTGTCGAAGTAGGGCGGGCCCACGGAGATCTTGCCCAGGCCCAGGGCATCGAGGAAGAGCGGGTAGAGCGTGCCCAGCAGCACCGAGGCCGTGGCCACGATGAGCAGCACGTTGTTGGCCAGCAGGGCGCCTTCTTTCGACACCACGGCGAAGCGCTGGCCCAGGCCCACCTTGGGCGCGCGCCAGGCGTACAGCGCCAGCGAGCCGCCCACGACCACCACCAGGAAGGCCAGGATGAACAGGCCGCGGCGCGGGTCAGAAGCGAAGGCATGCACCGACGACAGCACGCCCGAGCGGACCAGGAAGGTGCCCAGCAGCGACAGCGAAAACGCCGTGATGGCCAGCAGCACCGTCCAGGATTTGAAGCCGCCGCGCTTTTCCGTCACGGCCAGCGAGTGGATCAGCGCCGTGCCCGCCAGCCAGGGCATGAAGGAGGCGTTCTCCACCGGGTCCCAGAACCACCAGCCGCCCCAGCCCAGCTCGTAGTAGGCCCAGGCCGAGCCCAGCATGATGCCGATGGTCAGGCAGACCCAGGCGGCGGTCGTCCAGGGGCGTGTCCAGCGCGCCCATTGCGCGTCGAGCTGGCCGCCCAGCAGGGCAGCGATCGAGAAGGCGAAGGCCACCGAGAAGCCCACATAGCCCATGTAGAGCATGGGCGGGTGCGCCACCATGCCAGGGTCTTGCAGCAGTGGGTTGAGGTCTTGCCCATCGGCGGGCACGGGCAGCAGGCGGTCGAAGGGGTTGGACGTGGCCAGCATGAAGAGCAGGAAGCCCGCGGCGATCATGCCCATCACGGCCAGCGTGCGCGCGATCACGGGTTCGGGCAGATGGCGGCTGAACTGCGCCACGGCCAGCATCCACACGCACAGCATCATCACCCACAGCAGCAGCGAGCCTTCGTGGCCACCCCACACCCCGGCGATGCGGTAGGCCAGCGGCAGCGCGCTGTTGGCATTGGTGGCCACGTACAGCACCGAGAAATCATTGCGCACAAAGGAGGCGGTCAGCGCCAGGAAGCCCGCGCCCACCAGCACGAAGAGGATGCGCGCCAGCGGCCGCGCCAGCGCCATGTGCTGAGGCAGGTGCTTGTGCGCCCCCCACAGTGGCAACACCGACAGCAACAGGCTCACGCCGAGTGCCAGGCACAGGGCCCATTGGCCGAGTTCGGGGATCATGGTTTTTCCTTCTGGGCGGCACTGCCGGCCTCGATGCGCGCATTGGCCTCGGCCGCGCGCTTGAGCGCTTCAGCGGCTTCGGGCGGCATGTAGTTCTCATCGTGCTTGGCCAGCACTTCTTTGGCCACGAACACGCCATCGGGGCCGAGCTTGCCCTGGGCCACCACGCCTTTGCCCTCCTTGAAGAGGTCGGGCAGGATGCCTTCGAAGCGCACGGGCACGGTGCGGTAGGTGTCGGTGACCTGGAACTGCACCTGCACGCCATCGCGCTTCACGGAGCCTTTTTCGACCAGGCCACCCAGGCGGAAGGTGCGGTCCAGCGGGGCCTCCTTGGCCACGATCTGCGAGGGCGTCAGGAAAAACACCAGGTTGCTTTGGAAAGCGTTGAGCACCAGGGCAATGGCGCCGCCCAGCAGGGCCACGCAGGCCAGGATCAGGGCCAATCGTTTGTGACGGGGTTTCATGCTCAGGATTCCAGGTCTTGCTGTGCGGCCAACCAGGCGCGACGGCGGCGGCGTGCGGCCAGCCAGGGCTCGGCCAGCATGCACACGAAGGTGACGCCGTACGCGCCCCAGATGTAGAGGCCATGGCCGTCCATGGCGAGGAAGTCAGACAGGCTGTGCCACTGTGACATCACGCCTCCTTGGTGTCTTGCGCCAGCTCGGCCAGCCAGCGCGCACCGCGCTCGCGTTCGGCCGCGATGGCGCGGGTGCGGGTGAACACCACCGCGAAGGCATAGGCCCAGAACGCGAGGGTCATGACGAGCATGGCCGTCAGCATGATGGACGCCATCTTCGGTGCCGAGGCCACGCCCACGCTGGCGCCCTGGTGCAGGGTGTTCCACCAGCGCACCGAGAAGTAAATGATGGGCACGTTGATGGCACCGACCACGGCCAGCAGGGCGCCGGCCTGGTCACCGCGCTGCGGGTCATCGATGGCCTCGACCAGGGCCATGTAGCCCAGATAGAGGAACAGCAGGATCAGCTCGGAGGTCAGGCGGGCGTCCCACACCCACCAGGCACCCCAGGTGGGCTTGCCCCAGAAGGCGCCCGTCCACAGCGCGACGAAGGTGAACATGGCGCCGGTGGGCGCGATGGCGCGTGCCAGCATCGAGGCCAGCCGCACGCGCCAGGCCCAGCCGATGGCCGCCCAGGTGGCCATGGCCAGGTAGAGCACCATGGACATCCAGGCCGCCGGCACGTGGATGAAGATGATGCGGTAGGACTGGCCTTGCTGGAAGTCCTTGGGCGCTTCGATGAAGCCCAGGTACAGGCCCACGGCCGAGGCGAGCAGGCAGACGGCCCACAGCCAGGGCGTGACGGCGGCCGCCAGCGCCTCGAAGCGCGAGGGTGCGGCAAAGGTGGTCCAGCGGATGCGCGACATGGTCATCAGTCCAGGGCAATCTTCAAAGCGGCCGCGGTGGCGAAGGGCGCACCGAGCAGCGACAACAACAACAGCGCCCCCAGCAGCGACAGGTGGCCGCTCGCCGACAGACCTGAGGCCACCGCCACCACCGCACCGGCGCCGAAGATCAGCACCGGGATGAGCAGCGGCAGGATCAAGAGCACCAGCAGCATCTCGGCACTGCGCAAACCCAGTGTGAGTGCCGCACCCAGGCCGCCCAGCAGGCTCAGCACCGGTGTGCCCAGCAGCAGCGTCAGGGTCAGCATCTGCAACGCGTCACGGTCGATGTCGAACAGCAGGCCGATGAGCGGCGCCACCAGCACCAGGGGCAAACCGTTCAGCAGCCAGTGTACGAAGGCTTTGCTCAGGGCGAGCGATGCAAGTGGATGGCGGGACAGGGCCATTTGTTCCAGGCTGCCATCGGCGAAATCGCTGCCATACAGCCCCCCCAGCGACAACAGGCTGGCCAGCAAGGCGCACACCCACACCACACCCGGCGCGATGGTGCGCAGGGTTTGCGGCTCGGGCCCCACACCCAGCGGGAACAGGCTGGTGGCCACGGTGAAGAACACCAGCGGCAGCAGCACCTCGCTGCGGCGGCGCATGGCCAGGCGCAGGTCGCGTCGCACGAGGAATCCCATCACGTGGCAGCCTCCGAGGGGGTGCTCGCACCCGATGGCAGGTCCAGCGTACGGCAGGCGGGCAGGTCCACCGCCTGGTGGCTGGTGAACAGCAGCGATCCGCCCGATTGGCGGTGCGTTTGCACCAGCGCCAGCAAGGCGTCCACGCCGGCGGCATCGAGCGCATCGAATGGCTCGTCCAGCACCCACAGCGCAGCGGCGGGCGACAGGGCCAGGCGCGCCAGCGCGACGCGGCGGCGCTGGCCTTGCGACAGCGTGCGCACCAGCGCGTGGCGCTTGGCCTTGAGCCCCCAGGCATCGAGCGCCTGCACCAGGGCCGTGTCGTGGGCGGGCAGGTCGTGCAGCCGCGCCAGGAAACCCAGGGCTTCCAACACGCTGAGGTCGTCCTTGATCGCTGGCTGGTGCCCGATGTAGACGCGCGCTGCGTGCACATCCACCTGCCCGGCAACCGGGCGCGACAGCCCGGCCACCAGGCGCAGCAGGCTGGTCTTGCCCTGGCCATTCGGCCCGCGCAGCCACACCGCCTCGCCCCGCCAGAGTTGCAGGTTCAGGTGTTTGAACAACAGGCGCTCACCCCGGCTGCAAGCCAGGTCGCGCAGAGTGAGGTGAAGCACCGCAGCGTCAGTAGTCGTAGCGGTAACCGACGAAGTAGGTGTACCGGGTGGCCTTGTCATCGTTGATGCCGATGGTGTGGGTGAAGTCCACGTTGAGGTTGGACTCCAGTGTCACCGATGGTCGGGGCTTGAATCCCACCTTCAGGCCGGGGCCCCAGGCAGTCGTCGTTGTGTCCACGCTGCCGGTCACGCCGGGCAGGGCGGACGACACCGACTTTTGCCAGCGCACCGAGGGCTCAACCTGCCAGGCGTCGTCCAGTGCTGTGAGGTTGTTGTAGGCGACCTGACGGACCTTGAACTGGCTGCTGGTGAGCACCGAACCGGAGAAGACGTGGGTGTCGCGTTGCGTGAACAGGTTGCTGCCGATGGCCTGCAGGCCCACCGTGCGCTGCAAGCCGCTGGCAGGCAGGCCTGTGGGCAGCACTTCGTTGGGCGCGATGGCGCCGATGCGGTTGAGGTGCAGGTCCGTGCCCAACTGCCACTGCTGGCTGATGGGCGCCGTGATCGAGGTCATGGCGTGCGAGGCGTACGACATGTTGCGCCGCACGAGGTCGCGCAAGGCGGCGAGGGATCGCCCCGAGTTCTTGATGTCGCCGATGTTCTGCGCCAGGGGGATGATGTTGCCGGGGTTGTTCGGGTCCTGGAACTGGAAGAACAAGGTCTGCCCCAGCGACGCTTGCGCCAGGCTGCGGCGCTCGACCAGGGCGTTGACCGTGAAGTTGCCTTCGTTGATGTACAGGCCCTGCAGGCTGGCGACGTTCATGCGGCGGAACACCACGTCGTAGTCGCTGGAAGCCATCAGCGAGCCGTTCTGGGTGAAGTAGCGCAGGTCCACGCCCGTGGCGCGGCGGTCGAGCTCACCGTCGATGTTGCGCTGGATCGCAAACACCGAGGCGCCGATGTTCGGTGTGATCGCGTCGGCGTCCAGGGACACCCCGGCGAACTGTCGCTTCGACTGGGCCAGCTTGTCGGTGGGCATGCCGATGGCGCTGGACAGCTTGAGCTTCATCGGCGTCTTGAAGGCGTAGCCGCCAGAGGCCCCGTCGTAGCGGCCTTCGCCACCCCAGGCGGCCGACTGGCGACCCAGGCGGGTGCGGTAGCCATCGGTCAGGGACTGGTAGTCGAAGAACGCCGCCGTGAGCCGGTTGCGGTAGCGGCTGCGCCCGCGCAACTTGGACTCGTCGATCATGTTGTAGTCGAACTGGTCGCGCACCACCATGCGGATGTCGCGTTCGGTGTTGCGCGAGCGCCAGGTGGTGTCCATGTTCGTGGACAGCAGCTTCTGGTCGGTGCCACTGATGGGCGCGGTCGAGCGTTGCGAGATCTGGTCGGGCGTCAGCAGCGTGCCGTCGGTGTCGCGCACGGCTTGCGTAGACGAGGTGGACTTGCCGCCGTAGTAGTACTGCGACACCGAGCCGGTGACCGTCGGCGTGCCATCGGGCTTCTTGGGCTCGGGCTGGCCTTGCGGCAGCAGGGCTGCGCGGGCATTGGCGAGTTCGGCCTGGACGCGCTCGGCCGCAGGGTGGCCAGGGTAGAGCTTGAGGAAGGTCTCGTACTCCAAGGCCGCGCGGGTCGGATCGCCCTGCGCCATGCGCACTTGGCCCAGCAGGGCCTGTGCCTCGGGTGTCAACGTCGATGCGGGCAGGTCCAGCGCCTTGTTGAGGGCTTCGGCGGCTTCGTCGAGGCGTTGTGCCTCGTAAGCCTGCCGCGCCGCCTGCATCAGCCCTTCGGCAGAGGTGTCGGCAGTGGCGTTGTCCGGGCTGGCCGAGGCGTCGGTGGCGGGTGCATCGGGGCTGGGGCCCAGCTTGACGATGGTGGACAGCGGGAAGCGTGGCCTGACCGCGTTGAGCGCCGTCTCGGCCTCACCCAGCGAGTTGAAGTAGCCCAGGTCCAGCTCGAACACCTGCTGTCCATTGACGATGCGCCGGGTGGTGAACACCTGCATGTTTTGCAGCGCGGCCGGGATGGGTGTCTCCTGCTGCAGGTTGGCGTAAGGCGAGCGCAGCAACGCGATCACGTACTGCTGCACCGGCTGTGCGGGTGCCTTGGGCAACACCACGCTTTTGACCATCGGGCCGAGACCATCCAGCACGACCTCCAGGCTGCGCTCGCCCCTGCCTGCGCGCACTTTGAACTTCACGCTCTTGCCGAAGCGGATGACCAGGCGGCGGTTGGTGTCTTGCAGCAGGTCTGGGCGCACCGGCTCGTCGGCGATGGTGATGTCGGGCAGGCCATCGACACGGACCACACGCCGTTCGCCCTGCACGACGAGCTGCTCCAGGTTCGTCAGCTCGCGTCGGCGCACCTGGTAGTAGGCCTGGGTCAGGTCATTGCTGCGCGAGGTGGTGAAGCGCTGCAAGTTCACCGGCGTGGCCATGTTGATCAGCACCACCGCGTTGTTGCCTTCGCGGCGCACCTCGATGTCGTCCATCAACTCGGCCTGGGCCTGGGGGGCGCCCAGGGCCAGCGCGGCAGCCAGCAGCTGGTGGCGCAAGGGTCGGGTGCGGGCGGGGTGGCGGGGCGCGGTGATCGAGGTCATGGTGGATGTGGTGGGGCGACGGGCCAGCGGTGTTGCGGGGTGCCAGGGCGCTCAGTTCCAGTTGCGGTAAGTGGCGCCGGTGTTGCCCAGGGGGCGGTGGCAGCCGGACTGCGAGCAGTCGGTCACGCCCGTGGTCTTGCGGTGGGTCAGCGCTTTGCGCTCCATGTTGCCCAGGTAGGCCGTGCCAGCGTTGTGGCAGGCATAGCACCACCCGGAGCCGTTGCCTTGGCTGTTGTTGTGGTTCATCACCGCGGTGCTGAATCCGCCGGCATTGGTGCTGGTGTGGCAGGCCTTGCAGTCCATGGACGCGCCATTGAGCAGCTGGACCTCAGGGATGTGGTTGTTCGGTTTGGCGATGGCACCGGCACCGGTGTACGAGCCGTTGTGGCAGGTCTTGCACGTCATGGTGTTGACCACGGTGTGGTTCATCGTGACGTTGGTGGTGAAGGCTTGCTGCGACTTGTGGCAGCTGTCGCACTTGGCCGTGGCCGACTGGATGGGGATGTGGTTGGATGGCTTGCCCTTGGCGCTGCTGCCGTTGTGGCAGTTGTCGCAAGTGCCCGTGCCCACCGCGTTGGCCGCAGAGTGCGTGAAGGTGACGGTCAACCAAGACGCCGTGGACTTGTGGCAAGACTCGCAACCCGAGACGATGCCGCTGTGCACCGGTGTGCCAGGCTTGGCCGTCAGGCCATAGGCGGTGCTCAGGTGGCAAGTGCTGCATTGCCCCACCACGGTGACGTTGGCGTGGAATCGGCCGGGGTTCCAGGAAGCGAACCCACTCTTGTGGCAGCTGTCGCAGTTGCTGATCGCCGCGCCCGTGATGGCCTGGTAAGGGATGTGGTTGGTGGGACGGCCATCGGCGGGCGGGAAAGCGCCGCTGTGGCAGGTCGAACACTGGGCCGTCACCGGCACCTGGGTGTGGTTCCACTTGGTGGGCGTCCAGCCGGTGGTGTTGTGGCAACTGATGCAGTTGGCCGCACCCACGGGGATGTGGTTGCCCGGCTTGCCGGTGGCGGTGCTGCCGTTGTGGCAGCTGGCGCACTGGGTGGCCGTGGTGAACTTGCTGTGGTCCACCTTGGCACCCGTCCAGCCGCTGGTGGTGTGGCAGGACTCGCAGCCGCCCGTCACGCTGGCATGCAGCGTGTTGCTGGGCTTGGCCGTCACGCCATAGGCTGACGTGAGGTGGCACGACGCGCACTGGCCGATCACGTTCACGTTGGCGTGGAAGCGACCTGGGTTCCAGCTTGTGTAACCGCCCTTGTGGCAGCTGTCGCAGTTGGCGATCGCCACGCCGGCCAGCGTCTGGTAGGGGATGTGGTTGGCGGGGCGGCCATCTGCTGGCGGGAAGGCGCCGCTGTGGCATGTCGAACACTGTGCCGTCACGGCCACCTGGGTGTGGTTCCACTTGGTGGGCGTCCAGCCGGTGGTGTTGTGGCAGCTGATGCAGTTGGTCCCGCCCACGGGGATGTGGGTGCCGGGCCTGCCGGTCGCGCTGCTGCCGTTGTGGCAGGAGGCGCACTGCGTGGCCGAGGTGAACTTGCTGTGGTCCACCTTGGCCGCAGCCCAGTTGCTCGTGCTGCTGTGACAGGACTCGCAACCGCCCGTCACGTTGGCGTGGGTGGGCGTGGCGGGCTTGGCGGTGAGGCCATAAGCGCTGCTCAGATGGCAGCTGGCGCACTGCGTGCTCACGGTCACGTTGGCATGGAAGCGGCCATTGTTCCAGGCGCTGAAGCCGCCTTTGTGGCAAGTGTCGCAATTGGATGTCGATGCGGCCGACACCAATGGGTAAGGAATGTGGTTGCCCGGGCGGCCGTCGGCCGGCGGGAAGGCGCCGCTGTGGCAGGTCGCGCACTGTGCCGTCACGCTGACCTGGGTGTGGTTCCAACGCGTGGGTTTCCAGCCGGAGGTCGCATGGCAGCTGGCGCAGTTGGTGGCGCCCACGGGCATGTGGCTGCCGGGCTTGCCGGTGGCCGTGCTGCCGTTGTGGCAGCTGGCGCATTGCGTGGCCGAGGTGAAGGCGCTGTGGTCCACCTTGCCGCCGGTCCACGAGGTGAAGGACTTGTGGCAGCTGTCGCACTGCGCGGTGGTGGCCAGGTGGTTGGCCGATTTGCCGTCGGCTGGCGGGAAGGAACCGTTGTGGCAGCTGGCGCATTGGCCAGACACCGGCGCCTGGGTGTGGTTCCAGGTGCTCGGCTTCCAGGTGTTGGTGCTGTGGCAGCTCAGGCAGTTGGCCGACGTGGGGATGTGGTTGCCCAGCTTGCCGCTGGCCGTGCTGCCGTTGTGGCAGGAGGCGCAGCTGGTCGTGGCGTTGAAGGCCGAGTGGTCAGGGCGTGCGCTGGCCCAGGAGGTGGTCTTGTGGCAGGTGTCGCACGCAGCGCGGGTGACGATGTGGTTGGCCGATTTGCCCGTGGCACGCACGCCGTCGTGGCAGGTCTGACAGGTGCCTGGCTGAACGCCGCTGTGGCTGAACTTCGCCCCTGTGAAGCCCTGCGTGCCGTGGCAGCTTTCGCAGCCTTGTGTCGCCGGGAAGGGGATGTGGTTCGCCGGGGTGACGGTGTTGGCGCGGGAAAAGCGCGAACCGCTGGTGTGACAGGTCTTGCAGTCCCGCGGTGTGCCTTTGAAGGTGCCGTTGACGTGGCAGGACTCGCAGCGCTGTGAGGCGTGGGCCCCTGTCAGCGGGAAACCCGTCTTGAGGTGGTCAAACTTCCCGTTGGCGGTCTGCGCCTGTGCGCTGGGCACGCTGGCCACCAGGCTCAGCACCATCGCGAGCAGGAAGCCGAGTGCCCAACCCAGCACGCGCCGGGTGGCGGTGGGCATCCATGGCAGGAAGGGTTGGGACGGCTGCATGAGCGGGCAGGGGGGCAAGTCGTTGAGAGTGGCTGCACCAACCCACGACATGTGCAAGGTGCACATTCAGTGTAAAGACCTTGTATGAAGATTGGCTTAAGGTCTTTTCTGTTTGTAACCAGCCTGCGGTGCGGTGGCACTGCTCACAGCGCCGTCCGAACTGCCCGTCGTGGGCGTCGTCCTTGGCGTGGCAGTCCACGCAGCGCTGGCCGATGTCTGCGATGGCCTTGCCCTTGGGGGCGGGCTGGGTGTGACAGGCCGCACAAGCCACCTGGGTGTGGCTACCTGTCAGGGGGTATTTCGTGCGTTTGTCGTGGTTGAAATCCCAAGATTTCCAGTGACGCGTGTTGTGGCAGGTCTCGCATTGCGCGCCCAGCGTGGCCTTGTGCTTGTCGTCTTTGAGGTGGCAAGCGACGCATTCGCGGGGTGTGTCCTTGAAACGTTTGCTTGCATGACAGTCCTGGCAAACCACACCGTTGTGGCGCCCTGTCAGCGGAAAACGCGTTTTGCCATGGTCGAACAGGGTGACCTTCCACGAGGCGTCGTTGTGGCAGGTCTCGCACTGCTTGCCCTGCGAGCCTTCGTGCTTGTCGTCCTTCTGGTGGCAGGCGTAGCAGGTCATCGCGGTCTGGCGGAAGCCGGTCAGGCCCTTGGTGTGGCAGTCGCTGCACTTCACCTTGGACGTGGCATGGGCGTTGCGCAGCGGGAAGCGCGTAGCGCTGTGGTCGAAGCGGCCTGAGGTGGTTTTCCAGTCGCGCTCGCTGTGGCAGTCGGCGCAGGCCTTGCCCAAGGTGCCTTGGTGCTTGTCGTCCTTCTGGTGGCAGCTCAAGCAGTCTTTCGGGGCTTCCTTGAAGAGCTGGCTCTTGTGGCAAGCCTTGCACTCGGCCTTGATGTGCTTGCCCAGCAGAGGGAAGCTGGTCTTGTCGTGGTCGAAGCGGGGCGGGTCCCGCCAGCCGGACTCGCTGTGGCAGGACTCGCAGTCGCGGCCCAGCGTGTCCTTGTGCTTGTCGTCTTTCTTGTGGCAGCTGAAGCAGTCCTGCGCCAGCTTGACCTTGTAGAGGTGGCCGGTGTGGCAGTCGTTGCACTGCACCTTGCGGTGCTTGCCGCGCAGGCTGTAGCGGGTGTCTGCGTCGTGGTTGAAGGTGCTGTCTTTCCAAGCCTTGGCGTTGTGGCAGCTTTCGCACTTGCTGCCGTACAGGCCCTTGTGCTCGTCGTCCTTCTGGTGGCAGCCGATGCAGGTGCGCGGCGTGTCGCGGTAGCGGGCCTTGGCGTGGCAGTCGTCGCACTTGAGGCGCGCGTGCTTGTCTTCCAGGGCGAAGCGGGTGTGCTTGCCATGCTCGAAGTGGGTGTCTTTCCAGCCGGATTCGGTGTGGCAATCGCTGCACTTGGCGATGGCGCCGGCCTTGTCGAGGATGCCGCCCTTGTGGGTGTCGTCCTTCTTGTGGCAGCTCAGGCAATCTGAGGCCGCCTGGCGGTACTTCTTGGCCGAGGCATGGCACTTGTCGCAGGCCGCGTCCTTGTGCTTGCCCCTGAGCAGGTAGTCGGTCTGCTTGTGATCGAAGCCCTTGGGGTCGAACTGGACGATGCGTGCCTTGCGGCCTTTGTGGTCGGTGTGGCAGCCTCGGCAGGACGCCTCGGGGTCACGGGCTTTGCCGTGGAAGCCCATGCGTTTGCGCACGTCCTGGCCCACGTCCTTGTGGCAGTCCATGCACAGGGCGTCCTGGCCCTTGGGGTTGAAGCGCACATGGCAGGAAGCGCATTCGCTTTCCAGCTTGGCATGGTCGGCAATCAGCTCACCCGGTGCGAGCACGGCCTCGAGCGTGCCGGCCTGCGCTGGGCCGAGCAGGCCCACCGCTCCCAGCAAGACGAGGAGCAGGACGGCGGCCAGCCGGCGCACCCAGGCGCTGGAGAAGGACTCAGTAGGCATGCACCGCAACGATGTGGAAGATGGCGCAGCACACCATGATCCAGACGAACGGCACGTGCGCGACGTGCCACAGCGAGAACAGGCGCTCGAAGGTCTGGTACTGCGCCGCGCGTTGCACCGACTCGGCGTACTGGGCGATCTGCGCCTTGGCGGCCTGGTACTTCGCCAGCCCTGTGGCGTTGCTCCAGCCCTGCGCCTGTGTCTGGGCCTTGATGGCGTCCTTGGCCGCCTGCTGGTTGTGCTGGACCAGGCGGTGGCGCTGCCAAGGCAGCACGAACAGGCGCCAGATGTGGCCGGAGCGGGCGTCCAGCGTGCCTTGCTCGAACGCGTGCAGCGCCGCCACGACGGCAGGCATGCCCTCCAGCTGGGCGTCGCTGGCGTGGTGCTGCTGGGCCATCTCCTTGCGCAGGCCGGCCAGGCTGGCGCGTTCGCCACGCACGTCGGCGTTCAGCCTCACGTAGAGGAAGCGGCCGATCACGCCGCTGGCCGCGACGATCAGCATCGAGTACAGCGCCACAGCCGCGTTGGTGGAGCCGATGTGGAAGTTCGAGTGCAGCAAGATCAGCCAGGGCCCCATCACCCCCAGCACCATGTGGGCCACGAACCAATGCTTGGCTGCGCCCCAGTTGTAGGTGAGGCGCCAGCGCTTGCGCAGCGGGTAGGCGAACAGCAGCAGCATGGACACGCCGCCGGCCACGCCGATCCAGTAGCCGGTGCGCGACCAGGAGGTGTACCAGCCTTGTGCCGAGATCCATTTGGCCGACAGCACCAGCAAGGCAATGGCGGCGTAAATCAGCAGGTCGGCCCGCAGCTGGATGCGCGCAGCATCGGGGACGTGGGCGTTGGGGGCAAGCCCTGCGGCAGAGGCGGTTCGGCTCATGGGGAAAGGCCTGGTCAGGCACTCAGGAGGGGTGTTGGCGACATGGCGCCCCGAGTTTCGCAGGGAGTCTATCGAGTGAAGTTGAGAAAAATGGGGATTTTGCCCATTCCTTAACCGGCACTTACATTCCTGAAGAACGTGTGAAGCCATGATGCTTTTCGCCGCTCTATCTTTCACCGCATTTCCTGGCAACGAAGCACCGTTGCGCGTTGCACCATGTCCGCACCATGCTGAGTTCCGAGTACCTTCCCCTTTATGCTGGCGCGGCCGTGGTGGCCGTGTCGGTGCACCTGGTCCTGCAACGCCGCAAGCGCCGCGCCGATGTGCAGGTGTTCGAAGAGGCCCAACAGGCTGGGCTCAACGAGCCTGCGTCCTTGCACCCTGTGGTCGATCCCAACCGTTGCTTTGGCTCGGGGGCGTGTGCAAAAGCCTGTCCGGAAGAGGCGCTGGGCATCGTCAACGGCAAGGCGACGCTGGTCAATGCCGCGGCTTGCATCGGCCACGGGGCCTGCGTCACTGCTTGTCCATCGCAAGCACTGACGCTGGTGTTCGGGACCGAAAAGCGCGGTGTGGACATCCCCGTCCTGTCGCAGCAGTTCGAGTCCAGTGTGCCCGGCATCTTCGTGGCGGGCGAGTTGGGCGGCATGGGCCTGATCCGCAAGACCACCGAGCAAGGACGCCAGGCCATGAACGCGCTGGCGGCCCGTTTGAGCGATGCGCCTTCGAAGGCGCCTCTGGACGTGGTCATCGTGGGCGCCGGTCCGGCGGGCATTTCCGCTGGCTTGAGCGCCATCCAGCACAAGCTGCGCTATGCCATCGTCGAGCAGGAAGACTCTCTGGGCGGCGCGGTGTATCACTACCCGCGCAACAAGATCGCCATGACGGCGCCGGTCAAGCTCGATTTGATCGGCAGCATGAATTTGGGCTCCGAGGTGCAGAAGGAGACGCTGTTGTCGTTCTGGCAGGACGTGGTCTCGCGCACGGGCTTGCGCTTCCAGTTCAGCGAGCGCCTGGAGTCGGTGGAGGGGCGGGCCGATGGCAGCTTCATCGTGCGAACGACGCGCTCGCAATACCACTGCCGCTCGGTGATGCTAGCGCTGGGGCGCCGTGGCTCGCCGCGCAAGCTGGAGGTGCCAGGCGAGGAGCAGCCCAAGGTGGTGTACCGCCTGATTGACGCTGAGCAGTACCGCGGCCAGCACATGCTGGTGGTGGGCGGGGGGGACAGCGCGCTGGAAGCCGCCATCGCCCTGGCCGAGCAGCCCGGCACGACGGTGACCTTGTCTTACCGCAGCAAGGCGTTCTCGCGCGTGAAAGACAAGAACCGCCAGCGCCTGCAGGAGATGGAGAAGGCAGGCAAGCTGACGGTGATGTTGGAGTCCAATGTGCAGGAGATCGGTGCGCGGGACGTGCAGCTGATGTCCACCGAGGGCTTGAAGTCGCTGCGCAACGATGCCGTCATCGTGTGCGCGGGCGGGGTGCTGCCGACGTCGCTGCTGCAATCCATCGGCGTGCGCTTCGAGACCAAGTTCGGCACCGCCTGAGCCGCTGAGCCGGGGCCGGGAGGCCGCAAGGCTTCAAGGCCCCTGGAAGCCGCCTTGCCGGAAGGTGAGCACCAGGGTGTCGCGCCAGCCGTGCTCGCCCAGCGGCTGGATGGGCGTGGATTCGTGGATGACGCGTTCGTCGTCCAGCAGCATCATGCTCCAGGGCTCGGTGAGGGTGAAGCGCACGCCGTTGGGGCCGTCGGCCTCGAACACACGCGTCTCGCCACCCTTGATGCCGTGGCGCGCCAGCATGAGCACGGCCACGAAGTCCACGCCATCGCGGTGGGCGCCTTCGGGCGTGGGGCGGCCGATGCCGCCAGCGGTGTCCACGCGGAACTGGTGGGCTTCGATGAACCAACGATCCACCGGTTTGACCTCGGCCATCAGGCTGCCCAGTCGGGTCAGCAGGGCCTGCCACATCGGGTGGGCGGTGGTGCTGGCGTGCATGGGTTCGAACCAGCGCTCGAAGCCGCCGTGCAAGGCGTTGTAGGTCACGGGCTGCCAGTGCGCACGGTGCGGTGTTTGCGTCAGCGTGGCGTGGGCCGCGTCGTCGGCGTGGTCCAGCACGAAGCAGCTGTGGCGGCGGAAGCGGTAGTGGCCGCCGTCGCGCAGGTGGGTGTCGGGCGGCAGGTCGGACCAGCTGGCGTGCAGCGTGTCGGCATCGGCGGCTTGGGCAGGCAGCCAGTGCAAAAGCATGTCGCGGGGCATGAGGGCCCAGCCATCGTGACGCAGCGCGGCGCCAACGTCGTCAAGCTGGGCGGGGGTAGACAGGGAGCGCATGTCAGAACTATGACACGAAGACACACGCCCCCGCCTGAGGCAGGGCAAGGTCAGCCCAGTGCGCTGAGGTCGGCGCCGTGGTTGATGTGGAAGGGCAGGCCTCCCAGCACCAGCGCGGGCACAGACTTCACGCCCGCAGCGCGCGCCTGGGCCAGCAGGCCGCGTTGTTCGCCGAGGTGCACGACCTGGACGTCAAAGCGTTGGGGGTCGAGCGCGGCGGCCACTTGGCGTTCGGCTTCGACGCACACAGGGCAGCCTGCGTGATAGAAGGTGGCGGTTTCTTTCATGGGAATCCTCTCTGACGGATGCGGGTGGATGAAGGCGCGTTGCGTGCATTCGCAACGCCTCATTAATGTAGGAATCCTAATCAAATAACGCAAGGCCATTGGCACATCGACCTCACAAGGCTCAGGGGCATTCGCGCGCGCCGGTCAGCGCGTCAAGTGGGTCAGGGCAGGGCGCTCAGCCAGTCGCGCAGCACGCGGGCAGCGGCGGCTTCCAGCGCAGGCGCGTGGGCATGGGCCGCGGCACGCAAGGCGGGCACGTCCAGCCCGGCCGAGGCCAACTCGCAGGCGTGGCCGATGAGCCAGCGTTCGAAGTCCGCCCCCCGCGCTTCCACATGGCATTGCAGGCCCAGCGCATGGGCGCCCACCGCGAAGGCCTGGTGCGGGTAGACCGCGCTGCTGGCCAGGTGGGTGCTGCCCGTGGGCAGGGTGAAGGTGTCGCCATGCCAGTGCAGCACGGGCACGTCGGCCAGATGCCGCAGACAGGACGCCTCGCCCTCGGGTGTCAGTTGCAGGGCTGACCAGCCAATCTCTTTCGTGCCGCCCGGGTGCACGCGCGCGCCCAGGGCCGCGGCCATCAGCTGGGCGCCCAGGCAGATGCCGAGGGTGGGTCGCTGGGCCGCCAGGCGTTCGCGCAGCAGGGCCAGCGCGTCGTTCAAGAAGGGGTAGGTCTCGGTTTCATAGACCCCGATGGGGCCGCCCAGCACGACGAGGAGGTCGGCCTCGCGCGCTGCGTCCAGATCGTCCACACCGGCCTGCAGGAAGGACCAGGTCCAGCCCAGTTCGCGCAACACGGGCGCGAAGTTGCCCAGGTCTTCGAAAGCCAGGTGCTGGACGACGACGGCGTGGCGGGGTGCGGGCATGGTGGAACTTTTCGGTGGGTGCGCGGTGGAGACTTCAGGGCCGAGCGCGGTGGTTCAAGGCGGCGTCACCTCGGTGCCCAGGTGCTCGGGGCAATCCAGGCGGATCCAGGCCGTGGGCAGGGGCGCATCGACCAACTGGCAGTGGTGGGGCGTGTGGCCCTTGCCGGGCCGGAAGTGCTGGCAGCTGGTGCAGCTGCGCAAGGTGGGGAAGTGCTCGGTGTGCTGCAGCTGGCGGATGAGGCCCAGCAGGTGCTCGAACAGGGCGGCCTGGTCGGCGGCGGGCAGCCGGGCCACGGCGTCTTCCCCGAAGGACAGGGCCTGCGACAGCTTGCGGTGCACCTTGCGACCGGCCGGAGTCAGGCGCAGCGCCACGGCGCGGCCATCGTCGGGCGCCTTGACCTTGACGACCAAGCCTTTGCCAACCAGCGAGGACACCGAATCGCTGGCGCTGGCGGCGCTCACCGACAGCTGCTGGGCCAGCCAGGACAGGCGCACGCCCTCGGGCCGGGCGGCCAGCAGGTCGAGGATGTCGGCCTGTGCCGGTGGCAGGTGCTCGGCCGCAGCGGCTTGCCAGACACCCGCGCGCATCACCGTGCCAATGCGGGTGATGGCATCGATCACGCGGGCGCTGACGGGCGGGGTGTCCTGCCAAGGGGCAGGCGGTGTCACGGGCGAGGGCTTGGGGGGCATGGATGGCGCCTGCCGCTGGCGGCAGGATGTTCAGGACACCTGATCATAAGCCGCCTCGCCCCGGGAGGGGCTGGCTCAGGGCGCCAGCGTCACTTTCTTGCCGTTGACCTGCACGCGGGCGCCCACGGCGTAACGCTGGCCCAGGGTGTAGTCGTGCGAGCTGCCGTCTTCGAACTGGACGGTGGTTTTGAAGAGCGTGTTCTTCTTGACGTTCTTCTCGACCTCGTTGCCGGCATAGCCGCCCGCCACAGCCCCGCCCACCGTGGCGAGGGTGTTGCCCGAGCCCCGGCCGACCTGGTGGCCCAGCAGGCCGCCGACCACGGCGCCGGCCACCACGCCCACGCCGGAGCCTTGGCCCTTGACCTGCACTTCACGCACGTCGGTGACGGTGCCCTTGCGCGACGCGGTGGTGCCGGTCGCCGTGCCGGAGGCCGACGTCGCACCCGACGTGCTGGCCGCCTGGGCCTGCAACGGCGCGTTCAAGGACGCGGCCACGAGGGCGCAGCCCAGCAGGGCGGACAGGCGCGAGGCGGGGCGGAAGGACACGGGGTGGGTGGAAGGCATGAGGTACTCCTGGGGATCCTGAGGAAACGGTGAGAGGGTGAAACCGCGGAACGGGAACACCTTCAACGCGGCAGTGTCGCGCTGCGCCGACCCCACCGTGTGACAGAGTGTTCCAGGGCCAGGTCAGACCGACAGCACAGGGCGTGGGCGCCCGTCGCGGTCGATGGCGACGTAGGTGGCCTTGGCCTCGGTCACCTTCACCAGGATGGGGTTGGCGGGTTGGCGCTCGGCCCAGACCTCGACGTGCACGGTCACCGAGGTGTTGCCGATGCGCTCGACGCGGGCGTAGAAGGACAGCAGATCACCCACCGACACCGCATTGCGGAAAATGAACTCGTTGACAGCCACCGTGGTCACGCGGCCGCGCGAGACGCGCCCGGGCAGCACGCAGCCAGCGAGGTCCACCTGGGACATGATCCAGCCGCCGAAGATGTCGCCATTGCCGTTGGCGTCCTTGGGCATGGGCATGACGCGCATGACGAGCTCCATGTCGGGGTGCAGCTCGGGCGGCGTCAGGAGGGTTTGGGGGCGTGGGGAGACGGGCATGGTCAAAGCGGTCGACAATCGACGGGTGCGAAAAAACCACTCCATTGTTCCAGAAGGCGCCACACAGCGGCGCAGCGACCGCGACACCCTGGCGCGCCTGTGGCCCTACCTGTGGGCCTACAAGTGGCGCGTGGTGGCCGCTTTGAGCTTCATGATCGGCGCCAAGCTGGCCAACGTCGGCGTGCCCCTGCTGCTCAAGAACCTGGTGGACCGTCTGGCCCCCAAGGCGGACAGCGCCCAGGCCCTGCTGGTGGTGCCGGTGGGTCTGCTGGTGGCCTACGGCCTGCTGCGCCTGTCCACCTCGGTGTTCACCGAGCTGCGTGAACTGGTGTTTGCCAAAGCCACCGAGGGCGCGTCGCGCAGCATCTCGCTGCAGGTGTTCTCGCACCTGCACGCCCTGAGCCTGCGCTTCCACCTGGAGCGCCAGACCGGCGGCATGACCCGCGACATCGAGCGTGGCACCCGCGCCGTGCACTCGCTGATTTCGTACTCGCTCTACAGCATCGTGCCCACGCTGATCGAGGTCACGTTGGTACTGTCGCTGCTGGCCGTCAAGTTCGACATGGCCTTTGCCTGGATCACGCTGAGTGCGCTGGTCATCTACATCGCGTTCACCGTGACGGTCACGACCTGGCGCACGCGCTTTCGCCGCGAGATGAACGAGCTGGACTCCAAGGCCCACACCCGCGCCATCGACTCGCTGCTGAACTACGAAACGGTCAAGTACTTCAACAACGAAGCCTTCGAGTCGCACCGCTACGACGAAGCCCTGGAGCGCCTGCGCCGCGCCGGCGTGAAGTCGCAGCAGACGCTGTCGCTGCTCAACGCGGGCCAGCAGACCATCATCGCCGTGGGTTTGATCGCGATGTTGTGGCGCGCCACCGAGGGCGTGGTGGCGGGCCGCATGACGGTGGGCGACCTCGTCATGGTCAACGCCTTCATGATCCAGCTCTACATCCCGCTGAACTTCCTGGGCGTCATCTACCGCGAGATCAAGCAGTCGCTGACCGACCTCGACAAGATGTTCACGCTGATGCTGCGCGAGCGCGAGGTGGCCGATGCGCCGGATGCGCGTCCGCTGCTGCTCAAGGGCCAGGCGGCACCCGCTGTGCGCTTCGACCACGTGCACTTCGCCTACGACCCGGCGCGGCCGATCTTGCACGACGTGAGCTTCGAGATCCCGGCCGGGCAAACCGTGGCCGTGGTCGGCCCTTCGGGTTCGGGCAAGAGCACGCTGGCGCGCCTGCTCTACCGCTTCTACGACGTGCAGCAGGGCCGCATCACCGTGCATGGCCACGACGTGCAAGGCCTGACGCAAGACAGCCTGCGCCGCGCGATTGGCATCGTGCCGCAGGACACCGTGCTCTTCAACGACACCGTGGCCTACAACATCGCCTACGGCCGGCCCGAGGCCACGCGCGAGGAAGTCGAGCAGGCGGCCAAGGCGGCGCGCATCCACGACTTCATCGTGGCCACGCCGGGCGGCTACGACACCATGGTGGGCGAGCGGGGCTTGAAGCTCTCAGGCGGTGAAAAGCAGCGCGTGGCCATCGCCCGCACCCTGCTGAAGAACCCGCCCATCCTCGTGTTCGACGAGGCCACCTCGGCACTCGACTCGGCCAACGAGCGCGCCATCCAGGCCGAGCTGGCCGCGGTGGCTCAGGGCAAGACGGTGCTGGTGATCGCGCACCGCTTGTCCACCATCGTCCATGCCCACGAGATCCTGGTGATGGAGCACGGCCGCATCATCGAGCGCGGCACCCACCCGCTGCTGCTGGCCGCCAACGGGCGCTATGCACAGATGTGGCGGCTGCAGCAGGCGGGGGAGCATGGGCAGGCGCAAGGCGCAGTGCTTGGCTTGCCGGCGGAAGAGGCTGGCGCGCAAGGCGTTTGAGCTTGCGCGCGGGGCTTTGGGGGCGGCGCACAAGGCTCAGTGAGCGGCGGCTCAGTCAGCCAGGCTTGCGGGCAAGGCAAAACAGGCGAGATGCCGCTCTGGATGGGCGGCAGGCCGCTGGGCGTGGCGCATCGTTGCAGTGCGCGCAGCCATCTCCCGCCGCTGGGGCTCGGCCTCAACGCTTCGTGTCGACGTTGATGAAGGGCACGCTGCCGCCCGTCACGCTGGGCAGCTTGCCGTCCCATTTGCGGATGGCGTCGCGCTCGTTTTCGATGCGGCGCAGGGCCAGCAGGTCGGTCGTGATCTGTTGGCGCTGCAGGGCCAGGGCGTCTGCCTCGGCGCGCGCGCTGGCCACCTTCTGCTTGGCCTCGACCTCGATGCGCTGCAGGTCGCGCTCGGCCTTGAGCTTCTCCTGCTCGGCCTTGACCTTGGCCTCGATGGCCTCGGCAAACGAGCGCGAGAACGCGAAGTTGACGATGGCGAATTCGTCCAGCAGCAGGCCGTGGCGCTGCATCTTCTCGCGCAGCAGGGCGCTGATGGCGTCGCGCACCTCGGTGCGGCGCGTGATGAGCTCTTCGGCCGTGAACTTGGCGGTGATGGCCTTCACGGCTTCCTGCGCGGCTGGGATGATGATGCGGTCGGCCGCCATCTCGGTGCTGGGGCCGATGTTGCGGAAGACATCGACCACGCGGACGGGGTCCAGGTGGTAGTTGATGGCGATGCGGGTGTGCACGGACTGCAGGTCGCGCGAGGCCGCATCGCCTTCGCCCTCGCCCTTCTGGATGCGCACGTCCATCAGGTGCATGGTCTGCGCCATCGGCACCTTGAAGTGGATGCCGGGGCCGTAGACCATGTCGTCCGTCTTGCCGAAGGTGGCCTTGACGCCGCGCTCACCCGCCGAAATGACGGTGATGGGGTTGAGCGCCGACAGCCCGATCAGCGCGGCCACGCCGATGGCGATGGCCTTGATGAGCTTGGGTGCGCCGCTGCTGGACGAGGGGAAATCGGCCATGTGTCCTCCGTGGAATGTGGTGTGTGAGATGCCGCTCGGGCCGTCCACATGCTAAGGCAGGGGCCGGGCCCGTGTCTGCCGGCAAAGTGCGAAAATGCCGCTCTTCTTCCGCGACGAACGCCCCCCAGGCACCCACGCCATGACCTCCACGCCCAGCACCCTGACCCTCACCCGCCCCGACGACTGGCACCTGCACGTGCGCGACGGCGCGGCCATGGCGGCGGTGGTGCCGGACACGGCGCGGCAGTTCGCCCGCGCCATCGTCATGCCCAACCTGCGCCCGCCGGTGACCACGGCCGAGCAGGCCATCGCCTACCGCGACCGCATCCGCGCCGCCGTGCCCGCCGGTGTGAAGTTCGAGCCGCTGATGGTGCTCTACCTGACCGACAACACCCCGGCCGAGGAAGTGGCCCGCGCCAAGGCCATGGGCGCGGTGGCCTTCAAGCTCTACCCGGCCGGCGCCACCACCAACTCCGACGCCGGCGTGACCGACCTGCGCAAGACGCACAAGGTGCTGGAGGCCATGCAGCGCGAGGGCCTGGTGTTCTGCGTGCATGGCGAAGTGACCGACAGCGAGGTCGATGTCTTCGACCGCGAGAAGGCCTTCATCGACGACAAGCTCATCCCGCTGCGCCGCGACTTCCCCGAGCTGAAGGTCGTGTTCGAGCACATCACCACCAAGGAAGCCGCGCAGTACGTCAGCGAGGCCGACCGCTTCGTGGGCGCCACCGTCACGCCGCAGCATCTGCTCTACAACCGCAACGCCATCTTCACCGGTGGCATCCGCCCGCATTACTACTGCCTGCCGATTTTGAAGCGCGAGGAGCACCGCCTGGCGCTGGTGCAGGCCGCCACCAGCGGCAGCCCGAAGTTCTTCCTGGGCACGGACAGCGCGCCGCACGCCTCGCACCTGAAAGAGCACGCCTCGGGCTGTGCCGGCTGCTACACCGCACCCTGCGCGCTGGAGCTCTACGCCGAGGCCTTCGAAGCCGTGGGCGCGCTGGACAAGCTCGAAGCCTTCGCCAGCTTCCACGGCCCCGACTTCTACAAGCTGCCGCGCAACACCGACACCGTCACCCTGGTGCGCGAAGACTGGGTCGTGCCCGAGTCACTGCCCTTTGGCGAGGCCGAGATCAAGCCGCTGCGTGGCGGCGAGACGCTTCACTGGCGCTTGCGCTGATCGTCCTCTGAGGTTGGTCGGGCGGCGCGCAGTTCTTCGCGCAGCTCGGCAATTTCTTCGTGCACGGTTTTCAGCTGGGCGTGCATGTCGCGCAGGATTTCGCGCTCGACCTTGCGCTCCTGCGTGCCGACGAACATGGCCGCGATGCTGGCCGTGACCAGCGACAGCACGCCATAGCCCAGCAAGACCACGAAGACCGAGAACACGCGCGAGGCCGTGCTGCTGGGCACCACGTCGCCATAGCCCACGGTGGCCGCGGTGGAAAACGCCAACCACAGGCCTTCGTTGACGGTCTTGACGCCCGGGTCCAGCCAGTAAAAGCCGATGCCGCACAGGCCCAGCACCGCCGCGCCCAGCACCAGCAGGCGGGCCAGGCCGGTTTCGGTGAGCAGCGGCATGCTGATCTTGAGCAGGCGGTAGAGCATCAGCACCGAGAGGACGAGCCGCCAGGCCAGTGCTGGTTCAGACACATTGCTTTGCGGCAGCACGGCGCTCAAGAGCAAGGCCGCGCCGAGGAACCAGTCCAGCCGTTCTTCCGAGGCGCGCATGCCCCAGGTGTGGGAGTCGTCGCCAGCGCGGGCGCGGCGGTCCGGGGCGCTGCCGCGCTGCACCAGCCGCGCCGCCCGCCGCGCCGACCAGGCCCAGCCCAGCACCACGAAGCCGCTGACCACGTACATCCACGTCGCCCAGGTGGCGGGCGTGGGCATCATGGAGTCGTAGAAGGCCGGCACGCTGGCGATCAGCGCGATCAGCATGGCCCAGGGCGAACGGTGGAAGCGGTGGCGGCGGGTGGGCATCGTCAGCGTCTGGGGCGGGCTGGGGCGCGGGTTCAGGCCGGCAGGTAGCCTTCGACGGAGAGGTAGCGCTCGCCGGTGTCGTAGTTGAAGCCCAGCACGCGGGCATTGGCCGGCAACTCGGGCAGCTTCTGCGCGATGGCGGCCAGCGTGGCGCCGGAGGAAATGCCCACCAGCATGCCTTCTTCGCGGGCGGCGCGGCGGCCGAACTCACGGGCGTCTTCGGCATCGACCTGGATCACGCCGTCGAGCAGGGTGGTGTCCAAGTTGGCCGGCACGAAGCCCGCGCCGATGCCCTGGATGGGGTGGGGCGAGGGCTGGCCACCCGAGATCACGGGCGAGGCCTTGGGCTCCACCGCGAACACCTTCAGCTGAGGCCAGGCGGCCTTGAGCACCTGGGCGCAGCCCGTCAGGTGGCCGCCCGTGCCCACGCCGGTGATGAGGGCGTCCAGGCCCTCGGGGAAGTCGGCCAGGATTTCCTGGGCGGTGGTGCGCGCGTGCACGGCGACGTTGGCCGGGTTTTCGAACTGCTGCGGGATCCAGGCGCCCGGCGTCTGTGCCGCGAGTTCCTGGGCGCGGGCGATGGCGCCCTTCATGCCCTTCTCGCGCGGGGTCAGATCGAAGGAGGCGCCGTAGGCCAGCATCAGGCGGCGGCGCTCGATGGACATGCTGTCGGGCATGACCAGCACCAGCTTGTAGCCCTTGACCGCCGCGACCATGGCCAAGCCCACGCCGGTGTTGCCCGAGGTGGGCTCGATGATGGTGCCGCCGGCTTGCAGGGCGCCGCTGGCTTCGGCCGCTTCGACCATGGCCAGGGCGATGCGGTCCTTGACGGAGCCACCCGGATTGCTGCGCTCCGACTTGATCCAGACCTCGGCGCCGGGGGCGGCCGCGAACAGGCGGTTGATGCGGATGTGCGGCGTCTGGCCGATGGTCTCGAGGATGTGGCGGGCTTTCATGGGGCGAGGCTCCTGCGATGGGATTTCCGGGTGATTGGACCGAAGGCGCACAGGATACGCCGGGCCGCGTCAGAATGTACGGATGCAAGCGCCTGTGCCCCACCCTCGGTTCCATCCCACGTTCATTTTGGCCCTGGCCTGGCGCCTGGGCCTGATGCTGGTCATGCTGTGCGCAGGTCCGGCCCGCGCCCAGGACTTCCTGCCGGTGGACCAGGCCTTCCGCGTGGCGGTCAGCGCTTCGGGCCCGCGCGCCCTGCAGGTGAGCTTCACCCTGGCGCCGGCGGTCTACCTCTACCGCGAGCGCTTCGAGGCCTCGCTGCAGACGGCCGGGCAACAGCCCCTGCCCCTGAGCTGGGACCTGCCGCCCGGCGTGACCAAGCACGACCCCAATTTCGGCAAGGACCTGGAGGTCTACCACGGCGATGTCAGCGGCAGCCTGGGCGTGACCGCCGGCGCCAAGGGCGATGCCATCCTGACCGTGGGCTACCAGGGCTGTGCCGACGCCGGCCTGTGCTACCCGCCGCAAAAACGCCGCTTCCTGGTCAGCCTGGACGCCCAGGGCCAGATCCTGTCGGTGCAGCCTGAGCGCAACGGCGCGTCTGCCGCAGGCCTCGGTGGCGCTGCTGCAGCGAACGGTGACACCAGCCCGCCGGCCGACGGCGACCGCATCCAGCGCGCTCTGGCCTCGGGCCAGTGGTGGACGGTGCTGCCCGTCTTCCTCTTGGCCGGTCTGCTGCTGTCGCTCACGCCCTGCGTGCTGCCCATGGTGCCCATCCTGTCGTCGATCATCGTCGGGCAGCGCGAGCGCGTCAGCCGGGGCCGCGGCTTTGCCCTGGCGCTGGCTTACTCGCAAGGCATGGCGTTGGTCTACACCGCCCTCGGCGTGGCCGCGGGGCTGCTGGGCCAGGGCCTGGCCGCCTACCTGCAGCACCCTTGGGTGGTGATGGGTTTCGGCTTGTTGATGGTGCTGCTGGCCTTGTCCATGTTCGGGCTCTACGAGCTGCAATTGCCGGCCTCGGTGCAGAGCTGGTTGGGTCGGGGCAGTAACCAACTGCCCGGCGGCAAGTTCGTCAGCGTGTTCGCCATGGGCGTGGTCTCGGCCCTGGTGGTCAGCCCCTGTGTCTCGGCGCCGCTGGCCGGCGCGCTGCTCTACATCAGCCAGACGCGCGACGTGTGGCTGGGCGCGGGGGCGCTGTACGCCTTGGCCTGGGGCATGAGTGTGCCGCTGCTGCTGGTGGGCCTGTCGGCGGGCAGCCTGCTGCCGCGCACCGGCCCCTGGATGACGGCAGTCAAGACGCTGTTCGGCATCCTCATGCTGGGCATGGCCCTGTGGGTGACCCGCCCGGCCTGGCTCTACCTGCAGACGCAGGTGCTGGGCATGCAGCCCGCGTCGGGCGCTGAACACCGCAGCGTCCTGCCCTTCCAGCGCGTGCGCTCGGTGGCAGAGCTGGACACCGCCCTGGCGCAAGCCAAGGCCGACGGCCGCCCCGTGATGCTCGACTTCTACGCCGACTGGTGCACCGCTTGCCTGGAGATGGAACACGGCACCTTCACCGACGCCATCGTGCAATCGCGCCTGAAGGGCGCCGTGCTGCTGCAGGCCGATGTCACGCTGAACGCGCCCGATGACCGCGCCCTGCTGGAGCGCTTCCGCCTGTTCGGCCCGCCCGGCATCGTCTTCTACGACGCCCAGGGAACCGAGCGCACCGGCGCCCGCGTGATCGGTTTCCAGAAGGCCGACGACTTCGTCCAGAGCCTGCAAAAAGCGGGGCTCTGACCGGTGCACCCCCACGCAGACCAGCTCTGGAAAGGGCCGCGCTGGACGCTGTCGGTGCTGCTGGCCGCGCTCGGCATGCTCGGGCCGTTCGCCATCGACACCTACCTGCCCGCGTTCGCCGGCATCGCCGCCGACCTGAGCGCCACGCCCCTGCAGATCCAGCAGACGCTGTCGGCCTACCTGTTCGCCTTTGCCTTCATGAGCCTGTTCCACGGCTCGCTCTCCGACAGCCTGGGGCGCCGGCCGGTGGTGCTCACGGGCATCGCGGTGTTCACGCTGGCCTCGGTGGGGTGCGCGATGTCCACCAGCATCGGGCAGCTGGTGTTCTTCCGGGCGCTGCAGGGTTTGTCGACCGGGGCGGGCATCGTGGTCTCGCGCGCTGTCATCCGCGACATCTACCCGCCGGCCGACGCGCAGCGCGTGATGTCCCAGGTCACGCTGTTCTTCGGCGTGGCACCGGCCATCGCGCCCATCGTGGGTGGCTTCCTGTTCGTGCACATCGGCTGGCACGCGGTGTTCTGGTTCCTGGCCGGGGTGGGCGTGTTGCTGGGCCTGGCCAACTGGTTCCTGCTGCCCGAGACGCTGCACGCCTCGCAGCGCCAGCCCTTCGACGTGCGCCACCTGATGCGCGGCTACGTGCAGATGGGCACCAGCCCGCGTTTCCTGTTGCTGGCCCTGGCCAGCGGCGTGCCCTTCAACGGCATGTTCCTCTACGTGCTGTCGGCGCCGACCTTCCTGGGCGAGCACCTGCACCTGGCGCCCACACAGTTCTTCTGGTTCTTCGTGTGCACCATCAGCGGCATCATGGGGGGCGCCTTCATCAGCGGTCGTCTGGCAGGGCGCATCGCGCCTGAGCGGCAGATCCGACTGGGCTTCACGGTCATGCTGTCGGTGTCGGTGCTCAACCTCGTCGCCAACGTGCTGTTCGTGCCGCACGTGAGCTGGGCGCTGTTCCCCATCGGGCTGTACTCCCTGGGCTGGGCCCTGATGACGCCGGTCGTCACGCTGATGGTGCTGGACCTCTACCCCGAGCGGCGCGGCATGGCGGCGTCCATGCAGGCCTTCATCGGCGCGGCCTCCAACGGCTTCGTCGCGGGCGTCATTTCGCCGCTGGTGATGCACAACGCCGTCAGCCTGGCCACCGCCTGTTTGTTGATGATGCTGGTGGGATTGTTCGCCTGGGGCTGGCTGCAGCGGCGATAATGCGCGGGTGAAGTCAGCCAGACCGCCGCTGGTGCAAGGCCCGAAAGGGCGCACTGGAGGAAGGTCCGGACTGCACAGGGCAGCGCAGGAGGTAACACCTCTCCACCGCGAGGTGAGGATCAGAGCAACAGAGACGAGCCGGTTTGGTCCGGGTGAAACGGGCAATCTCTGCGCGCAGCAACACCAAATAGGCACACGATGACCTGGCCCGGGGAGTGTGCGGGTAGGTGGCACCGAGCCGTTCTGGCGACAGGCGGCCCAGAGGAATGGCGGTCACGGCACTGCGTCGCAAGGCGCGGGGCTGCACAGAATCCGGCCTATCGGCTGACTTCACACTTTTCAAGTTTTTCACCATCTGGTCGATAAGCCGGCATCGCCCGCCTCGGGCGCTTGATGTGTCCTGGCCATGTCGCACCGCTTCCGATCCCCCGACCCCATCGCTTCGCCGCGTGAACGCCGCGAGGCCGCAGGCCATCCTGGACAGCCCAGGGGCTGGGCCCGGGGCGCGCTGTCGGTCTCCCTGGCGCTGTCCGTGGCGATGCCGGTGAGCGCTTGGGCTGGCGACGCGCATGCCGGCGATGCCGCGCCCGCCCAGGCGGCCACGTCCGCGGCCGAGCCCAGCATCCGCCCCCACCTGAAGCCAGACCTGAAGGCCGGCGCGCGCGGTGGCGACGCCCGCACCGAGGGCAAGGCCGTGCGTGGCGAGGTGAAAACCGAGGCCAAGCTGGACGTCAGGCCCGAGAAGAAGGCAGAGCCGAAAGACAAGCCCGAGCCCAAAGCGGAGCCGAAGGCTGAACAGAAAGCCGAGCCGAAAGCCGAGGCCAAGGGAGACGCCAAACCCGAAGCCAAATCCGACGCGAAGGGCCCGATGTCCATGGCCGAGTTGCGCGATGTGCTGGACCAGAAGATCGCCGAGGTGCGCTCCAAGCAGGGCGCCGCGCCGGCCGTCAAGGTGCGCGCGCGCGGTGGCAAGGGCGCATCCTCTTCGGGCCCAACGTCTGCGGCTGGCCGTGCCGCGGCCTTGGCCGACGGCACCGCAGGCACGGCGGCGTCGGGCAAAGTCCGCGGCGACTGGTCCTACAGCGGCGACACCGGCCCCGAGCACTGGGCCTCGCTCAAGCCCGAGTTCAGTCAGTGCGGCAAGGGCCAGCGC
>Ga0265316_10000390_pt1 | contig 50094 bp, 40 predicted proteins | sample 4522metaG_FD_202092 | JGI IMG/M metagenome (GOLD analysis project Ga0265316, IMG submission 202092) | Rhizosphere microbial communities from Carex aquatilis grown in University of Washington, Seatle, WA, United States - 4-5-22 metaG | ecosystem: Host-associated > Plants > Roots > Rhizosphere >... | reverse complement strand
GGCTGGGTAGTAACGGTTTGCGGAGGAGCGAGGGCGGGCGCGGGCGTGCTTTGCTGCGAACTGCGGCCCTGCAAAGGTAAAGACGCTATGGCCAGAAGGGCCACCGCAAAAAAGAGCAAAACTGACTTCAACATGGAAGCCTCCTCGGAAGATGTCAACGATCGGGCATCTTTTTACTTCATTGGAAATCTGCGAGGAATTATAGGCCCTGAAAGGGGGAGGGGATATGTGATTCGGCACACATGTTTACGGAGGTGCAGGCGGGCTAGTGGACGCCTCCGCCGCCTCCGCCTTCGCCGGGCTTGTTCTTGCTGAGGAGAAAGGCGAGGAAGACGAGAACGATCGAGGCGTAAGAGAGCTGCATGTAGACGTCCTGGTAACCCTGCGTGGTGGCCTGAGCCAGCATCTGGTTGTACATCTGGGCCAGCGCCAGGGCAGCGCCGTTGGCGGAGCCGAATGCGTGATTGAAAGCCGAGGTAAGAGCCTGCTTATGCAGGTCGAAAGCGATGGTTCCGGGCAGCATGGCCTGCTGCAAGTGCTGCTCGTGCCACATGGCGCGGCTGGTGACCTGGGCGTTGGTGATGGCGATCAAAATGGAGCCGCCGATGTTGCGGACGAAGTTGATCAGGCCGGCGACCTGATTGCTCTGCTCCTTGGGCATGCCCACGTAGGCCGCGGTTGTGATGGAGATGAAACAGAACGGGAGCGGGAACATTTGCACGACGCGCAGCCACGACGCCTCGGCAAAACTCATCTGGAGATTGGTAACGATGGCCGCATAACGGAAGGTGATGACGAGCATCATGAATCCGAAAGCGGCAAGGTAGCGCGCGGAGATTCTTCCAGTGGCAATGCCCGCCAGGGGCATCATGAAGACGAGCGTGACTCCGCCATAGGTGAGAGCGAGGCCGGCAGTGGTTGCGGTGTAGCCGAGCAACTGCTGCGTGAATTGCGGCTGCAGAACCGTATTGGCGTTGAGAACGCCGCCCACCAGCATCATAAGGAAGCAGCAAATGGCGAAGTTTCTGTAGCGAAAGAGACGCAGGTTGATGAGCGGTTCTTTCTGCCGCCACTCCCAGACGAAAAGGCCGATGATGCCAGCGACGAAGAGAGCGGCGAAGACGCAGATGAAGGGCGAAGAGAACCAGTCGTTCTCTTCACCCTTATCGAGCATGATCTGGAGGCCACCCATGGCCAGGGTGAGAAATCCGAGACCAACATAATCCATGTTGCGCAGCTTTGAACGGTCAGCTTTGATCCAAGGCGGATCTTCGACGAGGCGCGTGACCAGAATGAACGCGAGAATCCCGACCGGAATATTGATGAAGAAGATCCAGCGCCAGGAAAAGTTGTCGGTGATCCAGCCGCCGAGGGTGGGGCCGATAGACGGGGCGAGAACGGCGACGAGGCCGTAGAGCGCGAAGGCCTGGCCGCGCTTGTGCGGCTCGAACGAATCCGCCATGATGGCCTGCGCCATGGGCTGCATGCCGCCGCCGAACATGCCCTGAAGCACGCGGCAAAGAAGCAGGGTGGGCAGGGAGGGAGCGATGCCGCAGAGAAAGCTGGCGGCGGTGAAACCGGAGATGCAAAAGACGAAGAAGTTGCGGCGGCCCATGACCGAAGAAGCCCAGCCGCCGAGCGGAAGCACAATCGCGTTCGAGACAAGGTAGCTGGTGAGGACCCATGTGGCCTCGTCGTTGCTTGCGCCGAGCGCGCCGCCGATGTGCGGCAGGGCCACGTTGGCGATGGAGGTGTCGAGCACTTCCATAAATGCGGCGAGCGCCACCGACATTGCGATCAGCCACGGATTGACCCTCGGCTTCCATGTGACAGGCAGGGCGAGATTGGGATTCTGCATCTGCGCGGGCGGGGCGCCGCCTCCTGACCCATTACGCGACCCGGCAGCAGCGGGATGGGAGGGCGGCGCGGGCAGTGTGGAATCGATCGCGGACAACAGTTTTCTCCGAGGTTGGCTGGGACTTTATTTTGCGTAAGGACCGGGGAAGTGCGGCATAAAAACGAATGTACTTCTATCTAGATTCGCATAAACGCGATTTGGGTGCAGGGATTCGTGGGGCGAGCCGGTAGGGGCGGCGGAGAAAGTCGCCAGGCGAATAGGGACCATCCCTCGGCGGCTAAAGCCGCAATCAATTCTGCGCCAATTATGGCACGGCTGAAGCCGTGCCCCTTCAAGACGGCACTGTCCCTACGGGACTCAGAGAATCACACTCCTTGCCCTCCCCACGCTGAAGCGCGGGGCTAATGTCCTTTGCGCCTGCGGCGCAAGCGATTCGCAGCCTGGGTTGATCGCGAGTCTCGCACCCTACGGAAACTCAGCAAGTTTCTGCACGACGTGCGGCTGCGCCGTTGCAGCGCCGCCGGCATCATTGATGACGTGAGAGATTTCGCCCAGGTTATCGAGTGCGATGGTAATCATGTGATGAAAGCGCACGCTCGGCGCTTTGGGCACTTCGATGGCGCGCGTGAGCACGACATTGGGATGGCGGAAGACAGAGTAGACGCCGAGGCCCCAGGCTTCGTGGGTCTGGACGGCGGCGGCGACTTTGTAGGAAGCCCAGCCATTGGCGCGATGGCCCGTGGCGTCGGAGCCGCTTGAATAGCTGACCTGGTCGGGAGGATCGTAGGGAATTTCCGATTGATAGAAGTATGTGCGTCCGGCGTTGCCGTTCCACAAGACCTGGTACTGCTGGTGATGCTCAACAAAGAGACCGTATGCGGTGACGTGATTGCCGTTCACGACGAGGCCGTTGGCGCTGGTGTTCAGGTTCCAGCCGACGCCTAAGCCATGATCGGCGCGCCAGATCCAGGTGTGATCGATGATGGTGTCGTTTGAGTTGACGCGAAGGTCGACAACGGCTCGACCCACGCCTGCTCCGCCGACGCGGAAAAAAATGTCGGCGAGCTCAATGGGGTTGCGCGCGTGATTGGCGTGACTGCCTTGAGGGCCAACTTCAACGAGCACCGGAGATTCGATGGGGCCAGCGTCGATGAGCAGGCCGGCGACAATCACGCCATCGACATCGGCAGTGGTGAGAGCGGCCGTGCCATTGATGGGCTTGAGCGTGGCGAAGCCCAGGCCGAGGACGATGGTGTTTCGCCGCGTGACGCGAATGGGTTCAGTGAGTTCGTAGATGCCGGGAGTGAAAAGGAGATTTTTACCGTTCGCAAGCTGCGCATTGATTGCGGCAGCGGAGTCGCCGGGATGCGCGATGAAGAAACGGCTGAGCGGAATGGAACGGCCGGGAGTGATGCCGCGGTGCCATGTAATGCCGGAGGTGTCGCGGCCGAGCGCAGGCACGCGGACGAGATAGTTTCCGCGCGCGTCGACATAGAGAAAAGGTTTTTCGCGCACGATGGGGACAGAGGCGACTTTGGTATATGGCGGGGAGGGCCATTCGCCAGCGGGAGGATTGATGTCGCCGACAAACACCATGTTCCAGTTGGAGCCGGTCCAACTGCCCCACTTGCTGTTGCGCGCGATCCATTGCTGCTGCGAGCCGGAGTCGACGGTGCCATCGACTAGCGAATCAGACATCCAGCCGCCGCTGGCCCAACCGTGATTTTGGTGAAGCACAAGATTGCCCTCGACGTGCATGCGGCGAAACGGCGCGGCTTGCGAGACGGCCCACTGCATGGCGCCGCCGGACGGCGTAACGGAGAAGTTTTCAGCGGCGCGCCAGAAGGTGCAAGTGGCGTTGTTGCGCGGCAGGCTGGCATCGGCATGCACGTTGCCGGTGATGTGGACGGCATCGGGACTGACGCCGAGGCCCAGGACCTGCGTGTAGAAACCGATGGGCACGTCGATGTGATAGCTGCCGGGGAGGAAGAGTAGCGCGTCGCGCGCCGAGCCGAATTCACTGTACTGCTGAATGGCGTAGATCTTGTCGATTTGATTTTGGATTGCGGCGCCCGGCATGGAGGGATTGAAGACAAATACGTTGGGGCCGAGGTCGGGGGCGTGCGATTGCGCCGAGAGAGATGGGGACGCGAAAGCAAGCAACGAGGCGAGACAACAGATTTTATGTGCGGCGTTCATCGCGGCAATTTTACGCTGCTTGGGCGAATGACTCGACGATTGTGCTGAGTGGAGAGGACGAATGTCGTACTATCCCGCCCAAGCGAAGCTTGGACGGGGCACCCCATTTCGTGCTGAGTGGAGAAGGCGAATGTCGCGCTATCCCGCCCAAGCGAAGCTTGGACGGGGCACCCCATTTCGTGCTGAGTGGGGAAGGCGAATTTCATGCTATCCCGCCCAAGCGAAGCTTGGACGGGGCACCCCATTTCGTGCTGAGTGGAGAGGACGAATGTCGCGCTATCCCGCCCAAGCGAAGCTTGGACGGGGCACCCCATTTCGTGCTGAGTGGAGAGGGCGAATGTCGCGCTATCCCGCCCAAGCAAAGCTTGGACGGGGCACGGATGTTGTGGTGAATAAGCTGGGCGGTTGGCGCGCGTGTAAATTGATGAGGAGGGACATTGCCATGCGCCGCCGAACCTTTATTCAGACACTTCCCCTGGCAGCCGCAGCGTCTGCCGTGACGATTCAAAACCCTGCGACCGGGCTGGGCCAAAGCGGTTCGAGTGAGAAATCCGATTTGCCGAAATTTCAACCTGCAGGCGCGGAGCAGTTCATTCGTCCCGATGTGCACGCCGGCGACCGGCCTTCGGGCGCGAGCTTCGCGACACGATCACCTGCGCTGGGATTGAACGGCGCGGCGGGGACAGCGCATCCGCTGGCGACGCAGACGGCGATTGCGATGCTGAAGCGGGGAGGGTCTGCAGTGGACGCGGCGGTGGCGGCGAATGCGGTGCTGGGATTTGTTGAGCCAACGAGCAGCGGGCTGGGTGGCGACTGCTTTGCGTTCGTGTGGGATCCGAAGGCGGCGAAGCTGATGGGTATGGCGAGTTCGGGCCGGTCGCCGAAAGCGCTGTCACTGGCCACGGTGAGGTCGCGCGCTGTGAACGGACATATTCCCGCACTGGGAGCGGTGAGCGTTTCGACTCCCGGCGCGCTCGGCGGCTGGTGGGCGCTGCACGAGCGGTATGGCAAGCTGAATTGGGCGGAGCTTTTCGGGCCTGCGATTGAGGCCTGCGAGGCTGGCGATCCGACGCCGCAGATTATCGGCTACTACATCAACGGCAATGTGGAGGCCTTCAGGCGCGCCGGCTCGGCGATTGAAGAGACGGCCAACGCAATGAAGACATACCTGCAGCCAGACGGCAAACCGCCCTGCGAGTACGAGGTGCGGCGGAATCCTGACCTGGCGCGCACGTACAAAATGATTGCCGCAGGCGGGCGCGACGCGTTTTATGACGGGCCGATCGCCAAGACGATCGACGCGTATTTCAAGCGCATCGGCGGATGGCTCTCTGCAGACGATTTGCGCGAGCACCAGGCGGAGTGGGTTGAGCCGCTGGTGACGAAGTACCGCAGTGTTGATGTGTATGGAATGCCGGCGAACACGCAAGGCCTGGCGACACTGCAGATGCTCAACATTATCGAGAACTTCGATGTGCGCGGGTACGGATTTCAATCCGCGCAATCGCTGCAGGTGCAGATTGAGGCGAAGCGGCTGGCTTACGAGGATCGGGCGAGATACTACGCCGATCCGCACTTTGCAAAGATTCCGATTGAGTGGCTCATCTCAAAGGAGTACGCGAAGGAGAGAGCGAAACTGATCCGGCTGGATGCGATTAACGATCACGCGATACCCGGACAGGCGCCGAGCCATGGCGATACGACGTACTTTACGACGGCCGACAAGGACGGAATGATGGTGTCGATTATCCAATCGAATTTCCGCGGGATGGGGTCGGGGCTGGTGGCGGATGGGCTGGGTTTCATGTTCCAGGATCGTGGGCAGTTGTTCTCGCTCCAGGATGGCCACGCGAACATTTACGCACCGGGGAAAAGGCCGTTCCAGACGATCATTCCGGGATTCGCGTCGAAGGACGGCGTGCCGTGGCTCTCGTTTGGCGTGATGGGCGGAGATATGCAGCCGCAGGGGCAGACGCAGATCATTCTGAATCGCGTGGACTATGGGCTGGATGTGCAGTCGGCGGCAGACAGCCCGCGCTGGCACCACGAAGGGTCGTCGCAGTCGATGGGCGAGGACCGGGCGGGAATGGGACCGCGCGGTGTGCTGCGATTGGAAGCGGGCGTTCCGACGGCGACCCGCAAGGCGCTCGAGAATCTGGGCTGGCCGATGGGCGAGAGCGATGGCGGGTTCGGGCGATACGAGTGCATTGAGTTGCGCAATCAGGGCGGGACCCGCGTGTATGCGGCGGGAAGCGAGATGCGCGCCGATGCGGTGGCGCTGGCGTACTGAGCCCTATGAAGTGGACGGACCCGAAATCAGTTGCGCCTTGATGGAGTTGTACTGATCTTGCGTCAGGGGCAGAGTCGTCACGCCTTGTGGAGTTACCTTGATCTGCATCGGAGCTTTGATGGCCGGACCTGCCGTGGTGCTACCGGCGGGCGTTACCGCGACCGCTCCCTTGATCAGGTCGATTTCCATCGTTTTGGTTTTCGGGTCGACTTTCCAAATGAATTCGGTACCACGAATCCCGATACTGCCGCATCCATAGCTGTCGCCGCCATAGATTTCGCAGCCCTCCAATGTCACGTTGGGCGGACTGGCTTTTTCGATCAACCCGCCTACATAAACGAAAGTGCCCTGGAGCACCTGGTATCTGGCGATGTCGTCCATCAGGCTTGCCGGATTGTATTGGTAGTTTTGGACATTCCATTCGCTGTTCGAACCTATGGTCCACTTGGTCCCGTCGGCCATCACGACGTCGATATCACTACGCCAAGTGGCTTGAAGAATGTCATTGACATTGAAAGAATCGCCGGGATTCAACTTGGTCCAGGTATCGGATCCCGCGCGCTTCACGTAGGCCGTGCCGTCGATGTCCTTCACAGTGCCCGCTACCGCTGGCGCCGGAGGTCCCTGCGCGGGCCCGACGACGGGCACCTGGCCGAGGGCTTGCGCGCCGCGGCCCTGCGAGTAGCCGATCATGCCCTGCATCAAGCCTGAGACGCTCGTGGAGGATCCTTCGCCGGCGGGGGCGGTCTGCGGCCCGCCGAAGGAGGCGAGGATGAGGCGCGCGCCGCCCGGAGTGTTGCTCGCGTTGGCGGTCGGCGAAGGCATGATGCGAATCTGCATCACGTTATTGACGGCCATATTGCCGCCGGCAATGAGCAGCTTCATGTAGACCTGGCCTTTGACGCGCTCGGTCCACGGGCCGGTCTCGGCCTTGACAGGCGTATAGAGACCGCTCTGCTGGCCCTGAAACAGGGTTTGATCTCTGATTTGATCGTTCGTGCCTTGGCGCAAAAGGATGCCGCGCTGGCGTTCGGCGCTGAGCGCGAGCTGGCCCGGCGCGCCCATTTTGGCGAGCATCGCATCGAGCGGTGGCAGCCTGGCGGTCCGCGCGGCGTTGTTGTAGGTGGTTTCAAGGCTCACGAAGAAGTCGCTGGCGATTTCGTTTTTGTGGTCGGGGATGACCTGATCGACGATGGCCTGATACGACTTGGGCATTTGGGAATACGTGAGGCCGGACTGGATGGCCCAAGAGACGGCTTGCAGCGAGTTGGGATTGACGTGGTACTGCACGGTTCCTCGCCAGATGAGCGCGCCGATGGCGCCCGCGGCTTTGCCCTCGTAGGGTCCGAGCACGTAGGCGACGCCATAGCCCGGCGCGTGGACAGAATATTCCGAACAAAAATCGAGCGTGTTGATGGTGTAGTCGCCGGGAGCGAGCGGCTGATCGAGCTGGTCGGCCGAGAGCTTGAGCGGCGTGGGGCTGAAGGGGCCGCCGGGGAGATTCGCGACGGTGGGATACACGTCGTTGGCATTCAACGTGAGCGGGAGCTGGTCGTTGAGGAGCTTCTCAATGGCTTGCTCGGCGAGTTTTTCTTTGGCGGCCTCGGCGAGGGCAGTAAACGGATTCTGCGCGGCGAGTTGGAGCGCGGGCGCGGCCAGCAGAACAATCAAGAACCCTACGGTTGACTTGCGAATCTTCATCTGAATCTTCCCCCGGAGAGTGCAGTTGATCCGTTTCGGTTTTGGTGAGTGAGCACGCCGCTATGAAGGGGCACAGGCAGAATGCTCGATGGTGGGCCGCGCGTTTGGGAATGCGACGAGAGCGACTGAAGGTTTGCCGCGAGGGGGAATGGGGCAGACGTGACTTCAGCGCAACCCGCGCAGAGTGAACATACTGGAATCGACGGGCGGAGTCAATGAAAAGACGAAGATGAGCTGGGTTGGAAAAGACGGAGCGGGGTTCGTGCTATCCCAGGTCCCAGAATCGGGACCTGGGGCACCCATTTCTCATGGGAGAGGGAGAGTCGCGAAGAGCAACCGCAGATCCTTCGCTCGCTCCGTTCGCCGCGGCGGCAGAGTGAGCGCTCAGAATGACAAGGCACGGGTGAGTTTGCTCCCTGCGATCCCACCCCCATGGACGGGGCATCTTTTTAATAGAAGAGGTATTTGCGCCAGCGGTCGTCGGAGCGGCCAAGCATGCGCATGATCTGGCGACTGGTGTGGAGCGAGAAGGGGCGCGGCTCGCGGAGCAGGATCATGTCGTCGATTTCATTGAGCAGGCGGTTGCCTTTTTTTCGGTTGCACTCGTGGCAGCAGGCGACAAGATTCTCCCACGTGGAGTTGCCGCCGCGCGAACGCGGAATCACGTGATCGAGAGTGAGGTCGCTTGGGGGATAGGCCTCGCCACAGTACTGGCAGGTGTTGCGGTCGCGGAGCAGGATATTTTTGCGCGAGAGAGCGCGAGTCTGGTGAGGAATGCGGCGATACTCGAGCAGGCGAATGACGGAGGGCATGGCGATGATGGTGCGCTGCGCATGGAGGGAGAGGCCGTGCTCCTCCTCAGTGCGCGCGATTCCCTTGAGCACAAGCACGAGGGCGCGGCGGGCACCGCAGATGTTGATGGGCTCATAGGAGGCATTGAGCACGAGAACCGGCATCTGCAGTATGTGCGCGTGGGCGTACGGCGCGGGACCGTGGTCCGCGGCCAGGACGACAGCTTTGGCAATCGCTTTCTGTTTGCGCGCGTGAATCATGGCTTTTCCCAACGACATCTCTTTTCCCCTGCTAAAAAGATGGTTGTTCACCCACGGTTGACGAACTCGATTGTGCAGCGTGCATGATTGCGTTGGTCGATGTTCGGCTCTCTTCCAGTGATTCGTTGTCTTCGAACTCGCTCTCTTCCAAAATGGCATCCGCGGTCGATCGGCCGAATGCCACAGCGCGCTGCGCGCGCGCCAACGTTGCTACCCAGACTGAAGCTGCTCCGGCTTTGAGCAGGGTTTGCGCCGCGGCCCGTGCCGTGGCGCCGGTAGTGAGAATGTCGTCGACCAGCAAGATGTGCTGCGCCGAAACCAGAGACGGATCGGAGACTGAAAATGCGCCGCGCACGTTGAGCCGGCGCTGACGCGGCGTGAGGCCGGCTTGAGTATCGGTGGCGCGCAGGCGCATGAGGGTGCTGGGTGCGAGGGTAAGCTGCCAGTCAGGATGGGTTCTGCGGAGGAATCGAAGCGCTTCGACGGCGAGCGAGCGGGACTGATTGAATCCGCGCTGCGCGTACTTGGAGCTATGCAGCGGCACCGGAACGACAAGCATTTCGGAGGGAGCCTTGCCGGCAAGCTGCGCGATCGCCTCGGCCAGCATGCCTCCAAGGCCTTTCGCCGCGGGATGAAGATGATCGTATTTGAGGGCGTGAATGGCTTCCCGCATCCGGCCGTGGTAAACGCCAAAGGAGACGGCGCGGACGAAGGGCGGCGGCGCAAGACGGCATGCGCGGCAAAGCATTGAATTCGCGGGCCTTGCAGACGAAGAAATGGTGTCGCCGCAGCGAGCGCAGACGGCGCTGGTCTGGATGAGGAACTCTGACCAGCAAACGGGGCAAATTGGAACGGAAGAAAGCGCGGGCAAGGGTGAGCCGCAAAGATCACAGGAAGAGGGAAGAAGGGCGCAACTCAAACTATCGATTGGACTTCGAAGCACGCGAACCACTGCGCGCCAGCGCGCTGTCTGCGCCAGGGGAACGTCGGTCACGCGGATGGCGATGTCTCTTGAGAAGACGCACCTCGCTTCGGGGCAAAGCCGAACCGATGCAGCCCGATGCGAAGAGTATAGCTCAACAGCAGAAACTCCTGCTCGACCGCGTGGCTCGCGAACGGAAACGAGGTAGCCTTGTTGAGTTAACTGAGTGTGCGATCGAGAGCTTTGCAGTAGACGACGCGGGGCAGGAAGCCGAAAGAAGCAATGGCTTGCGCTTCCTTCGGTCGCCTGCCCGCGAGGTTTTTCTGGATGAAGATGCATCAGACGCCAGCCAGAGGTTTAACTGCCGGCGCCCGATGGAGGTTGAAGGTCAGCCGTGGTGCGCATGCTGCTCGCGTTCACGCTCCTGCTGCCTTCCCTTCTCCTGTTCGTTCTCGCGGTCAACATTATTCCTGGATGCGTCGCGGGCCGCGTCCTTCATGTTGCCCACAACCTTCTGCGCTTTGCCCTTGAGCTGCTGCGCGGCGCCTTCCACTTGAGCGTTGGTGTTTCCGGTCCACTCGCCGACCTGGCGTTTCGCACGTCCTGCCGCGTCGTTGACTGCGCCTTTTACCCGATCCTTATCCATAATTCCACCTCCGTGGATTTCTTGCTTCGGTTTATCTAACGGACCCTATTGATGCCCCTATGGCCAATCCGGCGAGAGAGACGCCGTCGCAGTCGCTCAAATCCAATTTGCGCTTAAAGGACGGCTCTGCGTCCCGTAATCAGCTGGATGACCAGCACGACCAGCGCGATCACGAGAAGGATGTGAATGAATCCGCCGAGTGTGTATGAAGAGACAACGCCAATCAACCACAGTACTAAAAGGATTACAAAGATCGTCCAAAGCATCGTTCACCTCCCGGTGATTCGTCCTCAACCACTCACGCTTTGACGCCCGGCCCAGTGCGAGGGTTGTTCGTCGCGCTTTTTTCAATAGGGCAAACAGTGGGACAAGGTTCGCGCTGAAGCGATGCGATGCAACCGCCAGGCGATGAAACGCATCGCGCCGGAATCGAAGATTCGACTGATGGGTGGTGAAATCTCTTCCCGGGCAAAGCAGCCGCGAATATGGATGACGGCATCACAGCAGAAGATTTGTGCAAGCGCGCGCCGATTCATCAAAAGGAGCGCGCGAAGGAGAGCGACAATGCTTTTGCTGATCATTCTGATCGTGTTGATTTTTGGATTTGGATATGGCGGCTATCGAGTGGGACCGGGGTGGGGATACTACGGCGGAGGCGGCATCAGCCTGATCCTGACGATCATCCTGATTCTGCTTTTGCTGAAGGTGATATGAGGCGATGGAATGCGTGAGCGACAAGGCACGCACTCACGCTCAATGCGAACGCGGCTGCGTGGCTGGCCAAAGCAAAAAGAATCTAAAACACTCCGGCCATGTACGCTTCTGCCGGATGCAGGTCCTCGGCCTTTGAGCCACATTCTGCCAGGACCACAGGCGAAAGCGTGATGACGGGGCAGTGGGCGTGGGCGAGGGTTTTGTAGACCACGCCGTGCCGGGTAATGGCGGCGAATGCCGATGCACCCTGTGCACCGAGGACAATGAGATCGGCCTGCTGCGCGCGGCTCTGATAGAGCAACTCTTCAGTCGGATCGCCGGGCACGACGACGGTCTGGGTGGCAATCTGGCCTTGCAGATTGCGCGGCACCAGTGCGAGCATGCCGGCCTCAACTTCGTCGAGGGATCGGCCAGCGAGAAATTCAGCTCGGTCCTGCGGCCGGATGACGTGCTGCAGAATCAGGCGCGCGCCGTGCTGCGCGGCAAGCTCGGCGGCAAACGCGGCAACAACGGTGCTGGCTTCATGGAGGCTGACGGCGCAGAGGATGGAGCGCGTGGCAAAGTTACGATAACTGCCATCAACGACCTCTGGGCCGATAACGTAGACCGGCGACGTGGCGGTGCGCAATACAGCCTCGGCAACCGAACCCACCAGCAGTTTGCCAATCGGCCCGGGCGAGTGCGTGCCCATCACAATACGGTCGACCTGGCGCTCGCGCGTAAAGGCGAGAATTTCGTCGGCGGGCAGTCCCGGCCGCGCCACTACTTCACATTTAAGGCCCGCCTCGCGAATGCGCGCGGCAAGCGGCTCGAGGTGCTGCTTTTCAGTGCGCGCGGCGGCGGCGTAGTCATAGTAACGAATGCCTGAGGACTCCGAAGCGGACGCCACGAGCGTGTCATAGGCATGAAAAAGGATGAGATCGGAACCGAATTCCCGGGCCTGAGCCAGCGCAAACGAGAAGGCTTTTTCGTTTGTCGGTACTTCGGTGGCGAAGAGGATGGTGGAGGGTTTTGTCCAACCTGATTTCAATAAGGCGGCCATGGATACCTCCTTTTGGTGCGTTCAAATGATGCCAAAGACAGCTTTTATTTGCGGTGTCTTGACGCACATAAGAAGGTGATCAAACTCACCTTATGGCGTCTTCCGCATTTCGGAAGCGACTGCGCACACCCGCACTATCACTATCGGCCCGCCACCGGGCAAATGGCCTTGCCGGTGACAGAATTGTGTTCCCGTTTCCCGATTTTGTCCAGATGCGGAGTGTGATCGCCCCGAATGTGGCCCCATAAAGTGATCCCAATCACAGCTTGACCGACCTCAAGGGTGTTCTTCTGGACCCGTAAAGAGGTTCCATCCCCCTCAACGACTCGACCTGGAGGTCCCCATGCCGATGCAGCCGATGAGCCAGATTCCGGCACGAGGCGAGATTGACTACAACGAATCGCCTTTCCTCGCCATCTGGGAAATCACGCAGTCCTGCGACCTGGCCTGCAAGCATTGCCGCGCCGCCGCGCAGCCCATCCCGCATCCAGACGAGTTGACTCACGAGGAAGGCAAGGCACTGATCGACCAGATTGCCGCGATGCACATTCCCATCTTCGTGTTCACAGGCGGCGACCCGCTGAAGCGCAAGGACCTTTTTGAATTGATCCGGTACGCGGCCAGCAAGGATGTGCATGTTGCCGTGACTCCGAGCGCCACGCCGCTGCTGACTCGCGAGGCAATTTTCAAGATGAAGGAAGCGGGGATTGTGCGGCTGGGCATCTCGCTCGACGGCTCGACGCCAGAGATTCACGACACGTTCCGCGGATTGCCGGGAGCCTGGGCACGCACGATTCAGGCTATCGAGTGGGCCAACGAGGCGGGGATTCCGATCCAGGTGCATACGACGGTGAGCCGCCACAACGTAAACGACCTGGACAATCTGTGCGATCTGTTCGAGAAGCTGGCGATCGTGATGTGGAATGTGTTTTTCCTGGTCCCGGTGGGCCGCGGCCAGTTGGACGATTTGCTCAGCGGCGAGGAGTTTGAGAAGGTCTTCGGCAAGATCTACGAACTCTCGCGGCGGGCAAACTTCCAGATCAAGACGACGGAAGCGATGCACTATCGCCGCTACCTGCTGCAACACAATCTTGAAGAGCGCCGCATGGGACATGGCTCGGGTAATGGCTTGGGGCATCCGCATGGGACCGCGTACGAGGCCGGCACGCCGACGTCCGACGCAGCGACGCGCAACAGAAGCTGGGCCACGCGGCGCGTGAACGACGGCAAAGGATTCGTCTTCATCTCGCACATGGGCAACGTGTATCCGAGCGGCTTTTTGCCTATTCACGCGGGGAACGTGCGCGAGACGCCACTGGGCGAGATTTACCGCAACGCGCCAATCTTCAAGGCGCTACGCGATACCAGCCAGCTGAAGGGCAAGTGCGGTGCGTGCGAGTTCAAGGAGATCTGCGGTGGGTCGAGGGCGCGGGCTTACGCGATGACCGGCGATCCGCTGACCCAGGAACTTTGCTGCATCTACCAGCCGAAGAACTGGGATCCGGCGCTCGAGAGCGAGGCCGAGACCTACCGGCATGTGGCGACGGCGGGAACTCTGGTGACGCTGTAGAAACAGCTGTCAGCTATCAGCTTTTAGCTTTTAGCTTCAACGTGCAGGAACACACGCGCGTCACCGCTGCCTCCTACTCCCAGCGAAAAATCTTAGCCGAGAGCGCCGTAAACAGCAGGAAGAACAGGATCAGAATTGCCACATCGGCCATGTGAGCTGACCATGGGTCGCCTATCCAAATGCCTTGCAGCAGGCTTACGGCGTAGTTCATTGGCGATACGTGCGCCAGAACGCGAAACGCAGGTGGGAACGATGCAACGGGCGCAAACAAACCGGAAAGCCCGACCATGGGGTACAACACCACCGCTCCGACCGGCTGCGCGAATCTCGCCGTGGGAACGAAGCTGGCGATGACAAAACCGAGCGACAGAATACTGCAGGTGGTAATGGCCAACGCAACTGTGAAGGAGACGATGGGAGGGTGGACGCCGGGTGGAATGTAGCGCTTGCCTGCCAGAACCATTAGCAGCAATGACGCCGCGGTCAGCAAGAGCTTTACGAGGACGTGCGCACTCAGAATGGTTTGCGGCCTCAGCGGGGTGGCCCGCAACCTTTTAAGGATGCCGCCTTCGCGGTAGACGGAAATGATGGTCACCAGTGAAAGCACTGCGCTGATGACAATCAGAATCGACGCCATAACCGGAAGACCGACTCGCGCGAAATTATTCATCGAAAGTGTCTGCGGTCGTGGGGTTACAGCCCGGCCAACCAAGACAAACACCAGCACCGGCACCACAATCGTTCCAATTGCGCCAAGCGGCTCGCGCATGAAAATCTTGGTTTCAATCCAGGTCAGTTTAACGAGTCCACGCAGCATCGGAAATCTTCCTATTCGCGAATCGAATGGCCGGTCAGCTTGAGAAACACGTCCTCAAGGTTGGGGAGGATGGCGCGAAAATCGGTTACCCGCACCCGATTCTCCGACAGGCATTGAATCACTTCAGTCACCAGATCGCCGCGCCCGTGAATCGTAAATTGATTCCCGGTGCGCTCCACGGTTTCAACGCACGGAATCGAGTTGAAGCGATCCGCAGCGGCTGGATCGCTGACTTCGATCACGACAGTGCGTTCGGGACAATGCCGGAGCACCAGGTTCGCGGGCGTGTCGATGTCGATGATGCGCCCGTGTTCCATAATCGCCACACGGTCACACAGCCTTTCCGCCTCTTCCATCAAGTGCGTTGTCAGGAAGACTGTCTTTCCGCGCTCGCGAATGCCTCGGACCAGATCCCAAATTGCGCGGCGTGACTGCGGATCGAGGCCCGTAGTCAGCTCGTCAAGAAAAACAACCTCCGGATCGTTGATGAGCGCCAGCGCGATGAACAGCCGCTGCTTCTGGCCGCCGGAGAGATTCATGAACCAGGCATCGCGCTTGTCCTCAAGACCGAGCTGCTGCAGCAGCCGATTCCCATCGGCAGTCTTTTTCTGGTAGAGCGTGGCCCACAGGTCCACTGCCTCCCAGACCTTGATCCGCTTTTGCAACTGCGCCTGCTGCAACTGCACGCCGATGCGGTTCTGGAGCTTGTAGACATCGCGGAAGGGGTCGAGCCCGAGAACCGCGATCGAGCCGCGATCGGGCTTACGCAGGCCCTCGATGCACTCCATTGTGGTTGTCTTTCCGGCGCCGTTTGGACCGATCAGGCCGAAGATCTCACCCTCGTTAACCTCAAACGAGGCCTCTGCCACAGCGACCGTCTTGCCGTAGCACTTTCGGACGTGGGAAACCTGGATGACTGGGCGCATCTCGTTTGGGAACTGGACTGATGCGCAGTGTATATCAATGGCCGGCGGCCGAAGCGTCTGCTTTGCCTTTGAAGCGGCTGTAGACGAAGACGACGTAGCCGACGGCGAGAGCCATTCCGAAGAGCCACCAGGCGAGGCCGACGGCGAGAGTGTGCGGGCCGGAGATTGCGCGGCTGAGAGTGATGTCGTTGGCCGCACGTGTGGAGTCGGGCAACAACACGGGATAGAGCCCCCAGCAGGCACCGGCCAGCATGAAAAACAGATAGAGACACGAGGCGATGAAGGCCTTCAGCGGCTGGCGATTCCGGTTCCAGAGCCAGATGCCGGCGAGCGAGGCAACCACACCCACGGGAACGATGAAGGTGACCGGGTAGTGAAAGTAGTTGTCGAGGCTGGCGGGGCGCACGGCGATGGTAGCGAAGAGGCTGACCGCCGTGAGCGCGACAAGGATGAGCCATAGCGGCGAGACGACGTTGCGCGCGCGCTGCTCAAGATCGCCAGAGACCTTGAGCGAGAGCCACAGCGCACCGTGGAGCGTGAGCGCGACGAAGGCTACCAGGCCGCCAATGACCGTGTACCAATCGAGAATGCCGGGCAGGACTCCAGGCTGCCAGTTGGTCCAGAGAGGCAAGAAGAAATAGCCATCGGCATTGAGTGGAACTCCGCGGAGCACGTTGGCAAGAGCCGCTCCGTAGAAGATGGTGAGCAGCGCACTGGCGAAACCGAAGACGCCGTCAAGGAGCGCGCGCCACACGCCAACGTCGATGTGGTTACGCAGCTCAAGGCTGATGCCTCGCAGGATCAGCAGCCAGAGCACGATCATAAGGGGAAGATAGAAACCGCTGAAGGCTGAGGCGTAGAGCAGCGGAAACGCGAAGTAGAGCGTGCCGCCGCCGGCAAGCAGCCAGACTTCGTTGCCATCCCACACAGGGCCGATGGAGGCGAGCGTGGCCCTGCGCTCAGCTTCGGTGCGGGCGAGAAACAGGTGCAGGACACCGACGCCGAGATCGAAGCCATCGAGGACGACGTAGCCGACGATCATTACGGCAACAAGCCAGAACCAGACGAAACCCATCATGGTTGAAACCCCTCCATTCCAGGGAGCAAGAAGTGTCAGGGCACGACTTCAGTCGTGCCGCAAAACCGTACTATCCGAATGGGCTTTAGCCCCAGAATCTTTGCGCATCTTCAAACAAGCTGTGCCGTACGGATAAGCTTCGGGAGCGCTCGCAAGGCCTGATTTCACCGGATTGTTGTCAATATAGGCTCGATGATTCTGAAAACTAGATTCGTCAACAATACGCACGTCGGAGAATCCGCGCTGCCAAATCTCACCCTTGAATCCGAGTTCCTTCTTGGCGCGAAAAGAGAATCCCCCTTTGATTAGTTGGATTGTCTTTTCGAGGCTCGTTTCGCCTTGGATTGAAGGCAAGACGTGAACGTGGTTTGGCATGACAACGAAATTATGAATCTGGAATCTTCCGGACCGAACGTAGTGTCGGAGTACGTCGATCAAAAGTTCGGCCAGGCGCGCAGTTTGGAAGAGCGACCTTCCGCCCGCGGTGCGGGTTGTAACAAAGAAGGTTCTCGATTGCCCCGTGGCATTTTTTGGATCGGACGGTCTCGATGGTTTCGCCATTACAGGGGCTAAAGCCCCACTCCTTATTTACTGCGGTTTCGGCACGACTGAAGTCGTGCCCTGACACTTCGTGCTTACCTTTAGCAGTTCAGTATGAAGTCCGAATCTGACTGTCGTGCCCTGACACTTCGTGCTTACCTTTAGCAGTTCAGTATGAAGTCCGAATCTGACTGTCGTGCCCTGACACTTCGTGCTTTCTTCTGACTATTGTTCTTCTCTCATCTTCCTTGGCCGGGACGATTGTTTTGCGCATTTTGCTTCTCACGAACCGGGCCCGTCAGTTGGCGTGCACATCAGGAACGACAGTTTTCGGTTCCGGCCCATGATCGATTTCGCGATAGATGAGCACGGTGAAGAGCAGGCCAAGCAGAGCGTAGAGGCCCATGAAGCCGATCAGGGTGAAGAGACCGTTGCTGGCCGAGACGGTCGAGGAAAAGCCCTCGCTGGTGCGCATCAATCCATAGATGAGCCAGGGCTGGCGGCCCAATTCGGCAGTCATCCAACCGGCGGTGTTGGCGATATATGGCAGCGGAAAGCTGAGCAAGAGCGCCCACAATACCCAACGCGATGTGAAGAGACGCCCGCGCCAAAGCAGAAGCGCGGCTACCACCATGAGGAGCACGAACCAAGTTCCGAGACCGGCCATGATGTGGTAGGCGTAGAAGAGCAGCGGCAGCGCCGTCGGCCACTGGTCCTGCGGAAATTGATCGAGGCCTTTCACTTCGGCTTTGGTGGTGCCGTAGATGAGGAAGCTGAGGACGTTGTTGACCACGATGGGATTGTCGATTTGGCCCGTTTCCTCGTTGGGCTGGCCCATGAGCACGATGCCTGCGCCGGTTTCGGTTTTGAAGAGGCCCTCCATTGCGGCGATGGCGGCGGGCTGATATTTTGCGACGTATTTGCCGGCGAGGTCGCCGGTGGGGAAAATGATGAGGATTGACGAAATAACGCCAGCGATGACGCCGACTTGCAAGAAAATGCGCCCGTAGTTCTCACACTTGCCATCGAGCAGATAGAACGCGCCCACGGCGGCCACGACGAAGGAGCCGGTGACGACGGCGCCGGTCATGTTGTGCATGTACTGGAGCAGGCCCCAGGGATTCATGAGCAGTTGCCAGAAACTGATCACTTCAAAATGACCGTCGGGCATGCGGGTGTAGGACACGGGATGCTGCATCCACGCGTCGGTGACGATGATGAAGAAGCCAGAGATCCAGGAGCCCAGCCAGACCATGACCGCCGAGAACCAGTGCATCCGCTTGGAGATGCGCTTTTCGCCGTAGAGAAACAGGCCGAGAAAGGCCGACTCGAGAAAGAAACTGAAGACGCCTTCCATGGCGAGGGGCTGGCCGATGACGCCGCCCGAGAGCCGTGAGAAGCGCGCCCAGTTGGTGCCGAACTCAAATTCCATGGGAATGCCGGTGACCACGCCGAAGACGAAGTTGATGGCGAAGATGCGGCCCCAGAAACGCGCGGCGCGGTCCCACGTTTCACTGCCGGTACGCAAGGCAATGGTTTTGAGCACCACAATGAGCAAGCCCAAGCCCATGGTGAGCTGCGGGAACAAATAATGGAAGGTGATGGTGAAAGCGAAGTGCAGCCGGTGGATGATCTCGGCGGTCATGCAAGGACTCCTGCTGCGGGCGAGGGCCGGATGGCGAACGAGCGAGGCACCCGGGGATCAGGAACGAGGAATGAATGACGGGAAACCCGACCGAATCTTGCGGGCCGGGAAAGGTGGATTCGAACTCCGACCCGATTCTAGCTCTTCCCGGGGCTTAAATCACTTGCTGCGAATGGGCCGCGGCTTGATTCTAGACTGAGAAGGTGTATTCCCGGTGAGGAGAGTCGTTCTGCTGCCGCGTAGATGCCGCAAATTGCTGTAAAGATGGAGTGAGGGAAAAGATGCGGATTGCGATTGTCGGCGGAGGGATTGCGGGGCTGGCGGCGGCCTTTGAGCTGGAAAAGGCGCGCGTGGCGGGAGCTTCGGTCCATTACACGCTCTACGAGGAGCGGACGCGGCTGGGCGGATCGCTGGAGTCGGAGATTGTGGACGGAGCGGTGCTGGAGCGGGGGCCGGACTCGTTCCTGACCGAGAAGCCCGCGGCGGCGGAACTATGCCGTGAGCTGGGCCTTGGCGGCGAGTTGCTGTCTTCAAACGATGCGGCGCGCAAAACGTACATTGTGGTGCACAACCGGCTGGTGGCGCTGCCCGACGGGCTGATGTTTCTGGTGCCGACCAAGCTGGTGCCGACGGCGCTAACGCAGCTGTTCGGATTGCGCACCAAAATCCGCATGGGGCTTGAGCTCCTGCATCCTCCGCGGCCCAGCGGCGGCGACGAGTCAGTGGCTGCGCTCGTCAGGCGGCACTTTGGTCAGGAGGCGGTGGACCGGCTGGCCGATCCGCTGCTGAGCGGCATTTACGGAGGCGACGCCGAGCAATTGAGCGCGCAAACGGTGCTGCCGCGGCTGGTGGAGATGGAATCGAAGTACGGCTCGCTGACGCGCGGCATGCTGGCGGCGCACAAGCGGATGAGAGACGCGGCGAAGAACTCGAGCGGCCCGAAGCGAGCCGCGCCGGCCATCTTTACTTCGTTGCGCGGAGGGATGAGCCAGCTTGTGAATGCGCTGGTGGCGCGGATTGATTCCGCGAACCTGCGCACGGGGACGCCGGTGAGTGCGATTCGGAAGACGGACAGCGGTTGGAGCGTGGAGGCGGGTGGGACAACGGAAACTTTTGACGCGCTGATTATGGCGGCGCCTGCATGGGCTGCGGGGGAACTGCTGGGGCCGGTTGACGCAGCGCTTGGTAGTGAGCTTGGCGGCATTCCGTATTCCTCGTCGATCACGTTGAATCTGGTTTACGACGAAGCAAAGATCGGGCCGTTGCCGGAGGGATTCGGATTTCTGGTGCCGGCGGTGGAGGGCCGGGCGATGCTTGCATGCACGTTTGTCCATCGCAAGTTTCTGGGGCGCACGCCGCCGGGCAAGGCGGTGTTCCGCGCTTTTCTGGGTGGAATGAATCGCGAGGCGCTGCTAGCGGAGAGCGACGAGGCTCTGATTGGGACGGTGCGACGCGAGATGAGCGAGATTCTGGGAGCGAAGACGTTTAGCGTGGATGTTCACCCCGAGAATACGCAGGTATCGCGGTGGGAGCGTGCGATGGCGCAGTATGCAGTGGGGCACAAGGAGCGGATGCGGCGGATCGGCGCGCGCGTCGCCGGAATTCCGGGGTTGCGCCTAGTGGGAAATGCATACGACGGGATTGGGGTACCCGATTGCATCCGGTTGGGACGGCAGGCGGCACGGGACCTGGCGGGGAAGGGCGCCATTGTGAGCGGCGCAAAAGTGTGAATTCCTGGACGATCCAATTCTGTGGTATCCCAGGTCTCAAAAGCGAGACCTGGGGCACCCATTCTTCGTGCAGCGTGGGGCGGTTAAAGGGTTCGGTTTCGGGCCATCTTTGTCCCTCGTATACTCGACTGAGAGTATGACGATCCGCGCGGACACATTTTTGGCGACAATTCTGGCATCGACGCGCGCCACGCTCGCGGCGGCGAAAGCTGTTGTGCCCGTTGCCGATCTGGAACGCCGCGCGGCCGAGCATCATCCGCGGGGATGGGCCGCGGCGTTGCGCCGGCGAGCCGCGACGGGACCTGCTGTCATTGCGGAAATCAAGAAGGCTTCGCCTTCAAAGGGGCTGATTCGCTCCGCGTTCGACCCGGCGTGGCTGGCGCGGAGATATCGCGCAGGCGGGGCGGCTGCGCTATCGGTGCTGACGGATGAGCCGTATTTTCAGGGCAGCTTGCGCAACCTTGAGATGGCGTCGAGTGCAGCGCCGCTTCCCTGCCTGCGCAAGGATTTTATTGTCGACGAGTACCAGATTGTCGAGGCACGCGCGCATCGGGCGGATGCGATTCTGCTGATTGCCGCGGCGCTTGACGGATCTGAGTTGAAGCGACTGGCCGAGGCTGCGCGGTCGCTGATGCTCGATGTTCTGGTGGAAGTGCACACAGCGGAAGAGCTGGACAGCGTGCTCGATGCACTGGGCGAAACGGGCGCGGACGCAATCGGGGTGAACAATCGGGACCTGAAAACCTTCGAAGTGAGCGCGGAGACTTCAATGGCGCTAGCGGGGCGGATTCCGGCGAGCGTGGTGCGCGTGACGGAGAGCGGAATTTCCACGCATGAGGACATTCTTCGCCTGCATGAAGCGGGCTTCGATGCATTCCTGATCGGCGAGAGCCTGATGCGCCAGCCCGATCCCGGGGTGGCGCTCGCTGAACTCTTGAAGGGCGTAACAAGAAAGTCATGAGTCTCTGGATCAAAATCTGCGCCAACACTTCGCTTGCTGACGCGATGATTGCCGCTGAGGCCGGAGCCGACGCGGTGGGATTTGTGTTCGCGCCGAGCCCGAGGCGTGTGACGGCAGAACAGGCGGCGGCGATTGTGCCGGGGCTGCCGGCGAAGATCGAAAAGATTGGCGTGTTTGTGGATGCGACGCTCGATGATATCGCTGCAACGGTGGAAGCGGTGGGCCTGACCGGGGTGCAACTGCACTCAGATGTGACGGCCGAGGAAACGGCGAAGCTGCGCGCGCAGTTTGGACAACGGCTGCGGATGTTGCGCGTGGTGCATTTCGATGCCAGCGTCGCGGAGCAGGCGATTGAGCTGGACACGAATGTCGACGCGATGCTGGTGGACTCGCGGACGGAGACGGCGGTGGGCGGGACTGGGAAAAGCTATGACTGGGATGTGGCTGCTCAGGCAATCTTCGGGCCTGCAAGAACATATGTACGATTTGTTGCCGCTGGCGGATTGACCCCTGAAAATGTTGCGAAGGCGATTGCTACACTGCGCCCCTGGGGCGTGGATGTGGTGAGCGGCGTGGAAGCTGCGCCTGGGCGGAAGGATGCGGCCAAGGTGAGGACATTCATCGAGAAGGCGCGCGGCGCGGAAGTAACTTTCTAGCGCTTCAGGCGTAAATCGTAGATGGACAGGGTTGCGTCGAATTCCTCGCCGCAAACATCAAAAAGTGCAGAGAGAACCCCGGAGGCTTGCGATGGCTACGTTTCTTCCCCCGATTGAAAATCCGTCGAACCCGATGATGAAGCTGGTCTACAACATGTCGCGGCGCCAGTTTGGCAAGGTGATGACGCCGATCAAGGTGTTTGCCGCGCGCATGCCACTTGGCTTTGGGATGTTTACCGCGAAAATCAGCAAACTGGACCAGAAGCTGGAGCTGCCTGCCGAGATGCGAATGCTGGTCCGCGAGCGCGTTGCGCGCATCAATGTTTGCGAGTTCTGCATCGACATTGGCCGTGCGTTTGCGATCAAGGCGGGAATGAACGAGGCCAAATTCGATGCGCTCGAGAATTACGCGACGAGCCCGTTGTTTAACGATGCTGAGCGCGCGGCGCTGGACTACGTGACCGAGCTGACCCGCGACAAGAATGTGAAGCCTGAAACATTTGCGCGGCTCAGGAAGCACTACTCCGAGCGGGCGATTTGCGAGATTGTGTGGCTGGTGGCGAGCGAGCACGTGTACAACATGACCAACATCGGGCTGAACATTCACTCGGACATGCTGTGCGACATTAGCCGGAAGAAGAAATAAACCTGGATTAAGCTCCAAGGTCGATTACAAGCTTTCCGCGGGCGCGCCAGGTGCCCTGATAGCGCATCGCTTCCGGGACTTCGACGAGGGTGTACTTTTTGTCGATGACGGACTTGAGCTTGCCTGTGGCCAGCAGTTCGCCAATGAAAAACAGATCGTCGCGGTTGGCCTTGGCCATGAAGACAACGAACTTCTGGGTGGAAAACCACGATCGAACAAGGGTGGCGGCAAGTCCGGCGATCATTACCGGAAGGGACTTATGCCCGGCAAGCACACCTGCGCCGATGTGAATGCCCTGCGGGGTCAGGACGCGCCGGCAAATTGAGAACGGGTGGTTGCCGGCAAGATCGAGGATCACATCGAAATGCTCCGCGCCCTGAGTAAAGTCTTCTTTGGCGTAGTCAATGACGCGGTCGGCCCCGAGCGATCGCACGAGGTCTGCGTTGCGCGCGCTGCATACGGCGGTGACGTGCGCGCCCAAGATTTTGCCGAACTGCACTGCGAATGTGCCTACGCCGCCCGAAGCACCGTTGATGAGGACAGTCTGGCCGGGCTGGAGTTTTCCGTACTTGCGGAGCCCCTGCAGTGCGGTGAGGGCTGCAACCGGGCAGGCAGCCGCATCTTCAAACGAGACACTTGCCGGTTTGGGCGCCAATTTAGATTCCGGCGCTGTCGCGTATTCAGCAAATGCGCCGCGGCAGTTTCCGAATACCGCATCGTCGGCCTTGAACTTCGTGACGGCGGGGCCGACGGCTTCAACAACGCCCGCGCAATCGACTCCTGGGTGCTTGAGCTTGCCCCGGCCAAACAGCAGCCGAAAGATAGCCGGGCCGCCCTTCAGCATGTGGTAGTCAAGCGGGTTGACGGCCGCGGCATGAACCTTGATCAGGACTTCCTTCTCATTTAGGGTTGGCTTCTCAATCTCCTCGCAGGTGAGGACTTCAGGGGGGCCGTTCTTGCGGTATACGATCGCCTTCATCGAATGGCCTCATTCTCGATGCAGCTACTAGAATTGCTGCCGCAAGGATGGCACAAGTGTGCTCGTCACAGGGGAGGGTGACAGCACATAGGGGTCAGCTTTTCTGCGGCATCGAATGCGACGGAAGTCCTCGATTGTTCCTCTTGTACACTGGAGGGTTCCCCACTTCCGCGGGCGATTGAGCAGGAGTTCGTAGATGGCGTCGATCATTGTTCCGGCAAATCCGAGCGAGTCGCGGCCCGGGCGCTTTGGCGTTTATGGCGGCCGGTACGTGCCGGAGACGCTGGTGGCGGCGCTCGATGAGCTGGAGCACGCGTACGAAGAAGCGAAGGCCGACGCGGCTTTTCAAGCGGAACTCAATTCCCTGCTGAAGGATTACGCGGGGCGGCCTACGCCGCTCTATTTTGCGAAGCGGTTGACGGAGCAACTGGGCGGGGCAAAGATTTATTTGAAGCGCGAAGACCTGCTCCACACAGGCGCGCACAAGATCAACAACGCACTCGGTCAAGGGCTGCTGGCGAAGCGCATGGGCAAGAAGCGCGTGATTGCCGAGACCGGCGCGGGACAGCACGGCGTGGCGACGGCGACGGTGTGTGCGCTGCTGGGCCTGGAGTGCGTGGTCTACATGGGCGATGTGGACATGGAGCGCCAGGAGCTGAACGTGAAGCGCATGCGGCTGCTGGGCGCGGAGGTGCGCGGCGTTTCGTCGGGATCGAAGACGCTGAAGGACGCGATCAGCGAAGCGATGCGCGATTGGGTTACGAATGTGCGGACCACTTACTACCTGCTGGGGTCGGCGCTGGGCGCGCATCCGTATCCGACGATGGTGCGCGACTTTCACCGTGTGATCAGCCAGGAATTGAAGCAGCAGATTCTGGAGAAGGAAGGCCGGCTGCCGACGGCGGTGATCGCGTGCGTCGGCGGAGGGTCGAATGCGATCGGCGCGTTCTACGAGTTTATTCCAGAGCGGAAAGTGAGGCTGATCGGCGTTGAAGCCGGCGGACGAGGGCCGGCGCTGGGCGAGCATGCGGCGCGATTCCAGGGCGGCGCGCCAGGCGTGTTGCAGGGGACCTATTCGTATGTGCTACAGGATGAGGACGGGCAGATTGCGCTGACTCATTCGGTTTCGGCGGGACTGGATTATGCGTCGATTGGGCCGGAGCATGCGGCGCTGCACGACTCGGGCCGCGCGGAGTACGTTTCTTGCGATGATGCGGCGGCACTCGAAGCAGTGGTTAGGTTGGCGCGTACGGAGGGGATTCTGCCGGCGCTCGAGAGCGCGCACGCGGTGGCAGAGGCAATTCGCATGGCTCCAGCAATGGCCGCAAATGACATACTGGTGGTGAACCTCTCTGGACGCGGCGATAAGGATATGGGGATTTTGGCGCGGGAGCTGAAGCTGTAGCCGAGCAAGCAGTTTCGGTTTCCCAGGTCTCAAAATCGAGACCTAGGGCACCCGCTCCCTTGTGGTGAGGCGAGAGTAGGTTTGGTTTCGTGCTATCCCACCCTTGCGGCAAAAACAAGAGCGCCGCAAGGATGGGGCACCCACTCTTTTGTGGTGGGGCGGGGGGCGCAAAAAAGCAACCGCAGGTCCTTCGACTGCGTTTGCCACAAAATGCGCGGCAGACTCCGCTCAGGATGACATTCAGGTTTGTCGGGAAGTTTTGGTAGAGGACGATAGTTTGTAATGCCGATTCGTTTCGATCACAAGCCGGGCCTGGTTGTTTATCTGACGGCCGGCGATCCCAGCCTGGACGTCACGCGCGAAATTGCCGTCGCGGCGATTGATGCCGGCGCCGATGTGATCGAACTCGGTGTGCCGTTCAGCGACCCGCTGGGAGACGGTCCGATCATCCAGCGCGCCAGCGAGCGAGCGCTGGGGCGCGGAACGCGGCTCAGAGATGTGCTGCGAGTGGCGAGCGAGATTCATGCCGCGCGACCGCAAGCCGGCCTGATTATCTTCAGTTATTTGAATCCGATTTTGCGCTATGGGCTGCCGAAATTCGCGGACGATGCGAAAGCCGCAGGTGCAGATGGCGTGCTTGCCATCGACATGATTATTGAAGAGGCCGGCGAATATCTGGCCGAGTTGGCACGCGTGAATCTGGCACCGATTTTTCTGGCTGCGCCGACGAGCCCCGATGCGCGGCTTGAGGCGATCGCGAAGAACTCAAAAGGATTTGTTTACGCGATTTCGCGCGTAGGTATTACCGGCACACAGCAAAGCGTTGCAAACGACGCCAAGGCGCTGGCGGAGCGCGTTCGTCGATACACGCGGCTGCCGGTGGCTGTGGGGTTCGGCATCAGCAACGCGGAACACGTGGCGCAGGTGGCGGAGTTCGCGGATGCGGCGGTGATCGGCAGCGCGATTGTCGAGCTGGTAGAGCGGACGAGCCGCGAAAATGGGGCGGAGTCTGCGCCGGAGGCAGTATCGCGATTTATCAAGGGCCTTCGCCTGCGTGACGCGACGCTGGCCCGGTGAGAGAACGCAGCTTCTAGCTTCTAGCCTCTAGCTTTTTAGTGGTGGATTAAGCCGCGGAGGCTCGCATTGGCAGGAACGGGCTGGAAGCTAGAAGCTAGAGGCTGACTTGTGACGATCGAAGAATTGCGAATCCGAATCGATGTGTTGGACCGGCAGCTTGTAGAGTTGCTGAGCGAACGGGCGAGAGCGGCGCAGACTATCGGCAACCTGAAGGCCGCGACTTCGCTGCCGGTGTATGAGCCTGAACGCGAGAAGATCATCTATGCCAACGTGCGCGCGGCCAACAAAGGTCCGCTGCCGGACATCGAGCTGACGCATATCTACGAGCGCATTATTGACGTGATGCGGGCGTTGCAGCGGAACGAGCTGGCAAGCCAAAGAAATGCCCAAGCCGCTCTTGCAGAGAGCTCGGGCGTCGCTGCGGGCACGGCGCCCGAGACAGGGAAAAAGCAATGATTGTCGCCATGCAGGCTGGTGCCACCGAAGAGCAAGTGGATGCCGTGATCAACGCCATGGAAGAGGTGGGCGTGAACGTGCATCGGACGACGGGAGAGTTCCAGACGATCCTGGCGGGAGTGGGGCCCACGGCGGGCCTGGATCTGACGAAATTCGAGATGCTGCCCGGCGTGCTGAACGTGCACCGGATCAGCGCGCCTTACAAGCTGGCGGGACGCGCGTTCCGGCCTGAAGGCACCGTGGTGGAGTTTCGCAACGGCGCGAAGATCGGCGCGGAGAAGGTGGCGGTGATTGCCGGGCCGTGCGCGATTGAGAATCGCGAGCAGATATTTGCGATTGCCGCGGCAGTGAAGGCGGCCGGCGGAGGGTTTCTGCGCGGAGGGGCCTACAAGCCGCGCAGCTCGCCGTACTCGTTTCAGGGGCTGGGAATTCCTGGTTTGGAACTGATGCGCGAGGCTGCCGAAGCGAACGGCCTGCTGGTGGTGAGCGAGGTGATGGAGATTGCGCAAATCGAGCCTATGCTGCCGCTGGTGGACTGCTTCCAGGTGGGCGCGCGCAATATGCAGAACTTCAATCTGCTGCGCGAGCTCGGCCAGGTGCGCAAGCCGATCCTGCTGAAACGCGGGATTGCGGCGACAGTCGAGGAACTGCTGCTTTCAAGCGAGTACATTTTGTCGGGCGGGAACTACGACGTAATTCTTTGCGAGCGAGGGATTCGGACGTATGAGACTGCAACGCGCAACACGATGGACATTGCGGCGATCCCGGTGATCAAGAAGCTTTCGCATCTGCCGATTGTGGCCGATCCTTCGCACGGAACGGGGCGGCGCGACATGGTTCCAGCGATGGCCAAGGCCGCCGTGGCTGCGGGCGCTGACGGGCTGATCATCGAGATTCATCCAAACGCGGATAAAGCTGTCTCCGACGCGGCGCAGACGCTGTTTCTCGATCAGTTTGAGAAGCTGGTGGGCGAGTTGCGGGGGCTTGCGGCGGCGGTAGGAAGAACGCTGTAAGATCAAGCGAGTCAGTGGGTCAGCGAGTCATGATCGAGCGCATCTCCATTCTGGGTACTGGGTTGCTGGGCACGTCAGTTGGATTGGCGCTGCGCGGGGCGGGATTTCGCGGCTCGATCACTGGCTGGAACCGCGGCGCCGAGCAGGGGCAGATGGCACGGAAGTTGGGGGCGGTCGATTCGCTCGCGGCCGATGGCTTGGAAGCCGCGCGGGCGAGCCATGTGACGGTGCTCGCCGTTCCTATCTTCGCCACGCTCGATTGGATGGAAAAGCTGGCGCCGGTGCTCGGTCCCGAGCAACTCGTGACCGACGTGGGCAGCACCAAGCAGGTAATTTCGGAGGCCGCGGCGCGGCTCTTCAACACGCCGGGGCGGGCTGCGTTTCTGCCGGGACACCCGATGGCAGGCAAGGAGCGCGGCGGCGCGGCGCTGGGCGATGCGAATCTTTTTCGCGGCGCGGTGTGGCTATTTACGGACGATAAGGCAGCGAAGCGTTCAGCAAAATCGGCGGAATTCGTGAAGAGTTGGCGCGAGTGGGTCATGGCGATGGGCGCGAAGACGCTCGATCTCGATCCTGTGCGGCACGATGAGCTGGTGGCGTGGGTGAGTCACCTGCCTCAGTTCACGGCGACGGCTCTGAGCGCATTGCTTGAAGAGGAAGTGGGCGATGCGCCGGAGCTGAAGGACGTGGGCGGACGCGCGCTGCGCGAGATGACGCGCCTGGGCGCGAGCCCTTACTCGATGTGGCGCGATATTGCGCTTACCAATACCGAAGCCGTGGAGCGCGCATTGTTAGCGCTGGAGCAGCGCCTCGCCCAGTTGCGCGAGAACCTTCGCACTCCCGAGCTGCGCAACGAATTCGATCGGGCCAACAAGTTCCGGCGGGAGTGACGGCGCGGTAAAGGCTCAGTAGACGTGGACTTTCGCCACTTTGCCGTTGAGGAACTTCACGACCCAGCGGTGGTCATCGCGAAGGTAGTACCAGGTCTCGCTCAGGCTGTCATCCGTGGTATCGTCCACCTTTTTCTGATCGGGTTCGCCGGCACTCATCAGGACCATCTTGTAGGTCATGCCCTCAATGATGTCCTTGGCGCGAATGGCCTCCTGGAACTCAGGCGCGAGGCCCTGGAGGTCCAAGCTTTGGCCGATTTTTCCGACGTCGAGAACGCGCTGCAGGAGTGGGAGAAATGCGACAGTCTGGAGATCGGCATCGGTGACGTCTCTGCCGTAACGGAAATTGACTCGCGACCCGCCTGCACGCATAAGGCCCGCGCCTTTCTTTTCAGCATTCTTGCTGGCGCCGCTGCCCTCGCCGCCACCGCCGAGGTGAATCTCTACGCGGTCGCTATCCACCTTCACGTCGGTGATGGTTACCCACTGATCGCGCGCGACGCCGACGCCTTTGTCTTTGAGGAATTTGGACAGATCTTTCATGTCGATGCCTCGATCATCGAGCCGCTTATCGGTCTTGGGATTGACATACAGATCAATTCCGTCTTTGTAGGCCGGCATATCCATGAGCGCTTTGACATCTTTGCCGAGCAGAGTCTTGCTCAACGCATCTTTCGCCACATCGGTGGTTTGGGCCATCAGATGTGTTTGGAAGGCGGGAAGCACAAGCACCAGAAGAGCAAGAAGATGGGACTTCGACACGCAACTCATGTGAGAACACTCGCTTTCTAATCGGGTGATTCCGGAGCCGTTTGCTCGCTATGGCCGGTTATGTCCGCAGCGCAAAAAAGTTTGAAGGTGAAGAGGTGCAAATTATCGCGATTGCGGGAATCTCTGTCAACCGCGAGGCGATCCTGATCGACCGAAAGTCGAACAGATAAGTCGAGGCGAATGAACCTGTTCATGTGGTCTCATATTCCTCCTACCCCATTCGTTCCATATGCGCTTATAGTCGTTTGCCGATACACTCACTCAGAATCATGATGGCGCGGACGTACGGCCGACTTTGGGGCGTGGTCAAAGTGTCAGCGGCGTGTGCAGTGTTTGCCGCAGCCGCAAGCGCAGGTGCGCTCGATCCACAAAAGGCCATCTCCCAATATATTCAGGCAGTGTGGAACACGGAATCGGGACTGCCGCAGACGTCCCTTTACTCTGTTGCGCAGACTGGCGATGGCTATTTGTGGGTAGGAACCGAATCGGGGCTGGCGCGATTCGATGGCGTACGTTTTACGGTCTATGACCGGCACAATACCAAGGCGCTGCCGGCCGACTACATCTCACGCCTACTGGGCGCGCGCGACGGAAGCCTGTGGATTGGCACCGACAGCGGACTTGTGCACCTGAAGAATGGCGCGTGGACCACTTACACGGTTCGAGACGGTCTTTCAAGCAACGATATACGTGCGCTTTTTGAAGGCAGCGACGGAAGCCTGTGGTTGGGTACAAAGCGCGGCATCGACCGCCTGAAAGACGGCAAATTCGAGGTCTACGGTAACCGCGATGGATTGCCGGGAACCGCGGTGACCGACGTGAAGGCAGACGCCGCAGGCGTTTTGTGGATTGCGACCGATGCGGGACTCGGGCGGTTCGACGGCAAACGCTTTGGCGCGTACACGACGCTCGGCGGGCTGACAAGCAGTTCGATTTCGGCGCTGGCCATTGCTCCCGACGGCGCGGTGTGGATGGCTGGGGCACATGGACAACTGGCCAAGCTGGCCCGGGGGCGCGTGGAGGACGAGTCAACCGACGCGATCAGGAAGGAAGTAAAAGCGGATGACATCAACGCGCTTCTCTTCGACCACAATGGCAATCTCTGGATTGGATTCGAGAGCCGCGGGGTGGCGCGCCTTTATAAGGGTTCCTTGAGCCGCTATGGCGCGCAGGACGGATTGCCCGGCGACACGGTCGAGTCTCTCTTTGAGGACAGCCAGCACAACCTGTGGGTCGGACTGTTCGACGGCGGCCTGACGGAACTGCGCGATGGAACGTTTACGACATTCGGAAAACCAGAAGGGCTTTCGGCGAATACCGATTGGTGCGGACTGCAAGCGCGGGATGGAAGCATCTGGATGGCTACAAGCACGGGCGGTCTGGACCGGATTTTGCCGAACGGCGCCGTCCGATCGTACTCAAGCGGGGAACGGCGGTCGAACGAAACCCTTCATTCGATGATCGAGACACGCGATGGAGCGATATGGTTCGGCCAACGGCACGGGGTGTTGACGCGTTTCCTGAATGGCCGATTCGCCACCTTCAAGTACGAGAGATCGAGCAAGTACGCCATTAATTCGTTGCTTGAGGACCGCGACGGCGCCCTGATCGTCGGCACGTATGGCTCCGGAGCGGCACGGTTCAAGGACGGCAAGTTTGAGGTGATTCGCGCCACGGGCGAGATTCCGGCAATGGCAGAGGCAGCCGATGGGACGCTGTGGCTGGGCACAGACGGCGAGGGTGTAATCCGGATCAAGAACGGGAACTCGAGCAGCCTGACCGAGGCAAACGGGCTGCTCAGCGATCACATTCTGGCGCTTCATCTGGATGATGAAGGAGTGCTGTGGATTGGATCGTCTTCTGGCGGGCTGAACCGAGTGCAAGACGGAAGGATCACGTCCTATACGCCGGAACAAGGGCTCTTCGACTCCACGGTAGGAAACATTCTTGAAGACAAAGCCGGCAATCTGTGGATGGGGTCGGACAAAGGCATTTTCCGGGTCGCCAAGAGCGAGTTGAACGACTTTGCCAATGGGAAGAAGAGCGCGATTCACGGTGAGATGTACGACACCAAGGACGGCCTGCGTTCGCGCGAAACGATGCAGGGCGGGACTGGGACGGCGTCAAAAGGGCCGGACGGGCGGCTTTGGTTCTCCACCATGCGCGGATTGTCGGTCGTCGATCCCGCTCATGCGATGGGCGACAGCGAGACACTCCGCGCACAAATTGCAGAGGTAAGCATCAATGGCAATGCGGTCGATCCAGTCCAGAGCATTTCCATCGGTCCGGGAGCGAGCCGGCTCGAGATCCGATTCACTGCGCCAAGCTTCATTGCCCCAAGAAAGATTCACTTCCGCTATATGCTGGAAGGCTTCGACGACCATTGGAGCGCCTCGTCCACGCGCCGATTCGCAGACTACACCAATCTTCCGCCCGGCCGTTACCGCTTCATGGTCCAGGCCAGCTGGGACGGCGACCGATGGAATTCCGACGCCGAACCGCTGAGCCTTTCTGTTGTGCCGCCCTGGTACAGAAGCCGGCCGGCAATCTCCAGTTTTGTCTTTGCGGCGATCATTCTCACCTGGTTGTTTGTGGAGATGCGGACGCGCAGTTTGAAGCGGCGGCGCAACGATTTGGAACGTTTGGTAGTGGAGAGAACCGCGCAGTTGGAGATCGAAAAACAGGGTCTTCTGAGAGCGCGAGAGGCGCTACAGTTCCAGGCGGCGCACGATTCCCTCACCGGACTATGGAGCAGGAGTGCGATTCTCGAGCAACTTGCCCGCGAATTGGAGCGGGCCACGCGCCAGCGAACCGTGCTCAGCGTGGTTGTCGGCGATCTCGATCACTTTAAAGTGATCAACGACACCTACGGACATCTTAGCGGGGATTATGTGCTACGCGAGTCCGCCCATCGCCTGGTGGGATTGATGCGTGGATACGACGCTGTGGGCCGCTACGGCGGTGAAGAATTCCTTCTCGTTTTGCCTGGTTACGATGCGGCCAGGAATCCGGCGCGCTCGCATGAACTTGTGGACGTGCTTGCGTCGCGGCCCTTCGACTGCAATGGAACCGAGATCAAAGTTTCCTGCAGCTTTGGCGTGACGGTGACGGAACCCTGGCAGGATCACACAACGATCGACGACCTGATTCGCCGCGCCGACAAGGCGCTCTACGAGGCGAAGCGGAACGGCCGGAACCGCGTGGAATTCGATCCTGCCTCTATGCCTGCAAAGGCAGAGCGCTGATCCGTATTCGCTTGCCTTTGGGTGGACTCAGCCATTCAGACCGACGCCATGAGGTTGCTTGGTTCTGGCGCCACGCCAGTAGAGGAACAGACCCACAGCGAGAGCGACTGCCGTCTCAACCGCAACCTTAACGAAGAACAGCCAGCCATTCGAGGAGTCGCCTGGCGGGATGAAGGAGACGATTAAGCAGAAAAACACCACCGAGAATCCCAAGCCACCGCAGATCCAGACGCCCATTTTGCCACCGGGAATGAGCACAGCATGCGGGTTTTCCATGCGATCGGCACGGCCCGCGAGCTTGATGACCGCAGCGAACATGTAGAGGAACGGCAAGAAGTAAAGAATAATCGCGACATCGATGAGTCCCTGGTAGGCTCCGCGCGCGGAATCGCCGATCTGGCTCAGCAGCAGCACTGCGCAAGAGATGACAGCCTGCACAAGGATCGAGATGTACGGGGTCTTCCAGCGCGGATGAATCTTGCCGAAGGCAGCGGGAAGGTAGCGATCGATGCCAACCTGGAAGGGCACGCGCGCAACACCGGCGACCGTGGTGCCGACGCCGCCCGCATTACCAGCGGTCACGAGAATTGCCGCGATGACGCCGATGAATCCTATTTTGAGAGTGGCAGATCCTACGGCGATGGCGTGAAACACGCCGCTCTTGGGATCGATGCCGGCGGCGGGCGCCAGGGACAGGACGGCAAAGGTTCCGGCGACGTACATGAGGGCAATGAGCGCGCCGCCGCCCAAGACCGCGCGCGGCAGCGTGCGGCGTGGATCGCGGACTTCCTCGGCCATGCAAGAGACGAGCTCAAGCCCCGTAAACGCGAATGCGATCTGCGACCAGAAGTTGACCGTATCCCAATTCCAAGTGGGCAGCATGTTGACCAGCGTGAAGTGCGTGACAGAACCGTGGCGCACGAAAACTGCAACGGCCACTGCAACCAGGATGAGCAGCGGCGCGTAGGTTCCGACGCCGCCGGCATTCTGCAGCCATTTGCCGATATTCAGGCCAATGATGTTCAGCAGCACAGCCAGAAGCAGCATTGCGAGCGAGGTCCAGAGCAGGAACGACTGGTTCTGCGCAAGATCTGCGCCATGGCTGGAAGAGATGTACGCGGACATGGACGCGCTGGCCAGCAGCAAGCCGGGAAAGTAAAAGACTGTGTAGATCCAGTAGGTCCATCCGGTGATGAACCCGTGAAACGGACCGAACGCGTCCCGTGCCCAGGCATAGATACCGCCCTCTTCAGGGAACCGTGAAGAAAGCTCATTGATGACCAGCGCGCCGGGCACGAAGAACAGGAGCGCTGCCAACACCCAGAGGCTCACGGATGAAGTGCCATTGTGGGCGGCAGCGGCAATCCAGCGCGGCCCTAAGACCGCGGCGATGTTAAACAGCAGCACATCCCAGAAGCCCATGGCTTTGCGCAACTGCGGTTTGGAGTCGCGCGCATCGGGCACGGGGAGGCTCATGCAATCACCTGGGACGCGGAGGGCATGTGGAGATGATAATAGCCGCTAGCTTACTGCTCCTAGCCACCTTTTACTCGTCGCGGAGCCAGTGCTCGGTTCGGCCGAGCACTGGGATCAGGAAATAGCCGTGCAAGCGCAGCTTTTTGCCGCGGTCTTCGAGCGAAAGCGAGGCGCTATAGATCTTGCCGGTCTCAGGATCGAGGATCTGTCCACCTGACCATTGACCGCCATCCTGCACAAATCCAGAAAGTATCTGGAGGCCCACGAGAGGGCGGTCTTTCAAATCACCGCTGCAGAGATAGCAGGTGGGATGGGGGACTGGCGGGTCAAAGAGCTGCTCAATGGTTCCGTAGAGCTTTCCATTTTCTTCGCGGATAGCGACGATGCCCGTCACCTTTCCGGTTGCGTCGTCGACGGTCTTCCATCGGCCCACTGGAGAATGGGGCTCGAAATTCGTCGAGCGAACCGACTGTGCGAGGGCGAGAGGAGATAACCCCGCCAACGCGACGAGAGCAAGAAACAGAATCCGGGAGATGAAGACGCGAAGCCGGGGAAGTGGCATAAGTTCAGTTTCCTGCAGGGAATTAGACTCGTCGAGCGCAAAGAGGTTTGATGCGGGCCACGGCAGCCGGCGGGGGCTACTCAGATTCTTTGGCGGCTCTTACTTCCTGTGCGGTCGCGGCTCGGTCGCCGGGCAGGTCAGAGGAGGCGAGATTAGAGAGTTCAAGGTTCGAGGGGTCAAGCGGTTCAAGGCCCTCTGCTCTTGCTGCATCGATCAAGGCTGCCGAAGAAGCGACAAAAGTGATTCCGGTGCTGGGGAACATATCGCGAGCGGTAAGCGCGGAGCCGAGTTGCAGAGCTTCTGGCCAACGCAGCGAAGTTCGATCGAGGAGCTGGCGCGCCGATTCCAACACGCCCGGATTCAGGGGTTGCTGCACCATTCGCCCCGCCTCAACGCGCAGCATCTCGAGCGCCGCGGTGGCGGCCTCGGGGGCGATTTGCCCTGAGCGCTCGCGCCGCCTGATGGCCGCATAAACCTCAAGGGGCGTTGCGGCAGAGATCAGCTTTCGATTGTCTTCAACGTTCTGAAGCAGACGGATCAGCGCATCGGTACCAGGTTCGCGGACAAACAGCTTGGCGAAAGCCGTCGCTTCAAGAAAGAAAAAACTCACTAGCTCCCCCGATCTTCATCAATCGCGAGGGCCACCGGCTCACCCTGCAGTTCAACTGGATGGAAACGCTGAGCTTCCTCGGGAATGCCCGCCTCGGCGCGGTTGAGGCGAATGGTCGTGGTGGGATATGCCGGGGTCTTGGGGTTGGCAATTTTGCTGGTGATCACCACGCCGCGCTGGATGGCCTCGGCCAGCACGGTTTGGCGGGTTTCTGGATGCTGATTCCAACGGAAAGCCTTGCGCGGGAGAAAGGAATCGCGGAACCACTTGAGGGCGATGAAGGCGTGTCCGCCACGTTCGGCCTCGGCCAACGCCGCGCAAAGCTCCTTGACGCGGGCATCCAAATCGGCAGGAGATGCCTCCTCCATTTCCTCGGCCTCTTCTTCGGCGGCACGGCCGGCTCGTGGCACGCGGGTCAGACGCGGCGCGGGCTCCTCTCCATCGATGCGCTCAAAGTAGATGCGCACTTCGTCGTCCTCGGGCGACCAAGTGTCGGCCGAAGCATTACGGCGCTTGCTGCGCCCGTTTTCACTGCATAGCTCGACGATGGCCTGGTATCCAGGAGGGGCCAGAAACCGCAGTGCCCGCATCAGGCCGGGATCCTGCGAGTAAGCGAGCTCGTTTAATGCATCCTCAATCATCTCTTCAGCAGCGGGGATCGACAGATTCCCGTTCTCAACGGGGTTTTGCGCAGATTTCATTGCCTTCATCTTTTTCTCCCTATACAGCTGCTCGCGGCCGCGGAGCCAGCACACTCACCGGCCGCATTACCTAAACGGCTCGGAGCTGCGCCGCACGCATCGAACAGCAGCGATCGATTTAAGAGTCCCAACATGCTCATTGGAGCGAGGAAAATGGGCTCCAATTCCTGAATTCAGCGCAATAAGAATCCACTAAGAATGCGGCCACGGCTGGATGTGATTGCCCCTGCACCTTACCAGTCGAGAGGAAACCAAGCCTACGGGAAAACCTAGAAGATACGATTAATGATCCATCATAGGCACGCTCCTCCACCGTGACAACATTTATTTGTCGTGGATATTGCGGGAGGAATCTGTCCGGAAACAGCTCAATTGCTCAATGCGGCGCGGATTCCCCGGCCCTGAGCACGCTTCCCCAAATGCGCTGCACCGACGCTTTACCACCATCAGACGCTCAGATTCGTAGAATAGAGTACATGCACCGCTGTTTGCAGTCGCTTTTTTTCATCTGTCTTGTAATCCCCGCACTGCACGCCGACGGACAGCCCTTCGATCTGTCCGGACCCAAGGTCGATATTCACGTCAAGCGCGGAAACGTGACGCTCCCGATCTCCGAGGTGCCCAACTTAATGCCAGGAGACCGGATGTGGGTTCATCCGGACCTTCCGGAAAGCCAGGCTACCCATTTCGTGCTGGTGGTGGCCTTTCTGCGCGGTTCCACCAACCCTCCGCCTGCGGAGTGGTTGACGCGCGTGGAAACGTGGACGCGGGAGGCACGCGACGAGGGAGTCTTTGTTACGGTTCCCGAAGGTGCACAGCAGGCGTTGTTGTTTCTTGCGCCGGAGACGGGCGGCGACTTTAACACATTGCGCAGCGCGGTTCGCGGCCGACCCGGCTCGTTTGTGCGTGCCGCACAGGATCTGCACGCAGCCAGCTGGGAGCGCATGCGCCTCGAGGCCTATCTGGGCGATGTGAAGGTGAGCAGCCAGTTCGATCCCCAGGAGTTAAAGACGCGCACCGAGATGGCGGCGCGCAGCCTGGGAATCAAGATTAACGAGAGCTGCTTTGATAGACCGGCGGAAGAACAAGCTTCGTGCCTGGCGCAGAATTCAGAGGGACTGGTGCTCGACGACGCCAACGCACAGTCACTGGTGAACCAGTTGGCCAACGGGGACACGCTGAACCTGATGAATGCCATCAGCTCAACTTCCCTGGCCGGCGGCGGCCTCTATAGCCCGTACGTGGGCGCAGTGGTGGATATGGCGAAGATTCTCTCGTCGCTGCACACCGCGCACTTCCAATACATCCCAGCGCTGGCCTTGCCGACGGCCGACAGCCTGAACCTTCGGCTGAACATGCCGCCCTCGTTCCGCAATCCGATGTCGGTCGTGGTAATCGCGCTGCCTCCGGTTGGGGCAGCGCGGCCAGAACCGCTGCATCCCGTGAACCCCGAGGATCATTTCTGCGCGCTGAAACCGGGTTTGGTGCTGCCCGCCGCAGGTGCACCGTTGATCTTTGCGACTGATTTGGCCCACGACCTGGTTTTGCACTTAGAGGCTGCAGATGGGTCGGGGAAAGGAGTTGACCTTCCGTTGGCTGTGGACGCGGACAAGGGCGGGCTGGTTCCGACGGAAAAGATTCCCGCGCTGCCCGGCGGAGATCTAACGGCCGTGGTTCGCGGCAAATGGGGATTCGACGACTGGGTTGGGCCGCAATACCAGCTGGTGACCGCACGGCGTGGCGAGTGGAGCGTGGACGCCACCGACCGCTCTGCCCTGGTAGTGGGCCGCGACGATACCGTGGTACTCGATGGCCTGACTTCTGATTGCGTGGAGAAAGTGACTGCGCAGATCGATGAAGGCCCGCCCGTTACGCTGGCATGGAAATCGCCCAAACCCAGCGAACTGGAGATCACAATCCCGCTCAAAGAGGCAGAGCCGGGACCCGTAAACCTGGAGATCGATGAGTTCGGAATGGCTAAACCGGACCGCCTGAAGATGGTGGCCTACGCCGCTGCCGCATCGCTCTATGGCTTGACCCTGAATTCCGGAGACAAAATTGCGCTGCTGAAAGGTACGCGGCTCGATGAAGTGGCGCAGGCGCGGGTCGAAGGCGTTACGTTTGCGCCCTCCGCACTGGACCGCGTGGAGAACCTCGATCAGTTGCAAATGAACAGCGTTGGATCGACGGACAGCCTTGAGGCCGGAAAGGCGTATGTCGCCCTGGTGGATTTGAAGGATGGCCGCACGCTGAAAGCGCCCGTGACCGTTGATCAGCCGCGTCCGAAGGTGACACTGCTCAACGAAGGAATCCAAGCGGATGGCGCCGTGCCCTCGCCCGTAGAGATGAGCAGTCCCGCGGACCTGCCGGTTGATGGCCGCCTGGTCTTCTTCCTCAAGTCCGACGTCCCGCCCGATTTTCCGCGCGATGAAAAGATCGAGGTGGCGGCAGCCGACTCGAGCTTTCACACGACACTTGCATTGAGCGATGGCAGCTTGATGCTCGAAGATGCGCACACGGCGGAGGCCAGCCTGGAGCCACTGGCGCGCTTCGGCTCCTCAGCGTTTGGTCCCGTGCGCGTACGCCCAATCTCCGCAGGTGGCGCGACCGGCGACTGGGTCGCACTTGGAACGCTTGTGCGCATCCCCGGATTCAAAGAGCTGCGCTGCCCGCGCGCAGTGGCCAAGCCATGCATCCTGAGCGGAACCGATCTTTTTCTGGCAACGTCGATTTCAGCTACGGCGTCGTTCGAGAGCTCAGTGAATGTTCCACCGGAGTTTACCGGGACGGATCTGGTTGTTCCCCATCCCGTGAAAGGCGTCCTCTATCTGAAGTTGCGCGACGATCCGGCGAACTCGGAGTCGCTGACGCTCCCCGTGACACTCATGGCAGGGCCGGCGCCGGAAGCTCCGGCCGCGGCAGAGAAGCCGCCTCCCGCCATTACGCCGGTACCACCGCCGGCTGCGGCCGGCGAAGGGGCGCAAACTCAAGCGCCAGCTCGGAATTGATCGAGCATCTCAGTTTTCGACCCTGAAACTCTCCGCCGTGTGTCGAGGTTTTGGGATGGGGACCCACCTCATCGCGTGGGTGCTTTCCCAGGTCTCAAAGTCGAGACCTGGGGCACCAAAATTTCCAGGTGAGGAAACGGACAGATGCTTAGTTAAAGTAGCTGCGGTTCTTCTCGGCAAAATCCGCCTTGTCGGACGGCAGCTCGTCGAGCGAGAAGATGGCGTTCTGCGCGCAGATGGAGGCGCAGTTGCCGCAGTCGATGCACTCATCGGGATTGATATAGACCTGGGTTACGGTTGCGGCCGCGGGGTCATTCTGGGCGGGCGCGATAGCGGCGGTGGCGCACTCGGCCACGCAAACAAAATCCTTGGTGCAGGCATCGGTGATTACATAAGCCATGGGAACGTTGCTCCTCGATCGCGGGTGCGCTTTATTTGGCACCCTTTCCCAGAGGTTATCGGCAGAGTGTTTCCCGGGGCCGTGATCCGAATCACGTTTAGAGCGCTGGCTGCCTGGAGATTATCCCAATGCGGTACGGGGGACATGGCGCCGCCCGGTTTCGGTTGATTCGGTGTGGGCGACTAGAAGATCCGTACGCGAAGACCCGCATTTACACCGAGCGAATTCATGTTGCCGAAGGTGAAGTTCGGCCAGTCCTGATACTCGAAGTCGACGGCGCGGAGAGTAAGTCGGCGCGTCAAGCGGAAATCCACTCCGCCACCCGCAGTCACGACCAGGTAGCGCCCATAAGCGTAGTTGTAAGGGAAGTTGAAGTCGCCAAAGCCGACGAGGCCTTTGGCGTAGGGCGCGAAACGGCCGACATCGAAGTGGTAGCGGGCGCCTATGGAAAAAGTTTCGGCATGGACATTCGCCGTCTGATGGAACTCCAGCCATCGGCCTTCCGCCTCAATACCGAAGCGGCGCTTGGTATCGGCGTCGACAAACGCGGTGATGCCCGCCATTTTCCGCTGGCCGTACTGAATGGAATATGCGGATCCCATGCCGCCGACCGACACGATGAGACCGCCCCTGTCGCCCGCAGCCTGAACCTGAGCCGGCGCGAGGCGCGGCGCGGCGCAAAGAATCGCCAGCACCAGAAGCGCGGCGAGACGAACCTCGAAAAACGGCTTGCCGTTCCGTGCCCGCAGAGCCGGCGTTCCGTTCCGCAAACAATTCAAATCAAGCAAACGCTTCATCTTTCTCCCATGCCCGCTCGGCGTTGAACGCCTTCGGATCTATTTCGTGATCGTGAGCGAAACGTTTTGGTACTGCTGGACGTCGCTCGTTGCGCCCGTTCCGGTTACCTGGATCACATAACTGCCGGGCGTGGCTGTGTTCACGGAATAGCTGCTGCAGCCGGTGGCCAGGAGCGCGGCCGCTGAAAGCACCAGAACCATCGCCGTGGTGAAGATTCCTGCGCTGCGTTTGCGGAGGCGCCAGAAAATGAATCCAAAGAGCGCGCTGAAGGGCAGGAACAGGCCGGCCAGAGAGACCCTCGAGATGCCTGCCGGACGGTTCATGGCTGAACTTCCTCCGCCCAGTGGGTTGTTGGTGTCGATCGTGAGCTGAACGCTTGCGGAACCACCTGGCGTCAGCTTCACACTCGGGTTGGAGAAGTGACAGAAGACTCCCGCCGGAAGCGAAGCGCAGCCGAGGCCAACCGTGTCAGTAAAGCTGCCGTTCGAAATCAGGTTGACCGTCACCGTGGCGTTCTGAGAGGTTGCCATGGTCACACTGGCGGGGCTTACAGCCAATGTGAACTGGGTGGGTGTGCCGGAAACGGAGATGGATGGCGAAGAGGACGGAAGATGGTCCGCGTCTCCACTGTAGTTGGCGATGATGCTGTAACTCACGCCGGCGGTGAGGTTCGGAGTGAGCGTTGCCACGCCATTCGCGTCCATCGTGGCCGACCCAAGCGTGGTGGTGCCGCTCATGAATGTGACGGTGCCGGTGGGCGGGACTCCGGTGGCGCTGTTCAAGACCGTTGCAACAAGGATCACCTGCGGTGTGGTGCCGGTGGTGGTGGCGGATCCCAGACTGGTGGTGGTCGGAATGAGACCGACGGTTTCGGTGATGGCGGTTGATGTGCTGGGCGCGTCAGCCGGGTCGCCCTGGTAGCTCGCTGTGATGGAGTAGGTTCCGGGAGCCAACGTTGAGGTGGCGAAACTGGCTGTGCCCGCTGCCAAGGCCGCGGAAGCCAGCGTGGTGCCGTTAGCGATGAAGTTCACGGTCCCGGTCGGAGTTCCGCCGTTGCCTGTGACTTTTGCGGTGATGGTGACGGCTGCGCCCACAAGGGCTGGATTGGGAGCGACTGTAATGGCAGTGGCCGTTGTGGCCAACGAGACCGTGAGAGAGACGGGTAACGATGTGCTGGCGGCGTCATTGGCATCGCCCGTGTAGGAAGCAGTGATGGCGTACGTGCCGGCCGCCAATGACGAAGTGGTGAACGTGGCGACGCCGGAGGAGTTAACGTTGCCCGCACCGATCACGTTGCCGTTGGCGATGAAGCTTACGCTTCCTGTGGGCGCGCCGCCGTTGCCCGTTACCGTGGCAGTAAAGGTGATGGGCACGAGCACCAGCGCCGGGTTGGGCGCGACAACGAGTGCGGTCTGCGTGGTTGCCTGCAACACGGTTAGGGGCAAGGGAGCTGAAGCGCTGCCCTGATTATTGGCATCGCCGCTGTACGTGGCCACGATCTGGTAGCTTCCCTGCGCGAGTGCCGGGGTGATTGTCGCCGTTCCCGTATTGCCGACCGGCGCGCTGCCCAGTTGCGTGGTACCGGAGGTGAATGTGACGGTGCCCGTGGGTGTTCCTGAACCTGAGGTCACCGTAACAGTTGCCGTGATCGTCTCGGGTCCCCCGGCAATGCCTGGGCTCGGCACCGCTGTAACGGTGGTTGCGGTTTGCGCCTGCTTGACCACCTGGCTCAACGGCAAAGAGACGCTTGGCCCGTTAAACGAATCGCCCGCATACGACACAGTCATGCTGTGCGTACCCATGTTGAGAGCGGCGGTAGTGAACGTCGCGACGCCCGGATTGCCACTGAGTGTTCCGGTGCCGATCGGCGTGGCGCCATCGAGAAAACTCACCGTTCCGGTGGGCGCCGTGGTGCCGCCTGGAGGTATGGTCGCAGTGAATGTGACGGAGTTGCCGTAGAACGACGGATTGAGGCTTGAGGTCAGAGTCGCTGTAGTCGGCGCCTGAACATCCTGATTGAGGACTGCCGAAGTGCTGCCCTGAATCTGTTTGGTGGCGTCGCCGTTATAGACGGCGGTGATGTGATGGACGCCGGCGGTCAGCGTCGAAGTCGCAAACATCGCCACGCCGCCGGCACTGAGGTTTTGCGTGCTGAGAGGGGTGGCTCCGTCCATGAAGCTCACGGTGCCGTCAGGAGTTACGCCTCCGCCGCCGGAGATCGTCACAGTAGCCGTGAAGGTGACATTCTGGCCGACAGCCGAAGGATTCGCGGTCGAGGTCAAGCCGGTCGCGGTGCCTTCAAGAACCGTTTGAATGAGAGCCGGAGCGGACGTGCTGGTGAAGTGCATGGTGTCGCCGCTGTAGGTCGCGACGATGGAGTGGAGGCCGACTGCAAGAGTTGCAGTGGAGAAAGTGGCGGCGCCCGACGCGTTGACGGCGAGGCTCGGGGCGATTGTTGTTGTAACGCCGCCGAAGGTATCGGCGATGCTGACAGTTCCCGTGAGATTGCCGGTGCCGGCTCCCGTGACAACTGTGACGGTGAAAGTGACGCTCTGCCCGAACCCGGAGGGATTGGGATTGGAGGCCAGGGTCGTGGTGGTGGAGTTTACAGGCTCGGCGGTCCCAACCAGCTGGATGTCGAGGGGCGAGTTGGCCGCGACGATGTTTGGCTGGGCATCTTCGTAGACATCAATGTTGGGCGTTTCGGTTTGATTATTGGTGAGCGTGGGCGTAGCGGCCGGCGCAAAGACCGCGCCGATGGTGCAATCTGAGTCGACGGCGAGCGACGCTGGGCTGGTGCACGAATTTGGCACTGCAGGATCGATGGCCGCGTTTACCGCCGGAGTGATCGCGGTCAGGTCGAGCGCGGCATTGCCATCGTTTTCAACGGTCTCGTCCTGGGTTGCCGACATGCTGCCCTGGCGGATGGGCGCGGTGTAATCGATCACGGCGAAGTTGCCCTGCATCTCGCGCACGACCATGTTGAGTGTGTCGGCAATATAGAGGTTGCCGAACCCATCGAGGTAAAGACCGACCGGTCCGTAAAGCTGGACCGCATGGAATTGACCACCGGTGTAATACGTTCCGCAGCCGTTCTGCGCGAGCGTCGAGATAAGCCCTGTGGCTGCGCTCACTTTGCGGATAGCCGCGTTCTGGGATTCGGCGATGTAGACGTTGCCGGCGGCGTCAACCGCGACACCGGACGGCGACCAGACGTCTGCCTGGTTGGAGGCGACCGGAGTCGCCGCGCACGCCGTAGCGCCCGCGTTTCCTGTACCGGCAAACGTGGAGATGGTACTGGCGGACGTAATCGCTCCGCCGAGCGCCATCACTTCGCGGACGCGCTGGTTGGCAGAGTCCGGAATGTACATGTTTCCAGAGGCATCGAAAGCCACCGCGTAGGGAAAGTTGAGCTCGGCGGTGATGGCTGTGATTCCGTCGCCATTGAAGGCGCCCGTGCCGTTCCCGTTGGTGAAGCCGTTTCCGGCAATAGTGGTGATGGCGCCGGTCGCGGCGCTCACCTTGCGGATGCGCTGGTTGCTGGTGTCGGCGATGTAGACGTTTGCCGCGGCATCGAGGGTCACGCCCTGCGGCTGGTTGAGCGCGGCCTGCGTGGCCGGGCAGCCGTCGCCTACCGCATCGCTGGCTGAGCCGCAAACCGTGCCTTTGTTATTGCCGGCGATGGTGGTGATGAGGCCCGTTGCCGCGGAGATCATGCGGATGACGTTGTTGCCGCTGTCGGCGATATAGAGATTCCCTGCGCCGTCCAGAGTCACGTCACCGGGGCCGCTGAGCGTTGCGACTGCAGCCGGGCCGCCGTCGCCTGTGTAAGAAGGATTGCCATTGCCGGCGATGGTTGAGATGATCCCCGCGCCGGTACAGGAGGTTCCCTGAATCGTGGCACTTGTTGCGCTGGCGCAAACCATCCGGATGCGGTTATGAAGGCTGTCGGCGATGTAGAGATTCCCGGCTCCATCCACCGCGATGCCGCTGGGAAGGTAAAGCTCAGCTTGCGTGGCTGGCTGGCCGTCTCCCAGCCCCGTGTAGAGACTGAACTGACCGGCTACCGGCAACACATTGCCGCTTACCAGTACGCCAAGCCCTCCGATTCCCGTGCCGGAAAGGTAGGCGGTGCCAAGAACTGCCGGGCCAGGGCCGCTTGATGGCGTGCCGACGAGAACGACCGCTCCGGCACGCAGCCCCGGCGCCGCAGGCGTGAACGTGACCGATGCAGTGCAGGTGGCTCCCTGCGCGAGCGCGGCCGATGCGCAGTTCGCCGCGCCTGTGCCCGCGGCGAAATCACCTGAGGGCGAACCGAGGGTGAGAATCTCTACGCTTGTGACCGTGCCCGCCGTGGATGCTGTGACCGTTACGCCTTGATTGCCTGTGGCTGCCCCAACCGGCTGCGCGCCAAATTGAGCGCGCGCGTTGAGCCCGGCAAGGAGAAGCGATGCGCCGCACACGATGGCGCGGGTGTGCAGGGACCGCCGGATCAAACTGCTGCCTGGAAAATGGCAGCGCTTGCAAAGGTGATCAGAGGCTGTACTACAAAAAAGATTATTGCGATCAATGGATCCAGTCTTGTGTTGCATTCACGGCTCCGTTCACGGGCTCTCGGTGCGTCTTTTTTCTCTCACCCGGAATGCTTTATCCGGCGCACCAACACCGGTCGCACCGAACCTGACTGGAGAGTGGGGCGCTACCGACTTGAGGCGCACAGAAGCGAGAGTGTCGAAACAGCTTCCGGGCCCAATTCGAGGGCGGAGACTTATCGTCTCATAATTACCTTTGTGCGCCAATTGAAGTTCAGGGGTAATACCACCATAGTCGTATTCATATCTTTAGGCTCTCCAATGTGGATTACTTTTGTACCTTTTGACTTAATTATGTCGACTGTTTGCGTCTTTACTTGCACTTGGCAGCCATCAGCGCAAGCTCTCCGGCCCAGTGCCTGAGTTACCTTCGAAAATCTAACCGGGATTACAGGTCTTGATGCTGTTCACGCGTGGTTGCGCTTTTCCGTTGAGCCTGAAAGTTTCGTGTGCTAGCCTTGCGCTACTTCCCGTGGGCGCATGGACGCGGCCCGGAATCCCCTAAGATCTCAAAGCGAGGATTTGACATGGCCACTGTGTCGCAAAGCGCGAGTGTGCGTCCTGCGGTTCACCTTGCCGGTCGCAACGGTCTGGTGGATAAGTATTTCTATTTCGCGATGTCGCTGCTGGTGGCGGGGATCGTGGTTTGGGGATTCAGCCACACGGTTGACCAGAATCTGATCCATCCGACGGTGCCGCGGCCGCTGATTCTCTGGTTTCATGCTGCTGCGTTCTCGGCGTGGGTGGTCTTCTTTGTTTTTCAGACAACGCTGGTGCGCACGCACAACGTGAAGTGGCACCGGTTCTTCGGATGGTTTGGCGCAGCGTTGGGCACGGCGATGGTGCCGCTGGGCATTGCAACTTCAATCATCATGGGACGCTTTGACTCTTATGTGAAACACGAGCCCGGCTCGGACGCCTTTCTGATCATTCCCTGGTACGACATGGCCGCTTTCGCGACGCTCTTCGGGCTGGCGGTTTTGTGGCGGAAGAAACCCGAGTTTCATCGCAGATTGATCTTCATCGCCACATGCGGACTTCTTGATGCAGCGTTTGGCCGGCAAGACTACATCTTTAATCACAACCTCTACTTCTGGTGCCTCGACGGAGTCATCCTGGTGGGGGTGGTGCGGGATCTTATGGTGAACCACCGCATCCACAAGATGTACCTGGTGACGGTGCCCGCGCTGGTCATGTGCCAGATGTTTGTGGTTCACACATACGCCAGCGCGTCGGCGTGGTGGCTGAGGATTGCGGACTCGGTCCTGGGGTAGCGGAATTGCGGCGATCCGTGCTTTGGGCTGCGGCCTCAAGTCCTCCTTTTGCCCATTTAGACTAGATAGGTTATGGCCACCCTCAAAGCCGTGCGCGGGACGCGGGATTTGCTGCCGCCGGAGACAGAGCTGTGGAACCGCATCGAGGCGGCCGCGCGCCGGGTCTTTGCCCGGTACAACTTCGGTGAGATCCGCACGCCGATCTTCGAAGACACGACCTTGTTTGCGCGCAGCGTGGGCGAGGAGACGGACATTGTCTCGAAAGAAATGTACACCTGGGAGGATCGCGCGCGCGCGCAGTCGGAGAAGACCCAGTCGCTGACTCTGCGCCCCGAGAACACGGCCGGGGTGGTGCGCGCGTACATCGAGCACGGGCTGGGTGAGAGCGGGCAGCTGCAGAAGCTCTATTACATTGGACCGCAGTTCCGGCGCGAGCGCCCGCAGAAGGGCCGCTACCGGCAGTTCTGGCAGATCGGCGCAGAGGTGATCGGGCCTCCGTCGTCGGGCAGCGAGACGCCGCTGCGCGATGCGGAAGTTCTGGAGATGCTGGCCACGCTGCTGAATGAGCTGAACATCGATGGCTGGACGCTCGAATTGAATTCTGTTGGATCTTCTGCGGATCGGGCGAAGTATAACGACGTGCTGCGGGCGGCGTTAGTTGATGTTGCGCCGAAGATGTGCGGCGATTGCCAGCGCCGCGCCGTGACCAATCCGCTGCGTGTACTCGACTGCAAGGTGCCAGAGGATCAGCCAATCATTGAGACGCTGCCGAAGATTGGCGATTCGCTCGGAGAAGACTCAAAGACACATTTTGCGGCCGTTCTTGCCGCGCTCGATACGGCCGGTGTGCCCTACAAGCTGAATCAGAGACTGGTGCGCGGGCTGGACTACTATACGCGGACGACATTCGAGTTCACCCACGGCGGACTCGGTGCGCAGAACGCGCTGCTCGGCGGCGGGCGATACGACGGGTTGAGCGAGGCCATCGGCGGGCCGAAGGCGCCGGGGATCGGGTTTGCGATGGGTCTCGACCGGCTGGTGTTGACGTTGCAGGGGCAGGAGGCTGCAGCGGTCACTGAGAAAGTGAACGCGTACATTGCGCCGATCGGCGAAAGTCTTAATGCTGCCGCTCTTGTCTTGGCGCGCGAGTTGCGCAAAGCGGGGCTGCAAGTCGAGCTTGGTGACGGAAGCTTCCGGTTGAAGAAGTCTTTTGAGGCAGCAGACAAGGTCGCCCGCAACATCGTCATCCTGGGCGAGGACGAGCACAAATCCGGTATCCTGACGGTGAAGGACTTCGCGACAGGCGTGCAGAGCAAGGTGGTGCGCAGCGAGTTGGCGGCGATGCTCGCGCAATGAAATTACGCGCTCAAGAATTGGAAAATGCAGTTCCTTCGACTTCGGTCGCTCGCCGCGGCGAGCGACCTTCGCTCATGATGACAGCTCTTCAGGGATAAAGGATCGGATACGGTGCTCGACTTTTTAGGGAATCTCGAACGAACACACATGTGCGGAGAGTTACGCGCCGCCGACGCGGGCAAGCAAGTGGTTCTGATGGGCTGGGTGAACCGGCGCCGCGACCACGGCAACCTTATCTTTCTCGATCTGCGCGACCGCACAGGAATTGCGCAGGTGGTGCTGGACCACGACCTGATTCCCGAGGGCCATGCGAAGGGCGAGCAGGTGCGGCCCGAGTACGTGGTGGCCGCGGTGGGCAAGGTGCGGCTGCGCGATAAAGACGCCATTAACCCGAAAATGCCAACCGGCGAAATCGAGATTGAGACCACCGAGTTGCGTGTGCTGAACGATACGCGCCTGGCGCCGTTTTCGCCGTCGGAAGAGGCGATCCAGAACGAGGAAGTGCGGCTCAAATACCGCTACATCGATCTGCGCCGGCCCGAGATGCAGCATAATTTCAAGCTGCGGCACGAGATTACGCTGGCCATTCGCGAGAGCTTGAGCAAGCAGGGGTTTCTCGAGATCGAGACGCCGATCCTGACCAAGTCGACGCCCGAGGGCGCGCGCGATTTCCTGGTGCCAAGCCGCGTGCATGCAGGCGAATTCTACGCGCTGCCGCAGTCGCCGCAGATCTTCAAGCAGATCCTGATGATCTCGGGGTTCGACAGGTACTTTCAGATTGCCCGCTGCTTCCGCGACGAAGACCTTCGCGCCGACCGGCAACTCGAGTTCACGCAAGTGGATCTGGAGATGAGCTTCCCGCAGCAGGACACGGTCTTCGGGGTGGTGGAGCGGTTTATGAAGGCGGGTTTTGCGGCGGCGGGAATCGATCTGCCGATTCCATTTCCGCGGATTTCATACGATGAGTCGATGCGCCAGTACGGGACCGACAAGCCAGACTTGCGGCTGCCGGGGCTGACCGACGTTCGACCGGCCTTTACCGATGCTGCGCTTGCGACGCTGCAGATCGACCCTGCGCTGCCCGTCGTGGCGCTACGCATTCCCAACGTGGGCGAGCTGAGCCGCAAGGAGCGCGAAGACAATCATCCGCTCTTCGACCAGAAGAAGGGCGCCAAGTTCATCGACGATTTCAAACGGCTGGCGAAGAGCTTTCCTGAGGCTGCCGCGAAGGTGCGCGAGCTGGCGGGCGCGACGGATGCGGATTTCGTGATCGTCGTCGCAGGCGATCCGGCGCATCACATCAAGGCCAGCGACACGAAGTTTCCGGGTCGGCTTTCGGAACGCGAGATCAACGTGTACGCAGCGGCCGGCAACTTCCGCGCCGAGCTGGCGAAGAAGTACTCCGACCGGCACGACGCGTTCAAGGTTACGGACGAGGTGGTTCTGAACGCGGCGACGCGGAGTGCGGGGAGCGAGCCGATCGACGGTAGTAAGGCCTTCAATCCGATGTGGCTCACCGATTTTCCGATGTTCGAGTACGATCTGGCTTCGGCAAAGTGGATGCCCGCGCATCACCCTTTCACCGCGCCCTTCGAGGCCGATATGGCGAACCTCAAGAGCGATCCGGCGAGCGTGCGCGCGAACTGCTATGACCTGGCGATGAACGGGCTGGAGCTGGGATCGGGATCGATTCGTATTCACCGCAAGGATGTGCAGCAGCAGATTTTTGAGTCGCTGGGCATTAGCGACGACGAGGCGCGCGCGCGGTTTGGGTTTTTTCTCGATGCGCTCGAATACGGCACTCCACCGCACGGGGGGATTGCGCTGGGCATCGATCGCATAGCGATGCTGCTGGCCGGCGCGAGCAATTTGCGCGAAGTGATTGCTTTCCCGAAGACGGCGAAGGCCATCGATCTGATGGCTGAGGCGCCAACGACCGTGAGTGAACAGCAGTTAAAGGAACTGCACATTCGCGTGGCGCTGAAGAGCTGATTTCCACATCGGCGATTCCCTCGGCAACAGTTGGGTGCTGTCCTAATAGAGCGTTGCTGCCCTATGTCGGCCCTTTAGTCCTTCAGGTCGATCAGATGTTCTCTGATTTTCGGGAGTTCAAATTTCACCTCGGATTCGATAGAAGAACTATCTTTGGCAACTTTTTTCAGTTCATACAAGATGTCGTTTAACAGGCCGATTATTTTGCGGCCTTGTTCTTCTGTCATCGGATCGCTCATAGACTTCGCACCTCTTTGGCAGTATACGGGCGCAAACAGAAAGGCCCTCGACTTGAATTGACGGTCTTTACTCCAGCATCAACGCTAATATCCCTAGCACTATAGCCAAGAGAGCCCAGCCGGGGATTTTGAGGAGAGAGCGGGTGCTGGAGGGTGGGTTGGGGTCGTAAGGGTCGGTCATGTCGAGAAGTATAAGCGCGGGGGGTTTGGTTCGTGGTAGGATTCAGAGCAAACAGAAAACCCGCCTGCCAGGGCGG
>Ga0265316_10000386_pt1 | contig 50277 bp, 42 predicted proteins | sample 4522metaG_FD_202092 | JGI IMG/M metagenome (GOLD analysis project Ga0265316, IMG submission 202092) | Rhizosphere microbial communities from Carex aquatilis grown in University of Washington, Seatle, WA, United States - 4-5-22 metaG | ecosystem: Host-associated > Plants > Roots > Rhizosphere >... | reverse complement strand
TGTCCTGCCCTCGACAAATTCCATCACCAGGAAGGGCGCGCCCTGATCCTCGCCAACGTCAAATACGGGCACAATTCCGGGATGCGCCAGCACGCCGGACGCCCTTGCCTCGCGGTAGAAACGAGTACGGTACTCCTCGCTTTGAGCGCCCTCGAGCGCCGTTGTATGGATCGTCTTGAGCGCCACAATGCGGCCGACGGCAGGGTCCTTGGCCTTGAAGACACTCCCCATGGCGCCGCGGCCCAATTCCTCGACAATCTCATACCTTCCAATAAGTTTGGGGACGCCCATGGTGAGGATTGTACCAACCTCGCGCGACATGTTTCAGACGATTTGGGCGCGAAGAAAGTTGATCCTGAGCCGCTCGATCGATGCCGCCTGGCTGGGCGCTCCGGAAGCCTACGCCGCCTTGCGGTAACGCACCACCAGCAGCGTCAGGTCGTCGGACTGGCTCGCTCCCCGGGTAAAGGCTCGCACCCCATCCAGGATCACCTGTTTCAGTTCTTCAACCGATTCGTCGACACGGCCCTCAAGCACTTTGGTCAGCCCAGTTACCTCGAACAGCTCGTGATCGGGATCCTCGGCTTCCGTTACGCCATCGCTATAAAGCACCAGCGTGTCTTCCGGCTCAAGCTGGAGCCGCGCCGACGGATAATCGGCCTCTTCAATCAGGCCAACTGGGAAGGATCCTTCCGTGTAGAGTTCGCTCACCTTGCCCTGGCGAAGCAGCAGCGGCGACGGATGCCCCGCCTTGATGTATTCGAGCATGCCGTCTGCCCCCACCATGCCGATAAACATGGTGGCGTAGCGGCCCACTTCCGAGTGATGGCAAAGGAAACGATTGATGTGGTTGAAAACCTTCACCGGGTCGGCGCCCATCGTCATTCCCGACAGTGCGCCTTGCAGCATCGTCGTCAGCAGCGCCGCGCCCAACCCTTTGCCGCTCACGTCGGCAATCAGAACACCCGAGCGATCGTCGCCCACCGGAACCACATCAAAATAGTCGCCGCCGACTTCATGGCAGGGATAGTGCACGCCGGTCACGGCCAGGTGCGGAAAATCGTTGAGCCCGTGCGGCAGCAGCGCCTGCTGAATGGTCCGCGCAATCGACAACTCCTGCTCCAGCCGCTGGCGCTCGCGTTCCCGCTCCACCAGCCGCGCATTGTCCATAATGCTGGCCGCCTGCACCGCCAGCGCATCCATGATCTGGCGGTCGAGCGCGGAGAACGCGGCGATCCGGCGCGAATCCAGATAAATAAGTCCCAGCAATTGGCCGGGCTCCTGCTCGGCGCCCGTGTCGGCTGTCGAGCGCGACGACGCGTACAGCGGAATCGCGACCACCGCGCGCAGCCCCTGGATGACGATGCTCTCCGCCGCCTTCAGATCCAGGCCCGCCAGGTTAAGGTCCTCGGTGATCACCGCCGACTTCTTGCTGATCGCCTGGTTAATCGCAGTCTGGCTTGGGTTCAGTGTTTCTGGCGGCAGGTCTTCAGCCTTGTTGCTGCGAGCCTGATGAACACGCAGCACGCCCGAGGCATCCGGCACGATCAGCAATCCGCGGTCCGCGTGCGTGATGGAGATTGCATGATCCAGCATCGAGCCCAGCACGGCATCGAGAGGAAGCTGCGAGTGCAAGAGCGAAGTTGCCTCAAGCAGCAGATTCAGCTTGTTCAGTCCGCCGGAAACGGTCGTGCCTGCGAAGTCGGAAATGGTGCCGATGCGCGTGAGCAGGTTGGCCACCGACTGTGGGCTCGGCGCGGGAGCAGCCGCCGCCGCATGAAAAACAATCCGGTAGCTGTCTTCGAGGCCAAAAGTGATCAGATCGCCATCGCGCAGCGTTTGCTGCTCCACTTTGCCGCCGTTCACAAACACGCCATAGCGATTGCCGCGGTCTAGCAGCCTGTGGCCCGTGCCTTCGGCAACGATCGTTGCGCAGCGGCGGGAGATGCGCCCGTCATCGAGCTGCAGCACGTTGTCACCCTCGCCGCCGCGCCCGATGTTGAAGGGCTCATTCGCCAAGGCGACCTTCTCCCGTGAGCCGTCCGGGGCGATGACTTCAAGCACGGTTTCGGTTTGCATGGAATGTTCGACCATGGGAATCGGTGTGGGCAAATTCTAACATGCGGCATTGACAAGACTTTGAGCGGAGGGAGCGGCGAGCGTCTGCCCGATGCGATGGATTCTGGGCGGTGGAAGCGAACCCCATGCGAGCGAGCAGCAAGCGCCTGCTCCATGCAATGGCAAGGCGTGAGGAGCGCAAGCGGCGGGAGCCTTGAGGCGAAATCCTGAGGTCGTCGTAATGGACGAAGGATTCGGCCCTGCTTGGCGAGGCCTCGAAGAAAGTTTCGGAGGAGCGCGAAGTGTCAGGGCACGACTTTAGTCGTGCCGCCAATGCAGCAAAGTGAGTTCGGCTTTAGCCGCTGAGGGATGGTCTCCTTCAATTGGTCACCTATTCCGCTGCCTGTGACGGCACTTAATTCCGTGCGAGCGCGCGGCTGCTCCATGCAATCGAGTACCGTTCACCGACAATCACTACGGATTCCGCGACCCATCCCGATCGCTTCTTTTTCGATCAGGATGCTCGGGCAATTCCTTTTCGTGTCGTAGCCGTGCTGCTAAACTATTTTCTGCTGCACATAGGCGCGTAGCTCAGTTGGTTAGAGCGCTTCCTTGACACGGAAGAGGTCGTTGGTTCGAATCCAATCGTGCCTACCATTTCCCCTTAAATCCCAACCACTTGGCCGCCCAACGCGCCATGATGGACGCCATTTGCATCCCCGATTCAGAAAGGGTGCAGTAGCCATTTGCGGAGATAATCAGCGAACAATGGCGATGGAAACCGGCTGAACCGCTGATCCTAATAGTCGCGGACGAAAAGGACTGGATGTTTGCGGACGCGTAAGCGACGGGAGCCTTGAGGCGAAATCCTGAGTCCGCCGTGACGGACGAAGGATCAGCCTTAGCTCGTCAGTACTGAATCACGTGCGAGCGAATAGCGAGCGGCTGCTCCATGCAATGGTGGTGGCGGGAGGCAGGATCGAACTGCCGACCTACGGGTTATGAATCCGTCGCTCTAACCATCTGAGCTACCCCGCCACATCGGGACGCGCCGCGCAAAACCGCGCCAGATTTGATTTTACGGGGCTGAGAAAGTCCGGTCAACGGCACCTGACGCGTAGCGCCGGTCTCCAGACCGGCTGTACTGGCGGCTTCCAAGCAGGCAGTTCCGTTCCCTGCGAGAATGGAGTCATCAACTTCACAAGACTCGTGAGCGCTTCTATGCCGAATCTTCTGCATATCGATTCCAGCCCGCGCGCGGCATCGGTTTCCAGCCGCCTCGCCGCCGCCTTCGTCGCAAACTGGCGCCGGCAAAACCCCGCAGGCATCGTCGTACATCACAACACCTCGCTCGAGCGGATTCCGTATCTCGATGAAGGCACGGCCGAGGCATTTCTCCATCCCTCTGGCCAGCCAACGCCCGAACGATTGCGCGTCCTGGCCACTTCCGATCGCCTCGTCGATGAATTGCTCGCTGCCGATGTGCTGGTTCTCGGCGTGCCCATGTGGAACCTTTCGATTCCCGCCTCGCTCAAAGCGTGGATTGACCTGATCGTGCGCGAAGGACGCACCTTCGCCTTCACTGAGACAAGCGCGGTCCCTCTCATTTCGCCCGGCAAGAAAGTCTTCGTTTTTTCGGCCCGAGGCGGCGCGTATCCCGTGGGGTCGCCGATGCGCGCTCTCGATCATCAGGAGCCGTATCTCCGCGCCATCCTCGACGTCATCGGCCTCACTCAAATCCAGTTCATCCACGCCGAGCGTCAAAGTGAGAGCCCCAAAGCCGCCGCCGAAGGCCTGGCCCTCGCTGCACGCGCGATGGCTGCGCTCGTCCCTTAAAGGCGTGGTTGTCCCACGACAGCGACGTTGCCCCATCCTTTCGCCGCTTTTGGCGAAAGGGTGGGATTCCACGCTCTCTAGTTTCTGGCCGCGCTGGCTCTGCAGCGCCGGTCTCCAGACCGGCCGTAGCGTGGGCCTCCGGCCCGCGCACCGCTCACCATCCACCGTCCTCCATTTACACTCGTCTCCATGAGTCCCCTCCGCATTGCAGGCGTCATTCCGGCGCGCCTCGCATCCACGCGCTTGGCCGCCAAGGTGCTGCGTCCCATCGCTAGCCGGCCTATGGTCGAGTGGGTGTGGCGCGCGGCCACAGCGAGCGGGCTCATGAGTCCGGTGGTCGTCGCCACCGACGCGGAAGAAGTTGCCGAAGCTTGCCGCGCGCGCTCGATTCCTGTCGTCATGACCTCGCCCGATTGTCCCAGCGGATCGGACCGGGTAAGGGAAGTAGCCCGCCAGATCGACGCCGACATCTACGTCAACATTCAGGGCGACGAGCCGACCCTCACGCCCGACTTCTTTCCTCCGCTCCTCGATCTTTTTTCGCGGCCTGAAGTTGAAGTTTCTACGCTCGCCGTCAGTTGCCCTCCACACGAGTTCACCAATCCCAACGCGGTCAAGGTCGTCACGGCGCTTGATGGGCGCGCACTCTACTTCTCTCGCGCAACCATTCCCTTCGACCGCGATGCCATCGGCTTCACCGGCTATCGCAAACACCTCGGCATCTACGCCTACCGCAAGGCCGCTTTGGAGCGCTTCGCTTCGCTGCCGCCCTCGCCGCTTGAGAAGCTTGAGCGTCTCGAGCAGTTGCGCCTGCTGGAAAACGGCATCGCGATCTATGTGGCCGACGCGCCGCGCGACACCATCGGCGTGGACACCGAAGAAGATCTGGCAAGAGCGGCGGCGGTGCTTAACGGCTTTGAAAAGGCAGGTCTTTAGTCGCGCCACAAGGGCAAAGCGGTTTTGAAAGGGCACGACTTCAGTCGTGCCGCAAATGCACCAAAATTGAGTGCGGCTTTAGCCGCCGGGGGATGTTTTCTCGCCCTTCGCGAACCGTTCCGTGGGCTGTTTTTTCCCCCGGAGAAACCTGGCCTATCTAAAAAAGGTGGCTCATTCCTCGATTCTGGCAGCGGAACCGAACCTGTCAAGTCCCTTTTCTTCTAACTCATTGCATCCAAGCCACTTAATTTTGCCGATAATTACCGCCCCTCGGCGCATACTTGAAAGCATGATCACCGACTCAACACTCCTCACTCCGGCTGATTTTTCGGAATTTCTTCAGGCTCGCGTTCGGGCTTTCCGCCCTGCCCCCGATGTGGATTCCATCTCCCAATCGGGCCCCGGAAAGTCTGAAAATAACCCAATAAAAAATTTCTTGCTTCATAACGGGTGCAAATGCCACTTAACCATTTTGGAATCAACAACAACTCTCCAAAATCGTCGTCAAATTTCGTCGATTTTGTGCATCAAAAGACCCCCTTTTGGGACCCGAATGGCGCTTTCTGGTCGCGCTTTCTGATCAGCTCTTTCACCGCTTTCGAATCGCCGAAAATCTGAATTGCCGGCAAGATTCGGATAGCGTAAAAATCGTGGACGCGCAACCATCAACTTCATGACCGCAACCTCGATTGCAACAGGACAATTCGCCTTCGCCGAACCAATGAAGAACATCGCAATGCCAAGGAATTCGACCCTCGATCCCGAAACCGCCTGGAAGCAGCTCGCAGCTCGCGATGCCAACGCGCGCTTCGTCTATGGCGTCACGACCACGGGCGTCTTCTGCCGTCCCGGTTGCGCCAGCCGCAGGCCGCTGCGCCAGAACGTGCGCTTCTTCTCCTCGGTCGTCGAGGCACAGGCCGCGGGCTTTCGTCCGTGTAAAAGGTGTAATCCCTCTTCGTCCGCGCCGGGCGCAACGTTGGACAAGATTCGCGCCCATATCGAGAAGAACCTCGACCGCCCCGTGCAGCTAAAGGAACTGGGCCGCGTCGCCGGCCTCAGCCCCTTCACCGTGCAGCGCCTCTTCAAACGCGAGATGGGCGTGAGCCCGCTGCAGTATCAGCGAGCCATGCGCGCCGGCCAGCTGCGCAGCGCCCTCAAGCAAGGCGACAGCGTCACCGACGCAATCTATTCCGCTGGTTTCGGCTCGTCGAGCCGCGCCTATGAAGGAAACCAGCTCGGCATGACGCCGGCGCGTTTCGCCCAGGGCGGCCTCGGTGAGCGCATCGGGTTCGCCTTCGCGCGCACGCTGTTCGGCTGGATGATCGTGGGCGCCACGGAACGCGGACTTTGCTGGCTCTCTCTTGCGGATACCAAAACTGGCGCCGAGAAAAGTCTGCGCGAGGAGTTCCCCGCAGCCACGTTGCGCCGCGATCCGTCGCTTTCGCGCCTTGTGGATGCGGCGCTTGCGAGCGTGCGCAAAGGGAATCCTCTGGCCGGCCGCGTAGGCCGGCCAGACAAACTCGATCTGCGCGGAACAGTCTTTCAGCTTCGCGTCTGGCAGGCGCTCCGCCAGATTCCGCGCGGCGAAACGCGCAGCTACTCGCAGGTGGCACGCGAGATGGGCGAACCCAAAGCCACTCGCGCGGTGGCTCGTGCCTGCGCTCTCAATCGCGTCGCGCTGCTGGTCCCGTGCCATCGCGTGGTGGGCGCCAACGGCTCACTTACCGGCTACCGCTGGGGCATGGAGCGCAAGCGCCAATTGCTTAAAGCAGAATCGAGCGCAGGCGACAGCTGCTGAAGGCTGAGCAGGTCTGAATAGCAATCAGGCCCACATCGGCGATCAGCGCATTTGCGGCTAGTACAGGCTTCAGCCGGTGTAGCCGCCAGATGCGTATACCGTCTGACCGCTGAGCCAGCCCGAATCCTCTGAGGCCAGGAAGGCTGCGACCTCGGCGATATCGCGCGGCTGTCCGATGCGGCCAAGCGGCGTTTCAGCGGCAGCTTGTTTCTGGAAATCGCTGCCGATAAAGCCCGCGCTGTGCGTACCCTCGGTTTCGACCATTCCGGGGTTCAGCGCGTTGACGCGAATCTTTTTGGGGCCGAGCTCCTTGGCAAGCGAGGTGGTGATGGTGTTGACCGCGCCCTTGGTGGCGCTATACACGGCGGCATTCGCAAATCCTGAAGCGACGACTGAGCCGATGTTGATGATGCTTCCGCCCGCGGGGTTGAAACGCTCGACGGCGGCCTTGGTTGTCAGCAATAAGCCAAGCACGTTGAGATCGAACTGCTTGTGGAAGTGCTCGGGCGTGATCTGATCGAGCGGGCCGAATTCATAAATGCCGGCATTATTGACCAGGATGTCGATGGGACCGAGTTGCTCGGCAACGGACTTCACGAAGGGACCGACCGAGTCGGGATTTGAAAGGTCTGCCTGGAAGGCGATCGCTTTGCCGCCTGCGGTCTTGATCTCCGCAACAACTTTTTCCGCGCCTGCTTTGCTGCCTGAGTAGTTGACTGCCACGGCAGCTCCGCGCGCCGCCAGCTCGCGGGCGATCGCCGCGCCGATACCTTTCGATGCGCCGGTAACCAGCGCGACTTTGCCTTCAAGATTCTTCATTTGTCTGCTCCCTGACCGGAATGTCATCGGTTCGACATTTCGATAACTGTCGAATTGATTCCGGAAGCGGGAAGGAGGATTCAGAAGCTTTGTCGAAATGTCCGTTCGACCAGTCAGCGTCCCGGAACGGCTGCTGGTTCAAGGGCAGCCAAACCCGCGGCCAGAGACGAGAGAACCCCCGGCCGCAGAGAGAGATAGTGGAACTTGCCTTCGCGGCGAACTTCGATCAGACCTGCGGTTTCCAGCTCCTTGATGTGGTGCGAGAGCGTGGCTGCGGAAATGGGCAATGCGGACAGTGCCTGTCCGCATCCCAGCGGGCAGCCGTTCGTTGCGATCTGCTGCAAAAGCTCGAATCGCCTCGGATCGGCCAGCGCCTTCAAGATGAGCGCACGCTGAGCGCGGTTCAGGCGCGCGGTTTTCGCTGCTCCTGTTGTTCGCGCGGCCTTTCGAGAGTTTGCCATCGGATCCGTCGCATGCAAAGTGGATTGCAATCTATTTTAGATCGACGAGCGCCGCAATCGATTCAGCGGCGATTTGATCCGGGGTCGCCGGCGATTCAAGTCCGCCGGAAATCGCAAAATGAAAAGGGGCAGGCTCGACGCCCACCCCTTAATTCAATTCAATTCGTGGTTCCGGTGCGACGTTGTTCCTAGTGGCAGCCGCCGACGACTTTCCCCCCTGCCGCTCCAGGAGTCGTAAGAAGAGCCGGAATCTTGCTGGTCAGTGTCGGCGGCTCGTAGTTGAAGAACGCGCCCGAGCACGCGATATTCCCGTTCAAGTGGAAGAGCGCGTAGGTTCCCACGGCCCCGCCACTGTAGCTGGTCTTTGTGCCCGTTATCCCGTTTCCTGATTTCATCAAGGTTCCGCCAGATTCGAGCGCCTTGAGCGATAGCACGTACCAGATGCCGTTGGCTCCGGAGCGCGCATCGGGCGAAGCCGCGTCGAGTTCCTGCGCCAGGCCATCGGCCCTGAGCACGGCACTCAAATGAGAGATGACCGGTGCTTGTGGTGCGGGTGCTGCGCCCGGCGGTGGCTTGGGCACGTCGAAAATATCGGGCTCGGTGAGCGATTTCGAGTATGCGTCGATTGCCGTCGTAATCGCGTGCTTGTCAGCTTCCGCATGCGCGTCTGCTTCCGCGGCCCCACCTGGCTCCGCGGCTGGCGATGAATCCGCGTTTCCCTTTGAAGCAACACAGTCGCGCGCTTTGATGAGCGCAACGTACTTGGTCAGGAACGGCGAGTGATTGGCGTCGATCGCCGAGAGCGAGTAGGGCATGTAGTTATCCGGGATCACGACGTCGATCCCCAGCGCCCTCAGGTGGCCCGCCACTTCATTGACAAGGGTTTGATCGAGGATATTGCCTTCAAGCGGCTTTGTTTCCGCGGTCTGGCTGAGCAGCGAAGCCGCGAATTCAGCCGCCTGGCTCTCTGGGAACATCGACATGATCGTCCCGCCCAGAGTCGTGGCTGCTCTTGTTGCCGCGCCGGCAGCGCAGTAATGATTGGCGCGAAGCGTCAGCATGTCCATGGTGGAAATATCGGTGCGCCAGAGCTGAAATTCAGAGAGCGCACTGGAATCCCCAGTCACGACCACCACGCCCACCGGTGGACCGGTGATTGCCTGCGGGTTGCAACCGGAATCGGCCGCGCCCAGGTTGCGTCCAATGCCGCAGGTGAGCGCGATGGCTTCGGAGTCCATCGCCGTGTAGGTCAGCATCTCTGACTCGATGGCAAATCCTTCTGGATTCGCGGCACTGGCGTTGCCTTGCGGCGGTGTGCTCGAACTCGATCCTGAACCTGATCCCGATCCCCTCGAAGATTGCGCGGATCCTTTCTTGGACCCGCCGAAGGCGGCCGCACCAAACATCAGGATTGCGCAGAAGACAACGACGACTGGGCTCCGCAGGGGCCCCAAGAACCTGAGCAACGTACGCATGTCGAACCTCCGATTTGTTTGGGGGGGACCTGAATCTTTGGATGGCGCCTGAACAACGCAAAACTCAGAATCTTCGCTGTTGTCGCGGCTATTCCGCTGATTGACCCCGATCATACCACTATTCGCTCGACAGAAAGAGAAGAATCTGGCGCGCAGCTCACTCCCCGTTTGCAGATGACGTTGGAAAGTTCGATTGAGTTTCATACCGCGGCTCCTCGCGAGCAGTTCGGAAGATCGCCGAAGCGATTCGCGCAATCGGAGGAGCGCCGAAATCCGCTCGAAAACTCACTTCTTCATTTCCCCGACAACGAGCAGAGTCTGAAAGTGGGGCGAATCCGGCTCCTTGTCAACGACGGCAGCTTCGACGTTCAGGAAGCCCGCACTTTGCAGCATGGATTCCAGCTTCGCTTCGCCGAAGCCCAGCCACTCGTCGGCATAAAGTTCGCGTGCCTCCTCAAAGCGGTGGCGAACCAGATCGAGGATCACGATGCGGCCGCCGGGGACGAGAATCCGCGCAGCCTCTGCCAGTGCGCGCTCGGGGTGCAGCGCATGGTGGAGCGACTGAGAGAAAAAGACCAGTTCAACTTCGCCGTCGCCGATGGGAATTTCTTCCATGTCGCCGAGGCGGTAGTCGATATTTTTCACTCCATGACGTTGAGCCTGTTCGCGGCCAACCTCAATCATTCGCGCAGAGCTGTCAACGGCAATCACTTTCTTTGCGCGCTGCGCCAGCAGCAGCGCGGAGGCGCCCTCGCCCGCACCGAGATCGGCAACAATCAGTGGCGGCATCAAGCGCAGCAGTACCTCGGCCATGCTCTTCCACGATTTGCCGGGAACGTAGCCTTTGCCCAACCGTCCGGCCACGCTGTCAAAAAACGCGCGCGTCTTGTCTTGGCGCTTGCGCAATACACGGCGCATGGCAGCCCGGTCGGCGCCGGCTTCGGCGATCTCCTCTCCGGCCTGTTCAATCAAGCCGCCTAACGCGCCCCCCTCTGAACTTGATTGCGAAACGCGGTAAAGACTGCTCTTGCCAATGCGGCGGTCTTCCACCAGTTCCGCCTGCTTGAGCTGTGAGAGGTGGGTGGAGATAGTGCTTTGACCCATACCCAGGATCTCTTGCAGTTCGGCCACCGAAAGCTCCTCGGCCTTTAGAAGCAGCAAGATACGCAGCCGATTGGGGTCGGCCACAACCTTTAACATTCTGACTATTGACGGCATAAGAGAATTCTGCTACATATCAACATATCACGATACGACGATAAAAGGAGATCTGAATGGCAACCGCAACCTTCGAGGGAACGAAAATCGGCAAGATCGAGACTGACTTCAAAGTGGCTGACATGGGCTTGGCCGATTGGGGCCGGAAGGAAATCGTCATCGCCGAGCAGGAGATGCCGGGTTTGATGGCAATCCGCAACAAATACGCAGCGGAGAAGCCGCTCAACGGCGTGCGCGTAACCGGGTCGCTGCACATGACCATTCAGACGGCCGTATTGATTGAAACGCTGGTGAGCCTGGGCGCAGAAGTTCGCTGGGCGAGTTGCAACATCTTTTCGACGCAGGATCACGCGGCGGCGGCGATTGCGGCAGCGGGCGTTCCGGTGTTCGCCTGGAAGGGCGAGAGCCTCGAAGAGTATTGGGAGTGCACGTATCGCGCGCTCACGCACAAGGGCGGCAAAGGACCGGAGCTCATCGTCGATGACGGTGGCGACGCGACTCTTCTGATTCACAAGGGCTATGAGCTTGAAAACGGCGATCGCTGGGTTGATACGCCTTCAGGCAATCACGAAGAGCAGGTAATCAAGGACCTGTTGAAGAAGGTTTATGCCGAGGACAAGAACCACTGGCACAACGTGGTCAAGGACTGGCGCGGCGTTTCAGAAGAGACCACCACGGGCGTGCACCGGCTCTACAAAATGATGGAGCAGGGAAAGCTGCTGGTTCCGGCCATCAATGTCAACGACTCGGTGACGAAGTCGAAGTTCGACAATCTCTACGGCTGCCGGGAATCTCTGGCCGACGGCATCAAGCGCGCAACGGATGTGATGGTGGCGGGCAAGGTTGCAGTCATCTGCGGATACGGCGATGTGGGCAAGGGCTCATCGCACTCGCTCCGCGGCATGGGCGCGCGCGTGGTGGTCACGGAGATCGACCCCATCAATGCGCTGCAGGCGGCAATGGAAGGCTTTGAAGTCGCGCCCGTTGAAGACACGCTGGGCCGCGGCGACATCTATGTCTCGTGCACCGGCAACACCGACATCATTACGCTCGAGCACATGGAGAAGATGAAGGACCAGGCGATCGTCTGCAACATCGGCCACTTTGACAACGAGATCCAAATCGACCGGCTGAACGAAGCGAAGGGCGTGACCAAGCTCAACATCAAGCCGCAAGTGGACAAGTACACGTTCCCCGACGGTCACTCGATCTTTGTCCTTGCCGAGGGTCGGCTGGTGAACCTGGGCTGCGCGACGGGCCATCCGAGCTTTGTCATGTCGAACAGCTTTGCCAACCAGACACTGGCGCAGATCGATTTGTGGAAGAACAAAGACAGCTACAAGGTGGATGTGTACGTGCTGCCGAAGAAACTGGACGAGGAAGTAGCCCGGCTGCACCTCGAAAAGATCGGCGTGAAACTGACCACGCTTACCAAGAAGCAGGCCGACTACATCGGCGTGCCGGTTGAAGGGCCATATAAGGCCGAGAACTACCGGTACTAGTGAACAGTTCGCAGTTCGTAGTTCACGGTTGCGGTGCGCGGCTCGTCCCCGCCCGACCACTGTGAACTGCGAACGAAGAACTAGAACTTAAACTGGCCATGGCCGCTCTTACATTTTCGTTCGAACTCTTTCCGCCGCGGACGCCAGAGGCGCATGCCAAGCTGCCTCAGACAATTGCGCAATTGGCGGCGGTGCGGCCCGCCTACTTTTCCGTCACGCATGGCGCGGGCGGCTCCGATCGGGATGGCACCTACGAAACAATCCTGGCCGTGGTCAAGCACTCTGGAGCGGAAGCCGCGCCCCACCTCACGTGCGTTGGCTCAACTCGCGCCCACGTTGCGGCCCAGCTCCAGCGCTATCGCGAGGCCGGGGTCAAGCGGATTGTGGCGCTGCGCGGTGATCTGCCGGCTACAGCCATGAGCGCTGCGGCGCCGGGCGAGTTTCACTACGCCAACGAGCTCGTCAGTTTTATTCGCAAGGAACACGGCGATGCCTTCCGGATTGAAGTCGCTGCATATCCCGAGATGCATCCGCAGGCCAACAAGCCAAACGAGGACTTCGAGTACTTCCGGCGCAAAGTGGAAGCGGGCGCGGATGCCGCGCTGACCCAGCTCTTCTACAACGCCGATGCCTACTTCGATTTCATCGAGCGTTGCGAGAAGGCTGGGATCAAAATCCCCGTTGTGCCCGGCATCATGCCCATCACCGGCTACGCCAACACCATGCGTTTTTGCTCGGGCTGCGGCGCCGACATGCCGCGATGGGTACGCCTGCGCCTGGAAGAGCTCCAGGACGACAAGCCGGCTCTTCACGAATTCGGGCTGAGCGTGGTCACCCGGCTATGCGAGACGCTGCTTCGCAGCGGCGCACCCGGGCTGCACTTCTACACCATCAATCAAGCCGGCCCCACGCTGCGGCTGTGGGAGAAATTGCGTCTCAGCGCACCGGCGTAATGTTGCGCGGGGTCACGATCCTAGCTCCTTCGAACGCAACAATCAGAACCTGATCGGTGCTCAATCACCAGCAGCGCGCCGCGTCTACCGGACGAAGGTGGCTTTAACGCGGCTGGAGCAAAGGTAGTAGGGAATCCAGAGCGCAGCAACAACGATGCTCTGAATTGCGGCCGTCGGGGGATGGCGGGGAAAGTAATGGATAGCCGCAACGTCATCGATGAGAATCAGGACCGCCTGAGCGGCCAGGAACCCGATCATGAGCAGGGGGAAGTTCCTCTTTTTGAAGTAGAACAGATAATTCAGGAAAGCGAGCGCAATCAAAAAGATGCTATTGGTTGTGGCTTCGTAGAGAATCAGTCCGGCAACACCGGGTCGTTGCGAAAGAAACTCCTGGAATTGACTCGCATACATCACGTGTAGATCAACGTAAATGCCGTGCATACTCCGGAGCGGCGAAATTCCGAGGCCAATGGCGACCAGAATTAGCCATCCACCGATCCCTTCAAGGTTGGGCTCCATCGAAAACGTAGGAGCAAAGGGTACTGGAGCAGGAGTGGCCGCGGGCACAGCGGCGGTCGTTCCGCATTGGGCGCACACGGTCGCGCCATCCGCAAGCGGAGCACCGCATTGGGCGCAAGGGCCAAGCATAGTGTGAATTCCCCGACATCATCCTCGAATTCAGGATGGCTGTCAAACGCGAAAGTGCGCCGGGGATCGGCAGCATGCCGTCGATCCGGTTTAACCTTGGCTTGGGAGGCACTCGACCGCATGCCGCATCATTGGATGAACTTGATTGCGCAGTACAGCAGTGTCATCGGATTCATGATTGGGCTGCCCATCGTGGCAGGCACGTATTTTCAATCGCTCCGGGCGCGGCAGGAGGCGAAGCGCGCGCTTGAAGGAACTCTGCGCAGCGCCAACTGCCTTGAGTTCATCGCCGGTGATGGCACTTGCATCAATCTTGTGCCGCTTGAGACGCTGCACTCGCTGCCCCGCGAAGGCGATGTTCTCTTGCTCCCGAGCGACGGCGTCGAAGGCGACTCAGTCTTTTTGCCCGGAGCCTACTTGGTCGAGGCCGTCGAACATATCTATACGCCGTCCGGGAGGAAGGGCGCGCGGCCGCATGAGGCGCGACTGACCAAGGCCGTGGCGCGGGTGACATCGCTGAACCCGGCATGACGGCTTAGCCGCCCGGATAAGTTTCAGGCATCATTGCGCGCCGGACGCGAGTTCGTCGTCCCATCGCTGCTTCTCAGCGCGATGAAGAGTTCTTCGTTGCTGCGCACCTTATCAATCGACCGGCGCGAAAGCGAATCGGTGCCACAATTCTGGTCAACGCGCTCCTGCGTCCGAATCGTGCCGCTGCGATTCACAAATATGTAATGAATAGGAGCGGCCTCGGGCGGTTATGCTGCTCAGGCGAACCCTCACAGGGTCCACCCCTTTTGCGCCTGCGCCGACTGCAGGAACGCAGAAAACTGACAATGCCAGGAGATGAGATACGCCATGATTCTGCCAATCACCCAGTTCTCGCCCTACACCAGCCTCTTCAGCTTTATCATCGGCCTGCCTGCGATGATCGGCGCTTACTATCAGTCGTGGCAGGCTCGAAAAGAAGCGCGTCTGGCCCGGGAAGGCGCGTTGCACAGCGCAGACTGTCTGGAATTTGTAGTCGAAGATGGCACTTGCGTGAATCTTGTACCGCTTGAAGCGCTGCACTCGCTGCCTAAACCCGGCGACATTGTTCTCTTGCCCGGCGATGGCACGTTCGAAGAGGATGACCTTGCGCCCGGCGCCTACCGGATTGACAGGATCGAGCACGTCTATACGCGGCCCGACAAGAAGTCGAAGCGTCCGCGCGAGGCGCGGTTAACAAAGGCTGTTGCGCAGGTGACTTCGCTGAGCGCCGTCGCCGCGACGTAAGGAGAGTTTCTGAATTTACGGCCGCTTTGCCGTTTTTGATTCCGTGCGGGCGGTAAAACGGCGCCACATCCGCCAGAACGCATTGTGCAGCAGCCGCGTCTGCTCGGCTTTGAGCGCCTGGTACGAACGCTCGACGTAGCCGTCGAACTCTGCCGGCCAGCCGATCATGGAGCGCCGTTCGGTGTAATCGCCCTCAGCCCACTTCGACAGCAGAGCTTTGTAGCCCACGACATGCGTAACAAAGTCGAGTAGGCATTGCGGCATCTGCTCTTCGACGATCAGATGCGCGTTCTCGATGATGATCTTTTCGCGGACGTTATTGAGGGGCATGAAAATGGTAGTCATCCACAGCGTCCACTCCTTCAAATCTTCGTCGCGGATGGGATGGCACTCGGTCTTGCCCTGCTTCTTGAGCAGTGAGTTGTAAGCGATGTTCCCCGCCACCGTGGCCACATAGAGCGGGCCGTAGAACTCATTCAGACGCTGGTTTACCAGCCGTAGCCGGTCGGCGCGGCGCGCCATCATGCGATTGATCATGAAGGTAACCAGGTAGCCGGTGAAAGCCAGCACGATGGTGAACACAGCCGCGTTTTGCAGGCTGGAAGGCATCAAGATCGAGGACAGATCCATAGCGGTTTTGCTCTACCTCGGCGGAGAGTATAGCGCGCGGCAACCGGCGGGGCAGTGATGGCGGCTAGGACGGTAGCAACTTGTCCCAATTTGCTACTTCGTGTGTTTAGCGGGAAGGAGTTTTGCCGCTTCCGGGACGATCTTGATCTCGAATAGTTTGGGCCAGAGCTTACCTGTCACGAAGAGCCGGTCGTGCGTGGAATCCCAGGTAATGCCGTTGAGCACGGCCTCCGGGTCGGAGCGCTGATCTGCTGGAAGCAGCCCGCTCAGGTCGATCCAGCCGAGTACGCGGCCATTGGCCGGAGAAATGCGCGCAATGCGATCGGTGTGCCAGACGTTGGCGTAGATCTCTCCATGTATATACTCCAATTCATTCAATTGGGTTACCTGGGAGCCGCGGTCTTTCACCACGATGTGCCGGACCTCGCGGAATGTACCCGGATCGAAGAAGCGCAGGGTTGCGGTTCCGTCGCTCAAAATCAAGTTCTTGCCGTCCTGCGTCAATCCCCAGCCTTCTCCCGTGTAGTTAAGGGTGTGCAGGACGCGAAAGCTGAAGCGGTCGTAGACGAAGGCGACGTGCGACTGCCATGTGATTTGAATGAGCGTACTGCCCCAGGAGGCAAGCCCTTCAGCGAAATAATTCTTTGGCACGTCCGCTTTTTGCAGAACGCGTCCGGTTTCAAGATCCACCATACGCAACGAGGATCGTCCGTTGAGGCCGGTGCTTTCGTATAGATATCCGTCCTCATAAAGAAGACCCTGCGTGTAGGCCTGGGGGTCGTGCGGATAGGTATGGACGACCTTATAGCCGTCAGCCGCGAAGGCCAGCGATGCGGCCGCTGCAAGAAACGTAAGGACTGCGAGTGTGCGATGAGGTGGTGAGATGCGCATAAGGTATGTTGGCGCCCTTTGGCCACGGCAAACGCAGCCGCACATGATCAGACAGCAAGGACGGCGCTAGCTCTTTGGCGATCCGCCGTGGAATCGCCCGAAGTGGTAGGCCATCATGACGGAAAGCAATAGCGCGCCGACTCCGGCCGTCACCACCTGCCACCAATAGTGAATGTTGAACTGTCCCAACCACACCAGAAGCACGTAAGCCAGGGCCAGGTTGAAAAAGCCCCAAACAACATTGACTGTCGAAGATGACAAGCCCTCGCCGGGCGGTTTCGCAAACGGAGTCTGGAAAGCGCGGCCGGAGATTCCATTCACAATGTGCGGCACGGAGTTCGCGAGGAATGCCCCGCCGAAAAACCATTCGATCAAGTGGACAACGAGCATGGTGCTCCCTCTCCAAACAACGATATCCATGCTACTCGATGCTAGCTCGCTCCGAGGTAGATGAAGCGGGCCAGGAAGAGGGCGGCGAGCAGGTAAAGCAGCCAGTCCTGAAGCCGAGCTTTGCCGGCGAACAGGTGCAGGACCGCCCAGGCGATGATGCCGAAGCCGAGGCCGTTGGCAATCGAGTAGGTGAAGGGGATCAGAATCAGCGTGAGAAACGCGGGAACGGCAATGAGCGGCTCGTGCCATTGAATTTCCGTAATGGCCGCCAGCATCATCGAGCCCACCAGAATGAGGGCCGGCGCCGTAGCTGCCGGCGGGACGATTCCGATAAACGGTGCGGCGGCGATGGCTCCGAGGAAAAGCAAACCCGTAACAATGGCTGTCACGCCCGAGCGTCCCCCAGCGGCCACGCCCGCCGTAGATTCCACGTAGCTGGTCACGGTGGAGGTGCCTACAAGCGAGCCGAAGACGGTCGCGGTCGCGTCGGCAAACAGGATCCGATTCAGCCGGGGAATCGAGTGGTCGGGTGCGATGAGGCCGGCGCGCTTGGTGACTGCAACCAGCGTTCCCAGGTTGTCAAAGAGATCGACAAAAAAGAAAACGAAGATGATTTCGAGCAGTCCTTTGTTCACCGCGCCCATGATGTTCAACTTGAACGCCGTCTGGGTCAGCGCGCCGAAGCCGCCCGGTGATGGCGTCCACTTGACCATGTGAAATGCCCAGGCGATGCCGGTTACGGTGAGCACGCCGATCAGGATGGAGCCCTTCACTTTGCGAACTTCAAGGGCAACCATGAGAATGAGGCCGAGCAGCGCGAGATACGCGGTTGGATTGCGGATGTTGCCCATGCCGACAAGAGTGTTGGGATCGCGCACCACCAGGCCAGCGTGCTGGAAGCCGATGAATGCAATGAACAGGCCTATTCCGCCGGCGACCGCTGCGTAAAGCTGGTGGGGAATGGCGCGCAGGATCATTTGCCGTATGCCGACCGTCGTGAGCGCCAGAAAAATGATGCCGGAGAGAAACACCGCGCCCAACGCAGTCTGCCAGGGCACATGCATCTTGAGGCAAACCGTGTAGGTGAAGTAGGCGTTCAGGCCCATGCCCGGCGCGAGCGCAATGGGATAGCGCGCAACGAATCCCATCAGAATGGAGGCGAATGCAGCCGACAGGCAGGTGGCCGCAGTGACCGCCGGCAACGGCACGCCGGCATCGGCCAACACCGCCGGATTCACCAGCACGATGTAGGCCATGGTCAGGAAGGTCGTGACGCCGGCCAGAATCTCCGTGCGCCAGTTGGTCCCCAGGCGGGCAAATTCGAAATAGGTTTCGAGTCGTTTGATCATCAATGGAATCTTGCCAAGGATTCTTGATAGGAAAACACAGTGCGGCGCGGAGACAAAGCAAATTGTGAGCGCGAGCGTGTACCGCGCCGTCGAATCAACGGAAATTGCAAGAAGCGATGTGGCGGCTGAGGGGCGCCGGCCTTATGCCAGCAGTTTCGCTGCATCCTTGGCGAAGTAGGTGACGATGAAGTCAGCGCCGGCGCGGCGTAGGCCGAGCAGAGATTCCAGAATTGCGCGATCGCGATCCAGCCAGCCCTTCTCAAACGCGGCCTGCAGCATTGAATACTCGCCGGAAACCTGGTACGCGCCGATGGGCACGTCCACGCGCTCGCGCGCCGCTCGCACCACATCGAGGTAGGGCATGGCAGGCTTCATCAGGATCATGTCCGCGCCCTCTTCAATGTCGAGATCGATCTCGCGCAGAGCTTCCCTCAGATTCGCCCCATCCATCTGGTAGGTCCGTCGGTCTCCAAACTGCGGCGCGGAATCGGCCGCCTCGCGGAATGGCCCATAGAACGCGGAAGCAAACTTTGAAGCGTAGCTTAGGATGGGCGTCTGCGCGTGACCTTCAGTGTCGAGAGCTTTGCGGATTGCGGCAACGCGGCCATCCATCATGTCGCTGGGAGCAACCACGTCGGCGCCGGCTTTGGCCTGGCTCACTGCCGTGCGCGCCAGCAACTCGAGCGTGGAATCGTTGTCTACTGTGAAGTTCGCATTTGGGCCGTCGCCCGACTTGACCACCACACCGCAGTGGCCGTGGTTGGTGTATTCGCACAGGCAAAGGTCGGCGATCAGGACCAGTTTCTTCGACGCTTCAGACTGCTTGAGCGCGCGCAGCGCCTGTTGCACGATGCCGCCGTCTTCCCAGGCTCCGGTGCCTTGCTCGTCTTTCCTCTCGGGCAAGCCAAAAAGCAGCAATCCACCCAAACCAAGCTGCGCAGCTTCCTCGGCCTCCCGCACTGCCTCGTCCACCGACAGATTGAAGACGCCAGGCATGGAACCGACGGGCGAGCGAACTCCTTTGCCGGGACAAATGAATAGCGGATAGATCAGGTCGCCAGGGTCGAGCGCGGTCTCGCGCACCAGCGCGCGCAACGGCTCGCTCCTGCGCATTCGCCGCATCCGGTTCGCTGGGAAGGCCATGGATTGATTGTAAGACAGCCTCTAGCTGCTAGCTTTTAGCTCATAGCTTTTGGCTGAATTGTGGGAGAGCATCAATAAAGATGTCCCACATACATTGTTGAAACCGTGTTGAAAGCACGACTGAGCTAATGGCTAAAAGCTAATGGCTAGAAGCTGTTTTCACAAATCCTCGTAGAGGGACCAGTTCTGCGTCCCGATCAGGATGATCAGTGTGGCGATGCCCAGTGCTGTGCCTAGAGGAATCCGAATGAGGCAAAGAATGGCAGCCACGATGGCGATGATCCGGCCCCATTGCGTACGCTCCAGCAGGCCCCACCCGGCCAACGCTGCCAAAACGGCCCGTCCAACCACGAAAATCCAGGCAAAGCGCAGAAGCCCCGGGAAGAACCACGCGTGTGGCATGGGTCCATGCATCCATGGAGCGTTGCCGCCAGAGAATATGGAGTGGACAATGGCCATTCCAACGAGCCCGAAAAACAGAGTGATTCCGGCGTAAACCAGCCACAAAACCCCGAGCACCCTGATCTTGCTGGCGTAGGCCGCCAAAGCAAACTCAAAACCGGGCACAGGAGGCACCTGGGGTGCTACTGGACGGTTGCATTGAGGACAAACGATCTGTCCCTGTGCCAACGATCGGCCGCATCCGCTGCAAAACATATTGCCTCCTCGCCCCGCAGGCCGCGAGTATCGTCTTTCTTGAGAAGATACTACGCAGTGAGCCCAGTTGGGGTTCCCTGGAGCCGTCGAAAGACGGCCTGAGCGAGTCCGATGAAGGATCAAAACTCCGTGAAACAGCCCGGCGTCTTTTTGACCGCGGAATGTCGGAACCTGCTCATGTTCAATTACGCGGTTGACCCTGGCCTGCTTCACAGATTCGTTCCCCGCGGCACTGAGCTGGACGCATTCAACGGGCACACCTATGTCAGCCTCGTCGGATTTGAGTTCAACCGTACGCGCGTCGCGGGCTTCGCCATTCCATTTCACCGCTTCTTTGAAGAAGTCAACCTTCGCTTCTACGTGAGGCGATCGGAGAAACGTGGTGTCGTGTTCATCCGGGAACTCGTGCCGAAGTTTGCCGTTGCTGCAATTGCGCGGATCGCTTTCGGCGAGAATTATTCCCGCGTCCCGATGTCCCATTCGACCCATGTCTTACCCGGCACTGGCGTCGTGCAGACTGAGTATTGCTGGGGCTCCGGGGCTCAACAGTGTTCGATGAGGATAGAAGCTGAGAAGACGAGCTTCTTGCCTTTCAATGACTCTCTGGGCCAGTTCATCACCGAACATTATTGGGGATATGCCGCCCAGCAGGACGGTGGTTGCCTCGAATACCAGGTTCAGCATCCGCGCTGGCCTGTGAGAGTAGCAAAGACCGCCAGCTTCCGAGGGGATGGGGCGCGTTTCTACGGCTCTGAGTTTGGAGAATTACTCTTGCTTCCTCCGGATTCCGCATTTCTTGCGGAAGGATCTCCCGTAACAGTTTTTAAGGGGACGAGAGTTCAGTGAATACCGGGTGTGGGATGCGAGCCGGACTAGCTGCAAGAGGTGAACATCACCTGCCGCCCGCGCCGGTCTTCACCCAACGCTCCTGATGGCGGTTGTCGTCGAGCAGATACCCTGTAACGTGCCCGCCCGCATCGCGCTCAAAGATCAGATGGAAATCTTTCGCTGAGGCTTTTTCACCGGGCCGGAAGAAGGTATCTGCCGACTCCGCCTGGAGCAGGACGACGTCGCCCCCCGGGTTCTTTTCAAACAGCTGGTCGCCCTGGCGGAAGATGGTTCCGGTTGCGTGCGCATCGGGTTCGCGGTACTCGCCTGTCAGGCTGTCGAGCTGCGCCAGAGAAAGTTGAATGGTAGGTGGGCGCAGCGGAATCACGAGGCGTTCGGCCAGAACCTCAGGCGCGGCTGGAAGGTGGTGAGCTAGCATCCAGCGCGGCAGCTCGGGCTCGTCATAGGCGCGAGTCCAGCAATCGTGCTTGAGTCCCTGGTAGATCCAAAGGCGAACGTCTCCACCCGATGCTTTGAGAGCGTCGAACATCAGCTCGCTCTGCCGCGGCGGTACAACATTGTCGAGGCTGCCATGAAAGAGCCAGACCGGGGTGTGGCCTACAGCTTGCGCATATCCGGCCGGCAGGATTGTGGCTTCCTGCCAGCGATCCGGTTCGTAGCTCCAGAAGACGCCCCCCGCGGCAATCACAAGGGCGGCCCAGCGATGGGGATGCAGGCGCGCCAGCTCCCAGGCTCCGTAGCCGCCCAGGGAGAGTCCGGTGAGATAGGTGCGCGAAGGATCGCCGTGAAACTCGGCCGACTCTTGATCGAGCGCGGCCATTGCCAAGTCGAGCATGGCGGGATCGGTCCAGTGGGAGGTCTGCGGGCACTGGGGCATCACGATCACAAACGGCCAGCGGTCTGGGTGGTTGCGTACTGCTTCGGCGATTCCAACCTGCGTTTGCCACAATCCTTCGGAGCCGCGCTCGCCCCGCCCGTGCAGCGAGAGGATAACGGGCCATTTCTTTCCATCGTCGCGGCGCCACTCTTCCGGAAGATAAACCTGAAAGCGGTACGTGATGCCCTTAAGAACGATGTGTCGATTCAGGAATCCCGTATCCTGCGGAGCCTCCATCTTGGCTGGGTGAGAGTTGGATGCGGTTGCGCGAGCAGCCGCAGGCCATGCCATGCAGGCCAGCGCCAGACAGGCCGCGGTGATACGGAATAAACGGGACATCTTACTCTTCATCATAGTGATTCCCAGCGGGATAAGGTGGAATTTCTGGCAGGAATCGCAGAAGCGCTGAAACCTGATAGTTGTGACCAGATCCGGGCCATAGGGGACAGTCGGAGGTGCTGTTTTGTCTCCCATCCCGGGCATCGCCGATCCTTGCGATTTTCTTACAAATTGCGTGCAACAATCGAACCTGCGATGCTGACTTTAGTCATGACGAAACTGGAAGCCGGAGACACGCTGGACCACTACCGTCTGGACGCCGAAGTTGCGCGTAGCGGCATGTCCACGCTCTTCCGCGCAACTGACCTTCGCAATGGCCGCAAGGTAGCCTTGAAGGTTCCGCATCCGGAGATGGAAGCCGACCCGATTCTTCTGGAGCGCTTTCGGCGCGAGGAGGCAATTGGGCAGGAGATCGACCATCCGGGCGTCGTAAAAACCTTCGACGGTGAAGATCGCAGCCGCCGTTACATGGTCATCGAGTGGGTAGACGGCCGGCTGTTACGCGCCATTCTGAACGAGGAGCGAAAGCTGCCCGTCGACCGCGCCGTGGCCCTCACCATTGCCATCTGCGACGCTCTCGACAACCTGCACAAGCATGGTGTGGTGCACCGCGACCTGAAGCCGGAAAACATCATGGTGTGTGATGGCGACCGCGTCAAAATCATCGACTTCGGCATTGCCTTGAAGGAGGATGCGCGGCGCATCACGCAGGTTGGAATTACGCCGGCCCTGGGCACGCCCGACTACATCTCTCCTGAGCAGGTGATGGGTAAGCACGGCGACCAGCGCAGTGACGTTTACGCATTGGGTGCGATGCTTTATGAAATGCTGACCGGCCAATCTCCGTTCACAGGACCCAGCCCGCTGGCGGTGATGAATGAGCGTTTGCTCACCGATCCCGCGCCGGCGCGCGAGCTAAACCCTGAGATTCCCGCCGCCGTCGAAGAAATTCTTTTCCGCGCGATGGCGCGCGATCCGCGTCATCGCTATGCAACGGCATCCGATATGGCCTGGGAACTGGAGCACCAGGAGCTCGTAGGTCTCGAAAGCGGCCAGCACAGGCCCGTTCGAATTGGGCGGTTCGCGATCAGCACGCGCAAACTTGCGCTGTATGCCGGCCTTGCTTTGGTGCCGCTGGCATTATTCGTTCTGATGTTGCTGATGGCTCGGCGCTGAATCTTGAAATGCGGCTGACGCCGAGGTGACCGTCCGCTCAACGATAAGACTCGTCGCGGTGAATCACAAATTCCGGATAGGCTCCGCCCCCGATTTCGTGCAGATCCATTCCCATGCGCTCCCCGTCGGGATCTACGCGGAAGGGAACGAAGCGATTGAGCAGCGCGAAGAGAAAATAAATGAGCGGGAAAAAGAAGCCGAGCAGTGCGGCGACGCCGATCAGCTGAGCAAGCACTTGCCCCGCCTGGGGCGCAAAGAATCCGGCCGCAATCAATCCCCACAGGCCTGCCGCACCGTGAACGGTGATGGCGCCAGTGGGATCGTCGATGGAGAGCGCAAGTTCCAGCACTTCAACCAGCAACGGCGTAATCACCCCCGCTACGCCACCAACAAACAGAGAGGCCACCGGGGACGCAATGGCCGCGCACGCGCTCGATGCAACCAGGCCGGCCAGCCATCCATTGGCGCAGAGGCTGGCGTCGGGCTTGCCGAAACGGAAGCGAGTGACGGAGAAGGTAGCGGCCAGCGCGCCCGAGGCGGACAGCAGCGTATTGATCGCCGTTCCCGGCAGCGCGGAGAGCGGAGCGTGAATCCAAATGACCGCTCCGGCCAGGTTCCAGGCCACCCAACCCACCAGCGCCAGCAGGCAGCCAAAGAGCACATAGGTGGCGTTGTGGCCGGGCATGGCCGTGGAGAGTCCTTCTTTGGGGAATTTTCCGCGGCGCGGTCCTGCGATCCAGATCACGGCCAGCGCGCTCAAGCCGCCGATTACGTGCACAGTCGCTGCGCCTCCAGCGTCAAGAAAGCCAGCGCCCACAGAGAAGTTCGCGCCCAGTAACGCAAGCCATCCGCCGGCCCAGATCCAATGCGCAGCGAGCGGAAAGACGATCGCAGCCAAAACCGCCGCGGATGCGCAACCGGCCGCGAGTCTCCAGCGATCCGCGCCTGAGCCCCATGGCAGCAGAACCAACATGGCTACAGCCAAAAACTGAAACAAGACGGCGAGTTGCGCCTGCGGGGCTGCGGCGCCAAGGCTGCGGAGAAGGAAGGAACCAAGGCCGAGCACGCTCCATGGCTTTCCCGCCACATTCAGAACCACTTCTTTCAATCCGAGGGATCCAGCGAAGGAGGCACCAAGGAAAGCGAAGACAATGGCGGCAACGGCAATCAATGCCAGGTTACCCAGCATCGCCTGCGCCGCCGAGCGCGAACGGCCCAGCCCGGTATTGATGAGCGCCACGCCGGCAATCGCCATCGGCGCAAGCAGCATGAGCGCAAGAGTCAGCGCAAAAACCGCGTCGCTCATTGTGGGAGCCGCCGCGGGAACCATAGGAGGAATTGCACTCATGGCTGGCTGGCCCCTCGTGACTGCATGTGGCCGCGCACTGTTACGACCAGGCCCAGGACCTCAACTGCCAGACCACAGAGCACAAACGCCACTCGACGCTCAGGATCGGGAAACAGCGCCAGCGCGGCAAGCGTAAGAAAGAATCCGGTTGGCATCACCAGCAATCCGGCGTATTTCATAATGACTTCCCTTATCTCTTGTCGGAGAATCCTGTGCGGGCATTCCCTCGGCGGCGATACTTAGAAAAAGCCCAGCGAGTCGAACGCGAGTGCCTAACGTCTTGAGGTGGCGATAAATGCGGTTGTTACGTTCCCTTGAATTCTAAACGATCCAATCGTCGGAATCGGCTCAGCGGGACGCGCACGCACGGCAGCCGGTCCTTACGGTTTCTTTTCGAGATGCGGGGAATAATGGTGTATGCCTAAGCGCCCTGGCGACAACCATCGACTCCTGTCTGTCATTCTCGGCTCCATCACGCTTGCAGGTGTCGCAGTTCTGTTGGCCTGGGACGTCTTCCCGAGGCTTTTCCCAGCCGGAAGTCATGCGATTCTCGGCGCATTTTCGTTGGCCATGATCGCCTTGGCATACCTCGCGCGCCAGATTGAGCTCCGGCCGGCCGCAGCGGAATTCCTCAAGGCAATTATGTTGGCCGTCGCCTTTCTTTTTTGGGCAGCGAATCAATTCTGGCCAAATTCGCCGCAGGCCACGCTTTTCAACGATCTCGCGATTGCGCTTTTTGTCCTCGACGTGTTTCTTGTGATCGTCGGTTGGCCGCAAACTTCACAAGACGGTTCTTTCGCTGTATCCGGCTCGGGGCAATGTGCCGAATGCGGTCCTGGGAATTGCAGAGAAGAGCGGTGATGCGCAGGCCCGGTTTCGGCCGGATGATTGAGGTCTTGCTGGCGATAGGAGCGACAGTTCATAGGGTCCGATTGAATCGCTGAATGAGGCGCGTTGAGCGAGCTTGCCTGGAGATGGCTCCGGCGTGATATTTTTTCTTTAACGATCCCAACTTCTGGTACGCCTTTCGCCAGGAGGCGGTGGTGTTTACGCCTGGGACGCGCTTGTCACAAGCGATTTTCTTTTCAAGTAGTTGGAAAGCAGTTTCCCACAAATAAATTTGGCGATTTTGTGTTCTCAGCGTATTGCGAATCCGTCGCAGGCTGCTATATTGAAATTTCGGGCGTCCCGCCCGTTCCCTGTAGTTCTATCGTTGAGCAATTCTTGTACATAACCTATGTGACCGCCGATACACGCGGCGCATGCCAAACGAAAGTAAGACCGGGAATCGTTCATGGCGCAGATTTTCGACCGCAGCTCCAATGCACTGGCTCGCATGAGCCTGGTGCTGACGGGGTTGATCGTGATTGCCCTGGGGGTCACGCTGGATCAGTTGCAGCGCTCGCCGTGGGTTACGCGGCAGGGCCAGCGCGCGGATCAGCCGGTGCCGTTCAGCCATAAGCATCATGTCCAGGGGCTCGGCCTGCAGTGCCAGTACTGTCATACCTCCGTCGAGAAGTCCAGCTACGCGGGCATTCCCCCCACGCGCACCTGCATGAACTGCCATGCGCAGATCTGGACCAATGCTCAACTTCTGGAGCCGGTCCGCCAGAGCTGGTATACAGGCCAGTCGATTCCCTGGATCAAGGTGCATGATCTTCCCGACTTTGTCTTCTTTAATCACGAAATTCATGTGAACAAGGGCATCGGCTGCGAAAGCTGCCATGGCCGCGTGGATGAGATGCCTTTGATGTACGCGCAGAACACGCTCCAGATGGAGTGGTGCCTGGACTGCCATCGCAACCCTGCGAAGAATCTTCGGCCAACGAGCCAGATCTACAACATGGACTGGCGGGCGCCCGCCGATGACCATCCGGTGTGGTGCGCGGCCGCTGACAACAAGTCAGGAGTGCCCACGGCGCAAAGCGTGAATTGCACGACGAAGGATCCAAGCGGCGCAGGACCGGAAGTCGCGTCGTTGCGGTTTTCGACATTGGGCGCCAAGGGCCTGGCGGGAGACGTCGCGGCTGCAACAATGCCTGCGGCCGCGCCAACCTATCAGAAATTCATCAGCCAGGAAGCGCTCGGGCTTTTCCTTGTCGATCAATACAAGATCCGCACACCGAAGGATTTGACAAGCTGCGAGGTGTGCCACCGATGAGCACAAAAAGAAAGAATTCGACGGCGCTGGACAAGCCGATGGGCAAAGCCCCGAACGATGCGGCGCGGCCTGTGAATGCAGGGCCGATGACGCTCGATTCCGTTCGCCGGGAGCTGAAAGGCGCCAAGGGCAAGAAGTTCTGGCGGTCCCTCGATGAGCTGGCCAATACGCCGGAATTCCAAGCCGCAGTGGAGCGCGAGTTTCCCTCTGCTGCGCAAGAGTGGGTCGATCCCGTATCGCGGCGCGGCTTCCTCAAACTGATGGGCGCGTCCATGGCTCTCGCCGGCCTCGCCGGTTGCACCAAGCAGCCCGATGAGCCGATCTATCCCTACATCAAGGCGCCCGAAGACCTGATTCTGGGAAAGCCGATGTACTTTGCCACGGCGCATCCATTTACTACCGGCGCCGTGCCGCTGCTGGTCAAGAGCGACGAGTTTCGCCCTATCAAGATTGACGGAAACCCGGAGCATGCGTACAACCACGGCGGCTCCGATCCTTATTCGCAGGGCACGCTTCTCGACTTGTACGATCCTGACCGCTCGCAGCATGTCACCTATCGTGGCGAGGGCAGGGAGTGGGCCGAGTTTGCCGTGGCGCTGCGGGATAAGGTTTCATCGTCGAAAGATGGAACCGGCATCTACTTCCTGAGCTCGACCATCACCTCGCCAACCCTGGCGCGGCAGTGGAAGGAAGTGCAGACGGCGTGGCCCAAGGCAAAGCTGGTGCAGTACGATCCCGCGCTGGCAGGAACTTTTCTTGCCCAGGGCGTGAATGTTCAGTATGACCTGAGCGGCGCAGATGTGATCGTCTCGCTCGACGCGGATTTCATCTCCGGCGCGGGCTATCCCGGCTTTCACAAACTCGTCCGCGACTATGCAGCACGGCGCAAGCAGCCGGAAAATGGCATGAACCGCCTCTACGCGGTCGAGAGCACAACCACCACCACCGGTATGAAGGCCGAGCACCGTTTGGGCTTGCGCGCGAGCGAGATTCCGGCATTCGCCGCGGCCCTGGCACAGGCAGTGGGCGCGGCGGGAGTGAATGCTCCGAGCTACGCCTGGACCGATGACCAGAAGAGTTTTCTTGCCGCGCTGGCCAAGGACCTGAAGGCCAACGCCGGCAAGAGTGCGGTGCTTCCGGGGCTCTATCAGGATCCCTCGGTGGCGGCGCTGGCCATCGCAATCAACAACGCACTGGGCAATGTCGGGAAGACGGTGTTCGTTGCCTCCGATCCGGCGATCCCCATGCCCACCGATCAGCTTGGAGATTTCAAATCGCTCGTTGCTGACCTGAACGCGGGCAAGGTGGATTGGTTGGTAATTCTGAACGCCAACCCGATTTACGACGCACCCGCCGATCTGAACTTCGCCGACGCCTTCAACAAAGCCAACATCGTCGCCCATCTTGGCTCGCATTACGACGAAACGGGGCAGCAGTCACACTGGCACATTCCCGCCGCGCATTATCTTGAATCCTGGTCTGACGCGCGCGCCTACGACGGCACGGTTTCTATCGTGCAGCCGATGATCGATCCGCTCTACGGCGGACGTAACTCGCACCACGTCTTCCAGACATTGCTGAGCGATCCTGCGGTGAGCCCATACGACGCGGTCCGCGAGACGCAGAAGGCGAACATCAAGGGCGACTTTGAAACCGGCTGGCGCAAAGCCCTCCACGATGGTTGGATTGCGGACACTGTGCCCAACGGTCCCGCGAAATCCAGTTCCGGCGCCGCGTTTAATAGCGCAATTCCCACGCCAACACCGAAAGATTCGCTCGAAATCATCTTCCGCCCCGACCCGAATATCTACGATGGCCGCTGGAACAACGTGGGCTGGCTGCAGGAACTTCCCAAGCCGGTCACGAATCTGAGCTGGGACAACGCGGCAATCATCTCCGGCGCGACGCTGACCAAGTTGGGTCTCGAAGAAGACGACATCGTTGAAATCACCGTCGGCAACGGAAAGGTGAAGGCGCCGGTCATCGTTGCTCCGGGTCATCCCGACAATTCAGTCACAGTCTATCTCGGGTATGGTCGCGAATTCGCCGGCCGTGTTGGTTCCGGCCAGGGCTTCAACGCCTATCTCATTCGCAATACATGGGCGCCTCTCTACGCCACCGGCTCCATCCGCAAGCTCGAAGGCAAGTGGGGCATCGCGATTACCAAGAGCCACTACCAGGATCAGCGCGGCAAGACTTTCGGCGAGCAGGGGCATGGCGACAATTCTCTCGAGGCCGACGAAGCGCTCGGCCCGCGCGGCATCGTCCGCTACGCGACGTTGGACGAATTCAGGGCCAATCCGAACTTTGCGCACGAAGGTGAGGGCCACGACACTCCGAGCCGCGATACTTCGCTGTTTCCCAACTGGGAGTACAACGAGGCCAACGCCTGGGCCATGTCCATCGACATGAACAGCTGCACGGGTTGCAACGCGTGCATCGTCAGCTGTTATGCCGAGAACAACATTGCCGTGGTGGGCAAGCAACAGGTGCGCGTCGGCCGCAACATGCAGTGGCTGCGCATCGACACATATTTCGAGGGCGACCTGGCCGCGCCACGCGCTCACTTCCAGCCCATGAACTGCCAGCACTGCGAGAATGCGCCGTGCGAGCAGGTTTGCCCGGTAGGCGCTACGGTGCATACGCCGGAAGGCCTGAACCTGATGGTTTACAACCGCTGCGTGGGCACCCGCTACTGTTCCAACAACTGCCCCTACAAGGTGCGGCGATTCAACTTCCTGCTTTACTCGGATTTCGAAACCGAGAGCCTGAAGCTGATGCGCAACCCCGACGTGAGCGTGCGCTCGCGCGGCGTAATGGAAAAGTGCACGTACTGCGTGCAGCGCATCCAGGCTGCCAAGATCGAGGCCGACAAGGAGAATCGCAACGTCCGCGACGGCGAAATCGTGACCGCATGCCAGCAGGCCTGCCCGGCCGACGCGATTGTTTTTGGCAATAAGAACGATCCCAATAGCCGGGTATCGAAACTAAGGGCCCAGCAGCGTAGTTATCAGGTGATCGCCGATTTGAATGCGCGCCCGAGAACACAGTATGTGGCCGAAGTGTTGAACGTGAACCAGGAGCTCGAAGGGTCGCCGACGGAATACGCGCCGGCGAAGGGTTAGCGACCATGGCAACCAAGGAAGTAAAACCCAACGATCCCATGATCGATCCGGCGACCGGAGAGTTCCGCGTCATCGCGCAGGGCCAGACCTTCCTGTCGGTCACCGAGAAGATCGCGCGCATCGTGCTCACGCCGCAAACTCCGGTAGGTTGGTTCGCGCTCTTTACGGTTGCTGGAGGCGTGGCCACAGTGCTATTGACAGCGGTGACCTGGCTATTCCTCAAGGGCGTGGGCATCTGGGCCATTACGCAGCCGGTTGACTGGGGATTCGCCATCATCAACTTCGTCTGGTGGATCGGCATCGGCCATGCCGGCACGCTGATTTCAGCCATTCTGCTTTTGTTCAAACAGGGCTGGCGAAACGCCATCAGCCGCTTCGCCGAAGCCATGACCATCTTTGCCGTTTGTTGCGCCGGCCTGTTCCCGCTCATTCACGTCGGCCGTCCCTGGCTGGGATACTGGCTTTTGCCGCTGCCTTTCACCATGACGGTGTGGCCGCAATTCCGCTCGCCGCTCTTATGGGATGTCTTCGCGGTCTCAACGTACGCCACGATTTCGGTGGTCTTCTGGTACATCGGCATGGTTCCTGACCTTGCCACCTTGCGCGACCGATCAAAATCGAAGATCGGCCAGTATTTTTACGGCATCATCAGCGTCGGCTGGCGCGGATCGGTGCGCCACTGGATGCGTTACGAGACCGCCTCGCTCTTGCTGGCGGGCCTGGCCACGCCGCTGGTGCTCAGCGTACACACAGTCATCAGTTTCGATTTCGCCGTGGCCGTTCTACCTGGATGGCACACCACCATCTTCCCGCCCTATTTCGTCGCCGGCGCCATTTACTCAGGCTTCGCGATGGTGCTCACGCTGGCCATTCCGCTTCGCAAGTTCTATCACTTGGAGGGTCTGGTCACCGAGCGTCACATCGACAACATGGGTAAGGTGATGCTGGCAACGGGCTTCATTGTGGCCTACGGCTACGGCATGGAAGCTTTCATGGCCTGGTACTCGGCATCGCACTGGGAAGCCTTCATGTTCTGGAACCGCGTCTTCGGGCCCATGGGCTGGTCGTACTGGGTGCTCATCACGTGCAACCTGGCAATTCCGCTTACGACGCTGTGGTCGCGCAAGCTGCGCACCTCCATCCCGTTCATGTTCTTCATCTCTATCGTCGTGAACACGGGCATGTGGTTTGAGCGCTTTGTCATTGTCGTCACCAGTTTGTATCGCGACTTCCTGCCCTCGTCCTGGGGCACCTACCGCGCGACGAAGTGGGACTACATGACGTTTGTGGGCACGCTCGGATTCTTCACTTTCCTGTTCCTGTTGTTTGTTCGGTTCCTGCCTATGATTCCGATGAACGAAATTCGCATGTTGCTGCCGGGCGCCAAGATCAAGCCCAAGGTGGCGGAGGCTGCTGACTAATGCCCGCACGCGAAGGAACCTACGGCCTGCTGGCCGAATTTGATACGCCGAGCGACCTGGTGAGGGCTGCGCGGCAGGCGCGCGAAGACGGTTGGCGCCGCATGGACTGCTATACGCCCTATCCGGTGGAGGAAGCAGCCGAAGCCATTGGCTTCCATCGCAACAAAGTGCCGTTGCTCACGCTCCTTGGCGGACTCATCGGCGCCGCGGCCATGTTTTCGCTCGAGACCTGGATCTCTGTGCTGGCTTATCCGTTAAACATCGCCGGACGTCCCTTGTACTCGTGGCCTGCTTTCATTATTCCCACATATGAGTGGACCATTCTTTGGGCCGGCCTATCGGCTGCCTTCGGAATGCTCGCGCTCAACGGCCTGCCCTCGCTTTATCATCCGCTGTTCAACGCGCCAAACTTCCGCGACGGCGCCACAACCGATAAATTTTTCCTGTGCCTCGAAGCGCTCGACCCGAGGTTCGATCTGGCGGAGACCAAAGCGTACCTGCAGAAGTTCGGTCCAAACTCGGTTGTGGAGGTGGAGTACTAATGAACCACCTCAGGGTTCAGGGATCAGGGATCAAGGATCAGAAAACAGGTCTGCGGGTGCAGAGAGGTTGCCCCATCCTTTCGCGTTTTTTGCGAAAGGGTGGGAGACCACTTGCCTTTGCCACTATAGCTTGCGTTCTTCTGATCGCCGGCTGCCGGCAAGACATGCAGGACCAGCCCAAGTTGATTCCGCAGCGCGGGACGGATTTCTTTGCCGATCATCGCGGAGCGCGGCCGCAGGTGCTCGATACCGTGGCGCGTGGCCAGCTCCACGAGGACAGCTACTTCTATACCGGCGTGGTGCAAGGGCCGAGCGGCTACAAACAGGAGCTGGACGAAATGCCAGTCGAAATTCCTGTAACGATGGAAGTGCTCGAGCGCGGACAGGAGCGCTTCAACATCTATTGCACGCCGTGTCATTCGCGCGTGGGCAACGGGTTGGGCGAGATTGTGCAACGTGGATTTAAGCCTGCCGCCAATCTCCATGATCAGGTGCGCTTGTCGCAGCCGCTCTCGCACTATTTTTACGTGATGACCCACGGATACGGCGCCATGCCCGACTACTCGGCGCAACTGCCGCCAGCGGACCGCTGGGCGGTGGCAGCCTACATCCGCGCGCTGCAACTCAGCCAGGCCGCCACGGCAAAGGATGTGCCGGCGGGTGCGCAGGTCAAGAACCTGAAAGACCTCGCCACGGACGAAGGTCATCCGGAATACGCGCAGCCGTGGGCGATGCCTGCAACGGCAGTGAACGCAAACAAGCCGATCGCCAGCGAGGGAACTCCGGGAATGGCCCCGGCTTATCCAGCAGATCCGAAGATTTCGATTCCACCCAGCAAAGCCGCTCCGGCGGCCCAGAAGTAAGGAAAGAAGAGATGGCTCACGAATTACAAGCCGCATCGCACGCCAAGGCGCTTCCCGCCGATCTCGGCGCACCCGCGTTTGTCGACGGATGGAAAAGCCGTGCGCTGATCGTGGGTGGGATTTCGATGTGCATCGCTATCCTTCTGATTTTCCTCGGCAATGCGCAGGATCATCTCGGCTTCGACCATTTCTATCGCGCCTGGGCGCTGGGTACCGTCGTCACTTGGGGTCTCTGCGTGGGCGGGCTGGCGCTGCTGATGGTGCAGTACTGCTCCGGCGGCAAGTGGGGACTGCTGTTGCGGCGGCCGCTCGAGGCCATGAGCCGCACGCTGCCGTTGATCATTATTTACTGGTTGGGGCTGGCTGCGGGAATGAAGCGGCTCTACCTTTGGGCGCAGTATACCAACACAAGTGACACAGCCGCGGCGCTGAAAGCCGGCGTGATCAACGAACTTCAGGCGCACTGTCTCGACTTCAAGCGGTCCATGCTCAACCCTGGAACATTCCTCAGCGTAAGCTTTCTGTGTTTCGCCATCTGGGGCTTCTACGCATGGCGGCTCAACACGCTGGGCGTCAAGCGCGATTCTCAGGGTCCGGAAACTACACCGTACTGGATCAAGAAGCTTGAGAACATCAGCGGTCCCGGCATCGTGGTGTATGCGCTCACCATGACGGCAGCAGCCATCTACTGGATCATGTCGATGGATCCCACATGGTACTCGTCGGTGTATGGCCTGCTGTTTCTTGTGGGCCAGGGATACGCGACACTGGCCTTCTCCATCATCGTCGCCATATCGCTCTCCAAAGCCGAGCCGTTCAAAACCATCCTCCGCCAGACCGAACAGCACGACCTGGGCAAAATGACGTTTGCCTTCGTGATGCTCAACATATACCTCGCCTTCGGGCAGTTCCTCATCATTTGGTCAGGAAATTTGCCCGATGAGATCAATTGGTACCTCGACCGCATTCGTGGTGGCTGGGGAGTCATCATTACTCTCGATTTCATCTTCCATTGGCTGATTCCGTTCACCATGCTGCTCTCGCGCGATCTGAAGCGGAACAAGAAGCGCCTGGTGCGGGTGTGCCAGTGGATGCTCTTTGCCAGGGCATTCGACCTGTTCTGGCTGATCGAGCCGAACTTCAAAGACGCCGCGCGCAATCTGCATTTCAGTTGGGGAATCCTCGAGTACGCGGCGGTGCCCGTCGCCTTGTTCAGCTTTTGGGTTGCCTATTTCTGCACGCAGCTGAAGACGCGGCCGCTGGTGCAGGTGAACGATCCGCATCTGGCAGAGATTCTGGAGCCCGAACATGTCCACGCTTGATCACAACGAGCCGGAGGGCGAGAAGTTTCTCGGTTCTCACGGGCCAAAGCCGGATGAGATCGACGCCTCGGCTGGCTATGAGCGCAGCGATGCCAGCGTAACGGGAATCGCCGTGTTCATGATCTCGCTCCTCATCTTTGTCGCTGTGGTCGGGATGCTCTGCTACGGCATCGGAGCCTGGTTCAACGCCCGCATGAACCGGGAAGACGGGCCCAACAGCAAGTGGACCAAGACGGTGGACGTGCGGCAACTGGGCAATTTACCCTCTAGTCCCGAACTCCAGAACAAGATCGCGGAAATCACGCAGACCTTTCCCACGCCGCGGTTGTTGACCGACGATGGCGACCAGGACGTGGCGGACCTCCATGCACGAGAAGATCTGCTGCTCTCAAACTACAGTTGGGTCGACCAGTCGAAAGGCACAGTCAGGATTCCCATCGAACAGGCCATGCAATTGATTGCGCAACGCGGGTTGTCGGTGGCGCCGTCAGTGAACACTCAAACGCCGATGACCGGCGACATCGTCCCCACCGTGACCGTACCGCTGACCAACGGGTTTGCGCGCACCAGCTACGAGCAGGAACAGGCGGAGCAGGCAGCCGCCAAGCAAGGAGAACAGAAATAGCCATGCAATTGGGACGCACAATCCGGAACCATTGGCGCGAGACGGCGTTGGCCGCCGTCGGCGCGATTGTGCTTTCGCTCGGCAGCCCGCTCCTGGCTGCGCAGGTTTCCAGCTACGGTGACAAAGAGACCGGTCCAACTAACGACCGGCCCCCCACGCTGCTCAATGGCGTGGGCATCGATCAGCATCTCAACACGCAATTGCCGCTCAACCTCGCTTTCACTGACGATGCGGGCAAGCAGGTAACTCTGGCCGGCTACCTCGGCAAACGTCCGGCGATTCTGGCGCTGGTTTACTACCGCTGCCCCATGCTCTGCTCTGAAGAACTCGACGGCCTGACCAGCTCACTCGAAATGGTTCGCTATATCCCGGGCAAGGACTTCAACATCATTGTCGTCAGCATCGATCCCACCGAGGGCACGGACCTGGCCGCGGCAAAGAAGCGTGAATACGTGAAGCGCTATGGCCGTCCCGAAACGGACGACGGATGGCACTTCCTAACCGGCACGCAGCCGAACATCGATGCGTTGACCCAGGCAGTCGGCTTCCGCTACGTCAAGCTCACTGTGCCAGGCAGCAGCCTCATGCAGTATGCGCACGCCAGTTCGATCCAGATCGTCACTCCTGAGGGCAAGCTGGCCCAGTACTACTTGGGAGTCGAGTACTCCCCGAAGGATCTTCTCCTGGGCCTTGATGAGGCTTCGTCGAATCGCATCGGCTCGCCAGTCGATAACATTCTTACCTACTGCTATCACTACGATCCCACGACCAACAGGCACGACCTGATCATCGCGCGAGTGATTCAGTTGGGAGGGTTCCTCACAGTTGTACTTTTGGGCGGATTCATGCTGGTGATGTTCCGCCGCGATTACAAGCACGATCACCCGGCGGGACCAGCGAATTTGGGCACAGCAAAGAAAGTGAACGGATAAGGGAATGGACCACATCAGCCCAGTATTGTGGCAGTTTCTCCAAAAATGGTTGACGCACTTCGCGCTCTTTCCGCCCGAAGCATCCAAAATTGCGCCCGAAATGGATGCGCTCTATTTCTTTATGGCCCTGGTCAGCCTGGTTGGGCTGGTGATAGTGGTCTTGCTGATTGTCAGTTTCTCAATCCTTTACAGCAAGACGCGCCATCCGCACGCGGTACAGATCGAAGGCTCCACAATTCTCGAGGCCACCTGGACCATCATCCCTTTGGGCCTGTTCCTCATCATGTTTGTCTGGGGAGCGTTGCTTTACTTCCGCATTTACACGCCGCCCGCCAACGCCATGAACATCTACGTCGTCGGCAAGCAGTGGATGTGGAAGGTCGAGCATCCCGGAGGGCAGCATGAGATCAATGCGCTTCACGTTCCAACCGGCCGACCAGTCCAGTTAACGCTGATCTCGCAGGATGTGTTTCACAGCTTCTCCATCCCCGCCTTCCGGGTCAAGCGCGAGGCGATTCCGGGCCGATACACTACGGTCTGGTTTGAAGCGACGACACCGGGGACCTATCACCTGTTCTGTACGCAATATTGCGGCACCAACCACTCGCAAATGATCGGCGACGTCGTGGTGATGACGCCCGACGACTTCAAGAAGTGGCTCGAAGGGTCGACCAGCGGCAACTCGCTGGCCCAGGACGGCGAGCGCCTGTTCACCAGCCTGAGCTGCAGTTCGTGCCACAACACGCGGCCCGACGCCCGCGGACCGAGCCTGGCCAATGTCTACAACTCCAGGCTCACGCTTTCAACGGGAGAAACCATCACCGCCGACGACGCCTATCTGCGCCAGGCGATTTTGAATCCGTCACAGCACATTACGCAGGGCTACGCACCCATCATGCCCACCTACCAGGGCCAGGTCAGCGAGGAAGGCGTGATCGCACTGGTCGAATACATTAAGAATCTCGATTCCGATTATCGCGTTCAACAGACTCTCAATACCACCGATCTGGTTCCTGAGAGTGCGGGCGGCAAACCAGCGACGCCGGGCAAGGCGCCCGCGCCGCAGAAGGAGGTCAAGCCATGAGTGATGCCACCATCGTTAGTCTTCCCGATCAGTCCACGGCCACGATTCCGAAGATGAACTTTCTGTCCAAGGAAAATGGCCTGCTCAGTTGGCTGCTCACAGGCGACCATAAGCGCATCGCCACGCTCTACCTGATTTCGATTACGTTTTTCTTCTTTATCGGCGGATCGCTGGCTGGACTCATTCGCCTTGAGCTGCTGACGCCTCAGACTTCACTAATGGCCGCTGACACTTACAACAAGGTCTTCACCATGCACGGTGTGATCATGGTGTTCTTGTTCCTTGTGCCCTCGGTGCCTGCTACGATCGGGAATTTCGTGATTCCCATGATGGTTGGGGCCAAGGATCTGGCGCTGCCTAAAATTAATCTGCTTAGCTGGTATCTCTATATCATCGCCGGCTTCATGGTCATCTACACCATGGCCGCAGGCGGCGTGGATACGGGCTGGACCTTCACCAGTCCGCTCTCAACGCATTATCTGAATACCCACGTCATTTCCACCGGCCTGGCTATCTTCGTGGCCGGATTCAGCTCCATCTTTACCGGGCTCAACTTCATCGTCACCATCCACAAGATGCGCTGCCCGGGCATGACCTGGTTTCGGTTGCCGCTCTTCGTGTGGGCGAATTACGCAGCCAGCATCCTTATGGTGCTGGGCACGCCGGTGCTGGCCATCACTCTGGTGCTGGTCGTCCTCGAGCGCACGGTGCACATCGGCGTCTTCGACCCTGCCTATGGCGGCGACCCGATTCTCTTCCAGCATCTGTTCTGGTTCTACTCGCACCCGGCCGTCTACATCATGATTTTGCCCGGTATGGGAGTCATCTCGGAGGTCGTCTCAACGTTCAGCCGCAAGCGCGTCTTCGGCTACACGGCGGTCGCGTTCTCCTCAGTGGCCATCGCCGTCTTTGGCTTTTTCGTCTGGGCGCATCACATGTTCATCATGGGCATCTCCAACTACGCGGCGCTCGTCTTTTCGCTGCTCACCATGCTCGTCGCGGTGCCCTCGGCCATCAAGATTTTCAACTGGGCCTTCACGCTGTACAAAGGCTCCATCACGTTCGAGACGCCCATGCTCTACGCCTTTGGCTTCATGGGCCTGTTCACCATCGGCGGCATGACGGGTGTCTTCCTCGGTTCGACCGGTACCGACATTCACCTCACCGAGACGTACTTCATCGTCGCCCACTTCCACTTCGTCATGGTGGGTGGCATGTTGATGGCGTTTCTCTCTGGCATTCACTTTTGGTGGCCCAAGTGGACGGGGCGCATGTATCCGGAGAAGATTTCGCAGTTTGCGGCCGTCGTCACGTTCATCGGCTTCAACTTCACCTTCTTCCCGCAATTCATCCTCGGAACGCTGGGCATGCCACGGCGCTACGCCGCCTATCCGCCGGAGTTCCAGGCGCTGAACGTCTTCTCTACCGCGGGCGCGACCATCCTCGGTGTGGGCTACCTGTTGCCGATTCTTTACCTCACCTGGTCTCTAAAGTACGGAGCCGTCGCCGGCAACAATCCCTGGCAGGCAACGGGCCTCGAGTGGCAGACGCAATCGCCGCCCTTGACCGAGAACTTTCCCTCAATCCCCATCATGGACCACGAAGCCTACGACTACGAATGGCTGGAAAAACAGAATCTCGCCGGGCAGCAGCAGAAAGAGGTGGCGAGTGTCTGATAGCACCGCAACTGCCAACGGCGCCGTAACGGAGGTTCATTATGAGCATCCGCCTTATCAGCGCCACCACTTCGAATCTGTCGAGCAACAGGCGGACACGACGAACTTCGCCATGTGGCTGTTCCTGCTCACGGAAATCATGTTCTTTGGCGGGCTCTTCACCGCTTATCTGATCATGCGGAATTGGTACTATCCGGCCTTCGTTGAGGCGTCGCACCAGTTGAACATCGGCTGGGGCACGGCAAACACCGGAGTTCTGATCCTCTCCAGTTTCACCATGGCCATGGGAGTCTGGTCGGCGGAGATGCGCAAGAAAGGGATGCTGGTCCTGTTCCTGTCGCTGACCTGGATCCTCGGCATGGCGTTTCTGGGCATCAAGTCCATCGAGTATCACGAGAAGTGGGTGAAGCACCACGTCCCCGGCCTGCATTGGAGCGATTCGTCGTTCCTGAACCCGGCATCGGACCCCGAAGTTTACAAGGAGTATCACGACAAGCCGCTCGCGCCCGACATGGCGGAAAAGACCGGAATGTACTTCTTCCTGTATTTCGCAATGACCGGCATGCACGCGCTGCACATGATTATCGGCATCTCGCTCCTGACCTTCATGATCTTCCGCGCACGACAAGGGGCCTACACAACGGGCCACGTTACTTATGTCGAGAACTTCGGCCTGTACTGGCACTTTGTCGACATCGTCTGGATTTTTCTGTTCCCGCTTCTGTATTTGATCAGCCGGCATTGAAGGGAAAAACTGCAATGAGCGAGCACAACGAACAATTCGATCAAAAGGAAGAGCACCAGGAGCACCACATCGTCAGCCCGGTGGTCTACGGAACCATTTTGCTGGCGTTGCTGGTCGGCACGGGACTCACCGTTTGGGCCTCCTATATCGACCTCGGCGAGTGGCACATCGCCCCGGGTCTCACGCTGTTCTGGAACCCTGTGGTGGCGCTCGCCATCGCCTGCACCAAGATGACGCTGGTGGTGCTGTTCTTCATGCATGTGAAGTACACCACCAAGCTGACCAAGCTCACCGTGGCTTCAGGGTTTTTTGTCTTCATCGTCCTCATCGGGATGACGATGACCGACTACTTCACCCGCGCCTGGGGACGGTGGTAAAGAGTCAGTGAATGGGGTTGAGGGGCCTGAAGGCCCGTGCTTACTCCGTTGCGGCGGGCGAGGGGCCCGGGGCACCCACGAGTGAAGAGAAGAACAAAAGCAGATCCTTCGCTCCGCTTATCCCATGATCGCTGCGCGATCACGGGGCCCCAGGCTGCTCCGCTCAGGATGACAAATCGAAGGGAGTGCGAGTCACGAGTTTCGTGAATTGGAATTATGGACTTGAGATCCTAAGAAGGCGCGTGGCTTTGCGCATATCACCATTATCGATTGCGTTGATGGCGGACTCGAGAGATTTAGCCTGGGCGACTAATTCCCTGGTGGATTCGTCGTCGTTATCCTCCTCATCGTCCCCTTCGTCGCCGGCGTCCGGGGCGCCTTCTTCGTCGTCCTCATCCGGGTCTTCGTCATCGTCGTCGTCTTCGCTGTCACCGTCGTCTGAACCGCCGAGGCTCTCGTCCTCTTCCTCCTCTTCTTCGTCGTCCTCATCTTCATCCGCGGCTTCTTCTTCGTCCTGATCTTCTTCCCCGTCGTCCTCGTCTTCATCGGGTTCTTCGCAGCAGGGGGAGTCGGGGCAGGTTGTGGATTCACATGCACCACATTCTTGAGCGGAAGGGAAGCAGTAGGCCTCCTCGGGCCCGAGTTCGTCACCTTCGGGCGTCTGAGTGACGGAGGCGACTGATTCTTCCGGGCCGTTCTCGTTTTCGTCTTGATCATCGCGAGGGAAGGTGATGGCCTGGAAGACGAGCTTGAGGCCCCACAGGAGCTGGGCTGACTTCTTGACGTCGATGCGACCGGCGATGAGGGCCTCAGAGATGCGCGCGACGGCGAGGGGAATGGCGGCAACGTCCTCGATCAGGGGCAGCTTAAGCACAGTGGCTTCAGGTCCGGCGGGGTGGTTGTGAAGGTGCGCGTGGAAGTAACAGAAGTTGCCCCCGTCGAGGGCTCGCGCTCTGCAAGGCAGCCCGCTGGACTTGATGTGCCGACATCCGTTGTACATAGGTAGCTCCCACCCCCAGGGGGTATCCCCTGTTTTCGGGGTTAAGTGATTTATTTTCAGCGATTTAGATTCAATCCGTGTTTTTCGTAACCCCTTGATTCCAAAGGGGTTGAATTCAAGTGTGCATTTTTAAAAGGCTTAGAGGCGTTTTTCGGTCTGAAGCCTTTCTTGTGAAATGAGGCCGAAAAAACGTTAGGCGGCTCGGGGTATCGGTTATGCCCAACCGACGCTCCGGAGCCGCCCAACAACTCTGAAAAAGGAGATTAACGCCCTGTTTTTATTGCCTAGAAATAGCGTAGCGAAAAGCACGAAATAATCGGCAAGCTTGGGAAGAAATATATTGGGCCTGGAATGAGAGAGATAGGTGAAAATCCGGAGAAGGCGGCTCTTGACAGACGCGGAGAGGACCGTGGTTCTGCTGCGATCTGACCCTGAAACCCCATGTCGGGCCTAGAGGTTCGGCCTGGAGTTTTAAAGATGGGACAACCGCCGTTTCGCACCGAATCTTTGGAGCTACAGCGTCGGCTTCGGCGGTTTCACGACCGTCCATGCGTTCGCGCCGGTGACTTTGACTGGCCGCCGGAACAGCTTGCCGTCCTGCGCGGCGTAGAGCCAGCTCTGATCGCCGCTTCCGGCAAAGGTAATGGCGCTCAGCGGGCCGCCGCCCGGAATCGGAGAGTTGAGGATCTGCGAAATTCGGCCGTTTTGCATCGAAACCTGAATCCCGAGTGGAGTGGCGAAATAGACGTTGCCATCGGTGTCTTCGACCGCTCCATGGACATCGTTTTCACCTCTCGATTCCGTCAGCTCGGGAAGCTCCAAGCGGTAAAACGGCTCGCCGTTGACGAGAGATCCGTCGGGCGCAATTTGGAACGACCAGCTGTAGCCTGACCCTGCATCGGTGACGACCAGCATCGATTGGTCGGGCGACAGTGCGAGCCCATTGGGAGTGAGCCGCACGCCGCTCCCCGCGGGCGGATCAATCTTACCGGCCGCATCAATCCGGCGAATACCCATCCGCGCGTCAATGAAGTAAATCGTGCCGTTCTTGGCGACCACAAAATCGTAGATGCCAAGGCCTCGCGCGATGATCTTTAGATCATTTGGCGGCCCAGTCGTTTTATGAAACGAAACGATTTCGTCAGTTCCTACCAATGCGAACCAGCGGCCGTCCGCTCCGTATCTGACGCGTCCCACGCCGCTTTTCAATTGGAGAAACTGTGTCACGTTTCCATCAGCATCGACGCGTTCGACGGTATTTCCGCCGCAGATATATGCGTTTCCGTTGGCATCGGAGGTGAGGCTCCAAATTTGTCCATCATCATGGTCGAAACTGTCATCCCCGCCCACCCGTTGCCACGGCTTGTCCACATACACCGTCGAAAACACGCGGTCGGCCGTATCGTAGAGGGGCTCGTGCGCCGCAGCCGGCTCATGCACCACGACCGGTGCTGGATAATCCCGCCACAGCCAGCGCAGCGCATCGGGCAGGATCGCGCCGCCCTGCTTCAGGTTGTGACCTTCGGTGCCCAGCGCGAGCTTCACATCGTAGCCCGCAAACTCCAGCGCCTCGTACATCACCTGGTTATTGATTGGCCAGCTGCCTGAGAAGTGCGTTCCGTAAGGCTCGGCGGCCGTGATGTGGTCGGCCGTTCCATCCTGCATGAAGATGCGAATCGGTTTCGGCTCGGTCCTGCGCACCAGTGCCGGGAGCGCATCCGCCCCCTTCATCGCAACGTAGGTGCCGATGAGCGAGAGCACGCGATGGAACTGGTCGGGCCGATTCCACGCCGCCATGAATGCGCCCACAGCCCCTGTGCTTACGCCGCTCAAGCCGCGGTCATCGGGATTCTTTGAGAGGTTGAACTGTTTCCCAACTTCCGGGATCAGTTCGTCGAGCAGAAAATCGGCGAAGCGCGGCGTCAGCGAGTCGTACTCGAAAATGCGGTTGTAACGGTTCTGGTCCGCGTCTGAAAGCGACGGTAAAACGCCCGGATCGACGAAGATCGCGATCATGACGGGCAGGTCGTGCTTCGCAATCAAGTTGTCCAGGACCACCGGAACCCGCATGCTGTTGCCGAGCGCCTGGCTCCCATCGAGAAAGATCATGAACGGAGTAGGCTTGCTCGCGTCGTACTGAGCAGGCACGTAGACGGCGCAGTTGTGCGGAGTGCCTGGATAATCCTTGCCCGGCGCCAGCACAAATTTGGTCAATGTTCCTTTGGGCACACCATCGTGCGGCTCGGAATCAGGGCCGAGGGTGTAGTCCTCGGCGTGGAAGAGGCCGCACGAAGAAACCAGCAGCAGCGCGAGCAGAATTCGTCTCATCAAAAACTCCGGGTCTTGAGCTTGGCAGCGCGGAAACAGGGACGGTCTTGCACAGATCGAGTGCAATCAAACCATCCTAACTGGCGCGGCCAGGCATTAGCATGATGATTCTGCGAGGACTACGCCGGTGGAGATTGGCAGCCCTTGCAACTTGTTTCAGGAGACGGGCGCGGTGAGTTTCAGGCTCGAGGACGACCAGATTCCAGCTGAACTCGTCCGCCTGGCTGACCAGCCGCGCGTTCTGGTCCGCCGCGCCGGTCCTCCGCGCAAGGCCGCGCGCTCGGTCGTCTACTGGATGCAGCGGGCCTTGCGCATCGCGGACAACCCTGCCCTCGACGTCGCGATTGAAGCCGCAAACGTTCTCGATCTTCCCGTGGTCGTATATTTCGGCATCGTTCCCAACTACCCCGGCGCCAACCTCCGCCATTATCACTTCCTCCAGCAGGGACTGCGCGACGCAGCCCATGATGCAGCGGAGCGCGGCGTAGCTTTCGTCGTGCGCCGGCCGCCTGAAGCCTCTCTTGGGGCATTTCTAGAAGAGGTCCAGGCCGCGCTGCTCATCGGCGACGAGAATCCCTGTCGCGAGCCGGAGCGGTGGCGCAAAGCGCTTGCCCGCCGCCTCAGAATCCCCTACTGGACGGTCGATGCCGACGTCGTAGTTCCTTCGCGCGTATTCAATCGCAGCTTTGTGCTCCTGCACCACTTTCGCCCGAGACTCAGGGCCGAATTACCGAATTTCCTTGTTGCTCCAGGGAAGATCGAGCCGCTCCATCGCTGGCAACCGGCGAAATCTCTCGCATCGTTTGCGCTTTCCGCGGACATCACCGCCGGATTCACCAAGCTTGACCGCTCGGTGGGTCCCGTCGACACCTTTACCGGCGGAACGCACGCAGCTCTCAAGCGGCTGCGGAAATTCATTACGCACGATCTCTCGTCTTACGATGAAATGCGCAACCACCCCGAGACCGCAGGCACCAGCGGCTTGTCGCCCTACTTGCACTTCGGCAACATTTCGCCGGTGACGATTGCTCTCGCGGTGCGGAAGGCCGTGCGCGAGTCCAGAATCTCTTCCGAGACCAGTGAAAGATTTCTTGAGCAACTCATCGGCTGGCGCGAACTGGCGGTGCTGTTCGTGCGTCACGAAGTGAACTACGACAATTGGGAATGTGCCGCGCCCTGGGCGCGCAAGACGCTTCTGGAGCATGCCTCCGACCCGCGTCCGCATCGTTACTCCCTGGAGCAATTGGAACGCGCCGAAACACACGACGATCTGTGGAATGCCGCCCAGTGCCAGATGGTCTCCACAGGGTGGATGCACAACTTTATGCGCATGTACTGGGCCAAGAAAATCCTCGAGTGGGCGCCGGATCCCGCCACCGCCTTCGATTGGGCCGTGGTTCTAAACGACCGGTACGAACTCGACGGTCGCGATCCCAACGGCTACGCGGGGATCGCCTGGGCCATTGTCGGCAAATTCGATCGGCCGTGGTTCAATCGACCGGTATTCGGCCTGGTGCGGCCAATGACCGGTTCATCGTTTTCCCGCAAATTCAATGCCCAGGCGTACATTTCCAAATTCGGCGATCTTCGTTTAGGCGCGGACCAGCCCCAACGCTGATTGAGTCCCCCAGTTGTATCGGCGGTCACAATTGGCCGCGGTTGCCATCGTCCTATAATGGGCCACATTCTCATTCCCGGAATTTGCGTGTTTCGTTGAGCGTTATCCGATGGATTCCGCGCTCATCCCCATTGGAAGATTTTCAAAATAGGGGAAGCCGGAAAGCCATTCTGGAAACGCGTGACGAATCCAATGTTCGATCCAAAATGCAAACGCCACGCCCGAAAGGGCCGTGCAGGGAATCGAGTCCTGCCGCTCCACCGGCGCGCATATCGCCAACGCGTTAGCCGTGGCGCGTGGACCCTCGCCGCATTGGCCGCATCCCTCCTGTTCAATCTCTCAGTTGCTCCGGCCGCGTCACAGGCGCAGATTCCGATCGCGCCAGTTAAACCGTTGACCCAGCCCGCGCGCATCCCGCCTCGCGTTCTTGAAGCGCAGCGTTTTCTCAAGGAGCGCGGTTGGATAACTGGTCATAAATTGGCGCCACGAGCGGGCACCGTCCGCCACTTGCGCTCCACGACATTCGGCGCCTCTGCGAGCCCCACGGCATTGGGCATCAGGAGCAACGCCGAAACAGTATCAAGCAACACCTGGCAGCCGCTCGGTCCCACGGCGGTCCAAACCACGAACTTTGGCCTTATCACCGGCCGAGTGTCCGCGCTGGCAATAGACCCGTCCGACGCGACCGGCAACCGCCTTTATGCAGGCACCACTGGCGGCGGCGTTTGGGTGGCCAACAACGCTGCAGTCTCCACGCCGTCGTCCATCGTCTTCACTCCCCTCACTGACACGCTGGCGGCGCTCGGCGGAGCATCTGATGCTTCCATCAGCATCGGTGCTCTCTCGGTGCAGCCGGGTGAAACCGGCGTCATCCTTGCCGGCACAGGCGACCCTAACGACGTGCTCGACTCTTACTACGGTGCCGGCATTTTGCGCTCCACAGACGGCGGCAACACGTGGAGCCTGATCCAGGGAACCGTGGATCAGGAAGAGGGTAAGAGCCTCTCGGATGCCAGCTTCCTCGGCGAGGGCTTTGCCGGCTTCGCCTGGAGTACTGTGAACCCGCAACTTGTGGTAGCGGCGGTTTCCGAAGCCTACGAAGGCACGCAGGTGAATGCCACATGGCCGCTGAATACATTCGAAGGACTCTTCTATTCCACCGACAGCGGCGCCACCTGGCACCTGGCTACCACCAACGACGGCAGTGGCCAACTCGTTCAAGGTCCGCTGAGTCTTCCCGGCTCGCAAACTAACGCCGCCACTGCTGTGGTCTGGAACCCGGTGCGTCAGTTGTTTGTGGGCGCGGTGCGCTATCACGGCTACTATCAATCGCCGGATGGCGTCACCTGGACCCGCATGGCCGCGCAACCCGGCGCTCGACTCACCACCCAAATGTGCCCGACCAACTTCGGGCATATTGGCTCCATCGCCTGTCCCATCTATCGCGGCGCGCTTGCTGTTAATCCAGAAACCGGAGACACGTTTGCGTGGACCATAGATTTGAACAATCAGGACCAGGGATTGTGGGAGGATCGATGCGCGCTCAGCGGGGGAATATGCGGCAATCCAACCATCGCCTTTGCCACGCAGTGGAACACCGCCGCGCTTGATTCCAATACTCTTCAGGGCGCAGCCACCATCGTCGACGGCGATTACGACTTGACCCTGGCCGCGGTTCCGTCCCAGCAGGACACGCTTGTGCTGGCCGGCGCCGATGACCTATGGAAGTGCAGCCTCGCCATGGGCTGCGTATGGCGCAATACGACGAACTCCACCACCTGCATGAGCGCGCAGGTGGCTGAATTCCAGCACGCTTTGGCGTGGAACACCGCCAACCCGCTGGAGATTTTTCTGGGCAACGACAGCGGGCTGTGGCGCTCAATGGATGCAATCGGAGAAACAGGGTCATCTTGCGCGGCTTCGGACTCCACGCACTTCCAGAACCTCAACAGTAGCCTTGGATCGCTCGCCGAGGTGGTCAGTCTTTCATCCGTTACGGACTCGCCGTATGACATGATGACTGGCCTGGGCGTCAACGGCACAGCAGGCGTAAAGAGTTCCTCAACGGAGGCTGACTGGCCGCAGATTCTATCTGGTTACGGCGGCCCAGTGGCCATCGACCTTAACAACGACTCGAATTGGTATGTGAACAACCAACCTGGAGTCGCCATCTATCGATGTTCGCAGTCATCTCTCTGCACGCCCGACTCGTTCGGCACGAGCCCTGTCATCTCTGACGCGGACCTTGGCGGCGATGGCGACGCCATGCCTACGCCGGCGCCATTCCTGGTCGACCCGGTCGACGACTCTCAATTGGTCATTGGAACCTGCCGCGTCTGGCGCGGGCCGGCCAATGGCAGCAATTGGAGCGCAAGCAACGCGATCAGTCCCACCCTCTCGAGCGGTGCCACCGGCGTTCCCTGCAATGGCGATGGACTCATCCGTTCCATGGCCGCTCTGGCGCTGTCACCATCCAGCGAAATCATCTACGTTGGTATGTACGGCGCCGCCAGCAACGGCGGCAACCTGCCGGGCCATATCCTGAGCGCGACTGTCGACCTCTCATCCGGCGTCGCGTCCAAGTGGCACGATCTCACTTTGAATCCGGTTGTGAACAACCAACTTTCTCTGAATTCCGAAAACTTCGACATTTCCAGCGTCGTCATCGACACGCACGACCCCACAGGCAACACCGTGTACATAACGGTGGAAGGCACCGATTCTCCTCTCAAAAAGCTCCAGGTGGTGTACCGCTCCACGAGTGGAGGGGCCACATGGTCCAGCATCACGGCGAACTTGCCCGCTGCGCCGGCCAACAGCCTCGCCATCGACCCGCAGAATGCGAACACGGTGTACGTCGCCACGGACCGAGGCGTTTACATCACGACCGGAGTCGCAAGTTGCGCGCAGTCCCTTTCCAACTGCTGGTCGGTATTTGGCTCCGGCTTGCCCAGTGCTCCGGCCGTCGCCCTCAGCACGGGTCACGGCGCATCTTCCGCATCGATTCTCGTTGCGGGCACATACGGGCGCGGCATTTGGCAAGCCCCGCTATGGAGCACACAGACGGGCCTTACCGCCGCCACAGCGAACCCTTCGTCTCTCGACTTTTCCAGTCAAGTCTTTGACACATCCAGCGATCCGATAACAGTGACTCTCGACAACACCGGCAGTCTAGCGCTCGTCCTTTCTTCCATTTCCATGAGCGAAGGATTCAGCGAGACCGACAATTGTGTCAATGCGCCCGTCGCGGCGGGCGCGAGCTGCGCCATCCAGGTAACATTCACGCCTCAAGCCACGGGTCCACTGAGCGGGGACATGATCATCCACGCCAACGTTTACGGCGGGCAGCTGGCGATCGACTTGACCGGAAGCGGATCGCCCGCTGGCATCCTGAGCCTAACCCCCGCCTCCGTCTCCTTCGGCCCGGTGGAAGTGGGAACCACTTCGGCGCCGCTCCAGGTGGCGGCGACAAACAGCGGCGCGGTGGCGATTCCCATTGGCAGCATCTCCATTACCCCGCCGTTCAGCCTCTCCGCCAACTCCTGCGGCGCAATCAGCCTGGCGGCAAACTCTGTTTGCCAGTTGGAGGTGGAGTTTGCGCCGACGCAAGATGGCCCGATGTCCGGCCTGCTGACCTTTTCTGATGGTGCGGGTACGCAAACCGTACAACTGAGCGGAACGGGGATCGCTCCGCCCACAGACGTTCTCAGCACTGCGTCGCTCTCCTTCCCGCCGACATCGGATGGCCAGCTTTCCGCTGCGAAAAATGTGTCGCTGACAAACTCCGGCGGTTTGCCGCTGACTTCAATCTCCAACTCGGTCAGCGCCCAATTCCAGGTATCGAATTCCTGCGCGGCGCAACTGGCGGCGGGCGCGGTCTGCACCATCAGCGTGATCTTTGCTCCCACTCAAGTAGGCGCGGTCACCGGCACGTTGACGATCGCCGACGCATTGCGCACGCAGACTGTGGCCTTGAGCGGTTCAGGGCTTTCGCCGCCGGCCTTCAAGATCAGCCCCTCCAGCTTGACTTTTACCAACCAGCAGCCAGGCGTTCCAAGCGTCCCGCAAACGCTCACGATCGGCAACATCGGTGGGTCGCCGATGGCCAACGTCGGTTTTTCAGTCACTGGCGCTGCGGCATCCAGCTACTCCATCGCCGCCACCACCTGCGGAGCGCTGCTCGACAACGGAAGCAGTTGCACCGTGCAGATCATCTTCACGCCGAACGCGACGGGCGCTTTCGCAGCAACGCTTGCTGTCTCTTCGTCCACTTTAGGGATTGCCCCAGCTTCGGTGCCGCTGAATGGTTCAGGACAGCTCACCACCGGCCTAGCCACAAACCCCTCCCAGATCGCGTTTCCCGTCGTGGCAGCAGGTCAGTCCAGCACGGCACAGCCTGTGACGGTTACGAATTCCTCCAACTACGCCATTGCTTCCGTTTCCCTGGCCGCGCCAGCGCCATTCGCCATTTCGCAAAACTCATGTACTGGCGGCCTGGCTGCGGGCGCCAACTGCACCGCCTCGCTCGTCTTCCAACCCAGCTCTGGCGGCTCCGCTTCGGGATCGCTTACAGTCAGCTCTTCTGCGGTTTCCACTCCCGCCACTGTCGCACTTTCTGGAACCGGATTCAGTTTCGCCGTGAGTATCACCGGCTCGGCGAGCAAGACCGTTGCGAGCGGTCAGCAAGCCACTTACACCCTGGTTATTTCGCCGGCTGGCTCCGGCGCCACCTTTGCCTTTTCCTGCGGCACGCTGCCCGCAAATGCGCTTTGCCTCTTCAGTCCCTCCAATGAGACCCTTAGCGCCGGCGTTCAAGGCAACGTCGCAGTAGAAATCTCCACAGGTAACGCATCGACGGCTCGCCTCGAGAAGGCCGGCAACGCCAAACCAGATCTTGCCAATCCAAAAACCGCGAAGCCTGGACTCGGCCGATTCGGCTTTGGCGTCGGCCTGCCATTCGCGTGCGGATTGCTCCTGCTCCCATTGGCGGTTCGCAGGCGAAGCAATCTGTTCTTGCTCGTCCTGCTGGCAGCGTTTCTCGGCGGCGTCTCCAGTTGCACCAGCTCTGGCGGAGGTTCAGGAGGTACAAAAGGCAATGGGGGCGGCTCCAATACGGCGCCGGGGACCTACACGATTCCGGTCAGCGTCACTTCCATGGGGGTCTCGCAATCGGTAAATCTAACTCTTACGGTCGATTGACCAATGTGCATTTCGCGATCGTGGCCCGATACAGCGGTTCCACAGTCACACTATGCTGAAGCAAGGGGTCCCAAGTGGATTTCTTCCTCAAGAAAAATCCATCCTGCACCGAGGCTGCAATCGGCTCCAAGAACTGCGGAACCGCTTTATACTTGAGCTTCAAGATTGAGACTGATATGTCTGAAAAAGTTACCGTCGGAGACGTTCAACGTGTGGCCGAATTGGCGCATCTGGAACTCGCGCCAGAAGAGACAGGGCCGATGGTACGCGACTTGAACGCGATTCTCGACTACGTGGCCGAGCTGAATGAGCTGGATACATCGAGCGTCGTGCCCCTCGCCCAGATGAGCGAGCTCTCGGGCGGCGCGATCGCCGCTCTCCGCGCCGATCAGGTGGGGCCTTCGCTCGATCGCGCGGTTGTCATGCAGCAGGCGCCGGAGACCGATCAGGCTTTCTTCAAGGTGCCCAAAGTCATCGAACGATAGAGCAAAGGGCTGCCCACCGAAACGGGCCCCAAGAACGAGCATCGATCAGAAGAGGGAATTCCGAATTGTCGAACCAGACCACGACCGCCGAGAGCTTTGTCGAACGGCCCCAAACGATTGCCGCTCTTCGCACGGAGATCGGCAAT
>Ga0265316_10000385_pt1 | contig 50282 bp, 34 predicted proteins | sample 4522metaG_FD_202092 | JGI IMG/M metagenome (GOLD analysis project Ga0265316, IMG submission 202092) | Rhizosphere microbial communities from Carex aquatilis grown in University of Washington, Seatle, WA, United States - 4-5-22 metaG | ecosystem: Host-associated > Plants > Roots > Rhizosphere >... | reverse complement strand
GAGGATCGCGTGACCAATCTCTTGGGCCTGCTGACCGATGCCGAAAAGGTGTCGCTGCTCACCGAGCACCAGCCCGCCATTTCTCGGCTGAACATCGCAGCCTTCACCACCTTCACCGAGGGCATCCACGGGTTGGGCTGGGCCGCCGGCGTGGCGGCCGTCCTCTCGACCCAGTTTCCGCAGGCTTCGGGCCTGGGCGAAACCTGGGATCCCGATGTGCTGACCCAGGCATTTGCCCAGGTGGGAAACGAGGCCCGCGTGTACTTCGTGAAAAACAAGGGGCAGCAAGTCGGCCTGGCCCTCCGCGCGCCCGTGGTGGACCTGTCGCGCGATCCACGCGCCGGCCGCGCCGAGGAAAGTCTGGGCGAGGACCCGTACCTGGTCGGCGAGTTGGCCAAGGCTCTTGTCCGTGGCCTGCAGGGCAGCAACCCGCTGGCCCTGCAAGAAGCCGCGACCATGAAACACTTCTTTGTCTACAATCAGGAGCAAAACCGCGGCAACAACAATGTGATTGTCGACGACCGGAACCTGCGCGAGTACTACCTGGTTCCTTTCTACGAGACCATCGTGAACGCCCACGGACAATCGTTCATGACGTCGTACAACGCCGTCAACGGAGTGCCAGCCACGTGCTCGCCAGTGATCAAGAGTGTCGTGATCGGAGAGTGGGGATTCGACGGAATGATCTGCACCGATGCGGATGCCATGCAGGCGACCTACCAAAGCTACAAGTACTTCCCGAGCCTGGAAGCTGCGGCCGCGGGTGTGGTCAAGGCTGGCACTGCTGTCATGTTGTCGGGGAACGCGGCAGCCATGCAGCAGGCCTACACCGACGGGCTGCTCACCACGGCGGATATGGACGCCGCACTCCGCGGCAACTTCCGCATGCGCTTTCGTCTGGGGGAATTTGATCCGACATCGCCGTACTCGACGGTCGATGGAAACTCCACACCCTGGACCAGCGATTCAGCCAAGGCGCTCGCGCGCCTGGTGACCCAGAAGTCCATCGTGCTGTTGAAGAACGACGGAAACCTGTTGCCGCTCGACAAGACCACCGTGAAATCCTTGGCCGTCATTGGTCCCAATGCCGACGTGGACATTTCCGATTGGTACGGTGGCAAGCCGCCCTACACAGTCACTGCACGGGCCGGAATCACGGCCGCGGTGGGCACCGGCGTGAACGTGCAGTATGCCTTGGACAATACCGGTGGCGCGGCGGTGAATATCGCGACCGGCGCGGATGCGGCCATTGTGGTGGTCGGGAACAACCCGACGTGCGGCAACACGACCTTTGGTAGCTGCACGGGTGGCTACGACAGCAAGGAATCCGTGGACCGCACCTATATCGATCTCAAGCCTGAGCAGGTGACGCTGATCCAGGCGGTGTTCGCCGCGAACCCGAAGACGATCGTGGTGGATATGTCGAGTTTCATGCAGGCCATTACCTCGGTGCAAAGCACTGTTCCCGCCATCATCCACATCACCCATTCCAGTCAGGAACTGGGCAACGCCTTGGCCGACGTGCTGTTCGGCGACTACAACCCGGCCGGCCGGACCTCGGTGACCTGGTACAAGGCCCTGACTGACATCCCCGCCAAGACGGACTACGACATTCGCAAGGGGCGGACCTATATGTACTTCCAGGGCACGCCGCTCTATCCGTTCGGATTTGGGTTGAGCTACACGACCTTCACCTACTCCGCCTTGCGACTGAGTGCTGCAACGCTGGCGTCGGGCGGCTCGGTCACAATCAGCGTGGATGTGACCAACAGCGGAACGCGCGACGGGGATGAAGTTGTCCAGCTCTACGTGAGCTACCCAACCACCACCGGCGTGCCCCGACCGATCAAGCAGCTACAGGGATTCCAGCGGGTGACAGTGCCGGCCGGGCAGACCAAGACCGTGGCCTTGACTCTCAAGTACAGCCAGCTCGGCTACTGGAACACGACCACGAGCGCCTTCACTGTGCAGCCCGGCACCGTGCACCTGATGGTTGGCGGCTCGTCGGTCGATAAGCGCTCCGAAGCCGATCTCACCGTGCAATAGCGCCCTCAGATTCCCGCGGCGCTGGTCGGGCCGCTTCTGTCCGCCGGCGCCGAGACTTCCAGCCGTCGAGCAATGCGCTGCTGGTAGCGCGTCTCATAGAGCTGCGCCAGGGCCAGAAACAGCGTCATGATGAGCGGGCCGTAGAGGATCCCAGGCGCGCCAAAGCCGAGAATCCCACCCAGCAGGCTGAGGAAGACCAGCAGGCTGTTCATGCGCATGGACGAGCCCATCAGGCGCGGCTTGAGCCCGTATTCGAACAGGAACGACTGTCCCATGCAGAAAATGAAGAAGGCCACGGCGACCGCGTGCCGGCCCGCGAACCACAGGTAGAAAGTCGCAGGCACCACTACCGCGGCCACGCCCACCAAGGGAAGAAAGGCCGCCACCGCCATCACCAGGCCCCACAACACCGGCGAAGGCAGTCCCACCACGGCCCAGGCAAGACCAGCCACCAGGCCCTGCAACGAGCTGCCGATGCCGTTGCCGACCAGGATGGCACGTCCCACCTCGCCCAGCTTGTTGAGGAAGAGCTGGTCTTCGTCGCCCGCCAGGGGCGAAAGGCGAAACAAGTAGGTGCGCAGTTTTTCTCCCTGCATGAGCAGGTAGAAGATCGAGAATAGCGTGATGATTCCATGAAGCCCGAACTGCAACACGCCGGCCACGAACGCGTTGGCGCGCTTGTACAGCCCCTGGCTCAGACTGCGGGCCACCTCGACCACGGCATCCTGCACGGCCTCGGGCGAGATGGGCAGACCCGTGCGCTGGGCAAACGCCGTAAGCGCGCGCGCCACGCGGCCATTCTCGCTGGTCCAGTCGTTGATCGTAACGTAGGCCTCGGGCCCGCCCCAGGTCACTGCCGCGTGCCGGATGTCAGCCAGCAGCGCCGAGCCCACCAGGCTCACCGGGATGGCCACCACGACCATCAGGACAGCGACGGTGAGTCCTGATGCCAAGACCGGCCGATTTCCCAGCGCCCGCAGCAGCCGCTCGTAGTGCCGCGACAGAAGCAACACAGCCACCAGGGCGATCACCATGTCACCCAGGAAGGGCAGAAGCACGTACCCCACCGCGATCAAGGCGGCGCCGAAAATGATCAGGAAGAAATAGGGAGCAATCGCCTCATTGCCATAGTGGGGCATATTGCGAGACGGCCGTTTCACAGGGCCGGAATCAGGCGGATCGCTCGGGGGCCCTAAGGAAGATCTAGGTTCTGTCATGTCGCTATTCCAGAACAGCATAACTCAGCGCAATCCAAATTGCCTGGCGCGGTGAGTTTCTCGGAAGCTCACAGGCAGATGTTCAGCGCAATGCCGCACATGATGCCGCTGTCATCGTACGGTTTGGTGATGCGCTCTTGGCAGGTTAGGCCATCTGAGCAGTCCCTGTCGGTGTTGCATCCGACCGCCTCCCGGTCGTAGCAGCGTGCTTCAGCGGGAGGGTCCGGTGGACAGAACCCAGGATCGAGCCAACGGCAGTTGGGACTGGCGTTGCAAAGGCCGGCATCGAGGAGCTGACTGCACGGCACGCTCGGGTCAGGCGCGCAGGTGCAGGTCAGACACTGGTTTGGGTCTCGCACATAGCCCCAGGCACACGACTGGCACTTCATGACCGGACAAGCTAGCGGCTGGGGGCTGCAGGTGCAGGTCGGACAGCCGTACTCATCCCTCGTATAGCCGTAGGTGGGACAGGGAACCTCGCACGCAGGGCCGCAGACTTCCGTGACGTCAACCGCGACGGACGAGTCAGGAGCGGTTTGCGTCTCAGGCGCCAACGCTTCCTTGACTGCGGCATCGGTCGCTCGATCGACGGTGCCGCCTCCGTCTGGCGTCGACACGCCAACCGTCGCATCAACACTGGCACTGCTGTCACCAGGGGCGCCGCCCGATGCGGCTGTTCCAACGCCCCCCGTTGAGCCTCCCGCTCCTGTCGTCACGCCCGAGCCACCCTGGGACAAGGTGGATCGAGCCTGACCGCCCGAGCTGGCCGCAGCGTCGGATGCGCCGCCATCTGTCCTGGCAGATCGGAGGTCCCTGCCGCCACAACCCGCCGCAATCATGCCGCCCAATGCCATGACCGCAATTCCAGTGAGCATGCTCTGCAGCTGCCGTCTCATAAACCACCGAAGCTGCAACTTGCATGCCGCTGTGCGCGGCGCGGTTCTCCTCGGCACCGCCTCAATCAGGCTGCGTAGAACCTCGGAAAGCTGAGACTGCCCTGCCATTCCTGGCGTACTTGACCCCAGAGGGCGGGACCGATAAATAGGTCGCACCCCGGCCCCTGGGCCACCGAGGGTCACCTAAAAAGGAATTCATGGGCTTCCAATTCGGCGCAGTGCTCACCTTCGCGGTCGTCGCCGTGCTCTTCGCCCTGGTGGCCCTGCTGATCGGCGCCATCATCCGGCCGCGCTTCCCCAACGCGGACAAGGTTTCCATCTATGAATGTGGCGAGCGGCCCGTGGGCGCCGCTTGGTACAACTTCAACCCGCGCTTCTACTTGATCGCGTTGGTCTTCGTCATCTTCGAGGTCGACATCGCGCTCACCTTCCCCGTGGTGGTCGTGTACGCCGAATGGACCAAGAAGGGCAACGGCTGGGTTGCTCTGACTGAGCTGGTTCTCTTCACGGTCATTCTGCTCATCGGTCTTGTATGGGCCTGGGCCCACGGCGATCTCGAATGGGTGAAGAAGTTGTCTGCCGTCCAGAAGCCCGCGGGCAGCAAGACCAGCGGCGACCGAGGCTAAGAACTAGCGATGGCAATCACACGAATCGTGCAGGAAGGCTCGGGCGCTGGCGTCCTGCTCACCAACACCAACCATTTCGACGACCTGGTCAATCTGGCGCGCAAGAATTCCATCCACTACCTACTCTTCGGGCTCGCCTGCTGTGGCATCGAACTGATGCAGACCGGGGGACCGCGCGCGGACCTGGATCGCTTCAACGCCGTGTATCGGGCCAGTCCACGCCAGGCTGATCTGATGATCGTCGCCGGCACGCTCAGCTACAAGATGGCCGAGCGAGCCAGGCTGCTCTACGACCAGATGGCCGAGCCCAAGTACGTGCTGGCCATGGGGTCCTGCGCGAACTGCGGCGGGCTCTTTCAGTGCAGCTACGCGGTGGTCAAGGGCGTGGACAAGATCATCCCGGTGGATGTCTACGTCCCTGGCTGCCCGCCCCGGCCCGAGGCGCTGACCGAAGGCCTCATGCGCATCCAGGACATCATGATGAGCGAGCGTTGGTGGCAGGAGAAGCGCCGTCCGCAAAGCGGGGCCAAGTAGCATGAACGCGCAGGAGATCCACACCAAGCTCAAGGCCCAATTCGGCGACGCCGTGGGCGAGCTGACTGACGCCAAGGTCGATCCGTTCGTAACTGTGGAGGCCGACTGGATAGTCGAAATTTGCCAATTTGCCCAAGCCGAGGCGGGGCTGGATTTTGACTACTGCGAGGACGTCACCGGAATCGACTGGCCGGCGCGCAACCTGATCGAGGTCGTGTATCACCTGTTCTCGCTGCAGCACCGGCATCAGATCGTGCTCAAAGTCGAGACCGATCGCGCCCAGCCTTCGGTGCCGTCGGTGCAGGGCGTGTGGAAAGCGGCCAATTGGCTGGAGCGCGAGGTCTACGACATGCTGGGGGTGAAATTCGTTGGCCACCCAGACATGCGGCGAATCCTTCTGCCCGACGACTGGGTCGGCCATCCGCTGCGCAAGGACTATCAAGAGGCGGGCGGGTACCACGGCGTCACCAACACGCGTCCTGATCCACTGGTGAGGCTGGGGCAGAAGGTGGAAGGGGAGCGCAAGGCGATTGCAGCGGCTGCGCCACCACCGGCACCGGCACCGGCTCCGGCTCCAGCTCCGGCACCGGCTCCGGCCAAGAAGGAGTCGCCCAGTGGCTGAGCCAGTCGAACGGCAAGTCCTTCGCCGTATGAGCCCGTCGGACGAAGAGATCGTCATCAACTTTGGGCCGCAGCACCCATCAACCCACGGGGTTCTCGACTTCGTCACCCAAACCAACGGCGAGATCATCCGCCGCTCGGTCCCTGACATCGGTTACTTGCATCGCGGGTTGGAGAAGATCGGCGAGACGGTCAGCTACCCGGGCTACATGCCATTCACCGACCGCATCGACTACCTGGCTGCCATGTTTACCAATGAGGGCTACGCCATGGCGGTCGAGCGGCTGCTCAAGGTCGAGGTTCCCCCGCGCGCCAAGTACCTGCGCGCCATCGCCGGCGAGTTGTGCCGCATTTCCAACCATTGGGTGGCCGTTGGCTCCATGGCCTCCGATATTGGCGCGTCCACCCCGCTCACCCACGCCCTGCGCGAGCGCGAATCCATCAACGACCTTTTGGAAGAGCTATGCGGGGCCCGCCTGACCTTCAACTACGCGCGCATCGGCGGCGTGTCGTTCGACGTGCCCGAGGGCTGGCGCGAGAAGGTCCTGCGCTACCTCGATCACCTGGACAGCTACATCCAGGAGTGGGACCGCTTGATCTCGCTCAACGAGATCTACGTCAAGCGGCTGGCCAAAGTCGCGGTGATCAGCCGGGAGAAGGCCATTGCCTACGGCCTGTGCGGCCCCAACCTGCGCGGCTCGGGGATTTCCTGGGACACGCGGCGTGACTTGCCCTACGGCGCCTATCCCGAGTTCAAGTTCAATGTGCCCGTCGGGCAGGGAAAGATGGGTGTGGTCGGGGACTGCTGGGATCGCTACTCCATACGCGTCCTGGAGATGCTGGAGTCGGCCAAGATCATTCGCCAGGCCTTCGACAAGCTGCCCGAGGGCGAGATCATGGCCAAGGTTCTGCGCAAGCCGAAGCCCGAGCCGGGCGAGGCCATGGCGCGGGTGGAATCAGCACGCGGCGAGATGTGCTACTACGTGGTGTCCGACGGCTCGGAGAAGGCCTACCGGGTGCGCGTGCGCACCGGCAGCTTCATGGCCATGGGAATCATCGAAGAGATGTCGCAGGGACTGATGATTGCTGACTTGATAGCGCTCATCGCTTCGTTTGACGTCGTTGCCCCGGAGATTGACCGGTGAAGATCACCACCGCTCTCGACTCGACATCGCTGACCAAGCGATATCCCAAGACCATCCTGGCGACCACGCTGTTCTTCATGCTGGGGCTGCCGTTCCTGCTCTACCTGGTGCTCCTGCTCATGCTGCCGTTCAACCGGCCTGAAGCACTCAACGCCGTGGCCCAACGGCTGGGCTGGGACCTGGGGCACAGCCCGTATCGCGATACCTGGTATGGGGTGATTCTGCTCGTCGAGGGAACCTTCGTCTCGCTCTACACCGCGGTGTTTGCCGGCGTGACGACTTGGGTCGAGCGTCGCATCGCGGGACGCATGCAGAGCCGCATCGGCCCCAACCGGCCCGGAACCTTCGGATTCATTTCTTGGGTGGGTGACGCGGTCAAGATGCTCTTCAAAGAGGATTTGATCCCGGCCGAGGCAGACCACTTGCTGTTCCGGGCCGCGCCCTACTTCTCCATGGTGGGTCTGACTCTGCCTTTTGTCGTCTTGCCGTTTGGGGAAAGCGTAATCGTGGCGGATCTCAACGTGGGCGTGTTCTACCTGTCCGCCACCAGCGCCTTTATCGTGGTCGGCATCTTGGTGTCGGGCTGGGCTTCCAATTCCAAGTGGTCGCTCTTCGGCGCCGTGCGCGGCGCAGCCCAGGTCGTCTCGTACGAGATCCCAGCAGGGATCGCCATCATGGTCCCGGTCATGATGGCCGGAACCCTGTCCATGCAGGGAATCATCCGCGCCCAGGGCGGCTGGCCCTGGCAGTGGTTTGCCTGCCAGAACCCGGCCGCCTTTGTCGCGTTCTTCATCGCGATGACCGCTTCGCTGGCCGAAGGCAACCGCACGCCCTTCGATCTGCCCGAGGCTGAATCGGAACTGGTGGCGGGCTATCACGCCGAGTATTCCGGCTTCCGCATCGCGCTCTTCCTGATGGTCGAGTGGGCCAACATGTGGATCATGGGCGCGCTGGCGGTCACGCTGTTCCTGGGCGGCTGGCAGATCCCGGGCGTGTCGGTGGAGATGATCAATCAGACGCGCGGCACGGACGTCTTCCCGACCTGGCTGTGGTTCGGCTGGCAGTTTGTTTCGCTGCTGGTGTTCGCGATCAAGACCTGGGCGCTCGTCATCCTGTTCATCTGGCTGCGCTGGACCCTGCCGCGCGTGCGCGTGGATCAGATGATGTCCCTGTGCTGGAAGTACCTGGTGCCAGGCGCTTTCGCCTGCTTCATCTTCACCTTGTTCTGGGTGATGGTCCCCGCGCCCGTGCACCTGGTGTCCGGCCTGGTGATCAGCCTGGGCGTGGCTCTTTTTCTGGTGAAGTTCGCTCTGCGCACGCGCAAGAACATCGCGCAGGTCAAGGGCGCACGGGTGGACCTTTCAAATTGGTAGCTCTCCATGCCTGAAACGGTTCGCAACTACTTCGGTGCCATCACAGACGTCGTGCAGACGTTCTGGCAGGGCCTGTCCGTCACCTTGTCGTACATGCTCCGGCGGCCCATCACCATCCAGTATCCCGACCGCACGGAAAAGCGCGTGGCCGACATGCTGCCGTCGCGCTACCGCGGTTTTCTGGAAGTCGACCTGGCCGTGTGCACGGGCTGTCTGGCCTGCGCGCGCGCCTGTCCCATCGACGTCATCAAGATTGCGGTGGACAAGGATCCGGCCAATCCCAAACAACGGGTCATCACCCAGTTCGACATCGACCTGTCCAAGTGCATGTTCTGCGGACTGTGCGTCGAGCAATGCCCGACCGGCGCCATCGCGCACACGCGCGAGTTCGAGTCGACCGTGAGGGTGGTGGAGAATCTGGTCTTCCGCTGGGTGCCTGATGCGGCCAAGCCGGCTCCATTCTACCGACCGGTCAAGGGCCAAGATGCGCCACGCGTGCCGGTGGGCTCGCTCATGCGCGTGTATCTTGCCTCGCAGGTGTGGGCCGCGCCGGCCCCGGATTGGGCCGCGCCGGCTCTCGGCAGGGACAAAGGGTAGCCATGTATACCAACCTAGCGGTCTTCTACCTGTTTGCCCTGGCTGCCGTGGTGGGCGCGGCTGGCGTGCCCATGTCGAAGAACATTTTCTGGAGCGCCATGGGTCTGCTCTCGGCGCTGGTCGGAGTGGGCGGCCTGTACGTGTTGCTCTCGGCCGACTTTCTCGCGGTCACGCAATTGCTGGTGTACATCGGCGGCGTGCTGGTGCTGATCATTTTCGCGGTCATGCTCACCAGTCAGATCAAGGAAATCGAGGTTTCCAACCAGAACGTCGGCCTGGTTTCGGGTGCGATTCTGTTCGTGCTGACCGGAACCTTGCTGTCCTTTGTTGCCATCTGGGCGCCCTGGAAGGTCGTGTTGCTGCCGGAAAGCCACGAGACTTCTGCTGCTATTGGCAATGGCCTTCTGGGAACCTGGTTGCTGCCTTTCGAAGTGGCCTCAGTGGTCCTGCTGGCCACCCTTATTGGCGCCATCGTGGTCGCTCGCAAGGAAATCAAGAATGACTAGCATGATGGGGCACCTTTCATTGAGCCATTTTCTGGTCGTGGGCGGCCTGCTGTTCTGCTTTGGCCTGATGACTGTCCTCACCCGGCGCAACGCGGTCGCAATGCTCATGGGCATCGAGCTGATTCTCAATGGCGCCAATGTCAATCTGGTGGCCTTCAATCATTATGTGGCGGGCGGTCTGTCCGGGCAGATCTTCGCGCTGTTCGTCATCGTGCTAGCGGCTGCCGAGGCTGCTGTGGGCCTGGCCATCATCCTGGCCATCTACCAGATGATCCGCAACATCGACACGGCCAACATCGCGTCGCTGAGGCATTGAGGGCTGGCCATGGAACACGCCGTACAACAGCTCGCCCCGCTCGCGGTCACCCCGGCTGGCTTTCTCTGGCTGATTCCCCTCTTCCCGCTGCTGGGCGCGGTCATCAACACCACCTGTGGCTGGTGGCTGCAGCGTAAGTTCGGCAAGCCAGTCATTCACATTATCGCGGTCGGGGCCATGGTGCTCTCCTTTGCCGTGGGCTGTGTGGCCTTTGCCAAGATGCTGGGCCTGCCGGGCGAGGAACGCTTCCTGCAAAACACCCTGTGGACGGTGCTGACGGCCGGTCCCGTGCACGTGGACCTGGCCTTTGCCCTGGATCCGCTGGGCATGATGATGGTCCTGGTGGTGACGGGCATCGGCACCTTGATCCACATCTTCTCCATCGGCTACATGGCAGAAGATCCCGCTTACTGGCGCTTCTTTGCCTATCTCAACCTGTTCATCTTTTCCATGTTGTTGCTGGTCATGGGCGACAACTTCGTCATCATGTTCTTTGGTTGGGAGGGCGTGGGTCTGTGCAGCTACCTGCTGATTGCCTTCTGGTACACGGATCCCGCGAAAGCAGCAGCGGGCATGAAGGCCTTCGTGGTCAACCGCTTTGGCGACTTCGGCTTCATCCTGGGTCTGTTCTTGCTGTTCTGGGGGCTGGGCGGGGTGTGGCATGAGCTGCCGACCGGGAAGCTGAGCTATCAGCCGAATGTGCCCGGGCAGCAGCTGCGCATTTTCTCGGGTGAACCTGCCACGAACAGCGCCGAAGCAGAGCATCGAGAGACCATCATCGAGATCGGACCCACGCTCAACTTCCGCCAGTTGCGCGATCAAGTAGTCATACAGGCCACCGGCGTAGCCGATCGGCTCTTGCACCAGAAGCTTTTCGGTTTCGGGCTGCTCGCCATGGTGGGCATCCTGCTGTTCGTGGGCGCCATGGGCAAGAGCGCCCAGCTTCCCCTTTCCGTGTGGTTGCCCGACGCCATGGCTGGTCCCACGCCGGTCTCGGCTTTGATCCACGCTGCCACCATGGTTACGGCCGGCGTGTATATGGTGGCGCGGCTGAATTTCATTTTTGCGCTCTCGCCCACGGCCATGGGTTGGGTCGCGCTGATTGGCGCACTGACCGCGCTGTTCGGCGCCTCGATTGGATTCTTCCAGTACGACATCAAGAAGGTTCTGGCCTACTCCACTGTGTCGCAACTGGGTTTCATGTTCATCGGCGTGGGCGTGGGTGCCTACTGGGCCGGCGCCTACCATTTGCTCACTCACGCCTTCTTCAAGGCCGCGCTCTTCCTTGGGTCCGGCTCGGTGATTCTCGCCTGCCATCACGAACAGGACATGCGCAAGATGGGTGGCCTGGGCAAGCTCATGCCCGTCACCAGGAAGACCTACCTCTGGGCGTGCATCGCTATTGCCGGCTTCCCCATTGCTAGCGGCTTCTATTCCAAAGACGAGATCCTGTGGAAGGCGTTCAGTCAGCAACATATGTCGTTGCTGGGCATGCCGGCAGCCTGGTTGGGCCCGCTCATCTATTGCGTGGGCATCATCGTGGCCACGGGCACGGCCTTCTACATGTTCCGCAGCTACTACATGACCTTCACCGGCGAGTACCGGGGCGGCCATGGGCACGAAGACGGCCACGGCCACGGAACTACACCGAAGGAATCGCCACTGAGCATAACCAGCGTGCTGGTCGTGCTGGCCAGCGGCGCGGTGCTGGCCTCGCTGCTCGGGCTTCCGGCTATTTGGACCAACCGGCCGCCCATCCTGGAATACTTCCTGGAGCCCTCGCTGCCGGCCACGGTTCATTTCACCGAGCACCCGCACTGGATGGAGTGGTTGTTCCAGCTCATCGGCGTGTCGGCCGGCGCCGTGGGCTGGCTGTTTGCGCGCGCCCTGTACCGCGACGGAAAGAGCCCGGTGCCCGCGCGGCTGCTGGCACGTTGGAAACGCGCCTGGACGGTGGTGTACAACAAGTACTATCTCGACGAGATCTACGGAGCCACGGTGGTGCGCGGCTCGCTGCTCTTCGCGCGCATCTTGTCCTGGATCGACAGCCGCCTGGTCGACGGTGTGGTGAACCTGGCCGGAGAGGTTACGCGGCTCTTTGCCAATCTGGACGGCGCCATCGACAAGTACATCGTCGACGGTGCCGTGAATCTGGTAGCCGATTGCACCATCGGAGCCGGGCGTGGCCTGCGCCGCGTGCAGACCGGCCGCATCCAGACCTACCTCTACGGCGCGCTGGCCGGCGCGCTGGTTGTCGTTCTGCTCAACTTCCTCATCAAGTGATGGGAGCCAACCCTGATGATCAGTCAACAAAACGTTCTTAGCTGGGCCACCTTCTTCCCGTTGCTCGGGCTCGGGCTCATCGTCCTGTTTGCCGCAATTCGCTCGCTGGCCGGCCTGTCCAAGGCCGGGCTCGACCAGGCGGCGCGCCTCATCGCCATGGTCACCAGCGGCGGGTCCCTGGCCTGCGCGCTACTGGCCTGGCACTGGTACGACCCGACCGCGGCGGGGACCATGGTCAACGGGCACGCCACCGGCGTGCAACTGGTGCAACACTTCATCTGGATCAAGGCCTTCAACGTCGAGTACCTGATGGGCGTGGACGGCCTGTCCATCTCGATGGTGCTGCTCTCCGGGCTCATCTCGTTCGTGGCCACCATCGCCTCCATGCCCTGGTGGGGCGGGGCCAAGTACACGGACATGGCGGGCATGTCGGGGCATGACGACGGCCATCACCCCAAGCACTTCTCGGTGCGCATGGTGCCGGGCTACATGGCCATGCTGTTGCTGTTGCAGACGGGAATGATGGGCACCTTCGTCTCGCTCGACATGTTCCTGTTCTACGTGTTCTGGGAGGTGATGTTGCTCCCGATGTACTTCCTCATCGGGATCTGGGGCGGCCCGCGCAAGGAATATGCGGCCATCAAGTTCTTCCTCTACACCCTGGTCGGCTCGGTTCTGATGCTGCTGGCGGTGATTGCCATCTATTACAGCAGCCACGCGGCCATGCTGGCCGATGGGACCATGTCGACCGGGCACACCTTCAACCTGCTGGCGCTGGCGCAGCAAGGCCGCGAAGGCGTGTTCAGCCACGCGGCGCCCATCCTGGGATTCGCCTTCACCAAGATCATCTTTGTTGCGCTGTTCATCGGGTTCGCCATCAAGATCCCGATGTTCCCCTTCCACACCTGGTTGCCCGATGCCCACGTCGAGGCGCCCACGCCGGTTTCCGTGATCCTGGCCGGCGTTCTGCTGAAGATGGGCCCTTACGGCATCCTGCGCTTCAACTATCCGCTTCTGCCTGATGCCACGGCGTGGGCCGCGCACGCCATTGCCGCCTTCGGTGTCATCAACATCATCTACGCCGCGTTCGTGTGCCTGGCACAGACCGATCTCAAAAAACTCATCGCCTATTCCTCGGTCAGCCACATGGGCTTCACCCTTCTCGGCATGGCGGCCATGACCCCGGCCGGAATTTCAGGCGCGGTGTTCAACATGTTCTCGCACGGGATCATCTCGCCCATGCTCTTCCTTATCGCCGGCGTGATCTACGACCGGGCTCACCACCGCGAGATCGCGCGCTTCGGTGGGCTGGCCAGCGCCATGCCCGAATACGCCGCCATGACCGGCCTGGCCTTCTTCGCCTCGCTGGGCCTGCCTGGCATGTGTGGCTTCATCTCCGAGTTCATGGTGCTGACGGGAACATTCCCCACCTTCATGCTGTTCACCGTGATCTCGGCCACCGGCGTGATCATCACCGCGGCCTACTACCTGTGGGCTATCCACCGCGCCTTTCTGGGAAAACTTAATCCGCTGTATCAGGGATATCCGGATCTGGTGTGGCGCGAACGCCTGGTGCTCTATCCCCTGGGCGCCATCGCCATCGTGCTCGGCTTCTATCCCTACGCCATTCTCAACGTGATCAACACAACCCTGTTCAGCCTGATTGCGGGCATCCGACCGCTGTAGCTGCGACTGCCTAGGGGAACCATGATTCAAGAAAACCTCATCAGCACCTCGTGGTTCTTGCCCGAGCTGGGCCTCACCGCGGGCATCATGCTGATGTTCTTGCTCGACCTGGCGTGGAAGCAGCACCCGCGCCGTGTGCTGTTTCTGACCATCGGCTGTCTATTTTTCCTCGCTCTGGCCGGCGTCCTGTTGGCGATGCAGCCGTCCACGCCGCGCGCGCTGTTCAATGGGATGATCGCCAGCGATCCCTTTGCCACGTTCTTCAAGTGGCTGTTCCTAGCTGCCGCCGGTCTCACTGTTCTCATCGCCGCGCGCTCGACCGAGTTTGGCCGCAACCAGATCGGCGTGTTCTATCCCTTGCTGCTCGCCATCGTGCTCGGCATGTTCCTCATGGCCAGTGCGACCGACCTGCTGATGATGTACCTCGCGGTCGAGTTGGTCTCGCTGGTCAGCTACGCTGTGGCCGGCTACCGGCAAGGCGATCGCAAGGCCGCCGAGGCCGCGCTCAAGTACGTCATCTACGGCGGGGTGGCCTCGGGGATCATGCTGTTTGGCATGAGCTACATCTATGGGCTCACAGCAAGCACCAGTTTGCTCGGCCTGGGCAAGGCGCTCGACGGCGCAAGCCTCGCCGCCCTGGCTGGCCCTGGGCAAACCGCTTTGCGCGTGACCCTGGTGGTGGCCGTGGTCTTCGTGCTCTCGGGCGTGGGCTACAAGATCGCCAGCGTGCCCTGGCACATGTGGTGCCCAGACGTGTACGAAGGCGCGCCCACTCCCTTCACCGCATTTCTTTCCGTGGGTCCCAAGGCGGCTGGGTTTGCCCTGGCCGTGCGGTTCTTCTGGTCGGCCCTAGCCGGATCGCCCTCAAGCGAAGGGCCAGCCGTTCTGACCGTGGGACTTTCCGACTTGCCCTGGCCCGCCATCATCGGCGTGCTGGCGGCCGTGACCATGACTCTGGGGAATCTCACGGCTATCGTGCAGAACAACCTCAAGCGCCTGCTCGCGTATTCCTCGATTGCCCACGCCGGCTACGCCTTGATGGGCCTGTGTGCGGCCTCGACCCTGGGCATGCAGAGCGTGATGATCTACCTGCTGGTGTACCTGGTGATGAACCTGGGCGCCTTCCTGGTGGTCATCGTGGTGGCACAGGCCACCGGCTCGGAGTCCATCGACGACTACAAGGGCCTAGCGCGGCGACACCCTCTGTCAGCCATCGCTTTCGCGATTTGCCTGTTTTCTCTCACCGGGCTGCCACCCTTCGCGGGATTCACCGGCAAGTGGTACCTGTTCGTGGCGGTGCTGCAGAACTACTCCCTGCCGGGGGGCGGCTGGTACGCGGCCCTGGCTGTGATCGGCGCGCTCAACTCGGCAGTGTCGCTGTACTACTACATGCGCGTGGTGCGGGCCATGTTCCTGGACGCGCCGGTGGGCCAGGTCACGGTGCGACCGCACCTGAGCTACCAGCTCATGCTGGGGGCGTTTTCCGTCGCGCTCTTGCTCTTCGGCGTGTGGTGGAACCCTCTCGTAGCTTGGAGCCAGCAGTCGTTGATCTTTCTGCGCGGATAGCTCAGCTCAAACGATCCACAGTCCGTGGCCCAAGTACGCGAGCCCGACGCTGCCCAGAATCCCTGCCGCCAGCCGCAGCGGCCGCCGCTTGGTGATGAGGCACACCGACGCCAGCGCAATCGAGATCTGGAGCGAGCCCTAGCATCTCAGTGGCGAGTGAGACCAGTGTCGGTGATCATGCCTTGCACGGCCTCGCACAGTTGCTGCGCGGTGTAGGGCTTGGGCAGCACCGCGGAGAAACCGTGCCGTCGATACTCGGCCATGACCGAATCCTCCGAGTAGCCACTGGACACCATCAGGTGGGCGGCGGGATCGATGGCCAGGATATGCTCCGCCGCTTCTTTGCCCCCCATGCCGCCCCTCACGGTCAGGTCGAGCACCACCGCATCGAAACGCTGCCCGTCGGCGAAAAGCATGCGATAGACTTCCACCGCGTCGCTGCCGTTGCTCACCACTTTGGTCGCGTAACCGGCATCTCGCAAGGCGCGTTCTGCCAGGCGGAGGACCGCGGCTTCGTCATCCATCACGAGCACCCGACCTGTTTCCTGCTGCTTGGCCCGTGGCGGACTGGCGCTGTCCTGCCCGATCCCTATCTCCGGCAGACTCACCCGAAACGTGGTACCCACGCCCAACGCGGAAGAGACCTGGATGCGCCCACCGTGGTTCTGAATGATGGAGTAGGCGACCGCGAGCCCGAGACCGCTGCCCCGTTCCTTGGTGGAGAAGAACGGCAGGAAGATCTTGTCGAGCAATTCCGGTGCAATCCCCGGCCCCTGGTCCGTCACCGCGATGCAGATCTCGTCGCCGTCCTTGCCAGTTTGCCGGGACAGTTGCACCCGCACCGAGCCGCCACCGGGCATGGCCTCGACGCCATTGCGCACCAGATTCTGGAACACCTGCGCCAGTTGTCCCTCGTCAGCCATGACCGCAAGAGCCTGGTCAGGAAGATCGAACTGGCAACTCACGTTGCTTCCACTGGTGGCCAGGTTGGCTGAATCTCGCACAACCTGCACGATGTTCATGCACCGGCGCAGCGGCGTGCCGCCCTTGGCGAAGGTAAGCAGCCGCCGCGTGAGGGCCGTGGCTCGGGTCGCCGCGCGCTGGGCCTCGTCGAGCAAGGGCCGCGCTTCGTGAGAGTCAGCCAGACTCATCTGCGCCAGGCTGATATTGCCAATCAAGCCCGTGAGCAGGTTGTTGAAGTCGTGTGCGATGCCCGCGGCCAGTGTGCGAATGGATTCTAGTTTCTGAAGGTGAAGCTGCTCGTCCTCGCGCCGGCGGCGCTCAGTGGCATCGCGGAATACGGCGACCACACAGCGTTTGTTGGATATCACGGTGCTTCTGGCACTGACATCGGCCAAAAAGACGGTCCCATCGGCCCGCAGCATGGGGATCTCGGGGGCGTGGTCGCGCTCGCCGCGCATCATGGATTCGAAAACTGAGATGACCTCGTCCATGCGGTGGTTGGGATGAATGCTATTGATCGTGAGCCCGTGCATCTCACTGGGCGAACGCCCGAGCAAGGCACACATGGCCGCGTTCACCATCACGACTTTGCGATTCGAGACATCGGCCACCACGATGCCGTCACCCACGGTATCGAACACGTCGCGAAAGCGCGCTTCGCTCTCGGCCAGGTCATCGAGCGCGATTCCCATCACCAGGGCATAGGCCAGCCTGGGCGCCACCAGCTCGATCACCTGTCGCGTGGCGGGGTCGAGGCCGTCGACGCCGGAAGCGGCGGCATTCAGCGTCCCGGTGCAACGCCCGCCGGACAACAGCGGCACGCTGATGGTGCTGAGAAACCCACGGGCAATGAATGCTTGGTCGAGCGCATTCTTGGCCGGCCAGTCGCGAATGTCGGCCCGGTAGATGGCGCGCCTCTCCTCCACGGTTTCGCTCAGCGTGCCCGATCCCGGCGGCAGAATCTTACCCGATTCCACCCCTTGCACGGCGACCGTGGCATCGTGCAACCAGAATCCGTCGCCCTCGGATCGCAGCAGCGCGACTGAAGCGCGGTCCACGTGCAGACGTTCGACCATGAAGCGAAGGGCACCCTGGGAGATCTCACCGAAGGACAAATGAGCGGTGTGGCGATCAAAATCGGCGATGAGCTGAACAACGTCGATGTTGCTCCGGTCGTTCTGGGGATAATCGCGATCCGCAGCCATGGTCGTCTGCACTCGAAAGAAGAAACTGATGTTAGGCCAAGATCGGACGGCGCGATACGGCTTCATAACGCTGCCATCCCGATGGCAACAATGCCACACCTGCGCTAGGCTGAGTCGGTGTCTGACACGCTGTCCCTGAACGTCGACGATACGTCTGAACCTGGCGACACGGCTCCATCAGGTTCAACCTCGGCACCGGTGCTGGCTGGCTGCGACGCCGTCCTGGCGCGACCGATGGAGAAGCCGGGGCGGGTCATTCTGTGGCATCGCTATCGCGAGCGCATCAGCTATTCGTCCTGCAACGAGGACTCGGCCAGTGAGGTCCAAGTCCTGAACCCCCACGCGTCCAAGCGCCTGGTTGCGATTTGCGCCAGCGGAGGCCGCGTGCTCAACCTGCTGCAGGACGGGGCCAAGGAGGTTTGGGCGGTGGACGTGAATCCCGCGCAGACCCATCTATTCGAGCTCAAGCTCGCCGGATTGCGGGCGCTGGACCACGCGGACTTCCTGTCCTTCATGGGCGTGCGGGCCTCGCAACGCCGCCTCGATGTCTACGATTCGCTGCGGCCTGCGCTGTCCAGCGGCGCCCGCGCGTACTTCGACGGCAAGTCCTTCCTGGTCGAACGCGGCGTCTTGTATCAAGGCAGTTTGGAACGCTTCTTCGCGCGCTACGTGGCCACTGCCACGCGCTTGCTGCGTCCCCGCTGGGTGCGTCGTCTTTTCGCCTGCACCGATCTGGCGGAGCAGCGGCGCCTGCTGCCGGGCTGGCACGGTCCGCTCTGGCGCCTGGTGGCCAAGACCATCTGCCGTCGCAGCTTCTTCAGCTTCTTCTCGCACGAGCCTGGCTTCTGGCGTTTCCTGCCGCCTGAACTCAAGTTGCACGAACGGATCTTCGGGAACATCGAGCGCTATCTCGACCATCACCTGGCGCGCGACAACCACCTGCTCTGGTTGGCATTCTTTGGCCGCTACGGCGACGAGCGCGTGATGCCCGAGTACTTGCGCGAAGACGGGTTTGCCCACATCAAACACGCGCTAGAGAGCGTGCGGGTCAACGTCGTCAACGGCGACATGGCCAGCGTCCTGCGCACGGCCCCGTCGCAGTTCTTCGACGGATACTCGCTTTCCGATATCTCGGCCTATCTCTCGCACCAGGCCTTCGGGGAAACCATCGAGCAGGTCGTGCGCACCGCGCGACCGCGGGCGCGCCTGTGCTCGCGCGGGGTCTTCTATCATCGCCCATTCCTTCCCGAGCACGCCAGTCGGCTGACCCACGACCACGCGATCGAGCAGCAGCTTGAGTTCGACGATCACGCGATGGTGCACTCGTTTGCCGCGGCGGAGATTCAATGACGGGCGTGCGCCTGTTTCTTGGCAAACTGAAGCGGCAGCCCGGCCGCGCCCTGTGGGACTTGACCCTGGACTACGCGACCTACGTGGGCATGTGTCTGTTCTTCATCTGGATGTGGGCCATGCGGGGCCCGCTGTGGCTGCTGGGTCGGTCCACCGGTCGAACCGTGCGGCGGGCGCTGGTGGGGGCCGTCGCCCGCGTAGCGCGTGGCTAGGATCTGATGGACCCGGTTTCGTTTCTCTACTGGCGCTTCCACGCTTTCTTCCGCGATCCCGAGCGCTGCGCTCCGGCCGGTCGTGTGGTCGTCGCGCCCGCTGACGGCCGCGTGCTCTACGTGTCCGAGGTCGCGCCCCACACCATGCCCATGGTGGTCAAGCATGGAACGGAGATCCCGCTCACCGACGCTCCCTTCGTGGGTCCCAGCGAACTGCCGGGCGTGCTCATTGGCATCTACATGTTCCCCTGGTCGGTCCACGTGAATCGGGCGCCCATCGCTGGCAAGGTCACGCACGCGCAGGCGCGGCCGGCGGTCCACGAGAATCAGTCGATGGTGCGCGCCCTCATGCACCTCATGTGGCACATGCCCATCACCGACGAGGTGCGCGCCTCCGTTGCCGAGAACGCGCGCAACACCATCGTCTTCGAGGGAGACTTGTCGGTGGCCATGGTGCAAATCGCGGATCGCTACGTGCGCCAGGTGGACTGCTTCGTGCATTCTGGCGACGCCGTCACCTGCGGCCAGCGCGTGGGAATGATCCGCATGGGATCGCAGTGCGACCTGTTTGTGCGACGGATCCCCGGGCTGGAAGTGCTGTGCCGGCCCGGCGATCGCACGCGCGCCGGAGAAACCCTCATAGCGCGGTACTAGTCAGTCCCCGAAGTCGGTGCCCACCGCGCGCGCCGCTACCACCAGCGGATCGTCGAGCGGCACCTTGCGCTGCTTGCCGGCTACTGACTCGATGGGAATCGCGCTCAGCCTGCCCTGGCTGAGCACGACCACTTGCCCCTCCGCTCCATGCATGAGCCGGTCGAGGGCGTGGTAGCCGAACATGGTGGCCAGCACGCGATCGCCGGGCGTGGGCGAGCCCCCGCGCTGGATGTGACCCAGGATGGTGGCGCGTGCCTCCAGCTTGGTGGCAGCCTCGATATCGGCCACCAGCTTGTTGGCGATTCCGCCCAGGCGGATGGGGTCGGGGCTCGTCTCCACCCGGCGCTGCACCACCACGTCGCCGCCCTTGGGCTTGGCGCCCTCTGATACACAAATAATGGAGAAACGCTTGCCCGCCCGACTGCGCTTGTGCAGGACTTCGCAGACTTTGGCCAGGTCGTAGGGGATTTCGGGCATGAGGATGATGTCCGAACCAGAAGCCACGCCCGTGTGCAAGGCCAGCCAGCCGGCGTTGCGGCCCATCACCTCGACCACCATCACGCGGTGGTGGCTCATGGCCGTGGTGTGGATCTTGTCAAAGCACTCACACGCGGTGTCCACCGCGGTCTCGAAGCCGAAGGTGCGTTCGCAGCCTTCCAGGTCGTTGTCGATAGTCTTGGGCACGCCGATGCAGTTGATGCCATGTTTGACCAGGTTGGCCGCGCCGGTCATGGTGCCGTCGCCCCCGATGCACACCACGGCGTCGATCTCGTTGGCGCGCAGGTGGTCGTACACCCGATCTGTCACATCCGCCCATTCGGTCTTTCCGTTGCGTTCGATAGCGAAGTATTGCGGATTGGCCTGGTTGCTGGTTCCCAGAATGGTTCCGCCCTGGGTGAGGATGTTGGAGACGTCGTTCCAACTCAGCAAGCGCATGCGGTTCTGGATGAGCCCCAAGAACCCGTCCTCGATGCCGTAGACCTCGAGGCCGTAGACATGCATGGCCGTCTTGGTCACAGCCCGGATGACAGCGTTGAGGCCGGGACAATCGCCGCCGCCCGTGAGCACCCCGATGCGCTTGATGGTAGGCATGCGGAGTATTGTACGGCATATCGCGGGAGTGGGAGAAGAGGGCCGAAACGGGCCGATTTGGTGGACGACAGTCTGGCGCGCTTCGGCTACTATCGACGGCGCTTCCCTAAGGAGGATCGAACTCGATGCGCCGTCGTTCTGCCTGGGCCGTGGGCGCCAGAAATCAGCTCCTGGCCGTCTTGCTTGTCCTGGGCTTCGCCGTTGGCCTGACGGCTGCACCATCACCCGCGCGCGCCGAGGATCAAGCGACCAAACAGGCGCGGCAGCACGCCCGCAATGCCAAGCAGTACTTCGACCTTGGCCAGTGGGACGAGGCCATTGCGGAGTACCGAGAGGCCTACCGCTTGCGCAGCGATCCGGCTTTTCTCTTCAACATAGCGCAGTCCTATCGCCGCAAGGGTGATCTGCAGCCCGCCTTGGACCTGTACAAGAACTACCTCATCGAGAATCCAACGACGCCCAAGCGCGCCGACATCGAAAAGCGCATCCAAACGCTTGAGGAGGAGATGAAGAAACGCCCGGCTGCGCCGGCCCCGCTCGCAAGGGAGCCTTCGCCCGCGGCTCCTGAGCCATCTCCCAAGACAAATGTCGCTCCACCCGCGCCGATGCCAGCGCCCGCTGCGAGCGCAGCGCCGGTCACACCCGGCCCGGCAGCGTCCGTCACCGGGCTGGCTGGTGCCGGTCGTACGGTGTATTTGCCTGTGCTGACCGGTGGACTTCACATCGCAGCCGACGGTCCCGGCAAGGTCACGGTGGAGGGCCAGGACAAAGGGGCTCTACCCATCGACATGACGGAGCTAAATCCTGGAACCTACCGGGTCCGCGTCGAGTTGCAGGACGGCACCATTGACCAGCGCGATGTCGAGGTCGCCGCGGGCCGGATGCCCCGAGTCTTCGTTGACCGCTCTCCCGACAGAGTTTCATGGCTGGCTCGGCAGGGAGCGCATCTTGCCTTTGAAGGCGGCGTCGGTCTGCTGGTCGGCAAGAAGGGGAGCTGGACAGGCGCACAGGGAGGCGCCGGCGTCTTCTTGAACCTGGGGATTGCCCCGGTGGTTGAATTGCGCACCGGCCTTCGCTTTCAGTACGGGTCGCTGGGTGCGCTCAACTCGGTCACCCTGTTGGAAATCCCAGTGTCATTCCGAATCAACCTCGGGACGATGTACACAATCGCGCTGGGCACAACCGTGGGCAAGCGCTGGACAAATGGAGACAGGGATCCCGTGCTCCATTCCGAGACGGGTCTCTTCTTTGGCCCCGAACTGTCGGTGCTCACCTTCCGCTTCGGCAGGCAGCGGCAATTCGAAGTGGCTGTGGTACAGGGCATGATTTTCCCACTCACCAGCAGCCGCGACGATTACACCCTGGCCTGGGGCAGCAGCGCGCTCAGCATCTTCTACAACACCTTCACGTTCTCGATGGTCTGGTAGGGACCCTCGCAGGCAGCGTGACGCGCGTCAGAGTGCGTAGACCTCGGCGCTTGCGAATCCATGAAGGTTGCAGGAATGCGGCGCCCTTCCTTCAAGAAGCAATTGAGGCCGCACCATGACGAATAGCAAAGCTCTGCTGGGCATAGCGATCCTGGGCGCCGCCCTTGGGGGTGGTTGCTCCGACAATGGCACTCGAGTGCAAGGCAGCGGAGGATCCGCAGGGGGCAGCGGAGGGGCCTCAGTCACGGGAGGCGACCAGGGCACGAGTGCTGGCGCCAACGGGGGTGGCGCGACGGCCGGCAACTCGGGCAGCGGTGGTGCTGTGGCCAGCGGGGGTAGCATCGGTAACGGCGGCGCGACGAGCACGGGCGGTGCCACCGGTGTCGGCGGAAACACCAGCGGCGGCCAGATTGACTCTGGCAGTACCGCCACCATCGGCGGCGCTTCCGGGGGCAATGGGGGCGCGACAGAATCTACGACTGTGGCTACCGGTGGAGCCACGGGCGGCAAGACGGCTGCGGGGGGCCGTACCGCGAGCACGGGCGGCACGACGGGTGGTGCTCCCGGCGGCACGAAAGCGACCGGCGGTGGGACCGGGGGCAAGGGTGGCGCGACGAGCACGGGCGGCACGACCGGCACAGACGGTGCGACGGGCGGCGCCAGCGGAGGCACGGGTGGCGCAACCGGCGGCACCAACGGAAACACTAGCGGAGCAACGGGCGGCGCCAGCGGGGGCACGGGCGGCGCGGCCGGCACAGGAGCCCTACCCGCCTTGCACGTGGACGGCAAGTTCGTCAAGGATCCCACTGGCAAGACCATCGTGTTGCGCGGGTACGCGTTAATTGATATCGGCGCGCTCTACCAGCAGACCAACAGCACCACCGGGATCACCGGGCGAATCGACGCCATTGCCGCGGCCGGGTTCGATGCTCACATGGTTCGCATGCCGGTCTACCCGCGAACCGACTTTAACGGCGGACAGTCCTACTATTCGGGCTTGCCCTACCCAGTCGGCACCGCGGCCCCGGCCGGACAAAAGGTGACCGTGATGACTGGCCCAGATTACATAAGCAAGGTCCTCAAACCGGCCATCGACTACGCCACCTCCAAGAACATGTACGCCATCATCGATCTTCACCAGATCGACGACACCAACACCGCCCACAATTCGGGCGCCGACGCGACCAGCTTCTGGACGGACATTGCTCCGCAGTTCAAGGACTACAGCAACGTCATCTACGAATTGTACAACGAGCCTATCAACAGTGGCATGGCATGGGCGACGTTCAAGACGCAGGTGCAGACGTGGATCGACACTGTCCGCGCGGCAGCGCCCAACAACCTGATCATCGTTCCTTCCATGAGCTGGGACCAGCACCCGGGCGATGCCGCCAGCTCGCCCCCGAATGGCACCAACCTGGTCTACACCGCCCATATCTATCCGAACAATTGGGGCGCCTCCTTCCAGCAGCAGCTCGCGACAGCCACGGGCAAGGCGCCGGTGTTCATCACCGAGTGGGGCTATTCCTCGCCGCAGACCGCCGCCAATTGGGGAGACGCTTTCCAGACCACGGTGGATGGCGATGGCGCGAATTGGACCGCATGGGTTGCCGACAACTCCTGGGGACCCGCGATGTTTTCAAACAGCGGGCTGACCACGCTGACCGACTTTGGCACCCTGGTGAAGAATTGGCTGGCAGCCAAGGTCGCCCAAGACTGGGTCCAGTAGAAGCTACCCCGCCGGTCGATCACGCAGTGTGAAGTCGCTGCACGGCCTGGCGCCTGCCAGGCCGTCGTCGCCGGCGGGAAGACAAGCGTGATTCTACCGCTATCCCGCCGCCAAGCCCACGGCTTGCCTGCGTGGTAAGCTGAAAGCACATGTGGCGTGGCCGGCGTGACGTCGGCAAGGAGACTTGATGAGCACCCCTGATCCCACCGCTCTCATCGGCAAAATCGCGGGCTTGCAGAATCAGAAGGAGTTCGCTGCCATCAACTGGACGGGCAGCTTCGCGGACTACCTGGAACTGGTCCGCCAGAATCCCGCTGTGACCCGCACCGCGTATCAACGGGTCTACGACATGATCCTGTCCTACGGGCAGGAGGAATACCTCGACAACAAGAAGCGCCTCACCCGCTTCACCTTCTTCAAGGACGAGCAACACGGCGGCCAGGACGCTATCTTCGGGCTCGACATTCCCCTCATGCGTCTGGTCAGCGTGTTCAAGAGCGCGGCCGAACGCTACGGCACCGAGCGCCGGGTGATCCTGTTGCACGGCCCGGTGGGCAGTTCCAAGTCCACCATTGCGCGTCTGCTCAAGCGCGGCCTGGAGGACTATTCGCGCGTGCCCGAGGGCGCCCTGTACACCTTCGAGTGGACGCTGCCGACCGGCCTGGAAACCATCGCCGGCGGGCAGAGCACTTTCCGCTGCCCGATGCACGAGGAGCCGCTGCACCTGATTCCGCCCGACTGGCGCAGCCGGGCTCTCATCGAGATGGGCATCAACACCCCAGGGTCGGAGAAAGTGCGGGTCGACGGCGATCTGGATCCCGCCTGCCGCCTAATCTTTCGCGAATTGATGGCCCACTACCAGGGCGACTGGTCCCAGGTGGTGCAACACGTGCGCGTGCGCCGGCTGGTTCTGTCGGAACAAGATCGCGTGGGCATCGGGACCTTCCAGCCCAAGGACGAAAAGAACCAGGATTCCACCGAGCTGACCGGCGACATCAACTACCGCAAGATTGCCGAGTTTGGATCCGACAGCGATCCGCGCGCGTTCAACTTCGACGGCGAGTTCAACATTGCCAACCGCGGGATCATCGAATTCATTGAGGTGCTCAAGTTGGACGTGGCCTTCCTCTACGACCTTCTGGGGGCTTCGCAAGAGCACAAGATCAAGCCCAAGAAGTTCGCGCAGACCGACGTCGACGAAGTCATCCTGGGCCACACCAACGAGGCCGAGTACAAGAAGCTGATCTCCAACGAATTCATGGAGGCCTTGCGCGACCGCACCGTCAAGATCGACATCCCCTACATCACGCGCGTGTCCGAGGAACGCCGAATCTACTCAAAGGACTACAACGCGGCCAAAATCCGCGGCAAGCACATCGCGCCGCACACGCTGGAGGTGGCGGCCATGTGGGCGGTGATGACCCGGCTGGAGGATCCCAAGAAGCACCAGTTGTCCTTGGTGCAGAAGATGAAGCTGTATGACGGCAAGACTCTGCCGGGATTCACCCAGGACAACATCAAGGAGCTGCGCAAGGAATCGCAGCGCGAAGGCATGGACGGCATCTCGCCCCGCTACATCCAGGACAAGATCTCCAACGCCCTGGTCAGCGATCGGGGCGAGGGCTGCGTGAACCCGTTCATGGTCATGAACGAGCTGGAATCGGGCTTGCGCCACCACTCGCTCATCACCAGCGACGAGCAGCGCAAGTACTACAGCATGCTGCTCGGCCTGGTGAAACAGGAGTACGAGGACATCGTCAAGAACGAAGTCCAGCGGGCCATCAGCGCCGACGAGGAAGCCATCGCCAAGCTGTGCGCCAACTACATCGACAACATCAAGGCCTTCACACAGAAAGAGAAGGTCAAGAACCGCTACACCGGGCAAGACGAGGAGCCCGACGAGCGGCTCATGCGCTCCATCGAGGAAAAGATCGACATCCCCGACTCGCGCAAGGAGGAGTTCCGCCGCGAGATCATGAACTACATCGGCGCCCTGGCGGTGGAGGGGCGGCACTTCGACTTTCGCACCAACGAACGCCTGCAGAAGGCGCTGGAGTTGAAGCTGTTCGAGGACCAGAAGGACTCCATCAAGTTGACCAGCCTGGTGTCGGCGGTGATTGATCGCGAGACGCAGGAGAAGATCGACGTGGTGAAGAATCGGCTCATCCGCAACCACACCTACTGCGAGATCTGCGCCACCGATGTGCTGAATTTCGTGGCCTCGATCTTCGCACGCGGCGACACCAAGGACTAGCCGACGCATGGCTCTGCGCATCGACCCCGACCATCGCCGCTTTCGCGACATCGTGCGGGGGAAGATTCGCCAGAACCTGCGCCAATACATCTCCAGCGGCGAGCTCATCGGGCGCAAGGGCGACAAGACCGTCTCCATCCCCATGCCCCAGATCGATGTGCCGCGTTTCCATTTCGGCGGCGAAGGTCAGGGCGGCGTGGCCCAGGGGCCGGGGCAGGTGGGCGACGTCATTGCTCCGGGCGATCCCGACAAGAACGGCGCGGGCAAGGCCGGCTCGCAGCCGGGCGAGCATGCGTTGGAGGTCGAGCTGTCCCTGGAGGAGCTGGCCGAGATCCTGGGCCAGGAGCTGGAGTTGCCGCGCATCGAACCCAAAGGCAAGCAGCGGCTCATCACCCAGAAGGATCGCTACGTGGGCATCCGCCGCACCGGCCCCGAGTCGTTGCGCCATTTCAAGCGCACCTTTCGCCAGGCCTTGCGGCGCCAAATCATGATGGGCCACTACGATCCCAAGCGACCCATGGTGGTGCCGGTGCACGAGGATCGGCGCTACCGCTCGTGGAAGACTGTGCCCATGCGCCAGTCCAACGCGCTCATGATCTTCATCATGGACGTGTCGGGCTCGATGGGCGACGAGCAGAAGGAAATCGTGCGCATCGAATCCTTCTGGATCGACACCTGGCTGCGCACCCAGTATGACGGCCTGGAATCGCGCTACATCGTGCATGACGCCACCGCGCGCGAGGTGGACCGCGACACCTTCTTCCGCACGCGCGAGTCGGGCGGCACCATGATCTCCAGCGCCTATCGTCTGTGCGCCAAGATGATCGCCGAAGAGTTCCCCGCCTCGGAATGGAACATCTACCCCTTCCAGTTCTCCGACGGTGACAACTGGTCTTCCGACGACACCTCCACCTGCATGGACATCCTCAAGAAGGAAATCCTGCCCTCGGTGAACCTGTTCTGCTACGGCCAGGTGGAAAGTCCCTACGGCACAGGCCAGTTCATCAAGGATCTCGAGGACGTATTCAAGGGCCAGGAATTGCTGGTCACATCAGAGATCAAGAGCAAGGACGGCATTGCGGACTCCATCCGCGCGTTCTTGGGGAAGGGCAGGTGAAGCGTGCAGCACGTGAAGTCGCGCCTGCCGGCCTACTTGCTCGACATCCAGCGCGAGATTGAAGCGCACGCGCGCAGCTATGGCCTCGACTTCTGGGGCGTCAGCTTCGAGGTGCTGGACTACAAGCGCATGCAGGAGGTGGCCGCCTACGGCGGGTTCCCGGTGCGCTATCCCCACTGGCGCTTCGGCATGGATTTCGATCGGCTGAGCAAGAGCCACGTGTACGGGCTGTCGCAGATCTACGAGATGGTGATCAATAACAACCCGGCCTACGCGTATCTCCTCGAAGGAAACTCGCTGGTCGATCAGAAAATGGTGATCGCCCACGTCCTGGGCCACGTGGACTTCTTCAAGAACAACTACTACTTCTCGCGAACCAACCGCCACATGATCGACGAGATGGCCAATCACGCTACCCGCGTGCGGCGCCACATCGAACGCCTGGGTCTGGAGAAGGTGGAGACCTTCATCGACTCCTGTCTGTGCCTGGAGAATCTCATCGATCCCATGTCGCCCTTCATCGTGCGCCATGGGTCCGAGCCACCCGCGCCTGAGGAAGCGCCCGCGGTCGAGCTGCCGCGCCTGCGCGCCAAAGGCTACATGGAGCGTTTCATCAATCCGCCCGAGTTTCTGGAAAAGCAGCGCAAGAAATTGGATGACGAGCGGGACAAGCCGCGCAAGACCCCCAGCGAGCCGGAGCGGGACGTGTTGCAGTTCCTGCTGGATCACGCCCCGCTGGAAGCTTGGGAGCGTGATCTGCTTTTCACCGTGCGCGAGGAGGCCTACTACTTCGCGCCCCAGCGCCAGACCAAGGTGCTCAACGAAGGCTGGGCCGCGTACTGGCACAGCAAGCTTCTGACCGAGAAAGTGCTCAAGCCATCCGAGGTCATCGACTACGCCGACCACAACGCGGGCGTGCTGGCCGCAGCCCCCGGCCAGTTCAACCCCTACAAGGTGGGACTGACCCTGCTCCGCCACATCGAAGAGCGCTGGGACAAGGGACGCTTCGGTAAAGAATGGAACGAGTGCGACGACTACGACGCGCGCCGGACCTGGGACAAGCGCTTGGGCTTGGGACGGCAGAAGATCTTCGAAGTGCGGCGCCTGTGTAACGACGTGACCTTCCTCGACGAGTACTTCACCACCGAGTTCTGTGCCGAGAACCAGTTCTTCTCGTTTTCACGCGACCAACGCAGCGGCAACTACGAGATCGACTCGCGCGAGTTCAAGAAGATCAAGGACAAGATTCTCTTCCAATTGACCAACTTCGGTGAGCCGTTCATTTCCGTGGAAGACGCCAACTACGCCAACCGCGGCGAGTTGCTGCTCACGCACCGGCACGAGGGGGCGGACCTGCATGAGGACCACGCGCGCGCCACACTGGAGGCCCTGGCGCGCATCTGGCGCCGGCCTGTCAACCTGCGCACCCTGATCCACGACAAGCCTCGGCTGCTCCGCTACGATGGGTCCGCGCACAGCGACGAGCCAGGGTAGCCGGGGCCGGTGGCCGAGGCCAGTGGCCGGAACCGGTTCCGGCGAGGGCGCGCGCGAAGCGCGCGGGGCCGGCGGGGCATAGGCGTTAAGCGGATCAACGGCGGAGTCGGGAGAGGGGTCTGGGGGTGAGGGCGAAACTTCCTGTGAGCCGGACGCTGAAGTCACCAAATGTGGTGATTGCGCCCGCGGCACGATTCGACGTGCAAATGCAGTGCCCTCACCCCAGCCCTCTCCCAGAGGGAGAGGGTGGTCTACCCCAGTTCTTCCGGCGCAATTCCGCCGCTTAACGCCTATGGGCCGGCGGGGTGGGCTGTCCGTCCCGAAGTCCCCGTAGGGGGATTCGGATCCGGTCCCGGGAACCGGCAACCGGAACCAGTCGCGGATTTCCAGGAATCGGCGCCAGTGATGCTTTCCGCCCCGTCACGCCCCACCGTGGCGTAGAATCAAAGATACATGGCGAAAGACGCCGCACGAGACAACCTGGCCCCGGGTATGCTGTTGGCGGCGCCTACCCTGCACGATCCCAATTTCGAGCACAGTGTCGTGCTGCTGGGCCGCGCCGGCGGTGATGGCGCGCTCGGCTGGGTGATCAACGGCCGCGAGTTGATGTCGGTGCGCGAGCTTTTGGCATCGTCCGAGTTGTTGCCGCAAGGGCGCGAGATCCCGGAGACGGCCTCGTTCGCGGCGCCCGTGCGTCTGGGTGGGCCGGTGGCGCCGGCAGCTGGCTGGCTGATCTACCGCCGCGATGACAAACCCCTGCCCGGGGAAATGGCGGTCGGATCCGAGATCGCCGTCACCGGAGAGCTGGCGGCCTTCGCGGCGCTCGTCCGAGGCGAAGGCCCCGCCATCTTCAAGCTGCTGCTGGGCTGCGCCGGCTGGGCGCCCGGCCAGCTCGAGGGCGAAATCAGTGCCGGCGGCTGGCTCCCCACCTCGGTTCGTCCCAATCTAGTGCTCGACGCTGCCGTGGTTTCCGCCTGGGACGAGGCGTACCACGAAACCGTGGGCGCGGATCCGGCGGCGTTCACCAGCCAGCGCGGAAAAGCGTAGCGAAAGGTCCGTCAAAGTCCCGAGGTCACGACGGCCGACGATCCGGGCCGCTGGCGGCGTCGGGCCTGCGCTTCCGGTCCTCAAGTACATCAGTACATTCCGGTCCGGCGACGCGCGCGGCGCAGCCGCGGGCAGGGGTAGCGGGTGTGTAGGCGCTAGTCGGCCCTCCTTGCCAGCAGCCCGGCTTGTCGGCCGGATCCTAAGAGGTATCGCTGTCTGTGCCTCACCGAAATGCGACAGAGTGCATTGCTCAGAGGGGTAGGGCCTGCGAATCCGGGCGACATTTGCTATTGTGTCGGCTCCATGTCTCTGAGCGAAGAACTACTGACCGCGGGCCGAAAGCTGCTCATCAACAACTACAACCGGGCCCCTGTGGTGATGAGCCGCGGGGAAGGCTGCGTCCTGTGGGACGCCGATGGGCGTCGCTTCTTGGACATGACCGCTGGGATTGCCGTCTGCGTGTTGGGTCACGGCCATGCGGGCCTGGCCCAGGCTATCGCTCTGCAAGCCGCGCGTCTGCATCACGCCTCGAATCTCTACTTCATCGAGGCCCAGATCCGCCTGGCCGAGGCGCTGGCGCGGCGAGCTTTTGCCGGCAAGATATTCTTCTGCAACTCCGGCACCGAGGCCAACGAGGCTGCGCTCAAGCTAGCCCGGCGCTACCAGATCGTGGTGCGCAGCCAGCCCAAACGCGTCGAGCTGGTCGCTTTCGAGGGCAGTTTCCACGGTCGCACCATGGGCTCGCTCTCCGTCACCGGGCAGGCCAAGTACCGCGAAGGGTTCGGCCCGCTTGTGCCTGACGTGCGCTTCATGCCTTTCGGCGACGCCGAGGCCGCGCGCCGGACGATCAGCGAACGCACGTGCGCGGTGATCGCCGAACCCATCCAGGCTGAAGGCGGCATCAACCTGCCGCCACCGGGCTATCTGCAGGAGCTGCGTCGCCTGTGCAGCGAGCGGGGCGCGCTGCTCATCTTCGACGAGGTGCAGACCGGCGTGGGCCGCACGGGAACCTTCTACGCCTTTGAGCGCGAGGCCATGGTTCCCGACATCGTCACCTTGGCGAAGGGTCTGGCCGGCGGCGTGCCCATGGGCGCCATGCTGGCCAACCAGGCCGTTGCCGAGGCCTTTGTGCCCGGTACCCACGCCGCCACCTTCGGCGGCAACCCGCTAGCCTCGGCGGCGGCGCTCTATGTCCAGCAGGTCATGGACGAGCAGAACCTGCTCGCGCACTGCCATGAGGTCGGCGCCTACCTGGGCTCGGCTCTCGCTCGCCTGGCCGAGCGGCGGCGGCCCAAGACACGCAGCGCGCGCGGCCGGGGCCTTTTGCAGGGCCTGGTCATGGAAGGTGACGCGGCCGCGGTGGTGGTCAAGGCGCGCGAGCGCGGACTGCTGCTATCGGTGGCGGGAGGGAACGTCGTGCGTTTCGCTCCGCCTCTCGTCGTGGGTCAAGCCGAGCTCGACGAGGCCTTGTCGATCCTCGATGCGGTATTGTCCGAGGTGTGAATCATGGGCAACAAGCGCGACTTTCTCAGTTTGTGGGACGTCACTGAAGCCGAGTTCGCGGCGCTGATCCGACGCGCCGAGGAGCTGCGCTTCTTGCGCCAGGTGCGCACGCCGCACGCCACCCGTCCCGGGCGCGTGGTGGCGCTCATCTTCGAAAAGGCATCCACGCGGACCCGCGTGAGCTTCGAGGTGGGGGTCTGGGAGCTGGGTGGTCACGCGGTGGTCTTGGGCCGCAACGACTCCCAACTGGGCCGAGGCGAGCCCATCAAGGACACGGCGCGGGTGATGTCGCGCTACTGCCACGCGATCATGGTGCGCACCTTCGGCCACGAGCGGGTGAAGGAGCTGGCGGAGTATGCGACGGTGCCCGTGATCAACGGCTTGACGGATCTGCTGCATCCCTGTCAGGTGTTGGCCGACCTGCAGACCGTGTACGCGCACTATGCGGACCACGCGAGCAAGGATCCCACGGCATCGGTGCCTGATGTCGTGTCGGTGCTGCGCGGCCTGCGCTACGCCTGGGTGGGCGATGGCAACAACATGGCCAACACCTGGATCGAAGCCGCCGGCCTGCTCGGTCTCGATCTGGCGTTGGCCTGTCCCGCCGGCTATCAGCCCAACCCAGACGTGCTGGAAACCGCTCGGCGCAAGGGGCACGGCCGCATCCAGGTGGTGCTTGATCCGCGCGAGGCGGTGGCCGGGCGTCACGTGGTCTCCACCGACGTATTCGCTTCCATGGGCAAGGAAGAGGAAGCGGAGGCGCGCAAGCGCGCGTTTGTCGGCTACGGCGTGGACCGCACCCTGATGGCGGCAGCCGATGGCAGCGCAATCTTCCTGCACTGCCTACCCGCCCACCGAGGGGAAGAGGTTTCCGACGAGGTGATCGAAGGCCCCGCCAGCCAGGTCTGGCAGGAAGCCGAGAACCGCCTGCATTCACAAAAAGCATTGTTGGAATGGCTGCTGAGCTAGTTGGGCCGGGCAAGAGCCCCGCGCCTTCCAAGGACGAAATAGCCGGCCTGGGGCCCAGGACGGATCGGCCTCATCTCAACGCCACCATTGATCTGTCGCAGCACAAGCTGTCGCCGACGGAGGGGTTTGTCCTGTCGCGGGTGGATGGACGCATGAGCTACGACGAGATCTGCATGGTGTCGGGTCTGGGCCGCGACGAGACACTGCGGATTCTTCGCGAGTTCAAACAAGCTCGACTCATCCTCGGGCCGGGGGAAGTGGCCCTGGGGTCATCGCGAAAGGGAACGCACACGGGGCACGCGCCAGCCGTGGAGGCTGCCCCTAGATCCCAAGCGTCAGCGCCAGCCCACGCGGCGGGGGCCGAGCCTGCGCGTGTACAGGCGGCAGGAAGGCCGGCAGCCCCAGTCGCGGCGGCGGTGGCCAAGCCGCGGGGCAAGGTGGCCGAACCTGCGCCTTCGCGGGCGGCGGAGAAGGCCTCGTGTACTCCCATCGGCCCGCTGCAACGACTCGACGATGGGTCGCAGGTGGCGGCCGAGGACCTGGTGGACTGGCCGGATGCACCTGAGGAGCTGAAGGCCCGCATCATCCGGCTCCACCGCCGGCTACGCCAGCTTTCGGCGTGGGACCTGCTGGGTGTGGAAAAGGACGCGGCCAACCCAACCATCAAGCGCGCCTTCGGCGTCGCCTCGAAGGAATTGCACCCGGATCGCTACTTTGGCAAGAACCTCGGCAGCTTCAAGGCCAAGCTGGCCGCGATCTTCAACCGCGTGAGTGAGGCCGTACAGGAGATCGAGCGGAGCCGGAAAGACTAGCCGTCGCCCCATCGGTTCTTCGACTATACCGACGGCCGACGATTGACTGCGGAATCCTGGAAGGGTTCCGCACCTCCCGCGACGGGCTTCGGCGAGCAAAGCTCGCCTGCGCCCACGCGATCCGACCCGCTGACTGCGCCGTCGCTGCGCTCCGGTGCTCACGTACGGGTGTATGCTCCGCTCCGGTGCTCGCGCCGACTTCGTCATCGGGCCGGCGAAGGCGCGGCGAAGCCGCGGGGGCATGCGGTGGGGTGGGCAGGTCCGAGTGCCCGAAGGGCTTTGTCGGCCGGCTCCCGAAGGCGAATTTAGGAACGCAACATTGCGCGCCCGTCGCGTCCACGACCACGATTTTTTTCCGCGGCCGTCGCGGGATTGCGGCTGCTACTTTTCCGGCAGGACGGCCGGACAATCATCGAAGTGTAAGACCCGCCCCTTGCCGGCCCGTTTGCCACACAGGAGTGCATGATCCGCCCGGCGCAGAAGTTCGTCCGCGTCGATCTGGGAGCCGTCGTCGTCAGTGGTGGCGACGCCGAAGGTCGCGCCCACGATGCCGTGCTCGTCGATGGGCTGGCCCGACAAGTTCTCAAGGATGCGGCCGGACACCATGCACGCCTGGGCCGCGTTGGTTTCCGGAAGCAGCACGACGAACTCGTCTCCGCCGAAACGGGCCACGACGTCCACTTCGCGCAGCCCGCTGCGCAGCCGCTGCGCCACGGTGACCAGCACGCGATCGCCGGCCTCATGCCCGAAGCGATCGTTGACCTGCTTGAATCCGTCGAGATCCACCAGGGCCAGGCTCAAGCTGCGCGGGTGCCGGCGCATACGCACGAATTCGTCGCGGATGCGCTCGGATAGGTGGCGTCGGTTGTACAGGCCGGTCAGCGGATCAGTGATGGCCAGCTTCTCGACCTCACGCCGCGCCTGATCGACCGCGCGCGTGAGCAAGGCGCCGGTCACCGCCGAGCTGAGCACCAGACGCAGTTCCTCGTAGAGCATGGTGTTGGGCGCGCCGAAGGCGAGCGAGGCCAGGCCTAGCCGCTCGCCGCGGAAGCCGAGCGGCACCACGACCACAGACCGGCCGTCGAAGAAACCCACAGGCGCGAGCTGGCGCGTGGGAAAGCGCAGGAATTTGTCGCAATGAACGGTTTCGCTGAACAACAGCGTGGCCTCGCTTTGCTCAGTGACCCGGTTGGGTTCGGTGAACAGCGCGACCGCACCAGCCCGAATTCCCAGGCGGGGCAGATGCTCCTCCGCTGCCTTGCTGAGCGCGTCCAGGCTGGGCGCCGCCAGCATCGCGGCGGTCGCCTCGGCCACGGTCCCCATCAGATCCACCAGGTCGCCTCTCTGCTGGGCCTGCGCGATGGCCGCCATGTCACTGGCCACCAGCAATGCCTCCTGGATGAGGTCGTAGATGCGGCCCCGAGTGGCGGAATCGTGGACACAGGCCAGGGCGTCGCGACGCAGAACCAGGAGCACGTCGTGCGCGCTACCCACCGAGCTATCGCGACGGAGCAAGGCATAACAGATGTCTTCCACACAGTTGACGAAGGCGGGCGCTTCTGGTTCGGCCACTTGCTCCAGGAAGGTGGAGAACAGGCGCCGCTCCCAGTCCTCAGGCACGAAGTCGAATCCGCCGTGGGCGGCCTGGCGCAGGTTGGCCACGACGCTCTCCTGACGAGCGCGCAAGGCGCCGGCGAAATCTTGAGTCTCACCCGGCCGCGGCCAGGACAGCACGCGCTCCCGGCTGCGCGTGTTGCACCCGCAAGAACGGCGACGCACGAATTCCGTCTCAAAGGTGATGGCACGCGGACTGAGCGGAGTTCCGTGCAGAGCCCCGGCCAAGCTGCGAACCGCATGGCGGACCTGTTCGGTCACGGGCTGGCGCACGGTGGTGAGCGGCACGCGCGCGTAGCGGGCGAAGTCCAGATCGTCGAATCCCACCAGCGACAGATCGCGCGGCACCCGTATCCCGCGCCGGTCGAGCTCGTCGAGCGCGCCCAAAGCCATGACGTCGTTCGCGCACACGATAGCGTCCACCTCGCCTGGCGCGAGCCGGCGGCGATCGAACAGCTCAGCCACCGCCAGGCTGCCACTGGCTCGGGTGAAGTCGCCGTGCCCCATTCGGCGTGCATCGACGTGCATCCCCTGCTCGGCCAGCGCGCGCACCAGACCACGATAGCGCGCCTGTGCTTCGGGGTTCCCCGGTGGGCCGGCAATCATGGCGATCTTGCGGCGGTCGTGGGCCACCATGAGGTGCTTGACCGCGGTGTACATCCCGACCTCGTTGTCCATGAGCAACGAGGACACGCCCGGAATCTCGACCCCCAGACAGACGCGCGGCAGGGGAGCATAGCGCTGCACGAACGTAGCGATCTGGTCCGGCGTTACGTGGTGGCCGATGGTGTGCGCGCAAATGAGCAGGGCATCGACGTTCTGCGGGCCCACGAGGTCGAACACGAAGCTCTTGGGATGCTGCAACTCAACCCCCAGCATGCCGCCGGAGATCGCCACGAAGTCCAAGTTCTGCTCGCGCGCCTCGCGCTCCGCAGCCACCAACACCTGTTTCTGAAACTCGTCATCAAAGGCGTCGGCCAGAAGCCCTAGACGAGGCCCCCGACGAGGAAGACCGGCTTGCTGTGGCTCAGCCATTGAGGTTACAGCGTGGCGAGATCACCACTTCAGTCTATTGTGCTCGCGTCGGGCAGCGCACCGCAAGAGCTGCGCAGGATGGGACAGTCTCGGGTGGAACTACAGTCCCACCTCTCACCACATGTCACCACTCATGATTTTGGGGAGAGCACGAGCGCGGACAGCCTCGGTGAGATGTTCGGCGGGGCCCGTGATCCCGGAGCTGAAATTCGGACTCGCGGGGAGCCGTGTAGGTGTAGGTAGCGGTGACGGTGGCAGGAGCTGGTGCAGTGACAGAAGCGGTGGCGGCGAGGGTTCGGTTCGGTCAGTTGTAGGTGGCCGTGAACATGAGAGCAAAGGCCGCCGTGGTCCAGTTCGATTCGTCGTCGCGATCTTTGGCTGATCCGAGAAGGAATTGGGCGGCAACTCCCAATGCCCAATTGTCCGAGACCCACCAGTCCTTGCCCACCATAAGGCTGACGGCAAGGCCCACATCGGTCAGGGCGCGCGAGTATCTGGAATCGTTCGATTCGCTCAACGACGTTCGCTGCAGCAGCAACGTGCCCGACAGGTAGAGATTCAGGGGCATGAAGTAATACGCGACACCAGGGCCAACGCCGGCGATATTCACATCCCACCCTCGCTCGGTCACGGAAGTCCCGCCCACCTTGTGCTTGGGCTCGTTGACCGAGTGGCCAAATATCTCTCCGTAGAGAATCAGGTGTTGTGTGATAGCGCCGCCGAAGGCCGCGCCAAAAGCCCCCGATCCGCCCGAGTACTTCTCCCCGGACTTACTGGCTGATGCGCCGCCGCCACCAAGCGAGAGACGCATGAAGAATCCGTCGTGAGTATGGCGGCCGGACGCAGCCATCTCGGCCCGAGGCAAGTACGGCGGTGGATAGCCATAGCCGGGCGGTGGATAGCCATGGCCGGGCGGTGGATAGCCATAGCCGGGCGGTGGATAGCCATAGCCAGGCGGCGGGTACCCGTAGCCCGGGGGTGGATAAGCATAGCCGGGCGGTGGGTACCCGTAACCAGGCGGGGGCACCGCAGAGGCTGGCGGTATGGCTGCAGCGGCAGGCGGCGCATCTGCGGGGGCAACCAACGCATCTCCAGATGAGGCAGCCTTGGGCGGCGCGGCCGCAGACGGCGCGGCCGCGGGCGGCGCAGCTTGGGCGCGCGCGGCTGGAGAAACGGCTAGGCAGAGGCCTGCACAGGCGACCACGCCAGAAATGATTCTCCCCTGAATCGCTCGGTGGCTTTTCATAGGGCGGAAGGTTACCACGACTCGCGCGCGCGGGGCCGATTCGTGCAACGCTTGCATGGTCGAGCCGCCGAGGCGCAACGCGCGCCCTTGGCGGCCATCGTTCAGGTCGCGCGCGCTACAGGGCGTCGCGGCCGTGCTCGCCGGTGCGGATGCGGATGGCGTCGGCGACGGAACTGACGAAGATCTTGCCGTCCCCGATCTCGCCTGTACGCGCGGTAGCCAAGATCGCCTCCACGATAGGCTGTACCAGGTCGTCGTCGACGACAATCTGGATGCGCACCTTGGGGATGAAGTCCACGACATAGGCCGAACCGCGGTACACTTCCTTCTTGCCGCCGGTGCGGCCGAAGCCTCTGACCTCCGACACGGTCATGCCCTGGGCACCGACCTGGCGTAGCCGGTCCTTCAAATCATCCAGCTTGAACGGCTTGATGATGGCTTCGATCTTCTTCATGACCGAAGCATCCCTCCGAAAAGGTTGCCAGTGTGTTTCCGGGCTGTGAAATGTCCGTAACCGACGCGGCGCCCGGCCGTTCAACTTTGTGGCACCAGCGGTGCGACCTCCAAATACTCAGAGTAGCAGGGGCACGACCACCTTCGCCACTTTGATAAGGTCTGGGAGGGCGTCGTCCACCAGCCACGATACCCACTCGGCGGTCTTGCCGGCGTTTGCGGCGAACTTGCGCATCAACAGGTTCTCAGTGTCTAGGAGGGCGTCATACTGCGCAAGCTTGTCAGTCGACAGCGCCATGACAGATTGTCCGTTGAGGAGGGCTGCCTCCTTGGTTCGGACCTCTTTCAACGCCCCGTCGAGGGCCGGCTGCGTCAGGCCACTTAGGATGCCTGAGACCTGTCCATAGGCTGTGGTCAATTCCGGCGACGCAATGAACTTCTGCCAGTCCATGCTCGGATCGCGTTGATTCGCATTCGTCCAGGCATCCTTTATTGTGGTACCTGCCTTCATGAGGCCCTCAACTACGTCGATCGCACTCATGGGTTCACCTTCCACGCAGTACAGTCGAATCCGTTGCTGTTTGCTTGCTTTGCCAACTCATGCAGCCCCGTGCAAATCGCTTCGAGTTGCTTCTTGGACTCTTTGCAGTCCGTGTCTGAGTCGGCCTGGTCGCCGCACTTCATCTTTACGTGTGCCGCGACCGACACCGTGTTGTTGAACGCGGTCAAAGTTTCTTGTCTGACGAAGTCCTTTTGAACGCCGCACGCACTCATGGCTGCTAACGGCACCAAGAGGACGAGGAGTTTCTTGCAAAGACTTGCAGTCTTGGACCGAGAACATTGCTTGTTTCTGGCCCAGTGTGCGGGGTGCTGAGACGTCATCGAGACCTCCTTGGTGATGGATCCAAGCTAGCCAAACGACTAAATGGAAAATCGTCTATTCGAGTCGCTCTGGAACGGGTGCCTGTCAAGCGGAATCAGCTGTGCTGTGTGCCTGGTCCATGATCGAGCCGGTGGCCGGCTGGAAGAGCGCCTTGTATTCCAGTCGCGTGGCCTCTTCTGTCCCTCCGAGGCGATCAGCCTCTTCGCGCCGCTTGTCGCAGGATCCAGCGCTACGGGCTCGACTTGATCTGCACGTGGCTGATCCGCCGCTTGAGGGCGCCCGGGGCGGCCGCCTCGGGGCCGGGGGGCGTGAGGTTCACGTGCAGCCCGAGGGCTGCGCGAACCGCGAAGTGATCCTCGCTCACCGAGAAGGCCAGCAGGTCATTGATGCGTTCGCGCGCCGACAGCGGGCTTTGGCCCGAGGGCTCGCTCGACAGCACCCGTGCCGCCGCGCCCAGATCGCCACACAAAGCGAGGGCCGCGCGCGCCGCCGTGAGGTCCGAGGCGACGATCCAGCTGGGCAAGTCCAGCCTGTCCCCGCGCGCGTCCACGAATTTCTTGGCCACCACCTTCAGCTCTGCCCGCAAGGGCGCTGACAGTAGCCCATCGATGGTCTTGGCCATCTTGTCGACCTCGTCCCCGTGCGGGCCATTGCCGATCGGGCAGCCGCCCAGGGAAAGTCCCGCGCGCACGGCGATCTCCAGCAGCGCCGGCGTGCCCAGGGCAAAGCGGGCAAAGCGCTCCGAACGCATCAGCACCATGCGTTTGGCCAGATCGAAGATGACCTCGCTCTGCCGCGTCCACTGCTCGAAACCCGGGCCCACCACCAGGGCCGGGGTCAGCGTGTTCTTTTCCTTCAGGTTGACGATGGACACCGTGCCCGGCGCATCCTTCTTCAAGAACACGTCAGGCAGGTTCGCCTCGATGGTGTTGGCCACGTAGCGAAGGGCTACGGCGTGCGGCCAAGCCGCTCCCGAAAGGTCCACGCGATCCGACCGGTCCACGCCGATGGCCTTGTGCGGGCTGGCGCTGGACATGGCGATGGCCGGGGCCAGCAGCGCGAGCAGGGCGCCCACGTAGGGATCCTCTGCCGGGTGCAGGATCTTGCGCCACAGTTCCTCGTTCATCTTGCCGCCGGCATTGGGAAGCTGGCTGGGCCGGTAGCCCTCATAGAAACTGGCCAGTGGCGCATCGGCATGGCCCAAATAGACCAGCGCCGCGGCCACGCACCACATGCGGTCGTGGGCCCCGGTCTGATAGAAGAGCGGCGCCAGCGCTTGATAGGAAGCGACGCGATCGGGCTTCTTGCTGATCAGCAACTGGTGCTGCGCGATGGTCTTGTTCACCGCCGAGGGACCGGCCTCGTGGTACATCTGGGCCAGCTGCTCCTGGCGCGCGAAATTGTCCCGGTCGAGCGAAGCGGCGACCTCGAGAGCCAGCATGGCGCTCTCGCGGTTCTTGAGGTGCGTGAGAGCCACTGCGGAAAGCGCGTCCCACAGGCGCAGTTTGACTTCGACGGGCGCCTCGGCAGGCAGGCGCTTCAACTGACGGCGGTAGGCGCGCGCCAGTTCCTTCCAGTTGTGACCTTCGGTCAGGATGCGCTCGATGGCATCGAAGGCGCGCCCGAACATCGGGTCGTCCTCGAGCACCTGGGTGAACACCGCCACGGCCTTGGCGTTGTCTTTCATCTCGTCGCGATAGATGGCGGCCAGGGTGTAGCGGCAGCGCGCGCGAATGGTGGGCTGGGTCTCCAGCGTGGACAGCGTCTCCAACGTCTCGACCGCCTTGTTCCATTGCTTGCCCACGCTGTAGTAGTCGAGCATCTTGTACAAGGTCTGGCGCCGCTCGGGCTGCACCGCCAAGGCCTTGGTGTAGCAGGCCACGGCGTCGACGGAATCATCCAGCTTGTCGCGCAGGATGTCGCCCAGCTCGTCCCAAAGTTGCGCCCGCTCCTCCTCGTCGCTGACCAGGGCGAGTTGCTTGCGCCGCAGATCGGCCACTTCGCGCCAATCCTGGCGGGCGGCGCGCAGCCCGATGAGCGCATCCAGGTGGCTGCGCTGGTGCGGCTCCAGGGCCGCCGCCTCTTCGCGAAGGTGAAGCACGACCTCGCTGTCACCGATCTTCTCCGCACAGGCGGCCATGCGCACGCAAAGGGCCGCCCGTTCCGTGGCGCCCAGGCTGGTCCGGCCCAGGGCATAGACGCGCTCGTAGGCCGCGCCGGCCTCAGCCCACGCCTCGCGCTCGAAGTGCAAGTCGGCCGAGGCCTGCGCCAGCGACAGTGAGTGCGGCGACAGACGGGTGGCCGCCTCGAAGTTGGCCAGCGCCTTGTCCATCTTTCCCAGCTGCTTCGCGCAACGAGCGACCCGTTCGTGCAAGGCCGAGCGAGCGGCATCATCCTGGGCCGATGCCCGGCGTAGGAGCATGTCGAGCACCGGCTCAAGCGCCACCCATTCCTGGCGGGCCTCGCGCAACTGGGCCAGACGTTCGGCCGCGCTCACCTGTTCTGGATCGGCAGCCAAGGCCCGCTCAAGAAGATCCCGCCCGCCATCCTGGTCGTCGAGATGGTCGAGAACCAGCGCGCCCGCCTGGGCCAGCAGGCGCCCCTTCTCCATCGGGTTCTTGGTCTTGTCCGCGCCCTCGAGCGCGAACTTGGCCGCGCGCTCGAACTCGCCCTTGCGGCTGCATAGCTCAGCCAGCGCCGCCAGGGCCACTGCATTTTCCGGTTCGCTATCCAGCGCCCGCAGGTACAGTGCCTCGGCCGCAGCCGGATCTTCGCTGGCGAAACCCTGGGCCACCACCAGCGCGCTCTCGACGTCCTTCAGCTTGTCGAGCAGCAGGCTGGCCCGCTCCATGCGCAGCCCGCGCGCCAGCTCGGGGTCGCCCTTGCGTTGCGCACGCATCTCGAGCAGGTCGCACAGCAGCGTCCATTGCTCGGTCTTGCGATACAGCTCTTCCAGTTTGGCCAGGGCCTCGCCGTTGGCGGGATCGCGGGCGGTGAGCGCCTCCAGCATCTCGACCAGCGGCTTCCACTGCTCGCTGCTTCGGTAGAGCTGTTCCAGCTTGGCGAAGGTGGCCCCGTCGTTGGGGTTGCGCGCCAGTCCCTTGCGCAACAGATCGGTCAGCGCTTTGGTTTGCTCGGTCTTGCGATACAGCTCCTCGAGCTTGGCAAAAGCCGCGGGATCGGCCGGATTGCGCGCCAGCTCCTTTTCCAGCAGCGACGTCAGCGGCGCCCACTGCTCAGTCTGGCGCAGCAGCGCCTCGAGTTTGGCGAAAGCCGTGTTGCTGTTGGGATCGCGCGCCAGCATCTTTTCGAGGAGCGCGCGCAGCGGTTCCCAGCGTTCGGCTTGACGGTAGAGGTTTTCCAACTCGGCCAACGCCTCGGGGTTCTGCGGATCCCGGTCGAGCACCTTGTGGAAGGCCGCGATGGCCTCGTCGACCCGGCCGGTGTCCCGGGCGCACACGCGCGCCACGCCCAATGCGATCTGGGTCGAATCCGCGGCGTCAGCCCCCTGGTGTTCGAGTTGAGCGACCTCCTTGGCGAAGTCATCCCACTGGCCCGCCTTTTCGGCCAAGCGCTTGGCATCGGCCAGCAGATCCGCGTCGCGCGGCCGCAGTCGCAAGGCCGCCATCATCACGTGATAGCCGCGATCGGTGTCGACCATCTCGTGTTCCAGCAACAAAGCCACCTCGCGCAGGGCCGCCGCCTGTGACGCCGGCTCGGGGATGACCTCAGCGCGGCTGATCATAATGCCAACCATGCGCTCCCATTCCTTGCGTTCGCCCAGGTGGGCCAGGCCTCGCTCGAGGCCTTCACGCGCCTCTCGATCAGCGGGATCGGCCGTGACCAGCTCCAACCATGCTTCCACATCGTCGTCAGCGGGTTTGTGGCCGGGCTGGGCACAAGTCTCGGCCAGCATGTCGAGCGTCTCCTCCAGGGTAAACTCCAGAGAAACCGGAACCAGGCCCAGCTCGGTGCGCACACGGCGCGCGTCGCTGTTCGAGAGTTGCGGCGCGAGCAGGAAGTGCGGCACGCGCGTCTCGCTGGCGCCCAGCACGCGCTGGACGAGCATGTTCAGGTCCGGATCGTCGGGCTGATAGCCCACGAAAACGAACGACCACTTGTGGTACAGGCCGGCGACGAAGCTGGCTGCGCCGGTGGCACCGATCTTCGCCGGGATCTCGGCCGGGGCCAGGCAGAGCGAGGCAGGCACGTCGGCGCGACCGAAAATCTGCAGGAGAAAGCGGCCGTGGCCGTCTGCCAGCGAGCTGGCATTGGCCGCGAACGCCGTCCGGCTCACGACCTCGGCGTCGTCGGCCAGGGCGCTGGCCCAAAGCGCGTCGAAGGTGGTCGTGATCAGGCCGCGCCAGGGTGCCTGGGCCACGGTCGTGATGGCAGCCGGCACCTGCACAGCTTTGCCATAGGCATCGGCCAGCACATCGCCCAGCGTGCTCTCGTGAAACAGCTCGCGCACGAACGCCAGGGCCGAGGTCATGCGACCCTGCTGCAAGAGATCGGAAAGCGCGGCCTTGTCCGCGTCGTCAGTCACCCATTGGAGGAAGCACTGGCCAAGAGCGGCCCAGCCAGGAAGTTGGGCCAGCTCGGAACAGCCGGCACCAGCCACCAGAACGGCCTGTCGGTTCCTCAGGCGCTCGACCAGCGCATCAGGCAGTGCGTGCATGAGATCTCCCTATGTTTTCCGCTCGGGCGCCCGGTGCCGAACAAGGTGTGCACCCGGGGTCACGCCAAGTCCAAGTAGTTGGGATTTCTAGCACAGAATTGGCGTGCCTTCCCAATCGCAGCGTTACGGGAGTCTGATGAACGCTGCACTGGCCCACCGCGTACCGCAAAGACCGAGTCCAGAGACGGACACGCGGCAGGCGGACGCTGTATCCTGTTCCTTATGAAGGTTTGGATGCTCGTGTACCCTTTGCTCATTAGTCTGGCTTGCGGTGGTTCCTCGCAGGCGCGGAACGCCGCCCGGCTCGATGCTGCTCGCGACCGGCCAGCGCAACCGGCGGATTCGGGCCGCGACAACCCGGCCGCAGCCTCGGGGAGCGGGGACGGTGGTACGGGGACCGAGGTTGCAGGCGAAGCCCCGACGCCCGCGGCCAGCCGTTTTCCCGACACCACCGCGACCATCGCCATCCTGTCCGACCAGCTTCCCAACATGACAGCGCAGCAGCAGCAGTTTGCCGCCACCCATTACGTCGGCAGCCAGAAGCTGGTGCTGGGAACCACCCGCGCCTTGCGCGCGCTCAATCCCAATTTCGTGGTGTTGCACTACCACCTGGCCATGTGGCAGTCGGCGCCCTCGGTCAGCTTCATCACCGACGGGCTGCAGTGGTCGAACGACTACCCGGAGGTGACCACGCACGAGACCTGGTTCTGGCACAATGCCAGCGGCGGCCGCGTGGCCAGCAGCGCCGACGGCAAGCTGCTGATGAACGTCTCGGATCCCGGGTTTGCCGCGTATTGGGCCGATTCGATCGCACAGCAGAGCACGGCCGGCGAATACGATGGCGTGTTTCTGGATTCGGCCTCGCCCGCTCTGCTGCAGGGCGAGTGCTCGCGCGACGACAGCCGCCTGGCCGGCACCGCGGCCCGCGATCAGGTTTTCAGCGAGCTGGGCGGCCAGACCTGGATCGCGGCCTGGGACACATGGATTGCGCAACTGAACGGCTCGCTGGCGGCCAAGGGCATTCCCCTGATCCCCAACACCAGTGCGTTCACCACCACCTGGGACAACAGCGACTACACGCGCACCGCCGGCATCTTCTCCGAGGGCTTTGCCGATCCGGGTTTCTCGCTGGCCGACTGGAAGGCGTCAACCAATCAGCTCATGGCCATCGCTGCGGCCGGCAAGATCGTCATCGAACAGAACTACCTGACCAGCACCAGCGACGTGCAACGGCGGCTTTACTACCTGGCCAACTACCTACTGGCGAAGGGCAGCCGCACCTATCTCTTCTACTTCGCTGACAGCACGCTGGAATGGTACCCCGAGTGGGAGATCGATCTGGGCGCACCCCTGGCCGAGCCAAGCAACGTGGACGCGCTGGCCTGGCAGGGCGTGTACCGCCGCGACTTCGCCAAGGGCAGCGTGCTGGTCAACCCGGGAACATCGGCCGTGGCGTTGACGTTGGCCGCGCCCATGCAGCAGATCGATCCGCAGGGTGGCGGCGCGGTTCCCGCCGACGGCGTCGTGACGGCCACTGTGCCAGCCACGACTATAATTTCATTTTCACTCGCGCCAGGCTCCGGCGCGGTTCTGCTCAAATAGACTTGGCCGATAGTGCGGCTTCGGTTAAGCGGGGGGCGGCACCACCTGCGCCCCAAAAAGAAACCGCCCGGGAATCGGCTTGCGGCCGACGCCCGGGCGGTCTTGAACGGCTCTGGCTGTCGCCTAGTTTCCGGTTCCGGTTAGAGTCACCGTGACGCTATCGCCTTGGGTGGCGCTGACGGTCAGGCTGGCACTCTTGGCACCGGCGGTCGCGGGAGAGAACCGCACCGTCACCTTGCACGTCGCACTGCTGTCCAGGCTGACCCCTGTGCAGGTGTCTCTGACGATGCGGAAGTTCGGGGCGCCGGTCCCTGTCAGGTCCACCGCCAGCGGCCCTGTGGCCGGCGTTCCAGCAGCGTTCTGGAAGGTGTACGTCTCCGATCTGAAGGTCGCCGCTGCGACCGATCTGGTTCCGTAGGCGCACCCTGCGGGCGTCGTTCCGCTTGCATCCGTGAAGGTACAGCCACCGTTCACCAGCGGGTCCTCCGCCGCCAACGCCGTTGCACTGCCAGACACGCTGAGCGCCGCGATCGCTGTACCGTTCAACGTAATCGCCGCTGGGTTCACATAGGTTGACTTTATGGTGAGGTGGCCAACCCGGTTGTCCGGAGCAGCGCCCAGGGGGGGCCTCGGCCTAAACGTCAGCGCCACAGTGCATGAATCAGCAGCCGCAGCAGTTGGCGTGAGCCCGTCGGCGTGGGCCAGGTCACCACAGCCACCCGCTCCGGTCGCGTCGACCGCGAAGTCCGCATTGTCAACCGCGAAGCTAAGCGGTCCGGTTGGCAGCCCCATGGCGGGGTTTGTCAGCGTGAGGGTTTGTGCTGCGCTGGTCGCCAGCACCGCCATCGGTCCAAAGGTCAAGCCTCCCGCCGGTATCGTTGGGGTCAGGTTGATGGCCGCCGTGTTGACATTGGTCCGCGTCCAGGTGACGGGTATCGCGAGAGACTGAGCTGCCGTCGCAGGAGCTGGCGGCGATTGGACGGTGATGGTGGAACCCGGCACCGTGTTGATGGATGGATTGACACTGACCACCAGGTTGCAGGAGGTCCCGGCAGCCAGCGCTGCACCGGTGCACCCAGATACGAAGTTTAGGTCGCCGTTGCCAGTCCCGGCCTTCGTGAGCCCCAAATTCCCGGTCGTGGCCGCGTCGCCAATGTTCGATACGACCACTGTCAGAGTCGCAGTGACGCCGTTCTGGCTGACATTGCCGAAGTTCAGGGAGCTTGGATTGGCCACCAACACCGCCGGTCCCGCCACTCGCGCGTAGAGGTCCATGCTGACGCCGCCCACCGCCAAACTAACGCCGCGCGTGCCGACGGCTGAGGTTGTCCGCGGCGTCCATCTCGCGCTGAAGGTGCAGGTCGATGGGGCCGTCGGACTCCCGGCAGGCAGGAGTGCTACCCCACCGCCGAACCCACCACATGTCCCGGTCGCCGTGGCGGCTGCAATCTCGAACTCGTTGGCAGCTGGCGCCACCATACCCGGGAGGGCGAGATTGGTGAACGTCGCCGTCGCAGGAAGGGTGAACGGGGTCGCGGTCGGATTGTAGAGCGCGAGCGTGACGGTTTGGGCAGCCGTGGGCGTGCCAAAGTCGAACGGTGCTGCGTTGGGCGGCGCGGCGGCGGGGCCCGATACCATGTACACAGACGCCGCAATCGCAGTTGCAGCACTGATGCGGTTCGGTGTCAGACCTGCGGTGGGAGTCCCTGGTGTCGCCTTCACGATCAGGTCCTCAAGCAGCGGCGATGTGGTCGAAATACAGGGGGATGCACAGGTCTGGGGGTTGAAGGCCAGATCGATGTTGCAGCTCGTGCCGGGGGCAAGGGTTGAGGTGCCGTCTTTCTTGCACACCCCTGTCCCTGTGCTGAAGGGGAAGTCCGAGGTCTTGGCGTGCGGAGTGGCGGCGGGCACGCCGGGGGTTGACTCGTCATAGAGGTCGAAGCTGATCGGACCCGATGTCAGGCCACCCACGTTGGTGACCGTGTACCTGATGGTTCCCGATGTGGCGCCCATGGGGATGGTCCCAAAGTCGCGGTCCACGTCGGTCACCGGCGTGAACTGCAGGACTGCTTCCGCAGCCGTGCCGGTAACCACCACGGACGCGCTCTGGCCGTTGACGGTGTTGGTTACGAGCATGGTGGTCGAGAAGATGCCCAGCGTGGTCGTGAACATCTGCACGCCAATCGCGCACGAGGCTCCCGCGGCGAGCGCACCGCAGTCAGGGGTCGCCGGATTGAGTCGGAAAGCGCCGACGCCAGCACCTGTCTGCGTGCCGAAGTCCCGGAAGGCAACGGTCATGGTCGCGTTGGCCGCCCCGACGTTCTGAACCGTGACGGTCTGGATCGGCGCCCCAGAGCCGCCCACCCCCGAAGGACCAAGCGCCAAGGTGTCAGGCGTGGCCGTGATTTGGCTGAGCGCATTCGCGGCGAGCGGGAGCACCGTGAGTGCGCCACCGTCGCTGCTGACGCTCAACGTGTCGGTGCGACCACCAACGCCGAGAGTGGCGGTGGGCGAGAACCAAACTCTCAGGGTGCAGCTGCCAGCGGCCGCCAGGGCGGGTGCGGTACAGGTCAAGCCATTGGTGGCGCAGGTTGGCGCACATGTCCCTTGGGCTGCCCCTGTACTCATCGTGAATTCGCTCCCGGCCGGGATGGTGAAGTTCAGCGTGCCGGTTCCCAGGCCACCGGTGTTGCTGACGGTCACTACGGCGGCGGCACTGGTGGCCGTGATGGCGGTGTCGGGGAATGTGGAGGTGCCAAGGGTCGCCTGGAGGACCGCTCCGCTGGCCGATGCCCCAACCAGGGACGCGACGTCGCTTTCCGTTGCACCCGCGATGGTGGCGCTGACCGTGAGGGTCGCGCTGAGTGCGGTTGCGGTCTCGCTAAGCGGAATGTCGAGGCGTAGGGCCAGATTGACGCAGGTCCTGCCGGGAATCGTGGCGTTTGACACCTGGTCAAGTGCGACCGCGAAGTCCGCCGCGTTCGGCCCGGTGATGGCGAATTGGGCGCCCGTGGCGTTGGTAGCCGCGTTGTTGCACACGGTCAGGGTCGAGGCTGGGCCGGCTGTGCCCTTGGCAACTGCCGCGAAGGTCAGCGGCGACGGATCGACAGAGAGGGGTCCCGCGGCCCTACCATTGACAGTCGCCGCGTCTGTGGATGTACCCGAGGTCGCCGTTACGGTGCCAGTCTTCGTGTCCGCTTTGGACTGGGGGGTGAAGGACAAGACCAGGGTGCAGTACGGAACCGTCTTGCTCGGGGTCGGCGCGGTGGTCGTGAGCCCGACGCATGCGGCCACGGACGTATGTGCGGCTGTGCCCGGCCAAGTCAGATCAACCGCTCCGGTGAGCTGGGTAAAGTCGGGCGGTGTGCCAAAGGCCTTGGTTACGGAGAGGTTGCCGGTCACCGTACCTCGAACATAAACTGCGAGGATCACCGTGGTGGCAGATGTCGCCCCCGCGCTGACCGTGCCGAAGTCGTAGATGTCTCCGGTCACGGGGTTGGGAACGAAGCCGGTGGCGGGGGCGGTGAACTCCTGAATCTCGATGATGCCCAACCCACTACCTGTCAGGTTCTGGTTGGCGGCGCCACCGTTGGCACCGGTCACGGTGATGGTGCCAGTGCGTGCACCCTTGAGCGTGGGAGTGAACGCAATGGACAGGGTGCAGGAGAGACCCGGAGCCAGGGATGCGGTGCAGTTGTTCGTCGAGACCGCGAAATCGCCGGTCAGGGTCGGGGTGATGGCTCCACTGTCCTGCTTGCTGGTGACATTGTTGGTGACCGTGCAAACCAGGGCCGGTGAAGTCTGGCCAATGACCGTGTCAGCAAAGGCTGTTTGCGGGCAAGACAGGCTGAGGCCTGGCTTGTCGAGGGCCGTGCCGATCGCGGTCCGGGCCGGGGACGATACCTTCCCGTCCGAAACCGCGAAGGTCGCCGAGGCGTTGCCCGCGATCGTCGGTTTGAAGGTCACGACGATCTGGCAGGTAGCGGCCGGGTCAAGAGCCGCCTGGCAAGTGGTGGTGTAGGCGAACTGCGTAGAGCCTCCAACGCCGGAGGCACTGTCGGTCCTGGTCACCGCCAGCGCGCCGGTCGCGGTTCCACCGCTGTTGGTCACGGTGAAGACTTGCGCGGTGCTGGGAATGCCCACGCCGATGGTTCCAAAGTCGAGACTGGTAGGTCCCATGCTGAGCGCAGCCGGGGTTGAGATGTGACCAGTTGCATTAATCTGATAGTTGCCCATCGGCGTTCCGGAGCTGACCGTGAGAATGCCGATCTTCGAGCCCGCAGCCGTAGGAGTGAAGGTGATCACCAGCGTGCAGGCCTTACTGGGGGCCAGCGTATTCCCGCTGCAAGTGTCCCCGCTAATCGCGAACGTGGGGTCGCCCACGGCAACAGTCAGGGCGCCGGTCGCGGTCCCGCCGGTGTTGGTCACCGTGTAGGTCGCCGGGGCACTTGCCTGGCCAACCTCCACGACAGGCAGGGTCTGTAGGCCAGTGATGGTCACGACGGGGCCACTGATCCCGGTCCCGGTGAGGGGCGCGGACAGCGGGGTGGAGCCTGGCGTGGCATCGGTCACCGTGAGGGCGGCGGTCTTGGGACCGGCGGTGGTGGGATTGAACGCCACCACGATCGCGCAGGACGCATGGGCATCGAGCGGGAGGAAACACTTGGTGTCCGTGATGGTGAACTGGTCAGCGTTGAGGCCTGAGATTGCCGTGCTCAAGGTGCCCGAAGGCGACCCGCCGATATTGCCGACGTTGAAGGTGAAGGTTGTGGCGGGGGTCGCGCCCACACCGGCGGAGACCGTGGCGCTGGTCGGATTGATGGTAAGGCTGGGTCCCGCAACCACGGTCGGAGTCACCGCCACGTTCTGCACGGTGCCGCCGCCGCTACACGCGATGTTCTCGTTCTTGTCACCGGCCGTTGTGGCCTTGAAGGTGAACCCGTACTTGCAGGAGGCGCTCGCGTCGATGGTTCCCGTGCAAGTTGTGTTGGCAGCGTCGGCGGCCAGATCGGCACCACTGGCCAGGCAGGAAAGGCCGGTCAGCGGGCCCGTGGCCGTCACCGTGACGGTAATCGACGAGCTCTCACCGACGCGCGCCGCTGTCGGGACTCCCGAGGCGGCGACTTCAAACGTGCCAAGGGTTCTGCCCAAGCCGCTCAGGGAGACTGTCAGGCCGGCGTTTACAGTGAGGGTGGCGTTCTTCGCACCCACCGACGTCGGGGTAAACACAATCGAGATCGTGCAGCTGGTGCTTGGGGTGCCGCAGGTCTGGGCGGAAATGGCGAACCCGCCGCCATCCACAGTCGGGTTGAGCGCAACCAGGGCACCGGTGTTGGTCACGGTCACAGACTGGGGCGGACTGTTTTGATTGATGTCCACTTCGTTGAAGTTGAGAAACCCGGGTGAAACCGTCAACACGGGCGCTAGGAGCGTGTTGCGGATAGGGCACCTGGCGGCCTTCGCTTCGCTCAGGTCGCCAGGCGCAAAAGGGGATCGACAAGGACCATCGTCTATGATCTCTTGAGGTCGTG
>Ga0265316_10000384_pt1 | contig 50295 bp, 31 predicted proteins | sample 4522metaG_FD_202092 | JGI IMG/M metagenome (GOLD analysis project Ga0265316, IMG submission 202092) | Rhizosphere microbial communities from Carex aquatilis grown in University of Washington, Seatle, WA, United States - 4-5-22 metaG | ecosystem: Host-associated > Plants > Roots > Rhizosphere >... | reverse complement strand
GGCAGCGCACCACGCAGGACGGGGTGTAGAACTGGCCGCCGTTTTTGCCTTCGGCGCTGGCGAACTGGGTGAGGAAGTATTCGTACACGCGGCCCAGGATGTCCTTGGCGCGGTTTTCGCGGTCACCGAGGCCGATGGTGCCGATGAGGTCGATGAGCTCGCCCAGGCGGTGCTTGTCGAGGCCGGGGCGAGCGTACTCCTTGGGCAGGACGCCCTTGAGGCGCGGGTTGTCGCGCTCGACGGCGACCATGGCGTCGTCCACCACCTTGCCGATGGTGGGCTGCTTGGCGCTGGCCTGCAGGTGCGCCCAGCGGCCTTCCTTGGGCACCCAGAAGACGTTCTCGGCTTTGTACTCGTCCTTGTCTTCGGGGTTGGCACCCGCGTAGTCACCTTTGCCCGCGACCAGCTTGGCGTGGTGTTCGTCGAAGGTATCGGAGATGTACTTGAGGAAGACGAGGCCAAGGACGACGTGCTTGTATTCCGCCGCGTCCATGTTGTTGCGCAGCTTGTCCGCGGTCAGCCACAGCTTGGCCTCGAACCCGAGGGTGGCTCCCGACTGCTTGGTCTCCGTGGCGGCTTCGCTCGTCACATGGGTCTTGGCCGCTGACCTGGGAACGCGCTCGCTACGTTTCGCCACGGTTCATCCCCAGGTTTCGGCGCACGCAAAAGTCCATCGCGGCGCATGATATCACCTGGGGCGGAGGTTGTAATCGCCTCAGCGACGGTGGCTGTATCGCCCGACCAACTGGGGCAACGCCTTGCCCTCCAGAACCAGCGCACTCACGCGGTTCCGCCTGTTTCTCGGTCTTTTACGGACAGGTGATCGGCACCGCTGGGCTCGGCGCGACGAAGGTCGGGTTCTGCGCGGCCGTGGTGGCTTTCAGTGTGCCGGGGTGGGCGGCGTGCCCGGTGGTGGTCACGGAGTCCGCCGCACTAGTGGCGGTCGCAGCATCGTCGAACTTCCAGTAGCCGACCAAGCCGGCTTCGTTGCCGACCATCGGCTTCTTGTAGTTGGCCAGGATGTCCGCCGCGCTGCGGGCCACGTTCCACACGCGGAACTCGGCGAATTCACCATTGAAGCAATTCTTGTTGGTTGGGTTGCAGCCAATGTACAGGGTCGACTGGGCGGTGTTGAGCACCGGGACAGCTGTCGTTGCGTTGTCGGTGATCTTGGCGACACCGTTGACATAGGTCACGAGCGCCTTCTGATCCCAGGTCATTGCGACATGCACCCACTGGGCGGTTGACGAGTTGATTCCCAGATCAGCGCCCGTGTCGTCGTTGAGCCCATTGGTGAACGGGTTCAGCGTGGCGTGATTGCTCGTACTCCCGGTTACGTTGTTAGTGCCGAAGTCGAGACCGAATGTCGAGTCCGATGTGGCTCCCGTGGCTAGGCCGATATAGTAGACCTCATTTTTTTCACCGACCCAGTCCGTGGTCTTGATGTAAGCCCAGAACTCGACAGTGCGCGCCGAGTTTCCAATGGGCAAGTCGGTCTTCATGTCGACTTCGACATGTGAGTAGGCCGTGTCTGCGGCCGAGCCAGTCGCGTTGGAACTCAGCGAAAGCACGCGAGGCGCGCAGGCCCCTGTGCTCGTGGATCCGCCACTGCTTGCGCCGGTGCTGCTGGTTCCACCTTGGCTGCCGCCCGTGCTGCCCCCTGCGGCTGAGCCACCAGTTGCAGAGCCCGAGGCGCCGGCACCGCCACTGGTGGCACCGCCTGTCTTGGTTGCGCCGCCGGCAAGGGAGCCGCCGGCCACGGTTGCGCCGCCCGCAGCCGAGCCGCCTGCTGCACTTGTGCCACCGGCTGCTGAGCCGCCGGCCACGGTTGCGCCGCCCGCAGCCGAACCGCCTGCTGCCGTTGCGCCGCCGGTGGCTGAGCCGCCTGCTGCGCTTGCGCCGCCAGTGGCCGAGCCACCGGATGCACTTGTGCCGCCAGCAGCCGATCCCGCGCTCGCGCCGATCCCGCCCGACTGTGTCGAGCCGCCAGTCGAAGGAGACGTGCTGCTGCCACCGGCACCATTGCCTGCGCTCCCAACCACGCTGCTGCCTGCGCTGCCAGCTGCGCCGTTGCCAGCGCCGCCACCCGTGGTGGAGTGGATCGTGCCACCCGACGGAGCCTGGCCGTTGTTGTTCGAGCCGCAGCCAAGACTCACGGCCGCCGCGTACCACAGCCCGAAAGCGGCCATGATGCCAAAGCGAAGTTTCGCCATTTCAATCCGTCCAGTTTGCATTGCATTCATCCTTCATGAAAAGCAGGGGTCTCGGCACTACCGGCGCATCGAAGCGCGAAGTGTATCATGTCTTGCCTCACGCCATTCTCAATCACGCCATCCGAGCGGTGCGCCACCAGAACGCGGCGCGACCATAGAGGTCAGGGCAACGATTCCGCTTGCTCACGTCTCTCATGGTGACACCATCAGCAAGGGGGATTCCTCATGAATCGGTTCTCCGTCCTTGTCGTCTTGGCGTGTTGTCTGGGCTCCTCTGCCTGTAGTTCATGCTCAAGACGTGGCTCACCGTCGGGGACAGGTGGAACCACAGACGGAACTGCCGGCGGAACTTCTGGCACCGGTGGCACCGCGCCAACCGGCGGAACCACCGGCACCACCGCAATCTCTACGGGAACCAGTGTGCCTGGGCCGTGGCAATCGCGTGGTGTCGGCGGCGGAGGCGCGCTCTTCGTTCCCGAGATCAGCCCCTTCGACCAGCAGATCTACATGTCGACAGACATGGGCGCGGTTTTTCATTCCAGTGACTTTGGCGCGACCTGGACGACGATCGATTTTCGTGCCCTAGGCGGTGGGGCCAACGCCCAGATACGTTTCACCTCCGCCGCGACAACGCTGTACGGGATCCCGTCGGTGGCTGAATCGCCCACGCTGTTTGCTTCGACCAATGGGGGCACGACCTTCAAGCTCGCGGTCGGAAATGCCACTGACCTGCTCTACCTGGAAGTAGATCCGACGAGCACGCAGCGCCTGCTGGTGGGCGACTACGGCACGCTCTATTTCTCGGGTAATGGCGGCGCTACACTGGCCTCGGCGTACACGGCCGCGGATTCTGGCGCTGGCGTGATTCTGGGCGGCGCATTCTGGGACGGCAGCACGATCTATGTGGGGACCAACGATGGGCTGCTGGTCTCGACCAACAACGGCACCAGCTTCGCTTTGCAGCCCCATGCCGGAATCAAGAGTGGGGAAGTGATTGTGTCATTCGCCGGGGCCAAGACGGCGACCACCACGCGCCTATTCGCTGTGACCGCGGGCTCGGGCGACGCGTGGGCCGGCGTCTCCGGCTGCGAGCTGTACGGGTCTGCCTCCATCGGAGTCTATCGGCTGGATGTCGGGGAAACGAATTGGACGGATCTCACCGCCAATCTTCCTGCCGGCCAGGCCCCGGCGTTCGTCGGCATGGCCAAAGACGACATTACCGTCGCCTACGTCGCCGGTTCCGACACGGGGACCGGGGCACCGAGCGTTTGCAAGACCACTGACGCCGGGGCGCATTGGTCGAACGTCTTCCAGACTGCGAACAACGCCAACATCGCCACGGGTTGGTCGGGTAGCGGCGGAGATGAGAACTGGGGTTTCGGCGAGTGCGCTGAAGGGTTCGCCGTGCTCAAGACCGACGCCAACCGCGTGGTCATGACCGACATGGGGTTCGTGCACCTCACCTCCGACGGCGGCGCGCACTGGCACCAGGCCTACGTCAATCCGCTCGACGAGAATCCCCAGGGCGCGGCCACCCCCAAGGGCAACGCCTACCGGACCTCGGGCGTGGAGCAGACCTCGGGCTGGTGGCTGACTTGGGCGGCGAATTCGATCTTCGGCTCAATTACCGACATAAAGAGCGTGCGCTCCACGGATGCGGGCGTCCATTGGATGCGCGAGTCCAACAATGGCCTTTCGCTGAACACCACCTACCAGGCGGTGTTGCATCCCACCTCGGGCGTGATGTACGCAGCCACATCGTCGGTGCACGATATGTACATGAGCTATCGGCTTACCGACGCGACCCTCGACAGCGGCAGCGGGGCCATCATGCAGTCAACGGACGCGGGCGCCCACTGGACGACGGTGCACAGTTTTGGGCACCCCGTGATCTTCCTGGCCATCGATCCCAACAACGGCAAGAGCATGTACGCCAGCGTGGTGCACAGCACTCAAGGAGGCATCTTCCACACCAGCCAGCTCGACCAAGGAGCAGCGGCGACTTGGAGCAAACTCACCAACCCGCCGCGCACAGAGGGCCATCCTTACAACATCGTCGTGCTCAAGGACGGCACCCTGGTGGCCACCTATTCTGGGCACCGCACCACTGGGTTCACTGATTCTTCAGGCGTCTTCGTCAGCAGCGACGGCGGAACGACCTGGCTCGACCGCTCTGATGCCAACATGCACTACTGGACCAAAGACATCGTCATCGACCCCAACGATTCTGCGCAACAGACCTGGTATGTGGGCGTGTTCCAGCAGTTTGGCGGCGTGGGGCCGGCGGGCGCCAATGGGCTGTATCGAACCATTGATCGCGGCCAGCACTGGACGCACCTTTGGCAGGGCGACACTGAAGACTACAACGTAGAATCCTGCACCATCGACCCAGGCAATCCGAACCATATGTTCATGACCACCGAGACCAACGGACTGTGGAGCACCAGCAATCTCTCGGCCGCGTCTCCCACATTCGTTGCGGACTCGGACTACCCCTTTGCGCACCCGATGCGCGTCTTCTTCAATCCCTACAAAGTCGCCGAAGTGTGGGTCGCCAGCTTTGGTGGCGGCTTGCGGGTGCGAACGTACTAGAATCATCATGATGCGATTAGTTTCCAGACTTGGTTGCTCCGTCTTTGTGCTGGTTGCCGTCGCCTGTTCGGGCGGCACAACCTCTGGCGGGGCTAGCAGCGCGGGCAGTTCTACGGCCGTGGGTGGCTCAACGTCCTCGGGCGGCGGGAAAGCGACCGGCGGTGCGGCCAGCGGCGGTTCATCGACTGGCGGCACGAGCGCGGCGGGAACCAGCAGCTCCGGTGGCGTGGCTATCGGTGGCGCGGCTACCGGCGGCACGGTAACCGGTGGCGCATTGACTGGCGTCACAACCGCGGCAGGAACCGGCGGGGCCGGCGGCTCATTGACTGGCGGCGCGGGCACGGCGGGCAGCAGCGGGACCGGCGGCACGGCTACAGCTGGCACATCGACGGGCACGGCGACCAGTGGCGCGTCGACTGGCGGCACGGCGGGCGGCAGCGGCGCAGGCGGCACTGGCGGCACGGCAACGGGTGGCACGGTCACCGCTGGCAGCGGGGGCGCGGCGACCGGCGGAAGAGACGGCGGCATAGACGATCGAGGCAGCGGAGGCGCAGGCACCGGTGGATCGGGAACCGGCGGCAACGTCGATGCAGGCAGCGTCGGCGGCGCGGACGCGAGCAGCCAGCCCTCGACCATGGCCTTTATCACCACAAAGGGGACCCAGTTCGCGGAAGCCGGCAAGCGCTACGTTTTCGTAGGCACCAATTTCTGGCAAGGCATGAATCTGGGCGCCAGCACCTCACCCGGTGACCGGGCGCGCCTGGGCCGCGAGCTCGATCGGCTGCAGACCCTTGGCATTACCAACGTCAGGGCCATGGCAGCCTCGGAAGGGCCGGACACGGAGCCCTATCGCACAGTGCCCTCGTTGATGCCCCAGCCCGGGGTCTACAACGAGCAGGTCTTTCAGGGACTGGACTACTTTCTGGACCAGCTCAGTCAACGCGGTATTCGCGTGGTGATGGTGCTCAACAATTATTGGGAATGGACAGGAGGGATGGCCCAGTATGTGAGCTGGGGACAGGGCACCAAGATCCCCTATCGATTGGATCCGGGTGGAGACTACAACACCTTCACCCAGTACATTGACCGCTTCTACGCCTGCTCGCCCTGCCAGACTGCCTATCGAGCCCACATCCAGACCGTCATCAAGCGTATCAATACCGTCAACGGCCGGACCTATCGCGATGATCCGACGATCTTCGCCTGGCAGCTCGCCAACGAGCCGCGCAATTACCCGGCCAATTGGATTGGCGATCTTGGCCAATTCATCAAGTCGCTGGATTCCAACCATATGCTCACGGTCGGCAGCGAGGGTTCATGGGGAGGCGATTTCAAAACCACACACGCCAGTCCCACCATCGACTACACCACTTGCCACATCTGGGTCGAGCCATGGGGCAAGTACAACGCCACCGACAGTAGCGCCAGCCAATTGCAGACCGCCACGGATTTCGCGGTGAACTACCTCAACACACACAACACGGATTCTGCAAGCCTGGGCAAGCCACTGGTGATGGAAGAGTTCGGCCTGGCCCGCGATGGATGGGCGTCAACCGGAAAGTACGATCCCGCAACGCCGGTCACCAATCGCGACAAATATTATCAATCGCTGTTTTCCAAGGTCGAGAGTCTAATGGCTGCACAGGGCGCGATTGCCGGGGACAACTTCTGGGCCTGGGCTGGCGAGGCTCGTCCGCCCAGCAAGTGGACCGGAGATCCCCCACACGAGACGGCGGGATGGTTCTCCGTCTACGACGCGGATGCAAGCACGCTCGCCGTCATCTCGGCCCACGCGACGGCGCTGAAGAAGTACGCGGTCGCGTTGCCGTAGATCGGCAGCGATCATCAAAACCTTGACTTCGCAGGTTCTTGCCCGCATCACTACTGCCGTAGTTAGTACCCAACCTCGAAGTGGTCGTCTCGGATCGTTGCGCGAAAAGGCAGGCTCGGATGGCGTCTCTCGGGGACAACCGAGAGAAAAATGAATACCATCAGCTCCTTTTCCCAACTCGACATCATCGATCCCATTCGCCGTGCGCTTCAGACCGAGGGCTACAGCGTGCCCACGCCTATCCAGGCGCAGGCCATTCCGCTTCTCCTGGCCGGCCGCGATCTGCTCGGCTGCGCGCAGACCGGCACCGGCAAAACCGCTGCCTTCGCCATCCCCATCCTGACCCGCCTGGCCGGCAGCCCCCGGCGCGAGGGTCTGCGCGGCCCACGCGCCCTGATACTGGCGCCTACGCGCGAGCTGGCCTCGCAAATCGGCGAAAGCTTTGCCACCTATGGCCGCTACCTTTCCCTGCGCCACGTGGTGGTGTTCGGCGGCGTCGGTCAGAAGCCGCAAGTGGACGGCATCCGACGCGGGGCTGAGATTCTGGTGGCCACGCCCGGTCGCCTGCTTGATCTCATGCAGCAGGGACATGTGCGGCTGGATGGCGTTGAGGCGCTGGTGCTCGACGAGGGCGATCGCATGCTGGACATGGGTTTCATCCAGCCCATTCGTCGCATCGTGGCCGCGGTGCCGCGGCAGCGCCAAACCATGCTCTTTTCGGCCACCTTGCCGCCAGACATCGTGGCGTTGGCCAGCGGCATGTTGCACAACCCAGCGACGGTCTCGGTCACGCCCACGGCCAGCACGGCCGAGAAGGTCAGCCAGTGGGTGCTGCACGTGCAATCGAACAACAAGCGCAACCTGCTGGCCGAGGTGCTGCGCGATCGGGCCATGGCCCGCGTGCTGGTCTTCACCCGCACCAAGCACGGCGCCAACCGCGTGGCCGAGCACCTCAATCGGGGCGGAGTGTGCACCGAGGCCATCCACGGCAACAAGAGCCAGTCAGCGCGCGAACGCGCATTGGCCGGCTTCAAGAAGGGCAACGTGCGCGTGCTGGTGGCCACCGACATCGCGTCGCGCGGAATCGACGTGGACGGAATCACCCACGTCATCAACTTCGAGCTGCCCAACGAGCCGGAAAGCTACGTGCACCGCATCGGCCGCACTGGGCGCGCCGGCGCCGCCGGGATCGCGCTGTCTTTCTGCGACCCCAGCGAGCGCACCTTTCTGCGCGACATCGAGCGGCTCACCCGCGCACGTCTGCGCGTGGTGGAGAGCCACCCCTACAGCGACCCGCAGCACGCTCGCGGCGCCATCGCGCTCGGTTGAGCCGGATCCTGCGAGAGATCAATTCACGACGGGTCCAGGCCGTCCAGGCGTCTGTTCGTCGAGCCCGGACTCGTGCATTGGCTCGGGCGCAGTTTTCGCCGCGGGCACGCGCGCCAGGGCTTGTTCCAGGCGCTCCAAGCTCGGCGGCTTGGCGAGATGTTGATCGAAGCCGGCCTCCGACGCTCGTAGCACGTCTTCGGGCTGGGCGTATCCGCTCAGCGCCACGAGATAGGTGCCCCTGAGCGCGTCGTCAGCCCGGAAGGCGCGCGCCACATCGAAGCCGTCCATGCCGGGCAGCCCGATGTCGCAGAACACGACCTCGGGCTTGTACTTGCGGGCCTTGGCGATGCCTGCTGGACCGTTGTACGCGACTTCGACCTCATGCTCGCTGAACTGGAGCGCCTCGCGCAGGCTGTCGGCCGCGTCGATGTTGTCCTCGATGATGAGCACACGCCGGCGGCCGCCCGGGGCGCGTGGGAGCGCGGGCGCGTCAGTGGCAGTCTCCTCCAGCGCGAGGGGCAGGCGCACGACGAACTCTGCCCCTTGGCCTAGCCCAGGGCTGTGCGCGGAGATCGTGCCTCCGTGAAGCTCGACCAGCCCCTTGACCAGCGCCAGCCCGAGGCCCAGGCCGCCCTTGCTGCGATCGAGCGTGGCATCAGCCTGTGTGAACGGTTGGAAAAGGCGCGCCAGCATCTCCGGGGCCATGCCCACGCCGGTGTCGGCCACACGAACCACGGCCAGCTTGCCCTCGCTGTCCACCGACACGATTGCGCGCACGCGACCGCCCGGCCCGGTGAACTTGGCGGCGTTCTGCAGGAGGTTGCCAACGACTTGCGCGAGCCGGTTTCGGTCTGCGCTGACCAACACGGGCTTGGGCGCGGGAGCTAGCTCGATGAGTACCTCGTTCGCTTCGAACAGGGGACGATGGTCCTCCAGTGTACGCCGCACCAGTTCGTTGAGATCCAATCGCTGTCGCTGCAGCGGGATCTTGTTGTGCGAGATTCTGGTCACGTCGAGCAGGTCGTCAACCAAGCGAGCGAGCTGTCCGACCTGTCGGCCAATCACCGTCTGTGCTCGATTCGCCTGTTCGCCGCCTGGAACCGCGTGGTCGAGGATGTAGAGGCTGTTGGTAATGGGCGCGAGCGGATTGCGCAGTTCGTGCGAGAGCACGGCCAGAAACTGATTCTTGTTGCGGTCCGCCTCGGCCAGCGTCTCCGCAGCCTTACGGTAGCGTGTCTCGCTTTCTTGTAGGGCCTGCTCTGTGCGCTTGCGCTCGATGATGGTCCAGGCCACATCGGCAAGGTGTGAGACGATCTGGACGTCGCTGTCCGTGTAGTCGCTGAGTTTGTTGCCAACCCCGACGACGGCCACGATCAGGTCCGAGCGCATGATGGGCACGACCAACTCGCGCGTGATAGGGGCGTGTCCCTCGGGCAGCCCCTTGCGATGGGGGAGCGACGCGTAGTCGTTGTGAATGACCGGCCATCGCTGACGGACGCAGTCCACCCAGACACCGGCCTCGGCGATCGGGTAGTGGGTGCCTTGCCCCTTGGCCGAGCAGAACTCCTTCTTGGTACGCGTGGACCAGGCTGCCAGCGAAAGCGCGTTCTGGTCAGGCTCGACGAAGTGGCAGAAACCAATCGGGCTGGCGGTCAGCGTTCCGATCACGTCCAACATCTCTTGCAGCAGCTCTTCGAGGGAGTGATCGGCTGCACGGTCGAGCAGCGACAGTCGAAAGCGAAGTGTCTCTTCGATGCGCCGGCGCTCGGTAATGTCGGTCAATACAGCGCGGCACTCATGGCCGCCGTCATCGGAGGCGACCGCCTCGACGTGCACCCACAGGGGCGCGCTCTTCTCTGGACCGATCGTCAGATCGCAGACTTGTTTGGCCTGGCTCTCGAACACTTTTTCGAGCAGAGCGTTGAAGGCGGGGCGATACTCAGGGGAGATGAAGAGGCCGAAGCGCGCCCCGACCAGGTGAGAGCGCTCCAGCCCCAGCAGGCGTGCCGCGCTGAGATTCACCTTCCGGATCGCCCCGTCACCATCGAGTGTCAAGTAGCCGACCGGCGCAAAGTCGTAGAGGTCAGAGTAGCGTTCCAACCCCGCCTCCAACTCTGCCCGCGACTGTTGCAATTCTTCGTTTTGCAGCTCCAACTCGATCTGGTGAACCTGCAGCTCGTGGACCAGCCGCTGCGACTCTTCCGCGGTCTTGCGTTTGGCGGCCCGCGACCGGCCCGACTTCTCTTTCAGCCGGTCCTCGGCTCGTGCGCGCAGGGTCGCGGTGTCGGTGACATCCCGCTTCTTCATCTGATCTCCCGGTTGCGCAGGCTCGAGCCATGGCTCGGCCGGTCAGTCGGTATTTCGTCGAGGACCTCGCGCACCATACGGGTGAGGTCCGCAGCGTTGAACGGCTTCCCAATGAAGTGTGTCCCGGGGTCGAGCACGCCGTGGTTGCCGATGGCATCCCTGTATCCCGACATGTACAGAACCCGCAGGGTGGGGTGCAGCTTGACCAGGCGCTCGGCCAGATCCTTGCCGCTCATCTGCGGCATGACGACGTCGGTTACCATGAGATGCACGGCTCCCGGGTGTCGCTCACAGATGAGCAGCGCCTCGCTGCCGTTGGCGGCTGCGAGCACCGTGTAGCCCGCCCCGCTGAGGATTCGCTTGGCCAGGTTTCGCACGGCCTCCTCGTCCTCGACCACCAGTATGGTCTCGCTACCAGCGACGCAGGCCGTGAACAGCGGTGCTCGCACGGATGTCTCGTTCGCCGACAGCTCGCGCGGGAAATACACCTCGAAGGTCGTCCCTTTGTCGGGCTCGCTGTCGACCCAGATGCTGCCTCCGCTCTGCTGCACGATGCCGTACACCGTCGCAAGGCCGAGCCCGGTTCCCTTGCCGGTCCGCTTGGTCGTGAAGAACGGTTCGAAGAGCCGCGCGCGGGTCTGCTCGTCCATGCCGCAGCCGGTGTCAGTCACCGACAACATCACGTACGGCCCTGGCTTGACCTCCGCGTGCTGGCTCGCGTACGCCTCGTCCAAGTCGACACAGACCGTCTCGATGGTGAGCTTCCCGCCCTTGGGCATGGCGTCGCGCGCGTTCACCGCGAGGTTCATCACCACCTGCTCGACCTGGCCCGGATCGGCCATCACCTTGGCGAGCCCCGGGGCGAGCACGACTGAGACTTCAATGTCCTCACCTAGTAGCCTGCGCAACATCCCTTCCATTCCGCCGACGATCTTGCCCAGGTCCAAGACCTGGGGCCTCAGCATCTGCTTGCGACCGAAGGCGAGGAGCTGCCGGGTGAGATCAGCAGCGCGACCGGCGGCCTTGCGGATTTCGATCAGGTTGGCCCGCACAGGGGCGCTTTTCCCAACCTCCTCCATGGCGAACTCCGCATGGTTGATGACGACGGTAAGCACGTTGTTGAAGTCATGGGCGATCCCGCCCGCCAGTCGGCCAATCGCTTCCATGCGCTGCGCGGCCCGGAGTTGGTCCTCGGTTTGCCGTTGCTCGGTCACGTCCTCGGCTTGCAGCAGCACCATGTCCGGCGGGACAAAGCCGTACCGGCCGACGAGTCGTCCGCGCGTCTGCGACACAGGAGAGACGAAGTCGAGCTCTCGCCTGATGGACAGGCGCTGCTCAAAACAGCGCTGGAGGTCCAGCGCGAGATCGGGAATGCCGTAGGGGAACTCGGCCGCACTGCGACCCAGGAAGCTGGAGATTTCACCGTCAGTCACGGCGCGGGCGGCCTCGTTGAACGCGGCGAGGACGAACCCCGTCGTGAGATGCTGCCAAACGAAGGTGGGGTCCGGCAGGTGATCGTAGATGGTCCTGATGATCGCCTCGGTCTCTTGCCGGATCCTTTCGGCCAGCTTGCGCTCGGTGATGTCGAGCAATACCGCGCGGCACTGGTGGCCACCGACGTCGGAGGCGGCGGCCTCGATGTGCACCCAGAGGGCGGCGCCCTGCTCTGGGCAAAGCTCGAGATCACAAACTTGTTTGGCCCGACTCCCGAAGACTTGTTTGAGGAGAGTGTTGAAGGCGGGGCGAGACTCAGGCGAGACCAAGATGCCGAGGCGCGACCCGACCAGGCGAGCGCGCTCCAATCCCAGCAGGCGCGCCCCGGTGAGATTCACCTTCTGGATCACCCCATCACTATCGAGGGTCAAGTAGCCGACCGGCGCGAAGTCGTAGAGGTCAGAATGAACCTTTGCCGCTACCTCCAGCTCGGCTCGCGTCTCCTGCAGTTCGTCGTTCTGCAACTCCAGTTCGATCTGATGAACCTGCAGTTCATGGACGAGACGCTGCATCTCCTCTGCCGAATGGTGGCCGGCGGCCTGCGACCGGCTCGATTTCGCTTTCAGTCGGTCCTCCGCCCGTGCCCGCAGCGCCGCGGGGGCCGTGCTCTCCCGTTTCTTCATCCTCCCGCCTCCTGGCCGGACTGCGTCGCCCGCAGCGTCGCCTCCAGCGTCTTGGCCGCGGTGATGTCGACGAACGTGATCACCACGCCATCGATGCGGTTGTCGAGCGTGCGGTAGGGCATGATGCGCACCGAGAACCAGCGCCCGTCGCGGGTGGCAATCGGTATCTCCTTGAAGACCAGGCTGCGCAGCACCTCGCGCGCATTCTCTGCGAGATCGGGGTAGTCCAGATCCGAGGCCAGGTCGGTGATGGGCCGGCCCACGTCGCCCGGGATAAGCTTGATGATCTTAAGCATCTGGGGGGTGAAGCGCCGCACGCTCAGTGCATCGTCCAGGAACAGGGTGGCGATGTCGGTGCTGTCGAGCAGGTTTCTCATGTCGTTGTTGGTCCGCGACAGCTCGTCCACTTTGGATTGCAGCTCTTGATTGAGCGTCTGCAGTTCCTCATTCATGGACTGCATCTCTTCTTTGGAGGTTGTCAGCTCCTCATTGGTGGACTGCAGCTCCTCGTTGGTGGACTGCAGCTCCTCGTTGACCGACTTGAGCTCCTCCTGCGAGGTCTGCATCTCCTCGCGCGCCGTCAGCAGTTCGTCGCGCGCCTGGCGCAGCTCTTGTTCCCTGCGGGCCAGAGCGGCCGGAGTGGTAGCGGTTCGCCTGGCCTTGCCCGGCAGTTTGGCATTGCCGGACATCCCTTCCGTGAACACCACCATGACCATCCCCCGCAGCGTCTCTGGCTCCTGGATTGGCTCAATCACGATATCCACGGCGTTCATACCGCCGTTGCGTTCCACCTTCACGTTGGTCTGGGTGACAGTGCGCTTCTCGCGCAGCGCCTTGCCGAAAGCCGTGCTCAGCTCACGGCGCAGCCCCTCGCGGGCCATGGCATAGATGTTCCAGTTGGCTTTGCCCGCTGCTGGCTCCAGGTATGGGCCTATGCGGCCGCTGATGAAGAGGATGTCGCCTGTGTCGTTGGTCAGCACGGCGGCCGGCACGTGGCGCTGCAAGAGAAGCTGCTCGGCCAGTACCTGCAGGTTGGGCGCGGTCTGGTGCGCGCCTGTCTGCCCAGCCAACGCGGCAGTCCCATGCGGGTGCGCGGGTAAGACCGAGGTGGGGAAGTCGACCGGTTCTGTTCGCGGAGCGCTGTCCAGACGCCGAAAGATCCGCGTCTTGCCGTCGGGGGGGGCAAAAAGGTCGGTGGCCGCGCCAATGGTCTCCGCGCTGCCAAGGAATAGAACCCCGCCGGGATTGAGGCTGTAGTGAAACAGCGGCAGCAGTTTCTTCTGCAGCTCGGGCGCCAGGTAGATGAGAAGGTTGCGGCAGCTCAGGATGTCGAGCCGGGTGAAGGGCGGGTCCATGAGGAGGTTGTGCGGGGCGAACAGCACCATCTCGCGGATCTGTTTGCCCACCCGATAACCGTGCTTTTCCTCCACGAAGAATCTGCGCAGACGTTCCGCCGAAACGTCGCCAGCAATGTTGGCCGGATAGACACCCTGCCGCGCCCTATCGACAGAGTCCTTGTCGAGGTCCGTGGCGAAAATTTGCAGCGAAAAGCCGCCGGCCGGCTTCTCCTCGGGCAGCGCTTCCTTGAAGATCATGGCCAGGGAGTAGGCTTCCTCCCCGGTCGAGCATCCTGGCACCCAGGCACGCAGCGCCCCACCGGCCGGATGCGCCGTCAGGATCGCCGGGATGATCTTCGCGCGCAGACATTCCCAGGCCGCCGGATCGCGAAAGAAGCTGGTCACGCCGATCAAAAGCTCCTTGAAGAGAAGCTGGGTCTCCTGTGGGCTTTCCTGCAGGAGACGGACGTAGTCCGCGATGCTGTCGATCTGGTGCAGGCCCATGCGTCGCTCGACACGGCGGTACAAGGTGCTGCGCTTGTACTGCGAGAAATCGTGGCCGGTCTGGCTGCGCAGGAGCACGCACACCTTCTCAACACCACTCTGGGTCTTGCTGGTCAGCGGATGGTCGCGCAGTTTGACCAGCGGCCCGTGCGCGAGGTAGGCGGCGATCTTGCCGGCCAGTTCCTCGGCGGGCGCGATGACATCGGCGAGCCCAGCGTCGATCACGCTGCGAGGCATGGAATCGAACTTGGCCGAGGCTGGCGTCTGCACAAAGACCGCCCCGGCCTGCTCCTTGATGGCCCTCACGCCCAGGGTGCCATCCGAGCCCATGCCCGAGAGAATCACGCCGATGCTCCCGTCGCGCTGGTCGTCGGCCAAGGAGCGCAAGAAGAAATCGATGGGCAGGCGTAGCCCGCGCGGCGCCACCGGTGCCAGCAGGTGCAGCACGCCGTGCAGGATCGACAGGTCCTGGTTGGGCGGGATCACGTACACACGATCCGGTTCGACCCGCAGGCGGTCCTTGACCTGGATGACCTTCATGGGCGTGGCCCGCTGGAGCAGTTCCACCAACATTCCCTTGTGCGTGGGATCCAGGTGCTGGACAACGACAAAGGCCATGCCGCTTCCCTGTGGCAAGTGGCGCAGGAACTGCTCGATGGCTTCCAGCCCGCCGGCAGACGCGCCGATGCCGACGATGGGGAATGAACCGCCTTGCTCGCGACGACGTCGGACCACGGGTGCCCTTGCGGGCGCCTTTGGCGGGCGTCGCAGGTTCCGGAGCCTTCCCTTCGCTGTCGGTTTTCTCAGACTGTCCACGTGGCTTTGCCCATAATGGGTGGCGGGCGACCTGCCCTTCACACCGACTGGTCAGTCTAGTGGACTACCAAGGCTTGTCACTACGATTCGTCGGTCAGCGTGCCGACAGGAACGTTTCAGCTCCAATTCGTCATTTTGAGCGATCGCTGTTGAGTTTGGCGGAAATGGCGCGGACTGCGGCGCGCGGGGCGATGCGCACTGACTGCACGCTGAGTTTGTTCTGCAGCCCCGGGATGGCCACCACTTTGCCAGCCAGCATGGCGCGGTAGCCGTGCCGGGCCACCGAGGCTGCGTCGGCCAGGTGGCGCTTGAACAAATTGGACTTGCTGCTGCCCGCGACCTCGCCGAACTCGGTTGACGTGGGCCCGGGGCAGCTCGCGGTGGCTGTGATGCCGGTACCGCGCAGCTCACCCGCCAGGGCCTCGGTGAAGCTGAGCACGAAAGCCTTGCTGGCGTAGTAGGTTGCCATGAACGGTCCGGGCACGAACCCGGCCATCGAGGCGATGTTGAGAATGCGTCCTTGACGGCGCTGCAACATGCCGGGAAGAAACAGGTGGGTCAGCTCGACCAGCGCTCGCACGTTGACGTCGATCATTTCAAGCTGGGGCCGGACGTCCGACTGCGCGAACGGTCCGCGCCTGCCGAACCCGGCGTTGTTGACCAGGAAATCGATGGTGCGGCCTGCAGCCTGCACCTGGTCAGCTATGCGCTGGCCAGCACCGGGCGTCGCCAGATCCGCCGGGATGACCATGCAGGTGGCTCCATGCGCCGCTGCCAGCTCGCGCGCCAGTTCATCGAGGCGCTCGCGCCGGCGCGCCACCAGCACCAGGTCATGCCCATCTTTGGCAAAGAGCCGGGCGTACTCGCGCCCCAACCCCGCCGAAGTGCCCGTGATGAGTGCGGTTTGTTTGGTCATGGTTTGTCGTTGGATGTTGGAGAAGGCAGCAGATTAGCAGCACGCCGAATGCTAGCAGGCGAGGCGAGGCGAAGGGACGGCGATTCGTACCGCAGGCGGACAGCAGCGCCGAGCGCGGCATTTTTTCAAGTTTGGGTAGACCCGCCGACCTGGTAGAGCGACCCTATTATAGAATAGGGAAAGGTAGCACCATGAGAAACAGCCAAGTCCTTCGGGCCATCACAATTTTGGGCATCGCCCTTGCTGGCGCTTGCTCGGGCGCCGGCGCACCCCAGGGCAGCGCAGGCGCGGCAGGCGGAAGTTCAGCGGCGCCAGGCACGGGAGGCAACGTCAGCTCCAATCCGGGTAGCGCCGGGCGCTCGAGCAACGGCGGTACCGTGGTGAGCGGCGGCAGCACCAACAGTGCTGGCGCGACGGGCGGTGCGATCGTCCTCGGCGGGACGACTGGTGGCAACACGATCGGTCCCGGTGGCGGCGCTGCCCCAGGCGGCGCGACGGACACGGGCGGAGTGACAGAGATTGGCGGATCCAAAGGTGGCACGATTGGCAATGGCGGCGCGACCGGAGGCAAGGGAGGCATAGCTGGCGCGGCTGGCGGCACGATCGTTGTTGGTGGCGCGACCGGCGGCGCAGCAGGCGGCACGATCAGCACAGGCGGTGCGGCTGGCGGCACGACGAGCGGCAGCGGGGGCGCGAAGGGCGGCACGATCAGCACAGGCGGTGCGGCGGGCGGCACGAAGAGCGCAACCGGCGGCGCGGCGGGCGGCACGACTGCGACCGGTGGAGCGACTGGCAGCACAGGCGGCGCGAAGGGCGGCTCAGGCGGAGCCTCCTCCATTCCATCCGGCCCGGCCGTGGCCTTTCCCGGCGCGTACGGCTTTGGCAAGAAAGCAACCGGCGGGCGAGGCTATGCCGCGTACCACGTGACCAATTTGAACGACACGGGCACCGGATCCTTCCGCGACGCCGTCAGTGCGGACAACCGCATCGTGGTTTTCGACGTCGGTGGGTACGTCAATCTGCAATCCGCCGTGTCGGTCAAGAGCAACCTGACCATCGCGGGCCAGACCGCGCCCGGTGACGGCATCGGTGTCATGGCAGGTGAGGTCTCATTCAACGCAGCATCGAACGTGATTGTGCGCTACATGCGCTTCCGCCAGGGTATGCTCGATTCGAACGCAAAGAAGAGCGGGATCAATCTGCTCGATGCCAGCAACCTGATCTGCGACCATATCTCGATCGAGTTCGCCCAGTACGACAGCATCGACGCGGTGGGGGCGACCAACATCACCGTGCAGAACTCCATCGTCGCGGACCCGACCGGGCAACAGTTCGGGGCGCACACCGAGATGACCGGGGGATTTTTCACCTGGTACGGTAACCTGTGGGCCAACGCTCATGGTCGGCAGCCCCTGGCCAAGTCCAACACCCAGTACGTCAACAACGTGGTCTACAATTACGGCTACGCTTATTGTGCCGGGGACACCAGCGGCGTCTTCTGGCACGACATCATGAACAACTACTTCATTGCGGGCCCGTCGACGAGCGCTCCGGGAGATGATTGGTACCAGATGAACAGCGGGCAAACCGTCTACGTGAGCGGGAATCTGCTCGACAGCAACAAGGACGGCACACTCAACGGCACGGATGCAGGCTCTCCGGGCGGCACGACCAAGGCGACGAAGGCGAACTCCACTGATACTGCGAGCATGCCGACCACCAGCGCGGCCGACACCTACACCACGGTGCTGGCCAACGCTGGCTGCTGGCCAAACAAGCGCGATCAAGTCGATTCTCTCGTGGTCGCCGACCTGAAATCGCTGGGGAAATCGGGCCAGTTGTGGACAACCCAAACCGCGACAGGTCTGGGTAACAGCGGCTACGGGACCCTGGCGGGCGGGACGGCGCCTGTGGACACCGACAAGGACGGCATGCCCGACGCCTGGGAAACCAAGTACGGCCTGAATCCCAACGACGCCAGCGATGCCACCGGCGACTTCGACAAGACCGGCTACACAAACATCGAAAAGTACATCAACGGGATCGTGGACGGATCGTATCCGTAATCACTGCTGCTGCCAGGCTTCCCACTTGCAGGCGGCGCTGCAGCCGTCGCCGTCGACATTGTTGCCATCGTCGCATTCCTCGTAGCCAGGCTGTAGCTGGCCGTCCCCGCAATGCGGCCCCAGCACGCAACCCGGGGCACACTCGCCGTAGCCGCCCTTGTTGTTGCCGTCATCACACTGCTCCTGAGGAAGTTCCTTCACGCCGTCGCCACAGCGTGGGCCAAGCTTGCAGCCAGGGCCGCATTCGCCGTAGCCGCCATCGTTGACGCCGTCATCGCACTCTTCGCCCGTGGCCGTGTTGACGACAGCATCTCCACAGATACCTTCGTTGCGGCAGTTGGGACTGCAGCCGTCGCCCGCGACGGTGTTGCCGTCGTCGCATTCCTCGCCAAAATCCGTCGCCAAGACGCCGTCCCCGCAGCGCGGCCCCAGCTTGCAGCCAGGAGCGCAGTTGTTGTACGAGCCGTCGTTGATGCCGTCGTCGCACTCCTCGACACCAGCCCCGCCATTGACGACGCCATCGCCACAGCGCGGGCCGGCCTGGCAAGTGGAACTGCAGCTGCCGTAGGTTCCGTCATTGACGCCATCGTCGCAGGTCTCGCCAAAGGCGAATTGCACTTGCCCGTCTCCGCAACGCGCCGGCGTCTGGCAGCCGGGCGCGCAGCCCGTCGAGCCGTAGGCACTCACGTTCTTGCCGTCGTCGCAGGCTTCAGGGCCATTGACGATGCCGTCCCCGCAGTATGGTCCGCGCACGCAGCCCGGGCCGCATTGGCCGTAGCCGCCGGCGTTGGTTCCGTCGTCGCACTGTTCCCCGGGAGACAGAACGCCATCGCCGCAGATGGGCCCGCAGACACTGGCCGAGGCATTGAACCCGCTCAAAGTCAGTTTGTACGACGAGCCGGTGGTCTGGCGTTCCGCCTGGAAGACGGCGATCTCGTACACCTGACCGGTCTGCAGCCCGAGAGTGGCGGTCGTTTGAATGGGGGCAGGGGGCGCAGTAACGGATGGCGTTTGCGGGACCGCGACCGTGGTGGCGCCATTGCCGGTCGCGCCGATGACGACGGTGCCAATGACCGGAGTATGAATGCCGCCGAGATCCACGGCGAGTTTGCGGTTGATGAACACCCACACATCGTCGTCTCCAACGAAGTCGAGGGTGTAGGTCTTGGTCTTGTCATAGAGGAACCAATAGCGGACTTCGCTGGTGAAACTGAAATTGTGCAGGCGTTTGTTTCCCGCGGCATCCAGGTCAAACGGCCAAGTCCCCATCGGGTCGTAGTAGGGTGGAATCTGTGCGGCCGTCAGCTCGGCGGCAGGGGTGAAAGTGTCGCCGTCCACCGGGAAGAAGAGCGGATTGCCGTCGACCTTGGACAGGATGAACGTGGCACTGTAGGAGCCGTTGGCGGTGTAGCACTTGAGCATTGTCTCTCCGGCAGCCACTTTTTTGGAACAGTCGTCGGTTCCATTCGCGTACTTGGAAGTGCAGGGGATGGGAATGCCGTTCGGATCCAACAGTTCCGATCCCACGTTGCCGCAATAGTAGGCGGTTTCGGTTGTGAGCCACTGGTCGCCGTTGGCTCCGTACCGGTTGACGTAGGCGCCTTGGCCATTGTTCCAAAGCGTCATAGTGGTCGGGGTTGCGTGGTTGATCCCGGCCGTGTCGCGATACCATTCGGCAAAGGAGGCGGCGCTCGTCACATGGGCGTTGCCACCGATGCCCGAATAGGCGGGCTTGCCATTGGCATCGAGAGCCGAGTTGACCATGCCCTGGAAAGGACTGGTTGAACCGGTCACGCCGAGTTCAAAATCGTCAGGAACGTCTCGACTGAACTTGAAGTCGCGATACACCACCGGAACCAGCATGGTATCTGCCAGGGGCGGCTGCTTGCATTGGTAGCCAGGTTCGACCTTGCAGGTCGACGAACAGCCGTCCCCGCTGATGGCATTGCCGTCGTCGCAATCCTCGCCCAGGTTGCTGAGCACGATGCCGTCGCCGCAGGTCGATTTGCAGGCGCCCCCGCTGCAATCCGGCTCGAGCGTGCACAGCGGCGTGCAGCCGTCGCCTAGGTCGTCATTGCCGTCGTCGCAGCTTTCCGTGCCTTCCTTGACCTTGTCCCCACACTTGGTTGCGTGGCAGGTGTAGGCGCCGGGGTTGCCCGTGCAAGCCCAGCCCGGTTCCCACTGACAGGTGCTGGAACAGCCGTCGCCGTCCTTGGTGTTGCCGTCATCGCAGCGTTCGTTGAGCAGCAGAATGCCGTCACCGCATTTGGCGATGCACTTGGCGCCAGGGAACGGGCAGGCATAGCCCTTTTTGATCTGGCAATTGTCGCACCCGTCATTGGGATCGGTGTTGGCGTCGTCGCAGGTTTCAGTACCGGTGACAATTCCGTCGCCACACTTGTTCATGTCCAGGCAGGGCTTGCCCGGCGTGGGACATTGGAAGCCCGACTCCATGGACTTGCAATCGGCCGAACAACCGTCGCCGCCCTTGGTGTTACCGTCGTCGCACTGTTCGCCCGAGCTCTGGATCCCGTCGCCACAGACATTGACCCGCGTGCAGGGACTGCCGGGAACCAGGCACAGCCAGCCGGTTTCCTTGTGGCAGTTCTCGTCGCAGCCGTCTCCGGACACAGTGTTGCCGTCGTCGCAGTTCTCGTCACCCTTGACGCGTTTGTCCCCGCAGAAGTCGACCCGCGTGCAGGGTTGGCCGGGCGTGGGACAGATGTAGCTCGCGCTTTGCACTGTGCAATCCGCGCTGCAGCCATCGTTGGCGATGGTGTTGCCGTCGTCGCACACCTCGCCGGGTTCGATCTTGCCATTGCCGCACTTGAAGGTGGGGATGCAAGGCTGACCGGGTGTGGGGCAGGTGAAGTTCGGCTCAACCTTGCAGATCCCGTTGCAGCCATCGCCTGGAACGCTGTTGTTGTCGTCGCATTCCTCGGACGGCTGATTGAGCTTCCCGTCGCCGCAGGCGGGACCAGAGGGCACCATGTGGCAATTCGAAGGCGGGTTGGGGCCCAGGCAAGGGTTGGCCGCCGTGGTCGCGCTGCCGCCGTTTCCGCCAGTAGGAGCCGTGCTGATGATGCTGATGATGCCGCCCGAAGCGGCGCTGCCGCCTGTGGCAGTGCCCCCCGATGAGTTGGTCACGGGCGACACCGTCGCCGTTGTACATCCGACGATGGTCGCTATGGCAAGGGACAGAACGACAGGAAGGCGGTACTGCGCGGCCATTGGGGCCTCCGATTGAGATCTTCTTCAAGAGTAACCCTCTTTCCCCACGATGTGGGTACCTAAGCCATCGAAAATGGCTGCATGTCCGGTTGCGCAAGCGCGGGGAAGAGTCGCGTCCGGCTGTCAGCGCATGGACAACATGGGCTTCGCTCAACGGGCTGGTGGGGACCTGCGGTCGCCCTGCTTGGTGGACCGCGCAGGGCAAACCTGCTAGGGGGAAAAGAGGAACGGGATGAACCGGGCAGGCACGAAAACCACGCTCATGCTTTCGGTGCTGGCGCTCGTTGCGGTGGGGAGCGCGGCCTATGTTCGTCCGCTGTTTCTCAACGAAACCTTCGCGGTCCGCGACCACCTGATCCACACGCTGCCGTCGCGTAGCTATCTGGCGGAGAACCTGAGTCGCGGGCATTTCCCCGAGTGGTGGGACGGCCTGCGTCTGGGCGAACGGTTTGCAGCTGACCCCAACAACGGCGTGACCTATCCACTGGCCTGGCTGGTGGCATTGGTCGGTCCGCTGTGGGGAGCGGACCTGATCCTGATTCTTCATTTGTGGCTGGCAGGCGTGGGCACCTTGCTTTTGTCCCGGCGACTGGGCGCTAGTGCTCTGGGCAGTCTGTTGGCAGGCAGCGCGCTCATGCTGTCCGGCACCTTCACTTCCATGGTGGTCAACGGCAGCATCCTCATGCCGCTGGGCTGGATGCCTTTGCTGGCGTGGGCTGCGCTGGGTCTCAGCCAGGCCGAGGAGCGCCACGCCTATCTGCGCCGCGGTCTGATTTTCGCGCTGGTGCTGTCAGGCTCCGTGGCCGCGGGCAATCCAGCGGGATTCAATTCAGTGGTCTTGGCCGTGGCCCTGGTCGCGTTGACCGCCCGGCGACGCTGGACTTCGCTGCTGGTGTTGGGCGCCGCGGGCGCGCTGGGTGTGCTCATGGGGGCGGCTTCCTTGACGGTGGCGGTGGCGTCGCTGGGCGACAGCGTGCGTGGCGCGGGCTTTTCCTTGGCCGACGGTGGCGCCTGGTCTCTGCATCCGCTGCGCCTGTTGGAACTCGTGTGGCCCAATGTTTTGGGTCAGGGCTTTCGCCCGGAACGCAGTCTGGCCAGTTTGTGGGCCAGCGGGGGTGGCTCGTTGGAAGCGACATGGTCAGCCAGTTTGTACCTGGGCACCCCGGTTTTGCTGTGCGCGGGGCTGGCCGCGTTTCGCGGAGACAGGCCGGCGCGGCGCCTGGCGATCTTGTCGCTGTTCTTCGTCCTCCTGGCCTTGGGCACGTTCACGCCAATCTACGGCCTATACCGGAAGCTGGTCTGGCCGGAACACTTGCTGCGCTACCCAGAAAAGCACATGGCTGCGGCGTTGCTGCTGTGGGCAGCGCTGGCTGGCGTGGGCTTTGATCGCTTGTTCGAGCCCTCAGCGCGCAAGTCCCGGGCGCTGCTGAGCGCGGCGGTGGCCGCCTGTCTCGCGGTCGGGTTGGGCCTGGCGACTTTGGGACGCGGATACCTCCTGTCCGCAATCGCCAGCGCGAGCCAGGCTGCCCACAAGGCGGTGGACGGCCCGGCCGTGCTCTCCGAGGTGTTGGCTGGGGGTTTGTCCGCCACCGTGGTGGCCGCCTTGGTGCCGCTGACGGTGTTGCTCGCCGGCCATCGCCGGTTCGGCGGTTGGGCCCGGCCTCTCTTGCTGCTCGCGCTGGTGGTGCACCTGATCGAGCATGACTGGGCGGTTCACGTGACCATTCCGCGCGAGGTGGTGCGCGCGGTTCCTGCTCTGTTGCAACCGCTGCCGCCGCCAGCGGGGGAGTGGCCGCGCCTGATCCGCCGGGTGAGCGAGGTCACCCCGCTCTCGGTTTCCGGCGAGGCCCGCGCCGCTTTTCTTCACCACACCGCGACTGCCAACGACAACGCGCGTTTCGGGTTCGCGGAGGTTCCAGCGTATGTGATTGCCGGAACCGCGCGCTTCGATGCTTTCGCCGCCGCCAGCGGTCGCGCCAATCTGGAACGGGTGATGGACGTGCTCGACATCCGTTACCTGCTCATCGACCTGGCCTCGGCACCAGCCATGGGCATGCCGGTAGTTTCGCCGGCTGCTTTTGCAGGCTATGTCGCGCTGGAGAATCCCGTGCGCCGGCCACGTGCCTTCGTGGCCTATCGTTGGCGCCATGGGGTTTCGGACCAAGACGCACTCCAGTCGCTCTTCGACACACGACGGTCCGAACTGGATCTGGGTCAGGTGCGGCTGGCAGGGCCGGGGACGAGCGACTTGCTCGCCAGCGACGAGCCGACACCATGCTTGCTGGAGAAGCCGCAGGCTGAGCACGTGATCCTGAATTGTCAGGCCGCGCGGCCGGGCTATGCCGTGCTGCTGGACGAATGGACCCACGGCTGGAGCGCCACGGTTGACGGGGTTGCGACCCCCATCGAGCGAGCCGACGTGCTGGCGCGCGCGCTGCCGGTGCCGGCGGGCGAGCACCGGATCGAAATGCGCTATCGCACGCCGGGGTTGCGCCTGGGGCTGTGGCTGGCCACGGGGGGCTGGCTGATCTTCGGATTCTTGCTGGTGTGCAGTCGCAGAAAACGTGGGCGCGGGCAGCCGCACGCGCAGCTCCTGTGAAGTCTAGTGAGCATGCTTGTGGGCCGCGTGCTTGCTGCCGATGAGGCCGTAGCTCTTGAGCTTGCGGTACAGCGTGGCCGAGCCGACGTGGAGCTGGGCAGCGGTGTGGGTCTGGTTCCCGCCATTCAGCTCCAGCGCCGCGAGGATGTAGTCCCGCTCGATCTCATCGAGCCGTCGCACCTTGCCTTTGCTAGCCACCGGCGTGGGAAACGCCTGGCGGATCTCCTCGGGCAGATCTTCCAGTTCCACGCGACTTCCACGCGCCAGTGCCACCGCGCGCTCCATGGCGTTCTCGAGTTCGCGCACGTTGCCCGGCCAATGGTAGCGCAGCAGCTGATCGGCGGCGGCCGGGGTCAGGCCGGAAATCTTGCGCTTCATGCGCAAGGCCGCGTCCGCCAGCAGCACCCGGGCCAGCGGCAGGACGTCGTCTCGCCGCTCGCGCAGCGGGGGCACGTGCAGCTCGACCACCTTGAGCCGATAGTACAGGTCCTGGCGAAAAGCGCCGCCCGCAACTCCGTGGGCCAGCTCGCGGTTGGTGGCGGCCAGCACGCGCACGTCGACCCGGCGGCTCTTGTTCTCGCCCACGCGGCGGATCTCGCGCTCCTGCAGCGCGCGCAGCAGCTTGACCTGCATGCCGGGCGAGACCTCGCCCACTTCGTCGAGCAGCAGCGTGCCGCTGTTGGCCGCCTCGAACAGGCCCGGTCGGTCCTGCGTCGCGCCCGTGAACGCCCCTCGCGCGTGTCCGAATAGCTCGCTCTCGAGAAGGGTCTCCGTGATGGCGCCGCAGTTGACCGCGATGAATGGCCCGGCGGCGCGGGTGGACTCCTCGTGCACCAAGCGCGCGATGCGCTCCTTTCCCGATCCGCTCTCGCCGGTGATGAGCACGGTGGAATCGACCTTGGCCAGGCGGCGTGCCAGGTCCGCCAGGTGCCGCATGGGCGGGCTCTTGGCGACGATCCCCAGCGGCTCCTCGATGTCGCGCCCCACGCGAACCAGCGCGCGGCGGTGCTCGCGCAGCTTGCGCTCGGCCGCTTTCAGGGTTTCCGTGACCCGCTTGAGCGAGACATCGAGGGATTGCTTGAGGTGGTTGGGCTTGAAGAAACGCAGCTCCTCGGCGCGTTCGTCACCCCACTCCGCGCGCGTGCGTCCAAAGAGCCGGCAAGCCGCGTCGCCTTTGCCCATGCAGCGATCTTCGAGGACGTAGATCTCCTTGCCCACGGTTCGGCTGAGATAGCCACTGGTGAGACCGCAGACGGTCCAGCACATGGGCGCATCGGCGCGACCGAAATGCAGGAGGTGTTGTTCCGCCTCGTAGCAGGCGACCAGCATCACGCCCTCCTTGGACAAAGGGTCCTTGCTTCCCGGCTCGACGCGGAACAGGCCTTCCAGGGCGTGGATGCGCGTGCCCGCGCGGCGCCAGTCTTCGTCACTCGACCACTTGAAGTCGGACTGCATGGCCTCGGCCATGCGCCAGCCGTGGGCAAAGCCGAACTGGGTCAGGACGGTGCGGGCGGCGTTCAGCCCGAAGTTCTCGACCAGGTATTTGCGCAGAAGTCCCATCGCCACGGCGTCGAGCAGCAGCGCACGCTGTCCGGCGAAGCGAATCACGCCTCCCTCGGGGTCCAGCTCCAGCAGTTCCTTGTGATCCAAATCGTCCGCGCGCATCGACTCGCTCTCCCTCGAATTGAAGGAAACTGTACTTCATTTTGATTGACCCGGCTCGATTTCGGGCAGCATGTGGTTCACGAACTCCCGCAAGGGCGCCGAGCCTGGCTCCACATCGTGGAGGGAGAGGTGACCCTGGACGGCGTGGTTCTGACCACGGGTGATGGCGCTGGTCTCACGGCCGAACGCGCGGTCTCGTTCACGGCGACGGAAGCGGCCGAGATCTTGCTGCTTGATCTCGGCGTGGATCTGCCGAAACCCCCATTTCCGCGATAACCGCAGAAGGTCGTGGTCGTGGCCGTGGCCGTGGCCGGAGTGATCTCCGCCGGCCAGCGCCGCCGGATCAAGACGGGTGGCTAGTCGCTGTTCACGACCAGATCCACCGGCATGCCCTTGCCCAGGGTCTGGCTGGCGGCGGGCTTCTGCTCGAGTACGATTCCGGGGCTGCGATCGTCGTCTGAGGCGTGGCGGATCTGGCCGACGGTCAGTCCGGCCTGTGTCAAAAGATCCCTGGCCTTGGACAATGACTTTCCGGTCACCGCGGGCACGGTGATGGCTTCCGCGCCCTTGGACACCTTCAGCTCGAGTCCCGTGCCAGCGCGGACCTCAGTGCCCTCGGCCAGGCTTTGCGCGATGACCATACCCACGCCCAGAGTGGGATGGGGCTGCTCGACCACACTGCTGACCGTGAGACGAGCCTTCTCCAAGCGCACGCGGGCTTCACCAACAAGCTGGCCGACCACTCCAGGCACCTTGACCACGGCAGGTGCACGGGCGATGACCACGTTCACCGGCTCGCCTACGTGCAACTTGGACCCAGGCAACGGACGCTGGGCCAAGATCTGACCTGGCGGCGTGGCTGTGTCTTCCCGATCCTCGGCGACGACCAGGAGCAATCCCGACTGGTCGAGTGCCGAGCGTGCCGTGTCCACCGTGGACCCGAGTAAGGTGGGAACGTCCACGGAACGGCGGAACAGCTCCGCGTGGATCGAGGCATAGGAGACGCCCAGGGCCACCAGCGCTGCAACCATAGAAGACACGATTGTTTGGCGAAGCATGCAGGTAGGTTATCGTGACTTGCGGCCCCAAACAACCACGGATTGGTCGAGCCGAATCGGGCTCGTTTGCCGGTGCGGCGCACCGACGCTGGCGCTGCATGCCGGAGCGCGTCGGACCGTGCGCCCACACTTCCCCTTTGAGCGGCGTCGCATATTATACGGATATGCAGAGAAGAGATTATCCCACCATATGTACCTTGCTCTTGTTCTTGGGCGCGGCTTGCAGCCAGTCCAAAGTCGCGGCTCCGGGCGGAGCCATTGGAAGCGGCGCCATCACGGGGCTGGGCGGCGAGAGCGGACAAGGAGGCGGCATTTCCATCATCACCGCCATGGACGCTGGCTCCACTTTCACCGGCCCGCCAGCCGGTTGGGACGCCAAGCCTTGGCGTTGCGACGATGCGGGCAACTGCCAGTGCCTGACCATCGCGTCTCTGGGCAAGGTCGCCCACTACGGCAACCAGAGTGGCGGCGGCGACAACACGGATGCCTTCCAAAACTACATGAACACCCAAACCAAGGGAACGGCCACCATGGCCCTGTTCGGAAACGTGGTCGGGTCCACGAGGAATTTCACGCTGACCGCGGACTTCTTGAAGAAGTATGACGTCATCATTCTCCAGGCCCTTGAGGACAGTGAGTACACCGGCTTTTGGACTTTCACCGGTGACGAGGTCAGTGCTCTGTCTGACTGGGTGAACAAAGGCGGCGGCCTCATTACGATGAGCGGCTATGGCTCGCAGTCGCAGGAGGTCGATCCGGTCAATCAATTGCTGGCGCCATTCGGGATTTCCTACCAACCGAGCCCGGATATTTTCGTTCAGAGCGACTGTACCAACAATATGTGCTACTGTGCCGACGGGTCGATTCCGTTTGGCGGTTGGAATACCTCGGACAGCCCGCTGGTCGACAATCTTAATTCGACGGACCGCCAAGTGGGTGTCTTCATGGGCCGCCCCATCACTTGCGCCGATTGCCAGGTCATGGGCACGTGGCAGACCAACACCTTGGTTGGCGTTCACAAACAGGTCGGCGCTGGCCGGGTCTTCGCCTGGGCCGACGAGTGGGTCACCTACACCAGCCAGTGGAAAGGCGATTCGATCTACCAGGCCCAAGCCCAGTGCGCGAACTACACCGCGGACAAAATCTACAACATCCCGCAGTTTTGGTACAACGTGTTCCGCTGGGTGGCGGGCGACGGCTCAGGCTGTTTCCAGATGGCTGATACCACTGTCATTCAGCGCTAGCCTCGCGTAGCTGGACGCAGCATCTTTCGCGTGCTCGGCACAAGATCTGGCGCGCGGCGCAGGTTTCTGGGAGATTTCCGCCGAGGTCACAATGTCCCCGACGAGAATTCAAGCCAGCTCCCAACTTGCCAATGTTCGCTACGAGATCCGTGGTCCGCTGGCGCGTCGGGCGGCCGAGCTGGAAAAGGCGGGGCACGAGATCGTCAAGCTGAACATCGGCAATCCCGGCGCCTTCGGGTTTCGTGCGCCCGAAACCATGCGCTTGGCGATGATCGAGAACCTGCGCGACGCCGATCCCTATTGCCACCAGAAGGGAATCTTCTCGGCCCGCGAGGCGGTGGTGATGCAGCAGCAGAGCCGCGGAATCATGGACGCCAACGCGGACGATGTCTTCATGGGCAACGGGGTGAGCGAGCTGATCCTGTTCTCGCTGCGCGCCTTGCTCAACCAAGGGGACGAGGTCTTGGTGCCCAGCCCCGACTATCCCCTGTGGACCGCAGCCACCCATCTGGCCGACGGCACTGCCGTACACTACCCGTGCCCGCCCGAGAACAATTGGCTGCCTGACCTCGACAAACTGGCGCGCCTGGTGACACCGCGCACGCGCGCCATGGTCATCATCTCGCCCAACAACCCGACCGGGGCGGTCTATCCACGCGAGGTGCTGGCCAAGATGGTCGACATCGCCGAGTCCCACGACCTGGTGGTGTTCTCCGACGAGATTTACGACCAGATGACCTACGAGGGCGCCGAGTACACCCCAGTGGCCACCCTGGCCAGGCACACCCTGTGCGGGACTTTCTCCGGCTTGTCCAAGGTGTATCGGGCCTGCGGCTTTCGCGTGGGCTGGCTCAGTTTCTCAGGCGAGAAGGACCACGCGCGCGAATACCTGATGGGACTAGACACCATCATGTCGCTGCGGCTGTGCTCCAATGTTGTGGGCCAGTGGGCCGTGCAGACCGCTCTGGGCGGCTACCAGTCGATTCGCGATCTGGTGCGGCCGGGCGGTCGCCTGTTCCAGACGCGCGCGGCAGTTCTGGACGGCTGCAAACGCAGCAAGTATCTGTCGGTGGTCCCGCCCCGCGGGGCCATGTACGCCTTCGTCCGGGTGGACACCAGCAAGCTGCCGAATTTCGACGACCAGAAATTCGCGCTCGACTTGCTGGAGCGCAAGCACGTGCTGGTGGCCCCGGGCACCAGCTTCAACGTTCCCTACCGCGATCACTTCCGCATCACGCTTCTGCCCGACGAGGACACCATGGTCCAGGTCTTCGCACGAATGGAGGAGCTGCTGGACGACTACGCCGTCGAGGCGGGGAGCTAGCCGAAGAAGGCCTTCTCCTCGTCCGTGGGCTCTTCGTCGAGCAAGTCGCCGCGCCCGTGCTTGACGGCCTGGTGGTAGAAACAGTGGGGATTGCCCGCGGCCAGCGCGGGTGATTCGGCGTACATGGTCCAGGTGCAGCCGCCCCGACAGATGTCGCAATAGCGGCACACGGCGCAGAAGCCTCCCAGTTGCTCGATACGGAATTCGCGATTGTAGGCGAAGGCACCCTTGCGGTTCCAGATCTCGCGCAGACTGCTCTGGCGCAGGTTGCCCTCGACGAAGCGGCTCTCGCCCTGGACCTGCGAAGGCAGCGACAGGCAGCCCTTCACGTTGCCGTTGCTCTCGATGCCGATGACATGGCAGCCGGCGCGGCAGCCCAGCCAGAACGGCATGGAGGTGTCGCCGGTGCGCAGGTCGCGCTCGGGCTTGCCGAAGTAGCCGATGTGGTCGCTGGCGTAGACTTTGATGCGGTTGTCGCTGGCAAGGCACATTTCCGCGATCTGCGGAATCAGCCACAGCCGCTCCTCGGGCGGCGCGACCAGATCGCGATTTTCGGCCATGTAGCCCGTGGCGATGGCGAATTGCAATTGCCAGGTGCGCACCCCGATGTCGATGAGAAACTGGCGCAACTGGGGAAGCTGGCGTGTGTTCAGACGGTGAATCGTCGTGTTGATTCCCACGGGCAGGCCGGCTGCCAAGGTGTGCTTCACCGCCTCGACCACGCGGCGAAACGAACCCTCGGCGCGAAAGCAGTCGTGTTCCTTTTCCAGCCCGTCGAGGCTGAACGCCACACCACGCAGGCCGGCCTGTGCGGCCTGTTGCGCATGTCGCGCGGTCCACGCCCAGCCGTTGGAGATCAAGCTGACCTCGGGGACGTGCTGCACCAGGCGCTTTCCCACCACGTCCCAGTCCGGGTAGAGCGTGGGCTCGCCACCGGTGAGCGTGGCGCGCTGGCATCCCAGGGCGCCCAGCTCGTCGGCCACGCGCAGGCATTCTTCCAGGGTCAGTTCGTCGGAGCGGCGCGGACCTGCCGCCGAGCCACAGTGTCGGCAGCGCAGGTTGCACCCCAAGGTCAGCTCCCACGCGCAGGCGCGCGGAGCGATGCCGGCCCGCCTCAGAACTTCCAGCACCGATCGCTCCTTGCCGCTGCCACAGCTGGCGGCCTACTTCGGCGCCTTGACCGGCGGCACTGCCGCTGACGGCGCCAGCGGCGGAACATCCTGCGCAGCATCGACCGAAGGTGAGCTGAATAACGGCGCCAGGTAGGGCGGTGGTGGTGGCGGTGGTGGTGGCAGTGGCGGCGGCGGATCCGGGGGCAGAGGTGCCACGTCGGGCGGTGACGATGGCGGAGGTTGCGGTGGCGGCGGTGGTGGTGGACTGAAGGAGGACCCCATGTAGACCGGTGTTGGCGGCGGCGGCGACAGGTACGGGACGTACACCGGCGCTACGTCATGCGCGGCATCTGGCGTGGGCGCAGGCGGCGGCATATAGGGCGGCAAGATAGCGGGCATTTCAGCCCGAATGTCCTGCGCAGCATCGGGCAAGGGCGGAGGCATGTAGGGCGGCATGTAGGGCGGCATGACTGCGGGCAGGTCGGCCTTGCCTGCGTCGCGACCAGCGTCCACGGCGCGAACCTCCGCGTCCGCGACGCCTGCATCTGCATCCGGGGCAAATACATCCGGGGCTACAGCGTCCACGCCCTGTGCAACCGCATCCGGGCCCGCGTCCGGCTCTATGCGCACCCCGTACGGAATGATCAGGTTGGGCAGGTCTGTTTTGAACGCGTCGAGGGCGGGCCTGTCATCGTTCATGCCGAAATCCCGCAGGCTGGCCGTGTCCGGCATATTGGCAGCGCTATCCCTTGCCAGCGTCGCGTCGGCCGCGTCGGGTGCGGTGGACAGGGCCGTGTCAGCCGCTGCGTCCCGCGCGACCTTGATTCCCGTATGGTCGCACCCGACGAGCGCCAGGCCCAGGCCCACCGATGCCGGCACGACAAGCTCGCGTGCGGTTCGCTTGAGGAATCCCTCGATGCGCTGCCGGATCTCGTGTTCCTTCATGGTCCAGGAACAACATTGTACTCTTGTTCAGCGCAAGGGGCTGCCCTTTCACAGCCGACGCGAATGGCTGTCAGCTCAATTGAGGCCCCACGAGTGCTGAATGTAGGTGAGGGCAGCTGGACCCTGGACGGTGAAGGTCATGGTGTCTCCGGTCCCCTTCTGAACCAGCAGTGTCGTGCCCGAGGTGCCTCCGCTCGGGGCGAACGCACCTGCCCACCAGCAGCTTCCCATCTTGTTGTCATAGATGGTGTCGGCCGTACCGACGATAAAGGACTTGTTTGCATCGCCATCGATCCCGGTGGTGAAGTCCTCGTTCAACGTGCCCGCCCACTCGCCGACAATGGTGCGGCTGACAGCGTTGCCAAGGCGGTTGAGCAGGTTGGATTTCCACCCTGCCTGGGTCGTCGGGCCATTGTCCGCGTAGTTGTGAATCTCCATCATCAGGTCAGGCCAGGAACTGGCCACATTGCCAACGTTGTCGTCCCATCCGCTGCCCGCCACGATGATCTGTTGCCTGGGCACGTTGGGGAATTGCGCCAGCCAGCCATTGACCTGGACGATCCACTGCGCAGCGGTGAATCCGTGGGGCTCGTTGTGGATATCGTAATACACTAGAGGATTGCTCACATAGGCGTCAGTCACCACCTTCCACATGGCGTACCAGCGGGTGTTGTCGACTGGCTTGCCAATGTTCTTGTCTTTCGCCCAGAAGCCAATGATCACTTTCATTCCCTTGGCGATGCCGACGTCGATGGCGGCCTTGTACGAACTCCACCAGGGGTCGAGAGCGGTCGGCTCGTTGATGGGCATGCGGAAGGAATTGGCCTGCAACAGATCGACGAAGGCGCCCACGACGATGTTGGCCTTGGTCGTGACGCCGTCATAGGTGTCCGTGTCCGAAGTGATCCCGGACATGAGGAGATGTCCGTCGACGAAGTTGTCCCGGTTGTCGGCCCAGTTCACGCAGTGGAAACTGGCTACGCCTGTGCCGCCGGCCACGGTTCCGCCTGTTCCGGCCGTTCCTCCGGCTCCCGCGCCCCCGCCACCGCGCGCATCGGACGAGGCGACACCCCCAGCCGCGTCTACGCCAGCGTCGGGGCGGCTTGTGCCTGCCGTTCCACCGTTGCTGGACGTACCACCTGTGCTCACGGTCCCGGCACCGGACGCAGTGCCACCGGCGATGAGCCCGCCGCTCCTGGTCGTCGTGCGCCCGCCACTCGCAGTGCCGCCACTTTCCGTTGCGCCGCTGCCGGCGGTCGCGCTGCTGCCGGCCGTTGCGCTGCTACCGGCCGTGGCGCTGCTGACGGCCGTTGCGCCGCCGCCAGTTGCACCGCCGCCGCTCGTGCCGCCATTTGCCGTAGTCGACCCACCGACCGTGGTGCCCCCAGCAGCCGTGGTGCCCCCGATCGGGGCGGTCGTTCCACCCTGGCTGCTCGATCCCCCCGCAGCGCTCGCAATACTCGTGACACCGCCGATGGTGGTCTGTCCCCCACTGCTGCTGGCCCCGGTGGTGCCGCCTGCACCGGCCCCGCTGCCGCCTGATGCGCCCGTCGCCTTCGAGGAAGAGCACCCAGCCAGGACCACGACCAACAGAAGCGAAGCGAGCCCGCTCAGGCCCAGCTTGTTCTGCAACCCAGTGCGAAACCGTTGCGCTGCGAAGTATCGTTCCATGGTGACTCCTCCGAGGTCAAAGCTCGCCGGTTCACGCTGCGCCCTTGCGCCGTTCAACCCTTCCAGTAGCAGGGGCGTTCACTTCTGGCTCACTGGGCGCGGGACGGCGTTGCTTGACACCCCGACGCCGTCGGGGATCGAATGCCTTTCGCACCGCCAACTGGAGAAGACATGCGGCGCATCGATCCGATCCGGACTCAGAGGCTTCTCATTCGTGAGTTCCACCCGAGCGACCGCCAAGTGCTGCTCGCCTTTGTGCGAGACCCTGACCAGATCAAGCACATGCTGCTCTTCCTCGACACGGAAGAGCAACTCGATGACTTTCTGTCGATGGTGATCGAGGGAGCGAGGGCCGAGCCGCGGCTGGAATGGCACTTCGCAGTCGAGGATGCAGCGACGGGCCGCTATCTTGGCAGTTGCTGCCTGATGGTCGAGCGAGACTCCCCAAGTTCAGCCGAGCTTGGGTACTGGTTTCTGCGTGAGGCTTGGGGCAAGGGCTATGCCACTGAATCGTCCGCAGCGATGCTCGAACTCGGCTTCCGTCGTCTGGGCTTTCATCGGGTTTGGGGCAAGTGTCACACGCAGAATGCGGCGTCGGCCAAGGTCATGGAGAAGCTGGGCATGACCTACGAGGGCACGCTGCGCGAGCACGTATGGCTGCGCAACCATTTCCGTAGCTCGCGCATCTACGGGATGCTGGTGGGAGAGTACCCAGCGGCGGCTCCGGCTGCTAGGTAGCCATAGACCAGTGCGCGACGGATCGCGTTGGCGACTTCTTCGCGATCGGGCAGCCCCTCAGAAATCTGAGACGACGCTGCCAAAAGGTTCATGGAAAGCACCGGGGAAGACCTCGGCGCACGTGTTATTGTGAGGAGTTGGCTGTTCCGTGAGGGCTGAAAGCACGTGGCATGACACTTGCTGTTGTCGGGAGAGCGGACAGTCGCAAGTAGTCACTCGGTAGTGCAAGGAGCCGATCATGAGAGAGAAAGACATCCGAGAGCGCATCCACATTTTTCTGCGGGACACGGTTCGCCATGTGGTCGTACCTGCCTCGATGGGGATCGGGCTCGCGCTGGTGGGGTGCGGCGACACTTCGCTGAACGCCAGTCAGGATGGCTCGGCGGATACTTCATCCGCCCAGGCTGGCTCTGGTGGGGGCGCGATTGCTGTGTACATGGCCATGGCGGGTATGACGGGTTGGGGCGGGGCGATAGGAGCGGGCGGAACGACCGGGGCAGGCGGAGCGACGGACGTAGGCGGAGCGACCGGGGCAGGCGGAGCGACGGGCGCAGGCGGAATGACAGCGGTTCCTCTCTACATGGCCATGGCGGGCATGCCTGGCTCAGGCGGAGCGACCGGGGCAGGCGGAGCGACCGGGGCAGGCGGAGCGACCGGGGCAGGCGGAGCGACGGGCGCAGGCGGAATGACAGCGGTTCCTCTCTACATGGCCATGGCGGGCATGACGATCGCGGGGGGAGCGACGGGAACGGGCGGAGTGACCGCGAAGGGGGGAACAACGGTGCCTGGCACTGTTGGGGGAGGCGGGATTACCGCCTACATGGGCATGGCGGGCATGTCGGGCGGGGGCGGAGCCACAGGGGCGGGCGGAATGACGGGGATTTATCCTCTGTACATGGCGATCTCGCCGCCGGATGCGGGAAGTCTAGGCCCCGATGCTGGGCTTACCACGAAGTACATGGCGATGATGCCGGACGCCGGGCAGAAAGACCTCGGCCCGAAGCACGACGCCGGTGGGCCTGTGATCCTCTACATGGCGCCCATGCCGGCCAAGAATTAGTCAGGTAAACACCCTCGTGATTGAAATCCTGCGGCGAGTCGGGTTCTTCCCGCGCGCTTGCGTGTGGGAGCTGACCCTGGCGTGCAATCTGCGCTGCAAGCACTGCGGCTCCATCGCCGGCAGCAAGCGTGCGGACGAGCTGTCGCTCGACGAGTGCATGCGCGTGGCCGGCGAGCTGGTGGAGCTTGGGTGCCGGCGCATAACCCTGAGCGGCGGCGAGCCCACGATGTACCCGGGCTGGCACGAGGTGGGCCGGCGACTGGTCGAACTGGGCGCGCGGGTGAACTTGATTTCGAACGGTCTCACCTGGTCGGTCAAACACATTGAGCAGGCGCAGAAGGCCGGGCTGTGTGGCGCGGCCTTCAGCATCGACGGCTTCGAAAAAGAGCATGACGAATTTCGGGCTCCCGGCTCCTTCGTGAAAGTGGTGCGCGCTATCGATCTCAGCGTGGCGGCTGGCTTGCCGGTGGCGGTGAACACCACCATCAACCGAATCAATCAGGGCCAGCTCAAGTCGTTGCGGCAATTCTTGATGGATCACCGCGTGTTTGCCTGGCAGTTGCAGTTCGCCACTGCCACCGGGAACATGGGCGAGCACCACGACTTGGTCTCGCCGCCCGAAGATCTGTTGTGGCTGGTGCCCCAGATCGCGGAGCTGTGCCAGATCAACTGCCCTGAATTCAAAGTCTATCCCAGCGACGACATCGGCTACTTCGGCAACCCCGAGCCGGACTTGCGCGATGCCGACACGGCCTTGCCCTTCTGGCTCGGGTGTCGCGCGGGCTGCCAGGTGATCGGGCTCGAGAGCGGCGGGAACGTGAAGGGGTGTCTCTCGCTGCCTTCGTCGATGCACGGCGAGTCCCGTTTCGTCGAGGGCAACGTGCGCAAGCAGAGCCTGCGCGACATCTGGAACCGCGCGGATGCATTCGCGTACAACCGGCTTTTCAAAGAGGATCAGCTGGGCGGGTTCTGCCGTGTCTGTCGCTATCGCGATGTGTGCCGCGGCGGTTGCAGTTGGGCCACCTACGCTCAGGGCGGAATCGGCAACGAAAACTGTTTCTACCACCAGGTGGTCAAACACCGGCGCTTTGAACTGCTGGCCGAGGCGCCCACCGAAGATGAGATGCGCTACTTTGACGGCCGTGCGGCTGGGGCCGCCTCGGCCGCCGGGGGCCAACCGTGAGCAGCGACGATCCCGTGGGCGGCGGATCGGTGACGGCGGGCGACGCGCTCGCTGCGCAGGTCGACACCATCATCCAGCAGGCCCGCACCGCCATCGAGGAGCACGCGCTGGGCGACGCGCGGGAAAAGATCAATCAGGGTCTCGCCCTGGCGCCCGAGAATCTGACCTTGCTCGACCTGGCTGGTTTCGTTTGCTTCTTCCTGGGCGATTACCTAGCCACGGAGGCGCATTGTCGTCGCGCGCTCGCACTCAAGCCCGACCACGCCTATGCCTGCAAAGGGCTGGGTCTGGCGCTGGCGCGACTGGGCCGCGTGGACGAAGGCGTGCATCGCCTCGAACGCGCTATCGCACTGGCGCCGCAATGGACGGACTCGTACTGGGATCTGGCCGTGGCGTTGATGGAAGCGAGTCGACCTGATGAGGCGCTGCAAGTGGTTGCGCGGGGTGAGGCGGCCGTGCCGGCCGAAGCCAAGCGTTTCCGCGGTCTGGCCCAGACCATACGCGTCCGCGGCCGCCGCTAGCAAGCGGGCTATTCGACCCAACCACGCTTTGCTACGCTACGCATCCTGTTTGTGTCTGGCGTGTGACTTTAATGTTGCCTTTGTATGAACAGGCGCCGCGTCAAGTCGCCAAAATACGACGCAAGGGTTGCGTTTGTTTCTATTGCGTAACTGACAAGTGAATTGACCGTAAATACTGCCTCGGCCGTGGTTTGGCTCAGTTGAAGTCACTCGAAAAAGTGAAACAGTCACTCCGTCCCTGTAGACACACGACGCCCGGTTCGTCTACCTTGCCCAACCTCGTGGCCGCTATGAAAGTACACTTCACATGGCTCCGCCCGACCCGTAAGTCCGGGCGCTATGACCCTCTGGCTACTGTTACCCGTTCAGTGTCTCTCGGTTCTCTGTTAGATGACCGAAGGGCACGGAAAGGTTCAATTCGTGGCTGAAACGGCGACAGTGCAAGCGGACGCACGTCCGGCCGGGGCCGCTGTTTCTATGATCGTAGTTTTCGTGTGCGAGAACAGTGCGCGCGCCGGCCGCCTGCCCACGTCAGGCAAGCGCTTCCGGCCCGAGACGCCGAACTTCGGCTGGCCGTTTCCGGTGCAAGAGGTGGTGGTTCCCTGTGCGGGCCGGCTGCAGCCGGAGCACCTTCTCAAGACCTTTGAAGGCGGTGCGCACGCCGTCGCGGTTGTGTGCTGTGAAGAAGGCAACTGCCACCATCACGAAGGCAACAAGCGTTGCCGTCGGCGAATTGAGGCGGTTTCTTCGCTTCTGGCAGAGATTGGCCTCGGCAAAGACCGATTGATGTTGTTCCACCTGCCCGGCTCGGCGGTGCAGGACATGGCCCTGGGTGCCGGAGCGTCGGCCCCAGCCAGCGCGGATGCGGCGCTGGGGCAGAAGGTGGCGGTGGTGCGCGATCAATTCGTCGCGCGTGTGTCTGCCCTGGCCCCGAACCCGTTGCACAGCACAGGCCTGTCAGAGGATGTCCCGTACCAACTGGAAGATGAAGATGATGGCGATGAGTAAGTTGTCCGAGAAACTGGGCAGCGGAAAACCGGTTGTGACCGCCGCCTGTATTCCTCCGCATGGAACCGATGCGGCGGCGGTGAAGAAGCTGGCGGCGTGCTTTCCGCCGTCGCTCGACGGCGTGATCGTGGGCGACCACGCCGAGCAGGCGCACGGCTCGGCCTTGGCCTGTGCGGCGTTGCTGGCCGCGGAGAAGATCGAGCCGGTGCTGAGCCTGTGCACGCGCGACCGCAACCGCGTGGCCCTGGAATCCGACGTGCTTGGCGCCTGTGCTCTCGGCGTGAAGACCTTCTTCTGCATGTCGGGCGCGCACCAGGCGCTGGGCGGATTTCCCCAAGCAGCGGGCGCCTACGACATGGATGCCGTGCAGCTGACCCAGGCCCTGGCCAAGATGGCGAGCGCGGGGCTGGATTTCAGCGGAACCAAGCTTCCGGCAGCGCCCGCGCTGACAGTGGCCGCAGCCGCTCACCCGTACCTCCGGCCCATGGAATTGGCCGTGGCGCAGACGAAGAAAAAGATCGCAGCGGGCGCGAAGATCCTGCTGACCGATCCGATTTTCGACGTGGCTGGTTTTGAAGAATGGCTCAAGGCGATCCGAGCCGCAGGTCTGGACAAGCAAGCCGCCATCATCGCCAGCGTGTTGCCGCTGACTAGCGTGGCGCAAGCCGAAGAGCTGCGCACCGGGCCGGGCAGCGCGATCAGCGACGACATCATCAAGCGCCTGCGCAGCGGCGATGCGAGCCAGGCCGGTGTGGCCATCGCAGCCGAGATCGCCGGCAAGGCAAAGACCATGGCCGGGGTGCGCGGCATCCACATCCACAGCGCGGGCTGTGAACCGCTGGCCGCAGCGGTGATCAAAGAAGCCCGCCTGGCCTAGAGCACACGATGTCTGAGAAGTACCATATCAAGCCAGTGCCCACGCCGGGACGCTTTCGCCATGTCGGCAAGTACGGAAGCGTGGACTGGCGCGAGGATTGCGCCCGCTGCAGCAACTGTGTGAAGCCCCGCTGCGTGTTCGACACCTACCGCAAGGAAGCGGCCTACAACCGCGACCCACAGACCTCGATTGTGCCGCTCTACGAATGTCGCGCCTGCCTGTCGTGCGTGCAGGGCTGCACCAAGGGCATCTTGGCCATCTCGCTCAATCCCGAGTTCCTGGCCATGGGCGACGACTACTGGAAGCCCGACATCATGGCCACCACCTGGAACCAGTCTGACACGGGCCGGGTTCCGGTTTCCGGGGCTGGTTACCGCGGCCGCTTCCATGGCTTTGGCTTCGATTCCATCTGGACCGACATGTCCGAGATCGTTCGCCCCACCCGCGACGGCATCCACGGTCGCGAATACATCAGCACCAGCGTGGACATCGGGCCCAAGCCCATGCGGCTCTCATTCTCTAATGACGGCAAGTTGCTGGGCGAGGCGGCGGACCTGATCGACCTGCCTCTCCCGCTTATCCTGGATATTCCCGCCTGGCAAGTGGGCGGCCAGGAGTTTGCGCGCGCCCGCCTGACCACAGCGGCGAAGTTGAAGACCCTGGCGGTGGCTCGCGCCGCCGAGGTGGCTGGAGCGCCGGCCGCGGAAATGCCGTTCCTGGTTCCGCTGGTTGGCAGCGAGGGTCTGGCCAACGTGCAGACGCTGTTGCCGCAGGTGCGGATGGTCGAGTTCGTGGATGGCGCAGAAGTGCCGGCCCTGGCTGCCAAGGCCAAGGCGGCCAATCCCAAGCTGGTGCTCGCAGTTCGCCTGCCCCTGCAAGGGGCGGCTGCCGAGCGCATTCTGCAGCTCAACCAAGCGGGAGTGAAGGTCTTCCACCTGGGCGGCGACTTGCACGGCTGCGAAGTCGGAGTCGAAAGCCCGCGGCACATCAAGGACGTCATGCGCGAGATCCACGGCCGCCTGGTCAAGGCGGGCGTGCGCGACGAGATCACGCTTATCGTGGCTGGCGGCATTGCCTTGCCCGAGCACATGGCCAAGGCCATCATCTGCGGCGCCGATCTGGTGGCCGTGGACACCGCCCTGCTGGTATCGCTCGGTTGTCGCGTGTGTCGCGGGGTGCAGGGTGCAGACCACCAAGAGCATTGTCCGGCCGCGGCCCCCAAGCTGGAGAGCAGCTATGCGGTCCAGCGCATGGTGAATCTCATGGCGGCCTGGCATTCGCAGCTTCTCGAGGTGTTGGGCGCCATGGGCATCCGCGAAGTGCGGCGCCTGCGGGGCGAGGTGGGGCGCGCGATTTTCAAAGAAGACGTCGAACGGGAGGCATTTGGTGACCTTCTCTCTCGCTAACTCCAAAGCCGAGCCCGCGGCGGTTCCGGCCCAGCCCGCTGCTGCGGATGCCGAGTCGGAGTTCGCGGTGACCCGTCAGGTGCGACCCGCGCCCGACCGCTACCGCAATGCCCTGGGCAAGTACAAACTCAATCGCTCGGCGGACTGCGTGGCCTGCGGCGAGTGCGCCAAGCTGTGCCCGGAGGGCGTGCACGTGAAGCCCGACGGCTACACCTTCACGCTGCGACCACTCGATCACCTGTGCATCGGCCCGGACTGCGCCAAGACCGACCACTTCTGCGTGGCCAAGTGCAAGCAGAAGGCACTCACGCTCATGCGCAACCCCAGCGTGGACGCCATGGGCGATCCGCGCTGGACCGCGGATCTGATCCTTTCCACCTGGCACATGGCAGCCACTGGCCACGTGCCCACCTCGGGGCTGGAGTACCGGCACGGGGCTTCGGGCGGCGGCTTCGATCGCATGGACTTCAACTTCCCGGCCGCACCGACCAAGGTCGATGCTGCCACGGTCGACACCACGCTGGCGCTCAACCGCCGCAACGACGGTCGGCCCCAGGTCAACATCGACATTCCGGTGTACGGCGGCGGCATGTCGTTCGGCTCGGTCAGCATCCACACCATCGTGGCCAAGGCCCGCTCGGCCACGGCGTGGAACAGCTTCACCTGCACCGGCGAGGGCGGCTATCCCGATCGCCTCAAGCCCTACGACGAACACGTCATCACGCAGGTGGCGACCGGTCTGTTCGGCGTGCGCGAGGACACCATCCAACGCGTGCGCATCGTCGAGTTCAAGTACGCCCAGGGCGCCAAGCCCGGCCTGGGCGGCCACCTTCTCGGCGACAAGAACACGCCCGCGGTGGCGCGCATGCGCGAGGCCATCGCCGGCAACGCCCTGTTCTCGCCTTTCCCGTTCCACAGCGTGTACAGCGTGGAAGACCACAAGAAGCACCTCGACTGGATCAAAGAGGTGAATTCGCGCGCCCTGGTTTCGGTCAAGGTGTCGACACCCACCGACGTGGACATGGTGGCGGTGGGCAGCTACTACGCCGGCGCGCACATCATCCACCTGGACGGCAGCTACGGCGGCACCGGCGCGGCGCCTGACATCGCCAAGAAGAACATCGCCATGCCCATCGAGTACGCCATCGCCAAAGTGCACAAGTTCCTGGTGGCTGAAGGCATCCGCGACTCGGTAACGTTGATCGTCAGCGGCGGCCTGCGCACCGCCGACGACGTGATGAAGGCCGTGGCGCTCGGTGCTGACGGCGTGGTCATCGGCACCGCCGACATGGTGGCCTTGGGCTGCGTGCGCTGCGCTTGCTGCGAGAGCGGCCGCGGCTGCCCGCGCGGCATTGCCAGCACGGATCCCGAACTCATGATGCTGATGAGCCTGGACTGGGCCACGCAGCGCTTGATCAATCTGATGAACGCGTGGCGCGAGCGCATGGTCGAGATCATGGTGGGCTTGGGCGTGTCCAGCGTGAAGGACCTGCGCGGCCGCAGCGATCTGTTGACCTACACCCAGGCGGAGGCCGCGCTATGAGCGACGAATCTGATCGTCTTCTGGCCACGCGCAGCCAGGTGTATCGCGACGAAGAGCCGGTGGACGCCGAGCGCGCCGAAGAAGGCGGCTGCGGCGTCACTGGTTTTGCCTGCAACATCCCGGTGCGCGGAAAATTCATCTACGAGCCGTCCATCCAGATGCAGAACCGCGGCAACGGCAAGGGCGGCGGCATCGCGGCCACCGGCCTGGTGCCCGAGCAGATCGGGGTCTCGCGCGAGGTGCTGGATTCGCACTACCTGGTGCAGCTCGCGCTGCTCGATGAGACGGTGCACCCCGAGCTGGAAAAGCAGTTCATCCTGCCCAATTTCGACGTGGCGCTGTCCACCCGCCAGGATCACATCGCCGATCACCGCGACATTCCCGGACTCACGGTGCGGCCGCCCGACGTGCACCGCTACGTGGTGCGGGTCAAGCCCGCCGTGCTCAAGGCCTTTGCCGAATCTACCGGACTGCAGGCGCTGTCGCCGCGCGAGTTGGAAGACGAGTTCGTGTGGCGCAATTCCTATCGCCTCAACGACACCTTCTACGCGTCTCTCGGCGACAAGCGCGCCTTCGTGCTGTCGCACGGCCGCGATCAGCTGGTCTTCAAGATCGTTGGCTACGCCGAGCAGAACGTCGAGTACTACAAGCTGCAGGACTTCCGCGCCCACGTGTGGATCGCGCATCAGCGCTATCCCACAAAAGGCCGCGTGTGGCACCCGGGTGGCGCGCACCCGTTCGTGGGTCTGAACGAGGCGCTGGTGCACAATGGCGACTTCGCCAACTACCATTCGGTGTGCGAGTACCTACGCCAGCGCAACATCAAGCAGCAGTTCCTCACCGATACCGAAGTGTCGGTGCAGCTATTCGATCTGTGGGACCGCGTGTACAAGTACCCGCTGGAGTACATCATCGAGGCGCTGGCCCCGACCGCCGAGCTGGATTTCGACCAGCTTCCGCCGGAGAAGCAGCAGATCTACCGTCAGATTCAAGCGACCCACATCCATGCCTCGCCCGACGGTCCCTGGTTCTTCATCATCGCGCGCAACCACCCCGACCAGAAGCGCATGCAGCTTCTCGGCATCACCGACACGGCGATGCTGCGGCCGCAGGTGTTCGCTCTGGCCGACAGCGGCGACGTGCAGATCGGCCTCATCTGCTCGGAGAAGCAGGCCATCGACGCCACCCTGCGCAGCCTGGCGCGCGAGGATCCGCGCTTCTGCCCAGTGGCTGACAAGTACTGGAACGCACGCGGCGGCAGCAGCACCGATGGCGGCACCTTTGTCTTCACCATCAACGACGAGAACGGGAAGAAAAAGCTGAGCTGCGCCGACAAGTTCGGCCATCAGGTCAAGCTGGACGTGGGCAACGTGCGCTGCGACCAGGTCAAGCGCGAAACCCCCATTGAAATCGTCGCCGCGGGCATGCGCAAAGCGGTGCAGGAAGCGCTCAAGCAGGGCCGCGCGCAGGATCTCTTCACCCACGTGGTGCAGAACCTGCCCAACTGGCCGGCCAGCGGCCTGCACGACCTGTGCGATCGCATCGTCGAATCGTGCGACAACGGCCGCAGCAAGGCCACCGCCATCGAGGCTTTGACTCTGCTCTACGACCGGCGCTTCGACACCGGCGATAAACGGCGCAGCACCGTACTGCCCGTGCTGGAAGAGACGCTGATGCGACTGTTCGACGCCAGCCCGCTGCTGGGCCAGCCGGGCGAAGGCAGTTTCCGCCGCCTCAACTGGACCAACCGCGAAGCCATCGTGGCCCCGCAGGCGGGCGAGGAAGTCCTGGTCATCGATGCGGAGAAGTTCCCGCCCGAGGGCGACGACTGCGATGCCGTGTATCTGCGCCGCGCCTTCCAGGCTGGCTGGCGGCGTTTCATCGTCTACCGTTTGCGCGGCCAGCGCTTCACTGGCGTGGGATTGGGCCCTGGCACCGATGGCTTGCGCATCGATACCTACGGCTCCAGTGGCGACTACCTGGCCAGCGGCATGGACGGCGAGGAGATCCGCGTGCACGGCAACGCCCAGGATCAAGTCGGCCAGATCGCCAAGCGAGGCAAGCTGGTGATCTTCGGCGACGTGGGACAGACCTTCATGTACGGCGGCAAGGGCGGCGAGGTGTACGTGATGGGCAACGGCGCGGGCCGGCCGCTCATCAATGCCGTGGGTCGACCGCGCGTGGTTATCAATGGCACCTGTCTCGACTTCTTGGCCGAGTCGTTCATGGCCGGCGATCCGCTCAACGGCGGCGGCTTCGTCATCGTCAACGGCATCGAATTCGACCGCCGCGGCAAGCTGGTTCCGCTGGCAACGCCCTACCCGGGCAGCAATCTCTTCTCGCTGGCCTCGGGCGGTGCCATCTACATCCGCGACCCGCACAAGAAAGTCGTCGAGCAACAGCTCAACGGCGGCGTGTTCGGCCCGGTCACCGACGCTGACTGGCGCGTGATGCGGCCCTATCTGGAGGAGAACGAGCGCCTGTTTGGCATCGCCATAGAGGACCTTCTCACTGTGAACGGCAAGCGGCTGCAGCCCGTTGATGTCTATCGCAAGGTCAGCGCGGTGTCGCTCGCGGTGCTGGCGTCTGCCACGGAGAAGAAGAAATGAACGCGCCTGCTGTCACGACTCTTGCAAGTGGCGGCTTCTTCGCGGAAGTCTCGCAGGAGAGCCAAGGAAACCTGTCGGCTTGCCTGCAGTGCAAGAAGTGCACGTCGGGCTGCCCGGTGGCTGGCTGGGCGGACATCAAGCCCCATGCGCTGGTGCGGCTGGCCCAGCTTGGTCTGAAAGACGAGTTGCTCGGCAGTCGCATGATCTGGGAATGCACCTCGTGCCAGACCTGCTTCACCCGCTGCCCGCAGCAGGTGGACATCGCATCCCTCAACGATGCGCTTCGCCGCATGAGCCGGCGCGCGAGCCAGGTGAACAGCAAGACCACCGTGCCGGCCTTCAACGACATCTTCCTGCGCACGGTGAGGAAGCGCGGCCGCATGTTCGAGGCCGGGCTCATGGCCTCGTTCAAGCTGCGCACCATGCAGCTCTTTTCCGACATGGGCAAGCTGCCCATGATGTTGTGGAAGGGCAAGATGCCGCTGTGGTCGGGCAAGGTGAAGGGGCGCAAAGAGCGCGAAGAACTTTTCCGCCGCGCGAGTGACAGGAACGGAGGTTCCTCGTGAGCTACGCTTTCTTCCCGGGCTGTTCCATGGAAGGGACGGCACACGACTATCAGTCTTCCACGCTGGCCATCAGCCAGACCTTGGGCTTGCAGATGCCGGAAGTGCCAGGCTGGACCTGCTGCGGATCCACCGCGGCCCACCAGTCGGATCCGCTGCTGGCCCTGGCCCTGCCGGCCAAGAATCTTCTCGCCGCCGCGGGCACCACCGTCGCGGTGGGGTGCGCCGCCTGCTACAACCGACTGAAGACCGCCAACCACCACATCACCCGCGACAGCGAAACGCGCAAGCAGGTGGCGGCCGTGCTGGGCGCCGACTACGACGGCAAGACACAGGTGCTGCACCTGCTGGAGATCTTGGCGCGCGACGTGGGCATGACGAAAATCGCGGCGCAGGTGAAGCACCCACTGCGCGGCCTCAAAGTGGTGCCGTACTACGGTTGCCTGCTGGCGCGTCCGCCGGAAGTGACCAAGTTCGACGATCCCGAGAACCCCACACTGATGGACAAGGTCCTGCAGGCTGCGGGCGCCACCGTGGTGACCTGGCCGCACAAGACCGAGTGCTGCGGCGCCGGCTACTCCATCACCGATGCCAGCGTGGTGCGACGACTGACGCGCGAGATCCTGGTCATGGCCAAGGCTGTGGGCGCAGATTGCATCGCCACCGCCTGTCCGCTGTGCCAGCTCAACCTGGATCTGCGACAGAAAGACACGGAAAAGGAGGCGGGCGAACACTTCGGCCTGCCGGTTTTCTACTTCACCCAACTTCTCGGCCTGGCCTTCGGGATCCCCCGCAAGAAACTCGGGCTGCGCAGCCTGGTGGTCAGCCCCAGCAAACTGCTGGCTGACCGAGGCATCCCCGCCTAGGGCACGACCATGAGCGAGCAGTTAAAGCCAAACAACGGAAAATCCGCCGAGCCGGTGGGCGCGGTGTTGGTGGCTGGTGCAGGCATCGCCGGCATCCAGTCCTCACTCGACCTGGCCAACTCGGGCTTCAAGGTCTTCTTGCTCGAGTCCTCGCCCGCCATCGGTGGCCGCATGGCCCAGCTCGACAAGACCTTCCCCACTGGCGACTGCGCCATGTGCACGCTATCGCCCAAACTGGTCGAGGCCGCGCGCAACAAGAACGTCGAGATCATCACCCTGGCCGACATCCAGAAGGTCAGCGGCGAGCCAGGGCATTTCCAGGTCGAGATCCGCAAGCGGCCGCGCTACGTGGACCTCAAGAAATGCAATGCCTGCGGCGAGTGCTCCATCGCTTGCCCGGTGTCGTTGCCCAGCGAGTTCGATCGCGCGCTCGGCACGCGCAAGGCGATCTTCCGTCCCTATCCGCAGGCCATCCCAAACGTCTACGGCATTTCCAAGGCCGCGGGACGCGCCCCGTGCAAGGCGTCTTGTCCGGCCGGCGTGAACGTGCAGGGTTACGTCGCGCTGCTGGCCCAGGGCAAGGTCAAAGAAGCCTACGACGTGGTTCGCGAGCGCTGTCCCTTGCCCGCGGTGTGCGGCCGCGTGTGCCAGCACCCCTGCGAAACCAAGTGCAACCGCAACGACATCGACGAGCCAGTGGCAGCGCGCGACCTCAAGCGCTTTGCCGCCGACTACGTCTATGCCCACCGCAACGAAGTGAAGGACGTTCCGCCTGCGCCGCAGATGCAGCAGAAGGAGCGCATCGCGATCGTGGGCGGCGGCCCGGCCGGCCTCACCGCCGCGACTGACCTGCGCAGCAAGGGCTACGGCGTGACCATCTTCGACGCCATGCCGTTTCTGGGCGGCATGCTCCGCTACGGCATCCCCCGCTACCGGCTGCCTGGCGACGTGCTCGATCACGAGATCCAGTACATCCTCGACATGGGCATCGAGGCCAGGACCAGCACCCGTATCGCAGATCCCACGCAACTGCTCAAGACCCGCGCGGCCGTCGGCAAGCCTGCTGGCGAGTTCGACGCCGTGTTTGTGGCCACCGGCGCCTGGGTGAGCCGCAAGCTCGGTGTCCCGGGCGAAGACGCCCAGGGCGTTTTGCAGGGTTTGTCCTTCCTGCGTGAGGTGAACGCGGGCGGCAAGCCCGCCGTCGGGAAGAAGGTTCTGGTCATCGGCGGTGGCGACGTGGCCATGGACGTGGCCCGCTGTGCGCGTCGGCTGCCGGGCGTCACCAAGGTTGATGTGGCGTGCCTGGAGAAGCGCGAGGAGATGCCCGCCCACGCATGGGAGGCGAGCGAGGCCCTGGAGGAGGGCGTGATCTTCCACACCAGCCTCGGCCCCACCAAGATCCTCACCCAGAGCGGGAAAGTTTCGGGCGTGTCGTTCCGTGCGTGCACGCGCGTGTTCGACGAGCAGCGCCGGTTCGCTCCCACCTTCGACGACGCGCAGGTGTCCAGCCTGGACGCCGACACGGTGATCGTGACCATCGGCCAGGGCATTGAAGTCATGGCGCCGCTCGCGGTCGGCCCAGGCGGTCGCATTGTCGCCGACCGCGCCACCCTGGCCACGAATGTTCCGGGCATTTTCGCTGGCGGCGACGCGGCCACGGGACCGGCCTCGTTGGTCGATGCCATGGCCCAGGGCCATCGCGCGTCTGTCTCGATCGACGGCTTCCTGCGCGGGACCTTGGCGCAAGAGAGTGGCGCCGTCGCAGACGCCAGCAAGACCGAGGAACTGGCGCCCACACCCGACACGGACGCACCGCTTGTCGAGCGACGCAAGATGAAGCAGGCCAGCGCTGAGGAACGCGTGCGCGGCTTCACTGAGATCGATCTTGGCTATTCCTACGACGACGCCGTGGCCGAGGCCAAGCGTTGCCTGGCCTGCGGCCTGTGCAGCGAGTGCGGCCAGTGCGTGAAGGCCTGCTCTGCGGGCGCCATCGTGCACGACATGCAACCGGTCACCGAGACCCTGAATGTCGGCGCCATCCTGCTCACCCCTGGCTTCGAAGAATTCGATCCCGCTCTGCGCGGCGAGTTCGGCCACGGGCGATACAGCAACGTGATGTCCAACGTGCAGTTCGAGCGCCTGCTCAGCGCTGCCGGCCCCACCAGCGGCGACGTCACCCGGCCCTCTGACGGCAAGCACCCCAAGCGCATCGCTTTCATCCAGTGCGTGGGCTCGCGCGACACTGCCCGCGGCAACGGCTACTGCTCGTCGATCTGCTGCATGGCCGCTGCCAAGGAAGCCATGGTGGCCATCGAGCATGTGCCCGGCCTGGATGTTTCCGTGTTCTGCATGGACGTGCGAGCGTTCGGCAAGGAGTTCGATCAGTACGTGAACCGGGCGCGCGACGAGCAGAAGGTGAAATTCATCCGCGCCATCCCGTCGCGCCTGGTCGAGATGCCGGACACGCATAACCTGCGCGTGCGCTACTTCGACGACAACGGCGAAGAGCAGAAGCCGGAGTTCGATCTTGTGGTCCTGTCGGCCGGCCTGCGGCCCAACGCGGGCGTGAAAGAACTGGCCCAGCGCCTCGGGGTGGAGCTCGACCAGTTCGGCTTCTGCCGCACGGACCGTATGACCCCCGTGACGTCCTCGCGTCCTGGCATCTTCGTGGCTGGCGCCTTCCAGGAGCCCAAGGACATTCCCGAGTCAGTGGCGCAAGCCACCGGCGCTGCGGCTCTGGCCATGGAAAGCCTCGCGGCGGTGCGGGGCAACCTGATCCAGCGGCAAGAGTACCCCTGGGAACGCGATGTCACCGACGAGAAGCCGCGCGTGGGCGTGTTCATCTGCCACTGCGGCCACAACATCGCGTCCGTGGTGGACGTCAACCAAGTGGCGGAACGCGCGGGCAAGATGCCTGGCGTGGCGCACGCCGAGGCGAGCCTGTACACCTGCTCGGACACCAACCAGCAGCACATCAAGGACATGATCCGCGAGCACAAGTTGAACCGCTTGGTGGTGGCTTCCTGCTCGCCGCGCACGCACGAGATTCTCTTCCAGGAAACTCTGCGCGACTCGGCTCTGAATCCCTACCTGTTCGCGATGACCAACATCCGCGATCAGTGCTCGTGGGTCCATCGCGACGATCCCGTGGCTGCCACGGAAAAGGCAATCGATCTCATGCGCATGGCCGTGGGCCGCGCGCGGCGCCTCAAGGCGCTGGAAACCGGACAGCAGGCGGTCACGCAGACAGCGCTGGTTCTGGGCGGCGGCCTCGCGGGCATGACCGCGGCGCTGGGTCTGGCTGACCAGGGCTTTGCAGTTCACCTGATCGAGAAGGAGGCGGAGCTTGGCGGCCAGTTGCGCAAGATCCGCTACACCCTCGAGCGCTCGGATGTGGCCGGCTTCCTGGCTGATCTGATTCGCAAGGTTCAAGGGCATTCCAAGATCACCGTGCATCGCCAAACCAAGGTGGTGGAGTTCGCCGGCCACGTCGGCAAGTTCCACACCGTCATCGAAGAGGCCGGCAGCAAGAAGACGCTGGATCACGGCGTGGTGGTGCTGGCCACGGGCGGCAGCGAACGCGCCACCGAGTCCTACCTCTACGGCAAGAACCCGGCGGTGCTCACCCAGCGCCAACTGGAAGACAAGCTGGCCCAGGGCACTCTGCCCCAGGCGGCCGAGCCCCAGGTGGTGATGATCCAGTGCGTGGACAGCCGCAACGAGAAGAATCCCTATTGCAGCCGGGTGTGCTGTTCCGAGGCTGTCAAAAACGCGCTGGAATTGAAGCGACAGAAGCCGGGCGCGCGCGTGGTGGTGCTTTACCGCGACATCCGCACCTACGGGTTCCGCGAGGTCTACTATCAGAAGGCGCGCGAGGCAGGCGTTCTGTTCGTGCGCTTTGCTGAAGGCCAGGAGCCGCAGGTCAGCGACGTCGGCGGACTGCAGGTCAAAGTGACCGACGCTGGCACGGGCCTCGAACTGAACCTCAAGCCCGACTGGCTGGTGCTCTCCACTGGCATCGCCCCGGGCGCGGACAATCCGGTGTTCTCGGGCCTGATGCGCACCACGCTCACGGCCGACGGCTTCTTCCTTGAGGCGCATCCCAAGCTGCGCCCGGTGGATCTGGCCAACGAAGGCGAGTACCTGGCTGGCCTGGCGCACTCGCCGCGCTTCATCGACGAGACCATCGCGCACGCTAAGGCGGTGGCCGGCCGAGCCGCGACCATTCTCTCGCGCGCCAAGCTCGACATCGCGGGCCAGGTGGCCAAGGTCGATCCCGAAGGCTGCGTGGCCTGCGCCACCTGCGTGAAGGTGTGCCCGTACGGCGCGCCCATGATCAACGATCTCAAGAAGGCGGAAATCCAGGGCGCCACCTGCATGGGATGCGGCTCGTGTGCGGCGGAATGTCCGGCGCACACCATCACCTTGCAACACCAAGAGGACGGGCAGATGACGGCCATGCTCGACGAGTTGCTGACGGTGGGAGGCGCGACATGAGCCAGGCTCAAGCCCGCGCGGTTCCCCAGACGGCCAGCAAGTGGAAACCCGAGATCATCGTTTTCTGCTGCAACTACTGCGCATACGCGGCCGCTGACCTGGCGGGCGCGCGACGCATGCAGTATCCGCCCAACGTACGCGTGGTTCACGTGCCCTGCACCGGCAAGATCGCACTCGAGCACATCCTGGCGTCGTTCGAGAAGGGCATCGACGGTGTGCTGATTGCGGGCTGCCTGGAAGGTGGCTGCCACTTCATCGAGGGCAACCTGCGCGCCAAGCGCCGCACCGAACATCTGCGTGACATGCTCGACGAGATCGGCGTGGGCCGCGAGCGACTGCGCATGGTGAACCTGTCGGCCGCCATGGCGCCGACCTTTGTCCAGCGGGTCAACGAAATCGTCCAGACGATTGAGGGGCTCGGCCCCAACCCTTTGAAGGCGCACGACGCCCCCGAGACCACACAAGCGCAGAAAGTTGGAGTTCCATGATCGTTGCCAGTCCAAAATCCGTCACCGAGCTCAAGCAACTGATTGACCGCCATCAGAAG